>Ga0126339_10000979_pt1 | contig 17989 bp, 8 predicted proteins | sample OrbTmetagenome_2_FD_92532 | JGI IMG/M metagenome (GOLD analysis project Ga0126339, IMG submission 92532) | Coral microbial communities from Petempiche,Puerto Morelos, Mexico - Orbicella T R C metagenome | ecosystem: Host-associated > Invertebrates > Cnidaria > Coral | place: Petempiche,Puerto...
AAAAAAGGAAATAACTGTTATGTTGCAAAATGGCACTATTATGCCGCCAAAAAAGCACTATTATGCCGGCAAAATGCACTATTATGCCGGCATTATGCTCGATGCTCCACATATAGTATTATGTTCGAAATTATGCCGGTATGTGTCAACCCCTAGTTTGCGTTGATCCCTTGTTTTCACATGCATTATATTACAGTTATCCTGACTTCAAAGTGCGCTAGGCTAATTATATCAGTAACAAATTCTTCGAATCCGCAGCTTATTTGACTAAATGGAGGGTGAACAGCTCAAGTACCGAATTACAGCTTTCCGATAAAAGTATTATGTTGTCTTGTGTGCGAACTGTACTTAATCGAATTTTACCTTTGATACAACACATCTGTAAACTAAGAGATTATTAATGAAATTTTTTAGGTAGAGTTAATACAGTGTCCCCAGTTAGTCCACATGGGCTAAATACATTGACACTTAAATAAAAGTTCTTACTTATGATCCTCTCTTGCAATGGCACAGCACCAGTCACTAAAAAGAGTCGTCCAATCGGACGCTTTAAAAGTGATTAATGGTAAAGAATAATGACAAGAAAGCGAGAAGTCTATCGCGCCATTGCTTAAAAAGTTTAAAATTTACAACCTTGGTTAGGAAAACTAAAACCTTGTCGTACAATTTCTTTTGCACGAACGCTATCAACAGCTTCACTATTTCATTGACTACATTCATTTCTTATAACCTAGCAGGCTATAAACTCAAAATATCTATTTACGGGCAAATTAAAGTGCAACTAACGCCCTCCCTCCCAGAAAAATGATTTTCCTTTTCCAAGTTACTTCAGGAAAAATCCTCGCGTAGGCCCAGTTCAGACATCGTGCTTCTGCCGTGCTGAACTAAATTCAGCAATCAAGTTCGACAAAAGTACGGCAGAAGTACGGCGTCTAAATCAAACTTAGGAAGTTCGTTTGAAGTTTGAACTTTTGAGTTCGGCAAGCAATTAAGTTCGACAAGCTCTGCCGTGCTACACGACGCTGGATTGAAACGCCGTGCATCTGCCGTGCCAAACAAAATTCATAAATGAATTAATGTATTTTGGGGAATTGAGTTCCAGCGGGAAGTTACGAGGAGAACTGTTACGAAGCTTCAGTATTTTCTAAATTTGGTACGACTCTGACACGACGTCTGAAACAGAGTCGTGTTTCTGTAGTGCTACAGTCAAACCTAATTTCGGCACGGCAGAAGCACGACGTCCGAACTGGGCCCGCTAAAGGCGTTTAATTTCCGTATTCACGAACGCGCAATGTGGGACAGTATTTAAGTCCCTCTTAATATACTATACACTTTGGCTTTTTTGTATATTAAAAGTGATTTTGTCCTTCCCACTAAATCTAGAAGGAAAAAGACCTCCGAATCAGTTTAAATCGTTTTTAGAGACAAACCAGGCTGAGGGAATTTAATTTACCCGTTTCTATCGAGCTGCAGAGATAAAAAGGAAATGTGTATAAGAAATATACGACTGCTTATTACTTGAACAAGATTCAACAGAACTTTCCCGCATTCCAACAGTGGCGCTAAGCCGTGATCGGGTTGGGGGGAGATAAAAAAACAAGAAATGAATGAAATTGTCCACACCAACGTCGTTTGGGTACTACTTATAGCATGCAGTGAAGTGGAATACGGGAAAGGTCTATAGCAGTATTGAGCATACCTTTCGGAAATTTTAGCTCACATTGTATCGTGTTTAACAACTATAATTACTCTACGTTCAGGCTAACAGCTAAAAAGACATAATCTCTATTTAGCACTGCATAAAATGTTATTAAATCGGAGCTATCTTCCATCAGATAGAAACTAACTCGAAAAGGACACAACTAGGGAAAAAGAAAAACCAAAAACCAAATAAATGAAACATCTTTCATCTAGAACTTGAGCTGTAGCACTGAATCGCTTTCTTGAATTTCTTTGCACGCTCAGTCTTCCCTTCCCTCTCAAGAATTTGTCTTAACTCTCTGATGACACTTTGTTTTCGCGATAAGCAACTCTCAAGTCGGATTGTCGGCATCACATTCAGTTTGAACATTCTGAATTCTTGCTGGTGGAAGTAACCTAAACACAAGTGGAAACAAGATTCTTCGTCGGATCAAAACAAGAAATCGTATTGTCATGTGGCTAAAATCTTTGCTTTAGAGCTGGAATCGAACGTTTGAGAGTGCGTTGGACCAGGCAGAACTTCGGTGGTACGTTCAGCAGCATTCGGTTGCGATCGGCAGCAATCGTGTAGACTCTCATGTGCACTCTCACTCGCGGCCTTTTTTCCGAAAATGCTTATTAGAGGATCCAATGAATGCCCCCCCAAAAATTATTCCTGATACAGTGTGTAAGCATAAGTAATTGTTCTTCTGTTATACTTATTTATGTCTGGATTTGCTAAATTGATCAGATCCCTTCTCAAAGTCACCGACTCACCGCGCGCAACTTAATTCAAACGTCGAACGCTCGATTGTTGACTGGCGGGCTGAACTTAAATCCAGTAAAAGAAGGGGATGGGGTAGGGAGAAATAAATCATACTAACAATAATTAGACCGCAGCACTTTATGCTAAGTAAACTTTACAAGTTCCCGAGTTTATTATTATTAATAATAATAATAATAATAATAATAATAATAATAATATAGTTATAGAGCGCTATTTCTATCACTATCCAATAGCGCTTTACAATGAGTTTAAAAATATCTCACAATAAATACAGGAATTTTACATAAATAAACTTGTTTAAGTTGAACTACCATATATTGTTCTCGTATTTTGATTATATTCCTTTGAGCTTCCAATGTACTGATATTAAAAAAGTATTACAGTCAATGAAAGTAAATTTTTCAGGCTTGCTCAACCTTGATTATTACTGCATCTGCTTTTTGAATTTATTCGAGGGCGGCGTTTATTAATATTTCTGCTCTAAAATGCGGCGTTTATTCAAGAGCCGCGTTTAATCGAATAAATACGGTAGAGGCTAAACGGGAAACAAACTCACGACCTCTACGATACCGGCGCGGTGGATAACGAACTAAGGTGAAAATTTAAGGTCAAAAATTGTAAGATGTACCATCCGTGAAGTAGTTCTTTTCAGCCGCCCAAAACTGCATTCTGTATAAACCTATTCAACAGGGATTTCCCTAGGCTTGGAAGACAAGTAAGTCACACATTGGTGTCAGCTATCTATATCAGGTTACCTTTATGATCTTCTGATGGTCAAAAGTGTTTCACAATTTTGTCTGCAACGTCCGTCCGTCCAAGCTTCTTTGGATCCAAACCAAAGTCTGTGATCGTGGGTTCCCTTTCCTTCCTTGGGAGGGTTTTAAGAAGCCTTTCAGTGGGAATGCCAGCGTTGTTCCGTGGTGCGTGATCAGAAAGCTGGCAAACTGATTTCTCTGTAGGTTCTTGCCAAGATACAAGTGAAAATGAACAAGATTATTCAGATTATGTGGTTACAATCGATGGTTTAGGGTTGAGATTAAAGTTAAAGAGTGTGGTTGAACTGATTTTTGGGAAAAAAAGCAACAAACGAGAGACTAATCCTCAGGTTAAAGACAAATCAGAAACAAGACAACAAAGTAACGCCCAGTTCAAAACCTTTCGTATGAAAAAGAAATTCATTTGCACAAAAATGCAGGAACAGGTGAAACACATTTTTTTATGAATAATTTAGCACGAAGACTCATTTTAACACTGAGTCAAAAAGCAACTCCGAAATGGCACATTACAATGACAGGCATTAAATAAAGGACGCAAACAAAGTCTGGTGACTCCTCACAATAATATTAGTTCTTGAGGGAAGAAAGGAAGGAAAAAAGGAAAATCTTTAACGAGCTAATCATGTTCAATTTTTTTTTATTGGCGTGCAACGAAACTATGTCACTCGCTACTGTGGAGTAATTGTTAAGCCTGGTTTTCATTTATGACTCAAGCATAAGCAAAAGCGTAAGTCCGCCATCTTTTTCTACTAAATCGAGGAGTCATGGAACCGAAAATAAGGCAGTTATCCATTCTGCGCATGCCTACATGCTTATGCTTGTGTTGCGAGCGTCCTCACTACCGTTATCCTTGTGCTTATGTCCTGGTAAATACCAGAGTTAAATAGTCAAGCTTTTAACTGTATAGCCTTCATGTACACGTCTCCTATTGCTTTACACGGATAAATGACCTCTGCGAATCGCCGTTGTTTAGGGGCGGACCACTATTTTTTGGGGGGGAAAGGGGGAGCTGGGCATCCAAAAGCAATCATGCCCAACTTAAGGGCGTGAAAAAAATTTCATGCCCCAGAAAATCGCCTAACCCCCCTCCCTCCACCCTCAAAAAAACAATGGCTCGTCCCTCATCGTGTTCCAGTATCACAGCGTGAAATGCGCTTGGCTACTGATGCCGCTCAACAGCTTCTTTACGAGAGGATCACTGAAGAAAATCTAACGCTGGTACGTTACCTTTAAAACATTTGTGCAGAAGGTAGTATATTCCATCGAGACCATTTTTTCACACAAATATGACATTCAAATCTCCGATGGTTTACCGACCAAGTCCATCTCAGTAACAACTTTGAAAAGGCTGCAAATAAAATATCTTGCCCCGAAAAATTGAACCCCTCACATCTTAGGCAAAATTCCTCCAAGAATGCTGGTGTACCACGTTTATCTTTCACTATGATGGAATTCGCATCTCTCCTATCTACGCTGTTTTAAAATATAAACACGTATTCTGTGTGGGAAGAAAAATGCTGATTACTATTTTCATATATCTCTTTTATTTCAGACATATTCAAGTTTTTAAAATATGCAAATTAGCTGAGTGATGACGTCATAAACTCAACCAAATTTTGATCACATATGATGAAGAAAGCTATCTCGACCAATTTGTATCAGAAATATTTGATTCTTTGCCGTAAGATTCTACTAAATGTGCCCCACAATATGAGCTTAGCAGTTTTGTTATCAAGGCAACATAATGGATTCCAGACCTCCCCGGTATTAAAGACTTTTCTGGCCACCTCTGGCGTTCCATTATGATATTTGCTAATGTGCCTCATATGCATAATCCAGCAGGCATATAAATATGTTAAAGCGAGTTCATGGCCTTGTTTAATGTTTTTCGAGCTGAAAATCACTAAAATATTGAAATCAGGTTGGCGGGGACTGGAGAAAAGTGAGTTGACATGGGAACAGTATTTTTATAGCCATAGATGAGTTGCTGTAGAACTATTAGCCTACCAAGTTTCAATGGTTTCTGCTGGATAGCTCTATTTATGTACTTGATGTAATTTTGGGTTGAGTGTATGACGTCATCAACATATATTACACATTTTTCAAACTTGAATATCTCCGGAACTAATGCAGACATTTGCAAACGGTAAAAAGCGGTAATTCTGTGTGATACACCTATAAATTCAAGGGGTAAAAATTTGATCATAGTACCACTATAAGAGTGACAATTCTTTCTTTCTTTTGTTTTATATTTCTACAGCATATTGTGCCGTGTTTTATGTTTGCTTAACAAGGGGAAAGTTTGTTTCGCGTTTTACTAAATTACATATTAAGGTTTATGGCTTGTTTCTCTCGTTCACGAACAACCAAAGGGTTTACAAAGTCTGACTAGCAGACGAAACCGGTCGATTGATAAACTCAGTTGTACAAGATCATTAGTTGTTGCTGCGTGCTGCCCACAAGTATCTTTATTTTAAAAATTTTAAATTTGTTAGCGTTTTACTAAATTACATGTTAAGGTTTATGGTTTGTTTCTCTCGTTCACGAACAACCAAAGGGTTTTCTTATCTGCAGCAATAAAGAAGGAGGCATATCATCCTCCACTACCTTCCCCTCCCGTTCCTCATAATCTTCCTTTAAAATAATGCCAACATCCCAGACTGAAGAGCCCGGAGCTTAATCTTGGGATAGTGAGGTATTGAAACAACATCATCAGTTCAACTCTACTGGATATAAGAAACAAAGGAATTCAATGAAAGTCTTACCACGAACGATTCTCTGCATCATCTCAACAAGGGCTTCACACTGTTTCTCCCAGCTGAATTTCTCTTCATAACACTTCCGCAACTTTTCAATCTCTTGAAGGCGCTCTGTTCTGTCTTTCTGACGGACACCAGCACTTGCCCTTGCCCAATCTTTAGGTTCCTCAGAGTCTACCACAACTGAGTTGCCTGATGGTAGAGTGCGCAGTGCACATCCAAAACCCGAGTCTCCACTCACAAGAATTGGAAGACCAGCAGACAAGGCTTCCAGAGCAACTAGTCCAAATCCTTCTGTCCTGGATGGCATGATGGCAAGGTCAACTTCACAAAACAACTCTTTCATTCTTTCCTTCCTTTGATTAAATTTTCTGACATACAGCTGGCGTCGAGAAATACCACTCTCAATCAAGTTTTTAGCAACTGCTTCTTGTTTTCCATCAGGTGCACCAACAAAAATTAGACAGTACGAGTTGTCTTTCAGTTCAGCTATTGCTTTAGCAGCAATGTCGTATCCCTTGAGACAGAAGTCCTCAGGATCACCACGGCCAAAGGCCAACACCTTAAACTTGCCACCGCCGTTTGTTGCTTGCGTTACGTCCGAAAATTCACCGAACGTGCCAGGAGTCAGCTGAATGATATCTTGGTGTTTCTTGCACTCGTACAGGGAGGAAGAGTATGCCTCCTTCATCTTGCGTCCAACTGTTGCAATGGCATCTGCCAATTTACACAAGTCTACGACCGATATGGTCTTCTCTTCACCACTGGAAACGGCCCCAGGATAGCTTTTGTACATTCCGAGTTCTTCAGGCTCAGTATCAACTACTTGAACCCACTTACATCTGTGTGACACTCTAATGACCTGGGCCTGTTTACCAAGCTTCACTCCACAGCCCACTACAATGTCAATGGCAAGGTCTCTTGGTGGGAAACTCAGCCAGTCAAGGGGATCGTAACCTGGACGTCTCTCTGCTTCTCTAATGGAAATGTTGCGGCTCCTAGCAAACCTTTTCTCTTCTTCAGTACAGACAGACTCTGGGACAAGGATGGTAACTTCTACTTGATCGTGTTTAGCTAACTGCATGGCAAGCTCTCTGTTTACGGTTGGCAAGCCTCTCTTAGATGAACTCCACCCACTGGCCAACACAGTCACTCCTAACGTTAGGTCAGACTCCTGTGCTGGTGCACCTTGTGATGTGGAAACTACGGTTGATGGAGACAAGTCCTACAAGAGAAACACACTTTCAATTACAGCTGCATTCTGGATTGTGCGGTCCGGTTCAAGACCTGTCAAGGTCATTGTGTTGTGTTCATGGGAGACACACTACTCTCACAGTGCCTCTCTCCACCCAGGTGTATAAATGGATACCGGCATATTTAATGCTGAGGGCAATTCTACGATGTACTAGCATTGTCTAAGGGGAATTAATTGCTTACTTCTAATAACAAATGCTACAGAAACCAAAATAAACTCTTAGCCTGACGGAAGTCTGGGTAAATTTAAAGACACAACAGATAGCCAGCAGGCACATGATGAAACTCTTCTGCTGTTGCTTCTTAAGGATTATTTCCAACATTTATTGGTCAGATATTTTCGGGGGGGGGGGGGCGGCGTTGATATCTAAGTGGGTAAACTGGCCCTTTTTCAAACATTTATCCTGATGGTATAATTAAACCTGCAACATATATAGCATCGTAGCAAAGACCTGCAGGCAATATAACTCCTATAGCAGGGGGATGAAGGTGAAATGGAGCTTTACTCAAGATGGGGGCATAACTCAAGGAGGTCCAGTCTCCTAGCCAATAACATTGTTCACCAAAAAGGTCACCCTTTCAAATACCCTACATGCAAAAATAACACCTGGGAAAGGGGAAGTAACTGACAAAGTTTGACAATTGGAGACACCACAAAAAAGGTAACCTTTTCATATCCATCCATTAAAAAATGGTGCCCCTTTCACATGCTAAAGTGGTCAAAGGAAAGGTAATAAGCCAATTTGGCTAATAACTGAGCGACTTTTACTAAACTTTCACTTGAGCAAAAAGTACTTTTATTAATCAGGTGTTGTATGGCTGCTCAAATATTTTGAATTCCAATTAAAATAACTGAATAACGATTAACCTAACCCTTTAAACTACCGTGAAATTTTCCCTGGATCCTAATAGCATACCATCAACTAATATCCTGCGTAAGATCACATGTAAGATTCTGTAGGATATACTTGATCCTACAAGATCCTGAAATATGATCCTGTAGGATTCCACAGGATCTTCTACAGGATCCTATGTTAGTTTTTACAAGATCCTTTTTATTCTCCAGCATCCTAACTTACATACCATTCGTTATTAGAATCCTCAAAATTCCTACAAGAACCCACAGGATCCTACCACATCCTTAGGATCCTAAATAGGATTAAACCAACTTGTAAAATCACTAGCTCCTTTCACACAGAGCTCCCTGTATAGTCCACAATAGGCAGTGAACCACCCCCACTCCCCCCCCCCCGGCTCAGGTCAAACAGGGAAACACCAATGATCACTTCTTGTAAAGTAGATTTTCATTAATTATACAGATTGTATAAATCATGTACCTGGCTTGTTCCCTTAAAGAACCATTTCTCCAGTCCGTGGACAGTGTGTTGTTTGTCACAGACCTTCCTTGTACAGATCAAGGGTTGATCATCTTTCATTCCAAGGAGGTGGAAGCACTCCTCATCTTCACATGACAATTTTCCATGCTTAGGGCACCCTTGCCCAACCCCGTCTGTCCCTTTATTACAGTATGGACAGGCTACACAAAACTCATACTGCAGTCCACTCATGTGTGGCAGCTCCTGTGACAAGGTCTGTAAAGTTTCTTTTAGATACTCAAGTACTTGTGTAGCTACGTCTTCTGACTTCTCTGCTGAAAGTGGATAACTTTGCATTGTACATTGCGTTAAGACAATCTTGATGAAACTCTTCTTGCAGATAAGAATGAAATTATGGACTTGCTTCCCAATAAAAAACCAAGCTCCATTTTGGTACAGCTTGGAGTGCTCCATGGGCCAAGTCTTCTTACAACACCAACGAATAGATCGTGAAACAAGCTGTGAGAACAGGCCAAGAGGGACAAAGCCATGTACAAAATGAATATACAAAGGGCATGGATCAGTGTGGGATGGCTCTATTTGACAAAAATCTTCAGGCGATGATTTAAGCTGAGCTGGTACAAAGTACTTTACGTCAGTCGGAGAGGGTGAGAACTTGGCAATCAGACCAAACTGCTCCATCATGTCTAAGATGTCATCTTTGATAATGCGTTGTTGAATAAACTTGGAAAAGACATGATCAATGAGTTCCGTGCAGAGGATGCCATTTGCTTCTAGCTCAAGCCAGTACTTGTAGTGAATAGGATCCTAAGAAAAAAAGGTCAAAAACAATTAGGCTTACAGCCAAAAATATGCAATCAGCTACCCGGCTAGTTACTTTAGCCATGCATGAGGCTGTACAAAGATTTCATTGCCGATCACACCCTCACAAGCAGAGTAGCTCTCTTAAGTGGGAAATAGTTCTTTGTCAAAACTACCTGTTATAAAATCACAAATTCCGGGAAATACGTTCATATTAGACAAAGATTGACAGACATTCTTAGAGACCTTAGAAGATAAGCTTAATGGTTCCAAAGTAGATATAACTTAAAATTCATTAACACATAGTACAAAGTAATGTAAAAAAAGTTTTTAATTACCTCTACCTATATTTACAAAGCATCTGCTCAAATGCCTGCAGGGGAATTTGGTTTTATGATGTTGAAATAAACAAAACAAAAAAAAAGTAAAATAAACATTTAAATAACTTGGGCCATACCTGCAATGATCGATTAAAATGAACTATTCATGAAAGCTACAGCTGTAAAAATTGAAAATGATTATCACTTAATATTTGATTTTCCTGACTTGGTGGTCAATGTACATATATCTAACGGTTTAGCCAAATTAATAGAAAGATAAACATAATACATTTTCAGCCGCCCAAATATCTAAAAGTTCCTACAGAACACTCCAGGTGAAGATGAGGTTTAGATAAAACACTAAAATTTTTGCTATGGAAATTGCGTTTCCTACCATTTGATCTAAGTTTGGAATAGTCGTCAACTGCCGAAATAGGTCAATGAGCCACTGAGCCTTCAGAACAACTGTACTGCGATGCTTGATAATCATACCAAGGCCATGGTAAAAACTGATCATACCGGCAAACTCATCAGCATCTTCTATAAAGCAATGCTTTTTGCCAAAGCTTTGGAGTTGCTTCAGACTTCTGTGATAGATTTGATTAGCTATCAAAGTTTCAATCACCTTTTCAAACAGAAACCATCTAAAAGAAAATCAAAGAAAATGTATTAAATAAATGCCAAGCCATTATTTCTACTATTTACTGTGAAGTCGCCGGACTGTCGCCACATGACCAAGTTTTGATTAATCTTTGACAGCTTTTTCACAACTTTGTCATAATTTATGTTCTCACGGCTTTTGTTTTGAATAACCAACAATGAGAGTGCAAGAACTGCGAAAGCGGATTTGTCAAGATCACACGTTTGTCTTCAAACAATTGATATTTATCTCTGCCTTTAATAGTTCTTGGATTTGATTTGCTAGTTAAATGAAAAAATATTTTGTCCCAAATTAATAAAAAACTTTGTTAAGTGACGGCAGTACAGCAATTTCTACTGTAACGCCATGTTAATTTGAAAATTCACACTCTTCTTAAATATGAACTCGAACTGCCACTGTTTGAGAAGGAATATTAGCTCAAATACACATCCTGGATATTATGTTTACTACCCTTCTTATAATTATCATGTCTTGAACGCATCCTGAGCCAGGATCAGTGTAAATCTTCATTTCAGTTTACCGAGGTAAATGGCAATAAAAACATTTTGAAACAAGAGGAATCAAATCTTAGTTACTTGTAACATACAATGGAACCTTATTTGCCAGACACGCACGGGACCCTCACAGAAAGGGTCCACTTAAGGTGGCTTTGAGCAACTAGCTCAACAAAAAAATCAATCCAACAGAAAATCGAACTGTAAAAGGTACTAGAGAAAGAAGAAAGTTTTAGATGAGGTATGTTACACCATGATCACCATAGCAACGTAATGAATGATGCCATACCTCTTTTTACATGAGACATCGAGGGATAATTCTGGAAATACAGCGTGACATGACAGCACATGACATACATACATTAAAACATGGTGTCTGCCTAATACAGGGTCTGCTAAATACAGGTGTCTGTATGTAATGTTTAATCTTTGGTTTTAAATATCATATTATTTCATTATTAGATATCTCCTGAGACCAACATTGATGTAATGCTGATGCAGCGATCCATATTCGCAACCGTCTGGTTGTCCGTGACAACTAAAAAATCACAGGGACGACCAGTTTAGTTTGACTCTACCAGAAAAAAAAATTCTCAAATTTTCTTATGAGTTCCCTGCATTCTGACCACTTGTCATCCATTTGGAACTTTTAGAAAACAGAGAAAGACTTGCAGTTTTCTTTTGCAATAAAATCATCATTTTGGACCGCCATCTTGGATAATGTGGTATTCTCAGGTATTCCCCATGAATGAAATCATTGCAGGCTCAATTTTCATTTTGTCAACTGTTGATGCTCTGCACTGCATCTGCATCCACGAAAACATGTCGCGCGATCTGGCGCGATCGCATCGGCTGTTTTGATCAGGATATGTTGTTTAGCAATGTCAGCACTTCGGAAAAACAAGCCAAAGACGAGCAGGAAGAGTGAAAGCATTCCTTTCAGCCTTCATGGCAGACGAAGAGGCCTTGGTTTTAATTTGAACCTGGATTTTCTGTGTCCGCCGACAGCCGCAACTAAGGCCAACTTCTGGTTGTCCTGATGGAGGTTTTCCTATTGTCAACGACCTTATTAAATGGCCACCCACAATTTAATTCAACTTAATTAACTTTGTTTTGGATAAGGCGAAGGCAGATAAGAGTCTGAAATAGAAGGTGACGAGTGATAAAAACATTCAAACACAGGTTTATCATGATTGTCTTGAAGTGACTCGATGTTCACTAAGAAATTGACCTGATGTTGAACATATTCAAGGTAAACAAACCCCTATTAAATGGCCAACTCCAATTCCCCAATTTCCCAATTTTTTTTTTCCAATTTCCAATTTCCGAGGGTGGCCAGTTAATAGGGGTTCGACTGTATTTGAGACAAGCTTTGAGGTGTGGTCAAACACTGTCTTGAGTGTTTGTTATATCTTTTTTAAGCATACAAGGAACAGTTGCATGTTTCAATCCCTTATAGACTTCATTTATAATGTACACAGGATTTTCAACTTACAAAGACAGAAGACTGTAATATATTCGTAACCGGAAGTTGTGTTAAGCTGTTGTATTACCCAAGATGCTTAGAGAATAAAGTTGTTGTGTTGAACAAGCCTCGTGAACTTGTGTTGTTATGTCACCAAGCCATACTTTGGCTAGTATGTTTCAAGGACCACTAAGACAAAATACCAGTAGGGCTTACTTTGTTCTCCTTCAAAGTCAGTGTATCAATACCTTGCTGACATAAAAGTGTTCACAAAAAAGACTACATATTTACCTGACTGGTATCTTCTGCCCCATATATGGCTCCTGTCTCAACACCTCCATGATTTTTTTTCGCAGTTCTTGAATGTCATCTGTGTTCCCCTCTTGCTCTGTAAATTAAGGCAATACATTTTGACAGTAACCCTGTGTTTACACTAAATTGAGATATATAGGTATCCTATAAAGAGGTTGAAATTTGAGAACGTACAAGAAATGCAAGCCAGCAAAAAGCGCTAAAAAGTAACTCTGTTCCTGTCTCTGTGAGGGATTAATGTTCACCCTAGAAACTGCAGGAATAGGAAAATGAATTAAATCCACTGGAAGCAGCATGCTTGACAGCAATATTGACAATAGCTGACCTGCAATAAGCTCTAGGACATATTTAGCTAAGGAGACACAAGCTAATTCAGCACAAACTTTTCTTAAGCTGTACAAGGTTATGTGCTATAAAAATACAGATAGACCATTTCACTGAACTTCTTTTAGTAAGCAACCAAATTACAAGCATATCTACAACATATTGGGAGCACAAGACAAGGGAAAAAACCTGACTCTCGTACAGGACTTGAACCAATGACCTTCCAGATACCAGTGGGACGTTTTGACCACTGAGGTACAGCAAGACTCATGAGTGGTGAGTGTGTGCAAGCATCAACTATTTCCTTTCTTTTATCTTGGAAAGTGATGTCTGTGAAGCCCCATTGCTAATCATGCAATAGTATCCTGCTGTTTATCCAGAATTCGGGGACTGCACTCCAATTAATTGCTGACAATAAGTATTTTTTTAAGTTGACAGTGACTAGCTATCAGCACAATATTCTCAACATCATTTATGCAGTATTGTATAAAGACAAGTTTTTCATCAACTAAATATGTTTGATAAAGTGTTGTGTTCTACGCTTAACTGAAGACGATAGAAATCTTATTGGAGGTTGCGGGGGAACTGAAGTTTATCTTCTTGTGAAAGAAATGACCTGCAACAAACCGAACTAGCAAAATGCCAAAATGTACAAGATTAAATTTATCAGTGGAAACCATGTAGACCCTAGACTCCCGGTAGGCGGCCTTTTATCTTATGGTCAAGACAAGACTGTGCAAAAAATATGATAATTATGCAATAATTATCAACATGTCCTCCTTTTCCTAATTTTAAAGCTTATCACTAAGTGTCACTTGTCATCAGGCTTTTAGCCAGATGGGTGTCCAGGTGTCCTGTGGACAGCCACTTTTTAAAGAAAATTGTTTAATTTTTCATATGTTGCCTTATAAATTGTTCATTTGAGCAGACCCTATAGCACATTTGGGTTGCTCACTTTTCAAATCCTGGCTAAAAGCCTGCTTGTTACCTGTAGTGTCAGTTTATAAATCATGTTCAGTGGTGAATCCAGGGGTGTCCTGAGGTTGACACTCCTCCTTTGTACTGAAAATTTCTATACACTTAATGCTAATTGTTATGGAGGGGACAATCCCTTTGTTGGGTATTTCTTAATATAAAACACCCCCTTATTGAGATCCTGGATCCACCCCTGTTGTGTTGATTAGAAATAAGGTCAAATGCCATGTGAACAGATAGGTGAATTTTCATGGCTCTGGTACTCTTTGTTATATTTTGGATAACATATTTTTTATATTTTATTCATATTAAATCAGTTCCAGAAAGAAATGTGGATCATTGATAGTGAGACATAAGTGGTGTTGGAAACTTTAAGGGTGGCTCCATAGGGTAATTATTTATGACGTTGCACGTGCAAGTGTTTTGTTTTAATGCCGTTTTTGCATTCTTTTTTACACCCAGTCCTCTCAAGCTTATTACATGTAATAAGCAACGATCAAAAATGGTAGTAGGACTGAGTGGAATCCAATTTGGTCTGTAATCATACGAGTGATTAACAAAATCGGACGACCACCTGATTTGTTAATCACGAGTATGATTACAGACTGAATTGGACGACACGATGTCCTGTTACCAATTAATCATAACAATTACATTTTCCCAGAAAAGTAAAAGTTTCATAGTTTAATAGTCAAAGTTTAATAGTTATTTTTAAATATCATAATTAAAAATATGGAGAATAGCTTGCAAAATGGATGTTAGGTTTCTTTCAAAACAGTCACCGGAGACTAAACCTCTACAATTATTTTTACAAAGCCAGTCTCTTGAATTGGTTACTATAGTGATTGTAATTGTGATTGGTGGATTTAGTGGAGAGGACTTAAACTGATTGGCTCATATAACTGTCCGATTACAGGTGTCCGATTACACTGCCCAATTACAACTTTCTTTTTGGGCAAGTGAAAACTGGTCAGGGCCAGTGCATTTTGAGGGTCACTCGCTGTCAAAATTAAGTGTCCAACCCTGAATATTGTGGAATTTCACTGGAGGAAACGCAAGAAAATTCACCCTCAGTTTTGCTTTTTGTGCTCATGTTGACATCATAAAATATCAGAAAACACTGACGTTTTCCTTCGAGTGCACATAGAATGAGCTTTCGTCCCCAGCACACATGTGATCGTAAAACTATAGGAAGCCACCTCAAGTCAGCTTGATACCACCCCCACTGCTTTTCAAAAAAATTACATGTTACCCCTCTCCCTTAGGGTACGAGTTTACATGGTGCCCCCCTTTGGTTTTACAGGGCCCCCTCCTGATAATTATTGCACAGTCCCTTATCTGTAAATGCGAATGAAAATGGGCAGTATGAACAAAAGGGAGTTTTCTTCTTCTGGAGAGGGTCATGCCAGTGTTTCGTCCTGGCATACTGCTATGAAACAAACAGGTAAATTTTATTCAGTGCAATTCATGGCAAGATAAAAAATATACCGGACATCCATGCACTGGTGCTAAGCTTCTAAACAAAGATACACATTGCAGAATGTCAAATGAAATTTCAGAGTCGAAAGTGTCACTGGAAATGAGTGTCAAAGAATTGGCAAAGGTTAAAGTGACAAGTAGACCATTCTGACACTGACAGGTGAGCTATGAAATCAGAGACCATTCAAGAGCAACAACAGGATTTGGAAGACCTCAAAAACAGACCTCAGTGAAATCAAGCAGTATTCGCTAACACACACTTGAGATACATGAAACCCCAGTAAGTGTCAATTCCTCAACAGAAGAAATCGTTCGCCTGATCCTTTGGCGTTGAATTGGAAATCAGTCATCACTTAATAATATCCAGAAAACCAGCAGGCCTACCATTGTAAAGTATTTCATTGGCCTCAACACCCTGTCCTGATTCATTATTTTCAGATAAGGCTAGTCAGTCTTCATAGAGCAATACAAAAGTTATGTACACTGTATCTACTGTACATTGCACATTATTTGTTCACTCAATGTATGAAAGTCAATATGTAAAATAACATGGTAGTTATATATTATCAATAATGAATCAATTTTACTTATAACATAGCCAGTAAAGCTATGCTATCAAACTCAGAAGACGTAAACATGCATAATAAAACCACTGATGCACACTTGTGGCAACTGAACAAAGTTAACCTTGCTGCACTAGAGAAATGTTTTCCATTGACAATGCTTTAACACAATTTATTTATGCTTTTAGCTGTGCAAAATAGAGTTATGATGCACTTTCCTGGGAAGTTTGAAGGGCACTAAAAAAGCTAGACTTGCTCTCAGCTGCACCTTTTCTGCTCTCCAAACTTCCTGGGTGCATGATAACTTGATGATGCTTGCTAAATGTTAAATGGCCATGCATTGGTAGTTTAATACCTGTTTGATGATTTTGTTTCTTTAGACCCTGACTTAAACATCTCTTCATCCTATTCCACACGTTTGAGCATGTGTTATCAATGCTGAAGAGTGGTTGGATCACATGCTTCTCATATTCTGCACCAGAAATTCTCGCCTTTATTTGTGATTCCATCACTGCGATGTCTTCAACTGGTTGCTCAGCATGTGTGCCTACAATGAACACTGGAGGACGCAGATAGGGCAGACTTTGAGCACCAATATCTGTTTCGTTTTTCACTTGTGCTATGCCATGAACTGTAACAAGCCAAGATAGCAAATTGTCCAGATTTGTTTCATTGTTTGGGTTTGCCAAATAAGTATCAGAAGTTCCTTGTTTAACACAAGGCTGAGCTGGGGCTTGTAATGGCTTGCTGAGGTTGTGTACCAAAATGTACACCGCACGTGATGATAAGAACATAGGATGACTGGCATAGTACAGGTGTTCTCCAGCAAAATCCCACAAATCCACAGCCACAACAGATTCTTCCTCAGTGATATCACAATCAACATGCTCACCTCCAACATTATTTAGCAACTGACGAACAGCATATTGAACACGTTTTGTGATATCATCTGTTATCTCCTTACCCTAGAATAGAGTATCAAACAAGAAATGATTAGTGATACACTGATTACATGTAAGCCACAGGTACTCAGAAAAAGGTTGTGATGGTTTCAGACGGTATTGAGATAAAATTGTCTCTGACTTGTTCCTTCTTTAGCATCGACTGCCCAACTGAGAAAGGTATTACCTGCTTTATAGAGAGACAGGTAACCTGACATTTTTATAATTGAAAGATAGTAAATTAAAGGGTACCTAAAGCAAATAGTTAAGTTCAGATCATTTATCACATGATGCAAACTCAACATGACTAAAAAAATAGGAAGCACTTTTGGCCACAAATAAATATTTTCATGTGAAAATTAACATGCTTCTGTTATGTTTAAGACAGTCCCCTTCTCTTAGGTTTTAAGAAACAAATGTCTGCATTAAATATACATCATAGCTCTAAACATTTAAGTACATTCAAACCTGTTGCTTGTTAGGATGATTTTTGTCACCACTAAATTCCAAGTCCATTTTTTTGTCACAATTCCCAAAAGACATTTCTTTAGACAATCCTCCCTTTTCTCCTCTAAAATGGTCTTCTCTTGCCACTGCATCTGCTTTTGTTGCTGCTGCAGAATTTCCCTTCCCCAATTCCATTGTTCTGTCATATGGTTTCTCTACCACTTTCCTTGATGTATCTTTAGACAATTCTAGCAGTGCCGGTTTGTTCTCATAGGTGCAATGCCAGTTCTTAACTTGGTCAACGCCAATATGAAATGCTGAAGCATCTACTTCAATTCCCTCAGTACTCTGTTCTTCAGGGTTAAATAGCAGGCCTAAGAGGTTCCTCTTTAGACTGGTTTTACCAGCACGCTCCTGACCAATTAGAAATATGCGACCACGGTAAACATTTACAAATCTAGTTTGTAGAGCCTTTTCATACGCTAGTTGCGCTCTTTGTCCTTCTGTTCTTTGTTCAAGTTCACGATCTAAAAAGAAAATGAAATTATATAGGTATTTTTTTTCAACAGCTAGTGGTTTGTGTAATTTGATTCCCATAAGCTTCCTCTATGTAA
>Ga0126339_10000980_pt1 | contig 17977 bp, 15 predicted proteins | sample OrbTmetagenome_2_FD_92532 | JGI IMG/M metagenome (GOLD analysis project Ga0126339, IMG submission 92532) | Coral microbial communities from Petempiche,Puerto Morelos, Mexico - Orbicella T R C metagenome | ecosystem: Host-associated > Invertebrates > Cnidaria > Coral | place: Petempiche,Puerto...
CCATCAAGAAGAAAAAATCAAACTTGACAGAAATTGGCTCGGTTATAATTTGAAGCTGAGAAATGAACATGAATAGCCGAAAACAAGTAAAGACTTGTTCCATTTTAATGATCTTCAGCCACACATTTTATTTTTACATTAAAGATTATTTTTTACATTTGCATAAAGTTCAAAGTTCTGGTTTTTTAAATACATTGTTGCACCCTTGCAGCAAGGACCTTTTAACAAATGCCATTTTGTTGTCGTTCCTCATTTCTATGTGACTATATCAACTGTCCGTAACTATTGATTCTAACGATCCTTACCAAAATGTTTTAAGTTTATCAAAATAGCATGTCCTGCAACCTGGTCTTGACAATAGATAACTATTACCTGTAGGAATCCGAACGCAAATGCTACTTAATTTCAGAGAAAGAATTTATTTTTAGGTATGTGCCCTTTGGTTCTCGTGTTGTAATTCTGACGCGGTTCACACAATACGTTTACGTCTGGTAATACATATTTTTCCTCTTGTTATTACATGGCTAGCTCCACGAACGAGCAAGATGAATCAAGTCCTGTGCAGTGATTGACTACACAAGGCACCAAGATAAGGCTATTAGTTAAGTAGTGAGAGGCCACACTAATTCCCATGCACACTGGCAGTGATGACTCGACCAATGTCTTGCTTAGAGACGCCCCCTCCCTTCTGAGCAAACTTTAATAATTGTACGTAAACTAAACTTTTATTGCCGACATCAATTACGCGGCTGTTATTTCTACCTTACTTTAAATCCTCTTGGTGCATGTGCGCACACAACGCTGCGTCAGCCTATCTTGCTTTGTTTATATTTGTATATTGCAATAATAATTGTCATTGCTGCTAGCTAAATAACTACAGACCGCAGATAACTAATCTAAGCACAGCTCAGCTAAGTCCAAGAAACAATCTAAAACTTGTGTTTGGCAGTGCTCGAAGCTTTCAACATTCATTCGCACATCTTTCCACTTCTTGAAGGAGAGTGTCGTTTTCACGCCAGCCTCATTCTCAAACTCAAATCCAAAGCAGGAAGCTTTGATACAAGGCATTTCCTTGGACTGATACTTCAGCATCACACCCCACTCCGCATCGCAATCCAGGCAGTGCAAAGGCCCTGATTAAAAAGATGACAAGAAGTCACATGTTGAGTTTGTTTGTGTTCCCACTACTTAAGGTGGCTCCAAACTGTTTCCAGCACTTTTCAAGACTTAAATGGATTTGATGGCCTTTACGACCGCTCTTTATCAGTTGATGCTACAATCATGCCTTGTTGTAATATTAGCTTTTAACTTTGTTGTATATGTTTATATCTCAATTTATTAAGTTACTTTTGCTTTATATTTAACACATATGACGGTAATTTTTATTGTATCCTATAGATAGCTGCTTATTTTTGTAACCCTATGGCTCTTATAGGCAGCTAATGCCTAATTTGTAAGCTTCGAAATTATTGTTTTCTTTTTTCCTTTTTTTGGTATAAGTAAATGTTGCTGTTGCTGTCATGGAATCAAAAAACTCTTATTCAATGGTTAACACGTTGGTATCTTTTTCGTGACACAATACGTTACCATAGCAACAGTATATTCTGCTAACACCCTTAATTTTAGTTCTTAGTGCTTATAATTCAAAAACGGCTAGATGAAACCCATTTTTTATCATCGAATTTTAATTAACAAAATAAGACGCAACTTTTGGCAAAGTCGACGGTAAAACATTCTGTACATGGGGTTCAGAGCCACTTTGAATATTCCAAAATATTTATATTGTGTCAAGAAAATGATATCAACATGTTCACCAATAAATGCCAGATATTTGATAGCATGGTTAAAGCAACAATTGACAAAGAGCAGTTATAATAACCCATCAAAAGCTTAGTCTTGGAAACTGTTTTGAGCCACCCTAAGTGGCTCCCAGGACAAAGTTGACATACCTGTCAGTTCAATTTCATTCAACACTCTGGGACTCTTGCTTTTCTTGAAATGAAATTTGGACGTGAAGTCTTTATCAATGACCACGTGATGGGCTTCCTTTATACACCTGATGTCATTTCCACTGCACGCGAACACCTGGCACTTACGGCAAAACAACTTCACCTTGTCGTGTTGTCTCTTATCTTTCTCGCACTTTTTGGAAGTCTCTTTTCTTTGACGCTGATGGACGGCTCGCAACTGAAGATCTAAAATCTTTAGAAATAGCGAGAATAGTTATACATTGCTGGTTTTAAGAAAGGAAAGAAACAAGTCAATCACCCAGGCAATCTTTACGAGCCGGCGAAGATAGGCTTTATATTGTTTTTGTTTGTTTGTTTTCTAAAACAATATTTGAACATGACATGCTCATCAAGAGTGCTTATGCCGGTGAAAAAAAGTCGTATTATTAACATTTTGCGCATCACCATTGCCGCTACAATTAGAGTGACCATTGTTATGGCTCTGTCAATTCCAGACCGGCCCATCCTCCCCCGGGGGGCATTTGACGTGCATTTGACAGGTTGTAGTCATTTGATTGCAAAAGGTCTGCCCGAGGTGGGGCATTTGACAATTTAGAATTATAAATCGGTACTTTTAGAAACAAAAGCCCGCTTTATTAAATATCAAGAGGATTAACCCTACGTAAAAAACGTAGATATAAATTCTTTTTCTGTGATTTAACCTACTGGAAATTAGATCGTGCCCTACCATCGTCCCAAAAAGTTCATCTTTGTCTTCCCGCCTATGCGAGAGAATTGAGGCGAGAAGCAAGTATGATGAGAGTCGTTGAAAAAGAGAAAAGGGCCTGGAAAGTTTAATAAAAACCTTCAGAGGTAAGTTATTAGCATTTTTATAACAAAAACAAATAATATTTTTGTTTGATGGGATAAGCCTTCTTTCAATGAGTTTTCTCTGCAAACATGGTCTTTGCGAGTGTGTCTTTGTCTTTGCGGAGATCGGTGTGCATTACTTTTGAAAATGTTTGGATCAATTTCAATACGCTTTATACAATACCATGCCATAAAGTTGACTTCATGAGTAGCAATCAAAATTAAACTTATACAAGCTATTCACCAAAGAGAAGATGCTTTTTCCCGAGTTATATTAGCGATCGCAAGTACAGGGCAATATCGCAAAACTATAACTTTTACCCTATCCCATGGGTGGGGCATTTGCACTTTTCTCGTGGCCCCGCCATGGAGATTTAGTATGCATCAGCTGTTCCACGGTGGGGCATCTGCCACCTTCTGAAAGCAAAATGTTAAAAATGTCACATGCCCGTCAAATGCCCGGGGGCATGAGAGATGAGCGGGCTTGGAATTGATAGAGCCACTACATGTATGAGCAAAGACATGCACTGGCTAAAAACTTACAAAAAAGAGTAAATAATTAAATAAATAGGTTACGAACAGCGGTGTGATTGGGAGAGAAAAGACAGAACAGACTGGCATAATAGAAACACCGTATAGAACCCATTTCTGCATTCTTTCTTTCATCAGATGCTGAAAGCCACTTATCGGCCAATAAGTGAAGTTGCATCTTATCCTGCTTATCAAAATTCGTTGTAAAAAAGGGTTGCACTACGCCGTTTTTGAAATATAAGTACTGAGAGCTAAACTTAAGGGTGTTTTTAGCAGGCAATAATGTTGCTATGGAAACATAATAGTGTCACGAAAATGATACCAACGTCATCACCAACAATTGGGCAGTTTTTTGATACCATGATTGCAGCATCAACTGATGAAGAGTGGTAATATTGATCCATCAAAATGTACGTCTGGAAAAGTGCTGGAAACTGTTTTGAGCCACCTTAAGGCAACTATGAAAGCAGAAATTCTTCAGAAAGGGAATTTGTTTTTCATAAAGTAACGCAAACGCTTGTGATTTAATTAATTCGTTTACCCAAAATAAGTGACTCCATTTATACTGACGCACACATGACCCTAATTTCTCCTGTCTGCGCTGATGAATGGCTTAAACTCGAAGCATCAGAAGCTTTTTCTTCATTAATTTTTTTATCATACCTTGCGATTGTACTGATCTCCATCCATAGCCTTGACCTCGCCTATAGCTTCCTCCATCATCTCCTCTCTGATCACATTTAGATTCTCCTTCTCGATAACACCAGTCTCTTTTCCTGCCACCACTTCATACTGTCCCTCCTTGTCACGAACACGCCCACGGGACTGAACGCTGGCTATCTCATTGCCTCTGACGTCATAACGAATGACGTATTTGCAGTCAGGTATGTCAATTCCTTCCTCGCCAACTGTAGTAGAAACTAGCAGATTTATTCGACCACTACGGAAACTAGCGATGACTTCCTCTTGTTGGCACTGGGTCATTCCATCTGTAAAGAAGAAACAAGTGTACAGTTAATAGAGAGTGCAGCTGTTTGCGTTTAATCCTAATAAGGAACATTCAAGTCATTATTCATAGCGGAGCTCCTGCAGCCCGAAGGGCTTCCAAGCGGAGCCCCATACCTTAGAAAATTTGGTAAGACATCGATCTAAAAAATTTTCGTTGTCACGTGACTGTCCGTACGCTTCTATGCGAAGCCCAATACCTTGAAAAGTAAGAGAGTAGCACCATTACCATAGGTACATCTTTGATATCGGACATCCATGTTATGGTTCATTGACTGCTGTCGAAACAAGGTATCTGCTGACCAGTATCACATGACCATATCGGAAGTTCAGGTTTAGAACTTATCGAAGTCACGTGCTTTTCAAGTTGACTGCTGACCAGGTACTGGTTTCCTTTATGGTTAATTATTACGATCAGGAGTTCCGCTTTTAGACTTGGCTAAATCTATATATTATTTACGACTGTAAGTTAAAAAAGCTAAATGTAGCTCTATAAATTTAATTGGCAGTGTACTATGGTGCAGTTAGTAGTTTAATTTGGACTATATGCGAGGAAATTAGCGAAGACAACCATGGAATGACCACTAAATAAAGCATCAAATATGCACTAATAAAGGAAGATCTTCAATTAATCAATAAAGGTTTGTTAGCCTACAAGAAGTCCATCTTTTCTTTTTTTTGTCGACCAAGAGGATCAAATAAATAAGAGAAAAATATTACACATCCTCCACTACTCTACGAACTAATGAAAAAGAAGTACTGCTCGTAATTATATCGGTTTTGTTTTGTTTTAAATTTAATGTTATTTTTTTTAAGTTTGGGTGAAGGATAGCTTTTAATATTTAGTCCGGCGTTTAACACCGGCACTGCAATGTCTGCAGATGATCTGAACAAGGGTTAAAATGCCTACAGACCTTCTCCTTTGCCAGTTCCAACGAGGCGCTCAGCCCTGATAAAGGCTAGATCACTATTCTCATCAAGCCAAGCCTTCAATGCCTTGGTATTTTCCCGTGTCTGAGTAAAGAGCATCCCTTTAGCTGTTTGTTGGCCTCCTTCCTCCACGCATGCCTGGTATTTTGTTCTCAACAATTGGGCAACAGCCTCTAATTTAGGGTTTTTGAGTTCCCCTTTCTTTCTTCTCTCTGAATCAAGGTCTTGCTTGGCCTGGAATGATTCCAAATAAGGCCTATTATGCATGTCCTTCACTTCTTTCCATATCCAATGAGTTTATTGCCTAGAGTTTCTACTGTTCCTTTCTTTTACTTTTGGCTGTTTAAGATTTTTATAACTCTCAGTTACTACGAGCGCTGTGATTGGTATAACGGGCCGTATTCTACTGTAAAGCCCGCCAAGATTTAAAGCTATTAGTTTAAAGCTATTATTTAAAGCTAGAAATTTAAAGCGTCTTCTCAGTCTGTACTGTAAGTAACGGATCCTCGCTTTTTCCCCTTAATTTATGGCACGCGCGCTTCGCGCTTGGGCCGTAAATCGAAGGAGAAAAAGCTCAGTCCATAACTTACAGTACGGACCTCGAACTCGGTCAGTAAGAGGTATATATGTGACAACTGGGATGGTCACATCTTCATTTCATTTGATTTCCGCAGTTCACATTCATTCTACGTTTCAGTTCCTTTCACGAGTTCTAACTCATGATGAACTCAGTCAATTGGCCTGCTCCCAATGAATGTGTCTTCATAGCTCAGTTCAGTTGTACAGCACTGCATGGCTAACGCAGAGGCTACGGATTCGAATCCCGTTGAAGAAACAACAACAACAACAACAACGCCCCGAAATCTTGTTTCGGGCTAAATTTGCAATTACTTGAATGAGTCACGTGCGCTGCATCAATATTCTAACATGGCTCCGAGGCTTTCAGGACAATATTGCAAACTTTTCAAGTTTCTTTTGTCCCTCAGTTCCCAAAGAGACTTGGATACAAAGAAAACACCACGAAATATAGAACTATATATCGACTGTGACGTTGCATATTGGGGTTTATTGGGATGACCACTGCGAAGTTCAATCTTTATTTCATTTGGTATGTGGAAGGACGGCAAAAAGACTCTCATACCACACGAATACGTGTCTCTCTAAAAAATGAGCAAAGCTTAATTTCTAAAATGAGGTCCTGATGTGCTGCTTCCTCGGGCAAGTGAAACGCTTACTATTTTTCAACTGAAAGCGAAGGTAGGGTTGAGCCTCAGGGGATAACTTTCGAAAGGTCGGCTTCGCAAACACAACTAACACGGTAAATTAGTTGGCAAATCGAACAGAGCAACCAGATCAAGCCTCCCACCATCTTACGGCGTACCTTCTCGTAGAGCATCCTTAACTTTCGATCAATATCCTTAAACTTGTTTTCACTCTGCCTGTCATGAAATTCCGTGACGTATTTTAGGGCGTCCTTGACTCGGCAGCTTTTCTTGATGGATAAGGCAGTATTATACACCATCAAGTGTTGTACCAAGGTAAACTGGTCACGGCTCTTGAGGGCTACTGAACTCCGTTCCAGTTCCTTCAGCCATTGCTGGTATTGCTGACTTCCGTGGTTCATCTGAGGCCGCCCATTGCGGCCGGCAGGTAACTGTGGCATCATTCCCTCAATTGTAATCATAACGTTTCGTACGATCTCATCAAAGTAATCCGCTTCACCATCCGGGATTTCGTGACAAATACGTTCGCACCTTCCGGTCATACCTTCGAATAAAAAGTCATACAACACAGAATATACATTAAAAATGAGATCAAGATTCTGCGTCCACTGGAGTATTTTTATCGAAAAAGTCTTTCAAAGATCTTTGCCCATGATATTGTGCTTAATAAAGATAGAATATAAATTTATTGCTCAGTTGCTCAGTTTTCTCCATATAGCAAAGGAACCAACCTTTCAGATCCTTCTTGTATTTCTCTACAGTAACAATTACGGAACAGTCAAGGTTTGCACACAACTGAAGAATGTGTTCCTGGGCTTCATTCTTATTGCGAGCTTTTCCAACTCCCAGCGAAGCCGTCAGCCCAATGATCTGCGGCAGCCTTTCCTTTACTGCCTTATTTCGACCACCTCGAAAAGGAAATTTAATTTCCAAATAGTTCAGCATGATGTCATTGTAGGGATGGCCTTTATCAGTGTGATGGCATTCATCAAATATCAGTAAAGAGAAGTCGTTTATGGCGACCCTTCTGGACTTCAGAGCATCCACCAGAATCTGGGCGGTCAAGACAATGACGTCATTTTCTTGGATTATCTCATCGAGTAGTTTTTCTTGGGCATTGGCTCCTGATATGTCTGTAATATCATAGCTGTAAAATAAACGTATGCTTTATTAATTTTGGACTTTAATTAATCATGACGAAGACTAGGCTCGATTTCCAGCCATTTTGTGAGCCCGCGTAAACAGCCGGACTCCCAAAACGGCTGAAAATTGAGCCTAGACGTCGACGGTCGCCTAGACGAAGACCGAATGATCAACTTTGACTTACTACAGGTTGTTGGGTGGTTGTTTGTTTAGTTACTTGGCTGACCGACCGACCGACTGCTGACCAGTATCACGTGACCATATCGCGGTCTCAAGTTTAAAGCTCATGTCAGGTTTACTTGTTGAAAATAGGGCCGGGTTTTTCGGAAGCCGGTTAACGCTAACCCAGGATTAAAAGTTAACCGAATTATAACTTTTTCTTTTATACAAATGTTTTTCACTGCTTTTATTTTGTGTATTTTGTTATTATAAAACTCAAAACAGAAGGCCAAACAACATACAGAGAACCTCACCGCAAAGTTACAAAACTCAAATCAAAATTCTCTCTTTTCCTGGGTTAGCTTACTCGGGCTCTGACCCAGGACCCGACCCAGGAGCTACGCCTTTAGGCTGGCCTAAATCTATATATTAAAAGTCTTGGCCGTACAGCGTTCTGTCATAAAGCACGCAAGAAAGTCACGAAAACACGAAAAGAATTGTGAAACACGGCTAAAAAGCAAGTGTTTTTCCCTAATATCAAGTGGTCTCGACTCTATAGTGTGCTTTCAAACAGAACCAAGCGCGTTTAAGGCTTTTTTACTTGTGTTATAATAAAGCTTTACTTTTGTGCATAAATTGGTTTATTCTTGGGTTGCGCTTTGTGCGCGCAGAATGGTGTCACAAATAATAACTTCATTTTAAAGAGGATTTGAATTCCTTCAAGAAAAGCACTCCACTTGAGAGCTACTTTCTCCGCTGTTATGACGCTGCTTCATTATTCGATTTTATAATAAAAAAAACACAAGACAGTGTGAAGTACCTGTTGGACAAGTAGTAATCAAACCGCTGCCTCTGTTGTAAAACCAGATTAACTTTGTTTACAACGAACAACACCTTTGGGTGAGAAACCTCCGTGGGACGCTTGCTCCCTATTTCCTTCTGCTTTTCCAGATGTGCTTTAGCTATGCCAAGGGCTACGTACGTCTTCCCGCTGTTCGTTGGCGCACAAATTATGGAGTTTTTGCCTTCCAATGCAGGACACGAAAGTTCATGTTGGTATGAACGGAGTTTAAGCTCTGGATCTGCTCTTTGGTCAAGAAACACTGCAAGAAAAGAGTGTATATGATCAAACATCACAACGTTTCCTGCCAACATGATTATGCCAGATTTTATTTTACTACAAACCAATAACCAGCCAAACAACTACTGTTTCCATAATGATATGTCACGAATGGCGAACGAAAACAGGAAAGACTATGTGTGTTTTTGAAACAAATACGAAACTTTTCTTCCAAGCATCAAAATGATTTTCGTTTCAAGGGTAATGAGCACATTGAAGGGTAATACTACGAGTGTTTACTGTTTACAGACATTAATTAACACTGGTCGAGTTTCTTTATAGTGTCTGTGAAAATAATATACAGTACATTAATTTGCTCAAGTTTCGATGGACTTCCTGTATTGTCTCTCCCCTGTAATTGTGACCAAACTTGTTATGATTACCCTTAGAAATCATGCGGCGCGGTCCTACATGACATTATTACCAGTGACCTTGAGTGTCCTTGACATGATTATTGTACAATCTGTAGCTAGATGACGTCACAGGCGCAGATTTCGAAAATTCACTGTACGCTTTCGGCCAATCAGAAAAGAGATAGTGAGTTCAATGTATAATAACAATGGTAATCGAGAACGAAATGGGAAGAGAGGGCCGTATACTAATACTAATTACAGAACGAGTACTGAGTACTTAGCTTAACTGTACCTGGAGGAATGCGATCTTTTTTTAATTTCTGAGTTTCGTCTGATGAATGAGTCTGATTACCACCTGAAAAACAAATCGCCGAGTCAGGAAAGATCATAACAGCACCTAGTGCTGCTGAATAATTGTATGAAAATGCTGGCACATATTCATCTAAGGCCGGCGCCAAGACATTCTTTAACATCTTTCTGACCAATTAGAGCCCAGAGAGTGAGTATTAAGCTCTCGATCAGCCTCCTCATTTAACGCTGCTATTTGGTTAATAATGCCAAATCTTCGCGTAACATTGTTCAGGCATACAAGTTTCACTAGTAAAGTTGGCACCAAAAATGAAGAAAACAGCAATCGTCCTTGACTTTTGAATTCCTTGCGATTGGTAAAATCCACTCATCTATTTTTATACTGGTGAGGCGTACCCGGCTCCTTTTACCAACCACCGGCTTTCTGCATGTAACTGTAGTTACATGCTCCATAGATTAAATCAATGCTATTAAAGAGAAACAAAAATATGTTTTACCAGCCAAAATGTAACACGCCCGGTCGTATTCCTCTTTCATAATGTCAATACGCATTCTTAAGTGAGATGAAATGGCAGTCATTCCGCTCAACAAGTTCTTCTTTAAAATTGCCACCAGCTTTCCGTTGTTATAATCGTCCCATATCTGATCAGCAGCGGACTTCAGAGACACGCGCAACTTGCATGCTGGTAAGTTATCTTTGGTTTCTTGACATACCGCGGAGAAGGCTGCGCCTTCGGGCAAATCCTTGGATGAAAAGAAATATCATTAAACGAGATACTTATGTTTACAGTCACCCTAAGTATAGAAACCATCAACTATCTTTGAAACTCCCAAAAAGAGTGAGTTTTACTGAAAAAAAAAATTGTAAAAGCGGCTATTATTGAAGCCAAATTTTAACATCTGATACGACATATCGAACGACTAGTTCGCTCTGTCAGCAGATCACATGGACCCAAGGAAGCCCTTTTTTCAGATTAGTTTGTCTGTATCTGTTTAGGTCTCTCGCTTGTCGCTATGCCTTGCGAAACCAGTCAGTTCTGCAGATTTCGCCAACCGGGAACAATAACTCGGTAAGATTATCTGTCTGGCACTTCCTATCACATAAATATAAAAGTGCTACTATTTGAAGTCTTTGAGGTTTTATTTAGTAATTAAAACCCTCAACAAGCGTTATCATTAGGCTCACGTCCTCTTTATAGTATCAATACTTACCAGGAGTCCATTAGCTTGTACGTACCTTATGCAGTTGATCGCGAAGTTGCAGCGTGCTATCTGATCTGATATCTTCATATTTATTCAAAATGTCTCTCTCTCCCTTTACGCAGTATTTCTTTGTCTCTTCGTTGAGTAAACGGATTCTTACGCCAATTTCTGGGGTTGTTAAAGAAATATCATAATTTCATTCACACGTTTTACCAGTATAATACACTCCAAATGTTTCAGTCCGATGGGTTTAAGCTGGCAACTGACCAATGGCAAAAGGGCAAACGGGGCAGGGACATAATAAATAGTGTACTAAGTCCTTTATTTGTTTGTTTGTTAGGTTTAAACCGACTCTTCGGCCAGACATCGAATCAAGCAACGTTTCAAGTTTCATGATTCCTTCCAAAAGCTTCCTTCACAAAACACAAAACTGCAGAATACCCTGTCATTTGAATTCATTTCCACGTAGCCAGCTTCGTGGTCACGCGGTAACTAATCAATTCATGTTTAAGTATTTAAGATTTATTCAATTGAGAAATAAATTCAAAATGGCGTAGCTGTGTTTTGTGCTGGATACGCGGTGCACGGTACGCCGTGATAAATAAGTATAACAACTAATGAATTCAGAACTAGTACAAGATCGACTGTATATTTTTCGTTCTTTAACTGTGAGAACTACAAAGCGCTAAACAGAATGTACATTATTTGTTCTGAAAGCTCCAGAGCCCAGAACTAAAGCAAATGCGCACGAGACCCTTAGAACGTATAAATTTATTCAAGGAAAATAAGGGGCGCTTTCCATTCGACCAAAAATTCCGGTAAGAATTTCCGGAAATTTCCATGGGCGAATGGTACAGACTTTTCCAGTGTGGAAAACGACAAGCCGCACAGTTTTGCTCGCTTGGAATTTTCAATGATTTCGAGGTTAAAATCGCAAATATAGAAGCAAACAGAACACTAATATGTCGACATCGTGACTTTTTATAGACCACAACAGCAGGGGCCTTATACAAACCACAACGGAGCGAAAAAGTCGCAAAACAAAGGGTTTAATGAGTCGTACAATGGTTCTGCACGCGTTATAAATCTTTGTACATTTCCTAGCCAGCCTACGCAAAACAAGCAAGTACACTACGGGAGCATTATTTTTATAAAACGTTTTCTTCACGAATTTAGCTGCAGCTAGTATTTATCGACATATAAGGGGAATGATTCTAAAGTATTTCCACTTTCGAATACGCGTCGCCGTCATCCTTGCGTGAGATATCCCACTCGCTGTGATCGCGGCCATAAGAACTAGCATTGAATAGAAAATCGAGAATTTGCATAATTTCCGAAAAAAGGACAACCTCGTGAGGTATACCCAAATTTTCGAACATATTTTCCGGGAAATTTCCGTTCCATTTGATTTTCATCCCGGAATTTCCAGAATTTTGGGTTGAATGGTTCGCTTTTCGGAAATTCAACAATTTCCGGATTTTCTGGGACCTTTCCCTGGAAATTTCCGTACCATTTGTCCCCGTTTCGACAATTTCGGAAGGTTTGGTCTAATGGAAAGCGCCCAAGGGAAATAAATTAATGACTCTCCGTTGTTTCCACAAACATTTGTATTAAGGGAACACAAATCGCGATTGCAAACCAACACGAAAGCGAACTCCTTAGGACACCAAGGGAATAAACTAAGTACATGTGTATATTCCTCGTTCTAAAAGAAATGAGGCCACCAACATTTCACATTCAACGTAACATTTTAACTTAAATTTTGTAAGCCTTAACTTGAACATTCATTAATTCCACTATGAAATCCGGTTCCTACGAATTAGGTCCTAACAATTGTAACAAACACTAAATGAATTTGTTAATTCCTTTTTCCAAATTGAAATCATTGCAATCCTTAAATTGATACATTCATTACTCACTGCGTACCGCGTGGCCAGCAAAAAAGATAGGTCGAGCCAAAGATATTTGTGACTGCGTACCACGAGCCACCCCTTTTCAGTTTTAAAACAAATAGATTCCATGTTGTCGTGCGTCTGTTCAGTATTAGTATAAATATACTAGCGTTCTCTGATTGGCTGCGCTATACTCACTATCTATTCATTTTCGAGGTGTCTTTGAAGTTGAATTAGATAAAACAATTAGGATATTTGCTCTCGATTTCTATACGTGATGGTTGACGAAGGCGCAGCACGCAATAGAAATCGAGAGCGAATAATCTAATTGTTTATTAATAGATCACAGATGACGTCAAAATGCGGTAAGAACAAAAAAGTGGCACTCAAGACGATAGCTGAGTATGTCACAGATGTTCTTACCACATTCTGACGTCCTCTGTGATCTATTACTGACCAGACGCACGGCAACATGGAATCTATTTGTTTTTTATTATAAATCAACTAACGTTCTATCGTGAACGCCGTTCTCTGATTTGCTACGCTACTCACTATCTATTCTGTGATAGATAGTCAGTAGCGTAGCAGTGTGCCCTTGTTAACAAAATGACGGCCCGCTTCTTTACGTTTTCGAAGTGTCCGTGAAGAGGATTTAGATAAAGTTTTGAACGACTAGTAGATTTATACTAAAACAATTGGATTATTCGCTCTCGATTTCTATGTGTGATAGAAATCTCGAGCTCATAATCCTATTGTTTAATATAATAAAGAAACAAACTGTACAAAAAACCTTTTTATTTCAAAATCTTTCAACTTTGAAAAACACGAAAATGGGAATTTGACGTCATTCATTGTCTATACAAAATGGAGCAAACTGATTGGTTGCTATGTGTAGCAAAGAATTGTGATTGGTTCACTGGGGAAATCACGCAGGGTATGAGGCAGGGAATTCAGCAGTTGCTCCCAGGTCTTTTCGTGGTGACAGCCGCGAAGATTTGCAAAGGATTCCTACTGTACGAAGTAGGATGTAAGCATGGGGACTTAAATTATTTACCACATTGACATATGAATATTCAAATGCAGAAACGTGCGATCTATTTGTCGCCCGTTTAAGACTTTTTTCCAGTAAGTAGAGAGTTATTGGGTTGCAGTTTTTCCAGATTTTCTGGCTACAGAACTGTTTTCTTTTGATTTCGGATTATTTGAACTCTGGCTAGATACGGACGGAATAATATTATTTGTTGTTGGTTGAGAAGTCAACAAATCAGTGTGATCGAATTAAATGGAAAAGCCAATGAAATTTAACGATTCCCACATTGAACATTTTCCAAAGTAAAAGTGCTAGCAGTTGTTTCTTCTGGTTTCCCAGTAAATAGGGTGTGTTGCTGCTATTTGGCTAGTGCTGCTTCATAAAACTGTTTTCTATCGTTTCGACGTAATGCACTCTAAATTTCACCGCGCGGGTTTAAGTTTCATTATTGTTACAAGCTGTTTATTTATAAACGTACCTGCTGCCGTACCCAAAATTCCAAGTCGGTAGCTATTTTTATCTTGGATATCTTCTGTTGCTGAAGGAACTGAAAAATAACGTTCTTACATTATGTTATCGTCTTTCAATTCAATATTTTGTTTCAGTCTCAAAAGACATCCTTAGTATTCCTCGTGTAAAATTACTTGCATAGTCTGTCATAGTATGAATTTTAACCGTCTCCTCGAGTGAAGCACTCCTAAAACGACGAAAAGGCCCCTGAAATGTCTCCGTTTGCCGGTTTTAATTTATGGGGAGTGGAAAAAAATACTGCCGAAACTTACCAGCAAGGTACGATTAAGGATCAATACTATTCTATATATGCATAGATATATGACAACATGGTTAAAGAAAAGTGCGTTCTTTTGCACTAAGTACACGCTTCATTTTACGACTCCTAAAATCCCAAAACCCATCCCAAGCAGAAAAGTACAACAGTAAGATCAGAGAGAAAAGGGAATAAAAAGACTGACTTAGCTGTTAATTTTTATATGGTTGAGTTGAAGCCACATATCAAATCATAAATGTTATATGTTATAACATTCTAGTTTGGACTCTTATCCGCCATTGCCTTTTCCAAAACAAGGTTAAGTTAAATGCACTAAATTTTGGGCGGCCAGAAAAAGCCTCATCGAGACGACCACAAGGTGGCCGCGGCCGCTTAACGGAGGAGGGGTCAGTTTATTTACAGTATTTTACTGACGATAAACCCCGAAAGTAACAGTCCCCCCGAAAATAGCGGCCCTTTGAAGAAGTCAGAAACTCTCTGATATCGAGCGCAATGCGGGTGAACCAGCTTGACTGCTTGACTGAACAACTTGAAGAGTTATTTGTGATTTGATTTCTGACTTAACTGAATGTTTCTGAAACTATGATTTATAAGCTGTATTTGTCTGGTAGCAGTGTCAAATGATACAGTGTAATTAGTGCATTGCGATACAATGCGTTCATTACACTATCGCCCTACAGTGCCAACATTTAGGATCTTTTTTGTTTATACAATCTGCTTTGTTTATGTGGGTAGTTAGTAACATACATAAACGCAACTGTTAATTTCATGTTACCCGTCCGATTTGTCTGAAATGAATGTGAATTACCATACAAACATTTTCTAACCATCCGAAAGTAACGGCTACTCGAAAGCAGGCCCGAATTAAGTAAAGGGTATCCGAAAGTAGCGGCCCCTTTTGCTTACTAAATCCGAAAGTAACGGGGGCCGTTACTTTAGGAATTCTATACTGCACCGTCGGATATACAATGGCTTTCCTGTATTCTGATTAGCTGTATTTTCTACGACATGATATAAATATTGCCATACACCAGAACAAAGGAAAATATGAAATTGTATTAAGGGTAAGAATAAACTACAACATATATTTATATTTTTAGTCAGACAGACATGTAACTGATCAGGACGGTCAAGCAATTTGATAAATGAAGAAATGAACTCTCGACGGCGTCACAGAATACAAAATGGTCTGGTCGAGACGTTTCGATTCACACGTTGAAGAACTCGTAATGTAAGTTCTTACCTTTAAAGTGTGGGTCGAGAAGCAATGCGGACTGCTGACTTCCCACATTTCTAAGCGCTCTAACAAGCCCATCAAACGCCTTCCGTCCGTTTGGTCCATTTTGCTTCTTGAGTTTATCCAGTAGAGTCAGCGCGGCTTCTGTTTTCCCTTTGTTCGTCTCATCGCATCTGATATTTTCTTTATCACCGTTTGATAGATTCAAGTAAGGCAGCAGCTTTGTTGGTGCGACCTCCTTCATTAAATGCGGTGTTCGCTCATCAATAAGGTCGACCCAAGTTGCTTCTGGGGATGCCATATTTCAGTCGGGGAGTCTGTTTGATTTCTCCTGATCTCACAGATGACTAAAAATGGTCAACTAAACTGATGGTTTGATCAACCAAATAAATACTCCTCCAGGGCTTTTTTTGGATATTACCTTAGAAGCTTACTAAATACTCAATATTCCCCTGAAAACTGAACTTATTAATTATAAAAGATACCTTTCACTTTCTAAGCTCGCACAATAGAAAAATTGTCCATGGTAACTCACCGGAAAGCCAGAGGAAAAAAAATAAATATCAGAGTTGAACTTTTCGGTTTTTTCGAAAAAAAAAACATAGGAGAACTCCGTGACTACTGCAAGGACCTGTAGGAGCCATTTCAAGGAAAGGAAATGGATCTGTCTTTCATTTTCCAAGTATAAAGGTCGGTGCACAGGAGGGGACAAGTCCCCGGGACTAATTCCTGCGACAAGTCCCTTGAAGAGTCAACAAGAGGGAACTGGTTGCATGGACTAGTCCTTTGTAGCGTTTACATCAATGCTAATCCGAAATTATTAAGCTTTAATTAAAAATGTAGAATTGTTCAGCTTAATTAACCGGTGCCTCCTTTTTACTCAATTTCCGGATAACAGGGATGTTAATTATTTTTTTCGTAAAATTCTCTCACAATTTTCGTGCTAGTAACACTCCAAACTCCTTTTCCAACATCAACGCACGTCTTCCGGCGAGCCGAACGGTGAGGCACCATCTTGAAACAGAGCGCGTAGGGAGATATGGGAGCTTAGCATACGCATCCGTGCTTGGTTTATTTTAATTTGGTCGCAGGGACTTGTCCCACGAACAGTTCACGCGAAGTGTTTTGAGGGACAAGTCGCAGGAACCAAATTTTAGTCCCTGCGACTATATTTTTTGCCAAAAATGGCTGGTTTACACAATGGGACTTGTCCCCGCGACTTGTTGCAGGGTTTAGTCGCAGGGACTTGTCCCCTCGTGTGTGCCGACCTTAAGGGATATTTGTACTTAGGTTCGTGGAAAATGATGAAACTTTCATGATCGAATTCTTAGGCCCCGTTTACAAGCAGGTACAGGTAGCTCCCTAGCCAGAGGGTGAAAGACAGCTCGCGTTTAGAAGCAAACTTTTTCACGAAGGGGTACCCTACTACCCGGGACAAGTTAAACCGGTCTCTCCTTAGTTAACCTGGTAAATAACACACGCAACCGATAATAATTTTATTGTCAAAACCTATTTTCACTTGAATGACGTAGTTTCTCGATCTCAGTTCCGCCGAAATCATTTCAATTTCTTAGCTCACTTAAAATCCCAGTAATTCTTTTTTAATTTGGGATTAATTTGACAGCAAAACTATAAGCAATTCTACGATTGAATATACTAGCGACATTAGCGGCAAATATTATCTTCGTAACCTGCGTGGTGGGCGTCCGAAGGGGAGGGAAAGAAGAAAAACGAGTGCGCGAAGCGCGTGAGGGTAGGGTCCCTCTTCGAAGCGTACTCTATCCTCTGCGCTCATTTTGACCCTTTCCCTCCCCTTCTACGGCCTGCCACGCAGGCTATTATCGTCGCAAAAAGCCCTTTTTCGAAATTTTTTCTATCCACTGCCAAACTAAAGCAAATTGTGAATTAATACGATCTTTCTACAGTCACAATTCGTTTCTTTTGCCGGTATTTTTTATCATATTTTGATTTTTGGAGCCCTGATAAAGTTGTCCCGGGTAGGCGAGTTGTCCCTAGCAGAGGGTTTAGAATGGAGTTGGGGGAGCGGGGTAATCCTAGTGTTCAGCTAAGGTTACCCTAGAGCCAGGGAAACCCTACCTGCCTTGTAAACACGCCCATGAAAAAAAAAAAAAAAAAAAAAAAAAAAAAAAAAGAGAAAGCTAGAGTAAACTCCTAGAAAAAAAAAAACAAAAAAAAAAAACAACCAATCTTATATTGTAACTGTGTATGTTATAAC
>Ga0126339_10000981_pt1 | contig 17972 bp, 7 predicted proteins | sample OrbTmetagenome_2_FD_92532 | JGI IMG/M metagenome (GOLD analysis project Ga0126339, IMG submission 92532) | Coral microbial communities from Petempiche,Puerto Morelos, Mexico - Orbicella T R C metagenome | ecosystem: Host-associated > Invertebrates > Cnidaria > Coral | place: Petempiche,Puerto...
AGAGTTCCATAGTTTTACTATTCTGTAATAAAAAGATCTCTGACCAGCAGTGGTTTTGCACAGGGGAATATTCAGTTGTTGTGAGTTTCTTGTGGTTCTGCTTGATATTTGTTGCCTTTTGACTTATTGTGATGTCAGATAGGTCGGGGCGCAGCCCGTCATGCACTTAAAAGCAAAAACAGCGTCTCGGGAGGTAAAGCTGCTTTTTCACGGGAAGCCACCTCAAATTCTTGAGTGATGGAGTTATATGCTTAAATTTATATGTACCACTAATTATCCGAGCAGCGAAGTTCTGAACGAGTTGAAGAAAATTCCTGGCTTTTCTTGGCTTTTCAAAGAAATTTAGCTTGAAACGATATTTCGAGGAAATTTCCCCACATTTTTATGACACCGCTAGATCCAGAAGAAGTTGGCAAAACATGGAATTACCGTGAGTTCATCCGCCATGCAAAGGTCTCACCACCGGCAAGGCAAACTCGTAATAAATTTTAGAAACAAATCGTGGTTGCATTTCTGTGAAGGAGGTCTTCCAGAATTATTTTTCCCTGTAAGTTTTAGAGTCCCAAAGAATACTACATAGGCAATGAAAATGCAGCGAAGTACACCCAGTATTTTTATAACAAATAACCATGAGGGGGCTGGGATTGAATAAACAGCAACTGAATGGTTTCGTGAGCGTTCAAATTGACAACATTCTAGTTTTCTATAAAAGTAGAGAACCTAAAAACTTTTATGTTCAAAGGTGGCTTCGATAACCTTTGTTTATGAAGTTTAGGCTGTATTAGTGAATAGTATGTATTGCTGCCACTTTGCAAAACACGATTGAAACGCTGGGTGTATCCAGCTAAAGAAAGGTGTGTTTTGATTGAAAGTTCCTCACAAGTTGTTTGTGGCTGTTTGCTTAAATGGCTTAATACCCAGAACTAAAGATGTTTCTGTTTTGTTTGTGGAAAAAACTGAGCTCTCTGTTTTAATAATGTGGCAAGTACATTCTAATTCTCTGCATATGAAACTGAACTCAAGAGAACGAACCTGCTTGAAAACCTTTCGCAAATTTTAGGCATGTGACTGTATGTTATCCTTTTACATGTATATAGCGATCGATGACTGCATACTGTGTTCTCCGGCATGAATTTACAAGCAAATACATGAATCCAAATTTATCTTGTGTAAGTTACATGACAGTTTTTTCGTCAGTACATCGATCAGTCACAAAAAGTTGCGAAAATTGCGCAAACGCTGGCGACCTCCAGTTAAACGCCTAGCGAAATCAGAGTATAGGCTGGTGAATTATTTTTCGTTAACTTAACAAAAATTCAAAGAAATACCATCCTTTGTTACAGGGAATTATCGCTTAACTGGCTGTGAAATTTCAATCGAACTTTCGAGCAAACTTTCATTGAAAAATCACGGGAACAAAGAACGAAATTCGCTCATTTTGCTTGCATTACTTTTGCAGAAGACTGTATCATATACTGGTACTCAAAATAGAGCAAAGTGTGAGGGAAATTAGAAGCCTCTCTAGCCTGGACACTTGCAAATGCCACTTCAATGTGACAGCAGCATATGGTAAAATTCAATCTTTTGCTGGAAGTTACAAACCTTGGGAAAGTTTACCAATAACAGGCTTCCTGCAACTGTTAAATTAATAATTGAGCTTTTTTTCCTAAACCAAAGTCCTCTTTCTCGGTGAGCGAATTTTCCTCCTGGCTATTCTTTCCATTTTGAGCTTCAAAATAGTGTATTTATTTGAGACTGGGGAGAAATGTCACCCTTGAAAAATTAGAAGTGAACAAAGTGGGTACACTTTGTTCAACATTTTTCTTGTACAGTGTATGTGTAAATTAAAATGTATAAATCAATACTGGTGCCATTAAAGTTAACAGGAATTGAGTGGGTGGAATTTGGTCCTTTGCTATACTCGTTCATTGCTTCTGCATTCACTTGTAAAAAGTAGAAGTAGTACTTTAAATAAACCCCCAAAAATGCAAATATAAAGAGACAAGTGTGGGAAGTTTGCTAGGTACTAAAGTTTCATTGCTGAAATTCCTATAAAATGTGATTAACCATTTGAGGGTAGTTCCGAAGAGAACTGTTGTTGGTTACTGACGTTTCGACAACCTGGGCAGAAGTCATCCTCAGAGTCTTGCGACTTTAAAACATGTTTTCACTTTCTGAATGAAATTGCTCTGGATCTTCCTACAAATTTGAGACTCAGAGTGAAAGAAGATAAATGATGTCGGGCTTTTTTATTCTTTGTTTTCATTACTCTTTCTTTCTTTTGAAGGAAAGTTAAAACTTTTTAATGATAATTAACTATAGTGGGCAAAATTAAGTTCGGTAAAATGGTTTACCAAAGGACTTGTACAACAACAACAACAACAACGACAGTTACCATTGTGACATTGCTGTAAAAAAAAAATGTTTGCAACTGTTGCTAGACGAAATAGCAGCATGGGTACTAAAGCTGTATTTACTCACCGGTTTGTTATCAGGCTTGGTACTGTCGTACCCAGCAGTCAAGTCTCTAATACCTGACAGTTTATAAGGACCACATGCACTAGGATACTGGAACAAATGAAAGCAAAGCAAGATCTGTTAAATTTGAGGCCTGAGTGGACACCAAATAACTGCAATTTGCAAACGTGAGAATAGCAAGCTGGTAGAAGCTAACTGGTTTAAAAATTTCACAAAGCAAGAAGTGAACAAACATTCCAAGTTCAGTAAGCCATCTAGGCAAGTAACAGGCATCACTTCAATCCCAGAAGGTTCAAACCTCAATGAATTTAAGTAAATGACAACCAACTGAGGCTTTTTGACCAACATGTGTTTAACAAATGCTATTCAAGGCATTTGAAACTTGTCAAAGGTGATTTTATATGTTGCCAGCTATGACAGACTGTGTCAGATCAAGCGGCTAAAATTTAATTTTTATGCCAGACCCAGAGCTACTCACTTCTAGACAATAACTATAATCTATAATTGCTTTAGAAAACACCACAATCAAACAAATGTATCAGAGCAACACCTTCTTTGTAGTGTACTGTGTGTACCCCTTGTTTATTTTATTTAAATCGATTCTCAATTTAAGGGATGGTTTCATGGCTCGATGCATGTGCAAGCTGTAATCTTAGCCCATTTGGTTCAATTGCTTATGAAACAATCAGAATCAAGCTAATGATTTCAGTGACATTTTTACATGTGTGACCGTGCATGGGAAAACATACCTTAACGCTTATCCGTTAGATGGGCAAAAGCGTTAAGCACCTGTTAGTCATCCGTTAGAACGTTTTCCTTAAAAACATTAGAGGCGTTAGTGCAACCGGTAGATGTTAGCATCAAGCCGTTACAACGGAGAGTGCAACTGTTAGCAAGAGACATGTATCCGTTAGCCGTTAACATCAGACCGTTAGACAGGACAGCATAACCATTAGCAAAAACTTTGTATCCGTTAGCACGGCTAGAGAAGCCGTTAGGATCCGTCAGAATAAACTAGCATCCGTTAAACGGGTAACGATTACGTTAGAATGGCATGACACGCGTTGAAGTTGAATGTGGTAGCCTAACACAGTGTGAAACGAGGGCAGCTCTTGGCTTCCATCTAGGTCAAAACAATCATGAGAGAAGTTTGGCGATTATTATTCTTTGATGCCCTGATGATTGATAAATACAACTTGAACGAAATTCAATAAAGCCGTCATACTATAATTATTATACATGATCCAACACAAAACATGTTTTCTGCTTTCAAAAACAGAAATGACATGTAAAATCATAACGATGGTCATTCTATGAACTGTTTTATTTATTCGACAAAGTCCAGTTGTTTTGAGAGCTTGTAATTTGTTATTGTAATTCGTGAACAAACGAAAGTTAAAAATACCTTACAAATGCCATAAACGGATGAAACAAACACAGAGAAAACTCAACCGAAATGGCCATGCCATGAATAAAGATGTTCTGAGGAGTAAACACTGATCATGTGTCAAGAAATTGGTTTCAATTCACAAAGTGCGGGTTCAAAAATTTGGATAAAGTTGTTTACATCTTCCAAGATGTGAGAAATGGCCATATTCCCGCAGAAAGTGTGATGAATATTTTGATAGACTGTTGTCTGACTCTGAATCACAAGAAACCAATTTAAACCACATGTGTGACAAAAACAACTTTATCTGATGAAACCAGCGCCAACAAAATGCTCGTCGCTTTGAGACTAGCTTCGTGACTTCAAATAGTACCGCTTTTCGCATGCTCTGTCAAGAAAGCATAATCTTTCGCGAATCCACAGCTGGATAAAACAGTTACTTTTAAAAACCTCTAGACAAAGTCACTGTGTAAAACTAAGTACCAGCAACAAGTCCATTTGAGTAAAACAATAAAAAGTGTTCACCCCGACTGGCGAGTTAAAGTGTTTACACGCGGGTAACCTGAAAACACTGACCCCTGGTCCGCAGAAGCCCGCTACGGACCGGCTCCGCGGACTACCTATGGACCGGTCCACGGACTCCCCCTATGGACCCCCTCTACGGACCGCCCCCGAAAATATAATAAAAATAATAAATATATTTCAGTTACGGGTTGTCTAATAGATTACCGGTGACGGTGAAATTTCGAACTTTACATTGTGCAAATGGGCAGACCTGGATTCAGGCTCAGGTGCAATTTATATAATTACACATTGCCATTTCCTTTGCTGTGGCCATAAAGTATACGACGCATACGGGGAAGCTAATAAATAAAGATTTCACTCATGGGTTGTCTAATAGATTCAGACTCATGTCGGTGATTTTTCGAGTGTTACACTGTGCAAATGTAACAGACTTGGGTTTTTAACACCCCAGCTCCCCTCCCAAAAAAATGCCTAAAAGCTGTTTTCAGCGTAAGGAGATGCTGATGGTAAGAAGGAAAGTTCTTACCTTCCATTTGTGGCTCAATCTGGCTATGGAAGATATATTTTTAGGCCGTTTGTTCTTGTTTGAATCTGTTATTCCGCTGAGTAAATTGTGAAGCCTGGAATGAGTTCATGAACCTACGGGAGATGGGCTGAACAAAATGGCAGAGGGGAAAGAACACAAATTCCGAGGCTTCCCAGAGGCTTTCCCGTACACGTCTTTCATACACTTTATGGCCACAGCAAAGGAAATGGCAATGTGTCATTATATAAATTGCACCTGGGCCTGAATCCAGGTCTGCCCATTTGCACAATGTAATGTTCGAAATTTCGCCGTCACGAGTAATCTATTAGACAACCCGAAACTGAAATATTTGTTTATTATTTTTATTATATTTTAGGGGTGGTCCGTAGAGGGGGTCCCTGGATCGGTCCATAGGTAGTCCGCGGACCCAGTTCGTAGTGGGGGTCCACGGACCTGGTCCGTAGTGGGGGTCGGTGGACTGGGGGTCAGTGTTTTCGGGTTACCCATTTACATGCAGGTTTAGCAATGTTAAGCCTTGGTCAAACGGCACATGATAGTCAATGATAATTGACGATAGTCGGTGAAAATTCGGGGAGAATCATTCAACTATCATCGACTATCATGCGCCGTTTGACCAAGGCTTTAGGTTCGTGTCCCACATGATAATAAAGGACTTGAATTCTGAGTTTGTCTGTCTCAATGAGGAAGTGATAGTTTGTATCACTGAGTTTTGCTTTCAATGCTCACCATGGAAATAACTTTTTTAATGTTCGTCTCACCAACGACTGATGAAATCAGCACTTCGTGATTCATTTTTTTTAAAATCGTGAGTGTAAGACTGATAATGGTTTGGCATGATTATGTGTTTATAACATCGGACTGAAAGCTATGTTATTCGTTCGTTAAAAGTCCTTAGATGTAAACCGTTAGACAATCGTTAAACGCCCTTAGATGTAAACCGTTAGACAACCGTTAAACATCCTTAGATGTAGACCATTAGACAACTGTTAAATGGCTCCAGTCATCCGTTAGAACAAATTGCGCAACCGTTAGAACGTTTTCTTCATCCGTTAGGTATACTTAGTTAGCTGTTAGAATGTTAGGAGAAAGCGTTAGAATGCTTTGATCATCTGTTAGGCACAATTAGATAACCGTTAGAGCGTTAGGACAAAATGTTAGACTGCTGTGAAGGCCATTAACTATCCGTTAGCTATCCGTCCGTTAGTGACCGTTTAACGAATAAGCGTTAAGGTACGTTTTCCCGTTCACGGTCACATGTATCTTAAAAAGTTTCGTGGTAAGTCACAAAAATACTGTGATATTTCTTATTATAAATCCTTGTGTATGTACTGACTCCCAAGCACTACTCAATATGAACCAATCGATGTGAGTAGATGACTGGTGTGAGAGTCCAAAATAAATCCACTGTCTTGAATGACAAATTTGACGTTCAATACTAAATTCAACACTTTCTAGGTAAATCCGTCAATATCTTACTGAAATTATAATCAGTCTGTGATTACAAATTTGGTTGGACATACCATTTAATGTAATTTGGGTGCAAAAATAAACTTATGACTCCCTCCTTAGCCATACACGAGGTACAAATATTGCCTAAACATTCCTTTCTTGTTTATAAGTCCGGAGAGTCTATTCAAATAACACAAAAGGTGCATCTGTTTGAATTATAACTTTCAATACATTTCAAAGCAAACGTGCAAACACGATCTTCGAGACAGAAAGCTAGGTCATTTTTAGTATTTGGACTTGATATCTGACCGTGACCGCCTGTAATTTCCAGCACTGAATAAGCACAAGTAAAATTTTCAAAGACTGAAAACATTCCATGAACCCATAGGGTGAGTGCAATTCGTACTCTATGAAACACTTGAGGCTGAACAGCTAAGAGGTACCAACCCCCGCCTTTTTTTAACTCCTAAAAGGTATGAGGAGCATCCCCATACCTTTTATATGGGAGTACCCCATCCCGAGGTGTATTGACTTGTTCATTATACATTTGGAAAACAGACTATTCACAAGCTCAGGTTAATCATGAGTTGATCTGTAGGCAGTGGGCAATGCACTTGGTCTTTTCAAATACCTTCCCAAAATGCCTGAAGCTATCTGTAAACATTGTGATGTATTGCTTTCATTCTTTTTCAAAGAAATAGAGGAGAACTATCCACTCACCTGACCATTGTCAAGAGTCCTTATGCGATTAAAAATGTTCTTTATTGTAGTTGGAGAATAACACAAGTAATAAGAGTTGTTTGACACATGGACACCATACCTAAAAACGACATACACCAAACTTCATTTAACAAGAAATAACATTTAATGACAATGAAATAAAACAACTGGCACTCGTTATATGAAGCTCGATTTGTCGTATTAATTTTTGTAGAGCTCTACAACTCTACGCTTTCATCACCAGTCTCCTCCTACGTGTTGGAAAGATACATGACCTCCCACTTCATAGCTTTTACCGTAGTTGTGTATGGTTACTATGGTTACCTGCCTATTTTGTAACATTTGATTTCAGTTTGTAGCATATTCCTCACATATAACTCATATATATTTAAGTGATATTAAAGTATTATTACGGTTTACAGTGTTCTAATCGTTTTCAATTTAAAATTCTGTATTGAGTTTACCCTCTACCATCTACACTCTATGCTCTGCGGTTCTATGTACGGGCGTAGAGGCTTACAGTTATTGTAGCAAATATTAAAGCGCATGGGGAATGTTTAGTGCTATTATGGTTTACAGTATCTTAATAATCTTTTTAATGTACAATTCTGTATTGAGTTTACCCTCTACCCTCTACACTCTACGCTATATGTTCTACCATTTACATTCTACTCACTACATTCTACCAGCTACTCTCTTGAATCTACACTCTAAGTCCATCTACGTTCATGTTCTACCACTACTCTCTTTGATCTATGCTCTAGGTTCTACCATCTACCCTCTAAGCCCATCTAAGCTCTACTTTCTATGTTCTACCACTACTCTCTTTGATCTACGCTCTATGATCTATGATCTAAACTCTAAGCCCATCTGCTTGGAAGGTTATTGGAGTTTTTTAATTTTTTTTCAGTTTTTAATTTTTTAACGAAGACTAGTGAGCAGCACAAAAAGAAGACTTCTTGTAGTCGTAAGCTTTTTCGTTAATTTCCGACGAGCTCCATCTCTATCTGAGACTTCTTCAGGAAATGATTTAAGTGTGCCTAAGTTTAACTTCCCACGGAAGTGAATAACTGCTGAAACATGCTGCAAACGGACATTACAAGAAATGCCTTAATGTACATGCTATTGTGTGTTGTTATATTTTGGGGGCCATACGATTAGCGCTAACTGTATGGCCCCCAAACTAAGTTAAAAAAAAAAAAAAAATAAAAAATAAAAAAAATATTAAAAAATTAAAACATTAAAAAAAGACATATTTTTTGTTTGGAAGGGTCCCAAAGAAATCCTCTTAGAGTTTCTTAGTCATCTCTATAGCAAGAATGATCGTATCAAACGTATGTACTCGAGCGGTTTTCATTTGAGTGTTGAAAAGTAATTGGTTTTGCATAAATTACGCTACCTGATTGGCTTAAAAAAACTCGCGCTACTTTTTCATCCAACCAGAAGTAAAACCAAAACCAACTGTAACTCATTCGCACTCATTTTCCCACGCTTCGCATCAGCTACATGTAATTACTTCGAGCTTTGATTGGTTCACTAGATTGTCTGTGTCTTTTGGGATTGGCCAGAGTGACTAGTTTGGTTTTGGTTTTACGACACTCAGTTGAAAACTGCTCTATATTATTGACGAAATTAGTATTTCCTTTCTCGATTTATTTCTTTACAAAGATGCTAATTTTAGCACTCTGCAGTTTTCTACCAATCAAAAGCTGCTAAATAAGTATTTGTACGTTCCCTTTGAGTTGTTTCATCCCGTGAGCAACAAGAGGGCCTATATTAGAGGCTAGCTTGTGTGCTATGCTAGAAATAGCTCCACGTATAAAGCCTTTAGCAAAATGCGAGAAATTCTGGAAGCGCCTCCGGCTTCACGGTTATCCAGTTGGGTTTTAGAATGGTAGTCTTTAAATCTACATTTAACTGTAGTTATGCTAACTGATGTGAAGGACATTTTGTTATAGTGTGCTTAAAAAGTGCGAATACTTAGGTCACGTGACTTTGAACGCTTAGTGGATGTTTTGCGACCATGTGGAGATGTTGTTTACTAGTTTTTAGGGTCATAATTCGTCATAGAGATTGCTGTTCATTTCAAGTTCGAATAAATGGTTAAACCTAGAACCACTAACATCAAGCTGGTTATCCAGAGACATTTACAAGACTTAGACTGTATTGTCAGTTATAAATCTACTACCACTTTAGCACATCTATGCAAAGAGTATGTTTTTTGGCGGCCATACGATTAGCGCTAATCGTATGGCCCCCAAAATATAACAACACACAATAACATATGCATTAAGGCATTTCTTGTAACATGTGTTTACAGCATGTTTCAGCAGTTATTCACTTCCATGGGAAGTTAAACTAAGGCAAGCTAATGTGCAATATATGCTGTTCAATGCTAGTTGTAATTATTAACTGAAGAAGTCTCAGACAGAGACGAAACGCGTTGGAAATAAATGAAAAAGCTTACCACTACAAGAAGTCTTCTTTTTGTCCTGCTCACTAGTCTTCATTAAAAAATTAGGAAATTAAAAAAAAAAAATTAGAAAATTCCAATAACCTTCCAAGCAGATGGGCTTAGAGGGTAGATCGTAGATCGTAGAGCATAGATTGAAGAGAGTAGCTGGTAGAACGTAGAGAGTAGAGTGTAGATGGGCTTAGAAGGTAGATGGTAGAGCGTAGAGTGTAGATCGAAGAGAGTAGCTGGTAGGACGTAGAGTGCAGATGAACTTAGATGGTAGATGGTAGATCGTTGAGCGAAGAGCATAGATTGAAGAGAGTAGCTGGTAGAAAGTAGTGAGTAGAATGTAGTAGAACATATAGCGTAGAGCGTAGAGGGTAGAGGGTAGAGGGTAAACTCAATACAGAATTTTAGATTGAAAACAATTATTAAAACGCTGCAATCCGTAATAACCCTCAACATTCCCTAAGCGATATAACATTTGCTACAATACGCCACTACACCTCCATGGTGTACGCATATCCGAGAGAAACAGAGCTTAAACATTCAAAACACTACTGGAGAGTCGTAGAGCTCTACGAAAATTTCTACGCCTAATCGAGCTTCATAAAACGGGCTGGGTATAAATAAAAACACATGACCTAGCCGATGTGAAAATACTCAGTTTTGATGCAGTGTAACTGGTTCATAAATTCTGAAAAGTGATTGGTTATTTGTTGTCAAGTTTGATCGAAAAAGAGTACAAAAAGAATAATTATTTCAGTTCAACAAATTGAAAATTTGATTAGAAAATCTTAAAAATTCAAAGAGCTCAGATTTTATTTGATATAAATGAAAAAAAATACTTTATTTTTTCTCAGCTCATGAGCGGGCAGAATTCAACAAATCCTGCATTCTGATTGGTTCCAGGAATGGCAGAATTTTCCCATCCGGCCTGCCACAGCAGGCAGAATCTGTCGTGTTGATCTATCTTTGTGAATGAATTAGTGGTAATCTTCAATCTTTTACCTTTTTCACACATCCAATTATAAAGAAAGTACGGCTTCTTGTCTGATCAGCAAAGCAAGTATAATCGGATTCTCATTTTCATCCCTATTATTTTGTTCTTTATTTCCCCAGGGGATATCAGTGATTTTTTCTTTCTTTGTTGCTTTTTGAGAGAAAAAAAATCCAACGTAGAGTCATAAATTGTATACCACAAGGACAGCACCACATCTCGTCTGCTCAACAAAGTTGAGCCCTGTTTGGTGGGGTTCATGCTTGGATGGGTGACCAAATATGAAAACCCCGTGTGGTAATAACAGTACTTCTTTCTTGTATTTTTTTTCCCTTCCCTCTCCAAGGCGATATAAGTGACTGTTGAACTCCCAGTCTTGTGCAATGTCTTTTTTTTTCTATTTATCAACTATTTAGTTCAAATCATTCCACCATGTCTGTATTCATCTTTGAAGCATTTATTCACAATACTGTATAAAAGATAGCAAAATACTTCGTTCAAATTCTCCTCAATTCTCTTGTCTGTTGATTGTCCAACACTTTTAATCACAGCTTGAATCAAAATTCGAAAATTCATACAGCTCATCAATTTTGTGATTTTCAATATCTCCTCAGTTTTTGACAATCAAGTACGCTTAAACCTGTATAAGCGAACAACTTTGGGAAATGAGCTATTTATATAATTAGCTTCTATCTATAAAAACACTTGTTCGAAAGTCTATTCAATGTAGGTCATTTCTGCCGTAAGATATTTAGTACTTGCGTCAGAAATTCAAAGAATATGTAACTTGACACAGCGTGATGTTCGAAACCCAGGCAGAATATTTTTTCACCTCTCTCCACCAACATCCAACTTGAACAATATTATTTTTATATTTATTTTCACTTTTTAAAACTCAACTGAGGTTGTACAATCGCTAGTAATAAAATGATAGAAAGCAATGACATTTTGTTGTCAATTTATTGTCTCAGCCTGTTTAGGCCTTTGGTTTGACCCATAGGCATCCACTAGTCTCATGGGTTTTTTTAGCATCATTCCACCATAATTCAGTGGCAGGCATGAGAATTGCTTGCTTCATGTAAGTGGACATTCTCTATGCACATCGACTCACAGCCTGAGATGAATTTGTTTCTACCTGTTTTATCAAACTCTTTGCTGTAAGAACAGAACATCATTCCATCCTCTGCTGACAATTAACCACGGGCAACCATCTTTCCATTTCTCATTGAACTTGAATATTCGTGCATGTAGTTTATTCCGTATTGTCGTCGGTGTTTCGAAATTCTCTTCTACCTGCATTTCTTCAACTTCCGCTTGTTTAGCACACTGTTTACGCGTTAGAAAATTATCCATATTGCGAACTGAAATACTGAACTCATTCACGCTTGATCGGCGAAGAAATGTGGAAGTATAAAGCAAGTCACATTTGCCGTCTTTGTCATGCACGCTGCAAAGATTGTATCATCTCGCTTTTATTGAGTAGAGTCTGGTAACTACCGTGTGAGAACTGCATGAGTGAGCATGACTGCAGGTGGAAGATGGATGAAAATATTCTTCAAATCAATAATTTCTGAATTCTTGCCTGTCGCCAGTGACAGGCATCAATAATTTTTTACCTGTCACCTTCTAAAATTACCTGAAATCAATAGGTAGACTGGCAACATTTCGACCCTGTCTCAGTGTCTATCTCCACCTATCTTATTCAGGAGGTACAGAAATTCTCATTGTCGCTTCATGCAATGAAACTGGATATAAGCTCTTGCCTCACAGGCCACTTTCAGTTTAACTAGAGAGACAATCTAGCGAGACAATCTATGTTGATAGTGCAGACTGTAATTGATAGCTCTGACACGGTAGTCCCATAAGTACACACCCCTTCTCGGCTCACTTCCGGTTTGTATCTACCTGGGTAGTCTGCTAGGGCTTTTCCCTTTAGCAGTGAGTATGTTTCAGGGTTGTATTTTCATTCAAGGTCCGAAAATTATGTACAATTACTGTTCGTCACGACAGCTTTTAAATTTTACTCTGGTGTCTTACGATGATTTTCGTTCATTTTAAATTCAATAATACGTTGAACAAATGTGACAATTTAGCTCTTCGCACCAACTTTGTAACTTGATACTTTTGTTTTCCTTGCAAAGGTATGTAACATGAAACTCTTGTTTTCTCCAAAACACATGGAAGATGGGCTTGTTTTGGGGATATATGAAAGAAAGTTAAATATCTGACAAAGAAATGGAAGAGAAACAATTTTTTTTTTTTCAAAACGCAGACTTTTTTTATCACAGATGAACAAGAACTAATTCAATTATCAGATAGTCACGGAATACCACTTTCTTTTCCTGTTGCCACCTTTGTTGTTACAATAAAACAATTCAAAATTAATACACAACAATATACACTGATACCACTGGGAAGCATTTCAATGAGAAGTATTGAAGGTAAACAGCGCCACTTGGCCGATATTATCCTGCATTGATGAACTAGTCTCCTCAAAGACTGATTAAATTAATGTGTGCTTTCATTAGGTGCCACGGAGTCTGCAGCAATATTTGAGCACTTTCCAGGTTTCTTTTGTCACAAATTTACAATTTGCAGAATATTAAAGCCACTAACTCGGAAACTTTTTGGTCTCTCTTACAGACGCCGTTGAGCAAGAAATAAATAAGCCGCTAATGAGAAACTTCACATTTCTCTTCTTTATTTAAGCCCTGAAAAACATACTATTGTAGTTTGAAAACAGCAGATGATATTTGTTGAACCAACCTGTGGTTAATTCTAAAAGATACGTTTAACTTTTGCACTAAAAAGGGACAAGTGGCGCCACCTAGTACCTGACATTACATGACATAAAAAACCACGTGGAAACATAGTATATAACACTTACGATGCTAGAGCGCATGCCTCTTACATGTTGGTTCTACCATAAGGAAAACTACTCAAAATTTGTGTGTTACTCTGTATGCAATGTATCCTCCACCTAATGTACAGAAGACACGAACGCTAACTATTCTGCGCATGCGTTTAGACCAAATTGGTTTTGTTCTTAAGAGAATAGTACCACAAAGGAGAGCAAGGGGTTACTTGAAAAAAAAATATAGCTTTGTGATGTTTACTCCTAACTGGCGAGCGCGTAGATATAACACGTTCTATGTAGGGTACACGTGTACCTTTCCCAGCTCACCCCACCATTTCCTTGTCTCTAGATTAATTAATTAATTGAAATTAATCAGTTAAACAAACATTAAAGTTTACACCTTAACGCTTTAGTTCCTTATTACCTTAGCAGCAGGCAGCCCCCAAAACCATCCCAATAGTGCATTCTGCACTAAAAATGGACTAGTATACCAGTCAATACAACTGTTACATGTATGCAATACTCCAAACCTGTGGTACAACTTGTGAAGTTGCTCTGTTAAAGTAAGCCCTTGGCGATTAAGATAGGATGCCATCTCTGCCATGACCACTGCAGCACTTATCCCATCTTTATCAAACACATTAGTTCCAAACATAAATCCTAACAATAAAATGCACAACCTTAAGTGAGATTACCAACAACTTTATTTGTACCCAGCACTTGACATTTTAGTCAAGCTAATAATAATTTATTTTACCAAAGAGTAAAGAGAGTGCTGGCTACCCTAAATAACCACAAGGGGCTAGAAAAAAAAAAAAACAAAACAAAAAAAACAGCAGCTATACTTATGCACAGTATGCCTTTACTTCTCACCTATTGCTTCTTCAAAAGAAAAGAGGACTGTTTTCCCTTGAGCCATAAGATCAGAAGCAAGATTACCCATCCATTTAAAGCCTGTCAGGGTTTCCTGCAGTAGAAATTTGACATTGTTTGTGTATAAAACATTATTATAGGACTTTGGTATTTCTTCAACTCTGAAATGAGTATGCTGAGATGATTGTTACACGATGTTTTAGAGTGTATTACAGCCCCACTAGGACTGCAACGATACAATTTCTCACAATACGATACATATCTCGATACAAGTGTCACGATACGATACATCATTACATACAACTGACAGGCAAAGAAGAGCTGTGAAGACCAGACAAACCATGTGTTTTGTCCGTGGGTGCACAAGACTGTGTCAGCTGACAATTAATTAGAACTGTGCCTGCTTTTGTGCCGACATCTCGAGAGATATATGTGACTGGAAGCATGCAAAGCAATATGAAGCAAAGATGGAATTTTTTGTCCCTTTCCCGGGTCCCTTTGTTTAATAATTAGCATAAGCTCTGAAAGGACTTGAACTTGGGTAAGGAGTCGTAAAAGACAGTTATTTCTGAATGTTGAATTTTTTATACATAAAGAATCACAATATCATAATGTCGCGATATCTTGTCCTAATATTGATATTCATATTGTGACAAAAAATATCGCAATTCGCCGGTGCATTAGTGTATGTTGCAGCACTAGCACCCACAGTTGTTTGGCAAGTTTTTGAAAGAAATAAAGATTACTGTTTGGACAAAAGTGAAAAGTTGCATTCCCCATGAAATCCTTTCTGCCCTGTTTTTTAAAGTTAAATTGATGGATAAACAAGTTGTTAATCATGAATGCCAGCTTTATTTGAATGTCCTTGGTGTAATCATTTTTTGTACACTTGAGAACTGCTGGCTAAGAAAGGATGGTATTAGAATACTAACCAAACTGAAGATGAACTATGTACTCCCCAAACAGGTGAGAAACTGGTGATTTGAACTCACCAGCAAGTGGTAATTGAAGGCTTTAGTGCAAAAAGGGCATATATCGCTTTTTGGGCCGATTTTTATTCTTTTACAGGATTGAGCTAATTTTTGGCAGACTGACTTGTTTTGACATGAAAAGCATCGTTGCGTAATGGTTTTTGTTGATTTGTGCTTCGTTTTCGAGAAATAACGTCTGCAAAAAAAACTCACTTTTCCAAGCGCCACCATCTCAAAACAAGTCAGTCTGCCAAAAATTAGCTCGATCCTGAAAAAAATGAAAATCGGTCCAAAAAGCGATATACACCCTTTTCGCACGAAAGCCTTCAATTATTAACACTGCTGCATTTTTCTTTATTCACTTGGCAATAGTAAGAAATTAAAAAAATGTATACCGCATACAGTTGGACCCTGCTAATTCATACTTGGTGATTTCAAATTCCCCAAATTTCGAACTCAAAACCATTTCCCTTCCATTTGCTCTTCAGCCATTTACTATAAGCTATTTTGAACTCCTTCTAGTTTGAACTATTTTTCGTTTCCCCCGAGAGTTTGAAATAGCGGGCTTCAACTGTACATGTTTTAAGATTCATGCACATATTTGTTAAACACATTTTTATTCCTGGATAGCCAGGCAGGATTTCTTTGACTAGGGGCAGATTGAAAAATTGTCCCTGCTTCCAGAACCAATCAGATCCTAGGTTTTGCTGTGTTCTGCCTGTTCATGCTCTGAGGAAACCTAATTATTGCTACAGAGCGAGCATAGCAAGCGAGCAGCAACATAAGCAGGATTTAAGAAGAATATATAGAAGGGGGGATGAATTCTCGAATTCATCACTTTTTACCAGAATGCAGTGCATTTAACCAGAGTGCATGCACCAATTTTTACCAGAGGGCATTGCCCCACGAACAACACGAGGATGTCAAACCGTCGAGCCGTCATCCTTATTCACATGGATTCCAGTGAGAAAGTTTGCTCTGATTGACCTGTAAAACGATGTGAAGGAGATCGTGCTTGACTTTCACAACTCTCGCTTTTGTTCCTAATGCAGTATGTAAAAGTTTGTAAATCTGGATGATTAATTGTGACATCTTAATTTTAAACTTAGTATGTCATTTCTTGGTAGTCTTGCCTCCTTGGTTGAATCCTTAAATCAAGAGAAATCGTCGTTACTAAAGCTTGTTGAGTAATTAAAACAAACGAAAACTGTAGAACATGCTAATTTCATATATGCTGCGATCTGTTCCTTTTCATCCACACATGAATTCAAGCTAAAGCTTTAGTATTTTCACGCATTGTGATAGAGGCGTCCTCAACATAGTCTGTCACAGTCCTAGAGACATTTAATGCGTACCAGCACAGAATTTAAAAGTTAGACTTCTGCTCCTACAATTTCCACATCTTTCGACTTTCACCATCTGGTAAAGGGGAGGTTGATGTCCATCCTTTTGTAACATTACTAAGAGACCTCTGGCGCCAGTCTCTTCATGGTTGAAACCATGTGTGTTGTTGTTGTAAGTCAAGGATTGGGTTGGCCATTATCCGTAGTTGTTTTGCAGAGACGCTGTACCCATTTATAACAGGAAATAAAGAGTTGTTTAGCTGTTAAACTGGTGGCAGTGGTGGGATTCAACGATATGGCCTCAAAAGAAATGCTGGAGGATGTTGTCGAATGGCTAACTGAGCAGTTGACGGTGACGACTGCATCCTTGAAGTCGATGAGCGAAGAATTTCGACAAGCACTGGAGAAACTTGAAACCCTGGAGAAAGAACACAAACGATTTGTTCACCAGGTCAGCGAACTGAAGGAAAAAGAGTACAAGCTAATCCTTGACAGGAACGAAGCAAGAGAATTGGTGAAGAAATTGCTAGAGAAGGTATCGCAGATGGAAAGCAAGCAGCTGACCCTTAATAGTCAGTCGGCAAAGTTGACGAGTGAAACCCAAAAAAGTTTTGAGTAGAGGCAACGACACGGACTTCCAAGCGTTTTTGGATCAGTTTGAGGTATGTGCGAAGGTGAACGACTGGAACGAAGAAGAAAAAGCAAATCAGCTGATTTTGTGCATGAAGGAGAAGGCACTCTCCAACTCTCATCGGAAGACAAGAACTCTTACCAGCGCATGGTCAAAGGTCTACGTGGAATGCATCAGGTCCCTGAAGTTGTCAAAGCTATGCTCAAGGCTCGAGGAAGAAAGGTGGGAGAAACTTTGTTAGATTTGAATATTGATATTAAATGTCTGTGTGGAAAGGCCTACCCTAGCTTGAGCACAGCTAGCTTGGAGCAAACTTGTATAGATCATTTCACTGATGCACTTGGGGCAACACTGGCAAAGGATGGAATTCGCTCTAAGCCTTTGACATTAGATAAGGCCCTATCAGAAGCTCTGGAGCTTGAAGCATTAGAACTCAGAGTGATTAGGATGAGGGAGAGGGTTGTGAACAAAGTGTCAACCCATGGGGGCGAAGCCAACCAAGTACAAAACTTACCCTTGCCAGGATGTGCCCCAGGGCTCTCAACTATGATTGCGTCAGCTACAGCAAAAGCAGCAAAGCAGCAGCTGAGGCAGTGGTTAATGCTATACCTTTGAGTGGTGGTCAGGGAAACAGGTCTCCCCAGTTCAGACAAGCCAATGGCTGGGGTAGGGGGTGTTGGTCACGTGGGTCTACATATCATTTCCAAAGGAACTGTCCCCAAAGGAACTGTCCCCA
>Ga0126339_10000982_pt1 | contig 17957 bp, 6 predicted proteins | sample OrbTmetagenome_2_FD_92532 | JGI IMG/M metagenome (GOLD analysis project Ga0126339, IMG submission 92532) | Coral microbial communities from Petempiche,Puerto Morelos, Mexico - Orbicella T R C metagenome | ecosystem: Host-associated > Invertebrates > Cnidaria > Coral | place: Petempiche,Puerto...
AAAACTGACGATAGACAAATCCGACGTTTCGGCGACATCTTGGCGCCATTGTCAAGGGAAACTAATTAAATATGCGATTTCAAGAGTAACTAAGAGTTCAGAGTTACTAATTTGCATAAGTTGACAAAGTAACTCTGAACTCTTAGTTACTCTTGAAATCGCATATTTAATTAGTTTCCCTTGACAATGGCGCCAAGATGTCGCCGAAACGTCGGATTTGTCTATCGTTAGTTTTTGCCTGTACATGTTTAAATAATGGGGTGGCGGTAAGTTTATTTTTACGAAACTAAATAGCCAGTGTTTGAAAAAGGGCCAACGAAAGTTAAATTTCAATTTACAGCAGTGGGTTGATATCTCTCGATGGTTGATAGTGGTGCAAGGGGACCGCGGACTTTTTGTTTTTGACGACGTTATATTTAACACCTGAGAGACACATGTCCTTAACTAGGACATTAAAAGTGAGACCCTTGATGTCGTTATGGAAACCGAGCTAGGTATTGTTAGTTTTATAAATCTTGACTACCAAAGTTCGTACTCACCCAGTCGTTGGACGAAGAAGCTTTTCAATCTGAGATGAAAGCTAAGTTGTAGTAGCCAATTCCATATTTGAGAGGTGCCTCCAGGGAAACATGGTACTTGTATTCATCATTTTGGACTAGATAATTGTTTGGTTGAATACAACTACCAGTTCCTGGCAGGTCCACACCAGCCTTAAGGTTGCCGCAAAAATTATATGTATGTATGTATGTATGTATTCCTCGGAGGCACCTCTCGTATGGAGAATGGGCCGTTGTCTCGTGAGCTCCCTCCTGATGTGGAAATCATTTGACCGTGAACGCCTGGAAGAAAGCCGTAGAGGACTTTTTCAAGTATTGGCTAAAGTATCTGATATAACGAAACCGTGAAAGGAAGGACCAAATTTGGGGTGCGTAATTGGTTAGCGCTCTGGGCTCCGGGACCAGCTGTCTGGATTCGAACTCTAGTCATTGTGTTGTGTTCTTGGGTGAGACGCTTTACTCTCACCGTGCCTCTCTCCAACCTGGTGTATATACAAACGAATTTACCTCTGTGTAGCTAGGGGTGGGGAACCCTGCGAAAACCTCAGAAAACCTCACGACAAAGTTACAAAACCCAAATCAAAATTCTACCTTTTCCTGGGTTAACTTAATCGGGCTCTGAACAACCCGGCCCAGGAGCTACACTTTTAGGCTGGCCTAAATCTATTTATTATATGGCTAGCTCCGTGAGCGGGCAAGATGAATCAAATCCTGCGCTGTGATTGGCTACCCGAGCGGGCAAGATGGAGCTATCCTGCCCGTTCGGGACTACCCGCCGCGTCCCGCAAGAAAAATTTCCCCAAAAGCCATATAATAAATCCTTTATTGCCCAAGCTTGTTCGGTCAAGATGGCTGGATATTGGCCTCGTTCTTTTTTTTGCGAGTTTATGGACCTCGACTCCATCTCGGTCCATAAACACGCAGAAAAAGAACTTGGCCAATATCCAGCCATCTTGACCTCACACTTGGTCAATAACCCATACATATTGCCCTATTCAGTCACGCAATACGCAGAAATGTTGCGTGACTTAGGTTCGACTCAATTGTGGCTCGATTGTAACTAATAAAGACGTAACACAAACATGGCCGCTCTGGATTTTCGATGAAATAAACAGTCGTGGTTTGGTTAGTTCTTCGTGTGTTTCGTCACAATCTGCCTCAGAACTAAATTGGTTTCACCATTGCCAATCTCTGGTTCGCCTTCTGTCATCATTGGCAGTACACCAAAAACATATAAACGACAATGAACAAAGAACAAAACTTATGACGAAACAAAAGTATGCGTGGAACACAACATACATGGATTGCAACGTTTAACAGCATCTAAACCAAAGTGGAAGTGAAGACACAAACGGACACACATGTATAAACAACACAAAACATGGCCTTCTCGAACGCGAGCACTACTCAGTTTGAAAACTTAAAAAAAACATCTGGAGGTTATTAAAAACTACTCCATTCAGAATATGACTGTCTTCACAATGCTTCAAGCGCTCAAAGTATGGCCGTACATCACAAAACAAAGCTACATTAATGCTACAAACAACCGAGCACTCAAATACACATGGCAAGACAGCACGTTTTGAACTCGTGGACTGGGGACTAAAACAATGTCTGCGCATAATCTCCATCGTAGCCGCTGTGCGGTTCCATTGCAACGTCGATGCAAGATGGCGTCTTCTCAAGAGAGTCGTTTACATTAAGCTAATCGCACATCTTTTGTCTTTGTATTCGGCTGAGGAGTTTCAGATTTAGGACGACAAAAAATGATCTTTAATGAGTAGCGACTCTTTCCTACAAGCGTTTGGTCTATTTTGCAGTATGTGATCGTGAACTGGACTTAATGATTGTACACGTTCGGTTGTCATGGAACATTGTGGACAGTACACAATTCTTGGCAATATCGGCGAAGGAGCTCATGGAATTGTCTTCAAAGCTAAGCATATCGAGGTATGTTTCGTTGTCGTTGATCTGAATTTTTGTTTTGGTATCTACACAAATATGCAGCGCTTAATTTATGATAGTATGTGATTTTGATTTTGTAACTGATCTAGACCTTTGCGTTGCTCCTTGTAGTAAGCTTAATAGTTTTGGCCTGCTACTTAGTCTCTGAGAAAGAATGGTCGATTGCAATTATTGCAATTATATGCAGAAGGTCGAAATTTTGTGTGGTGAACTAGGCCAATTTTTTAATCATTACTTTGTTGTTTTTAATTTGGGTTTGAGTAATGTACATGGTAATGAGTTTGAAACAAAAGAAACAAAAATTTGTTCTTGCTATTGTAGAGTGGAGAAGTTGTTGCTTTAAAGAAAGTTCCTTTGAGAAAACTGGAAGATGGGATACCAAACACTGCTCTGAGGTTTTCAATGTTTATTCTATTTCCCAGTGTATATAGAACTATAAATTGTTAAAACTTTTATCATTCCAATTGGTCACTCTTTTAAGTGTAGTCCATTCCTTTTCATCCATCAATGGTTTAATTTAATCAATCCTGTGAAATTCCAAACACAATGGAAGACAAAGCTGTGGAATGAATGACACAAACAAAAGAAGCCCCTGGCATGCAAATACATGTAGAAACTGTTTATAAGATCATTCATTAAATTAACAGGGATGATATCACATGAAAAAGTACAATGCCAGTTACTGTGAATTTCTGCTACAGTAGCTATTGAGTTGGGACCTTAAGGGCCCATTAACCGATTCATGTGCACGCTCGCGCGCGTTGCTAAGGAGGTGAAATTTCAGTTCCGGTTACTTACGTCAGTCTGAGGACGGAAATAAAAACAACTCAAAAACTTGCAAATTCGCATACATTTTAGATGTTTTTCTTTGAAATGCAAAGTGAAAAAAGTACAAGCAAAGACAAAATAAGAGAAAGATAGTAAAACAAGAGCAAAAGAAAGAGAAAAACTAACTCCGTGTGGCTTTGTTTGATCTTATGGAAGTGCGCTGGTAGTGTAAATTGAGCACGCGCTGATAGGGTAACTTCCAATAGATATCGGGCGCACTTCCGGTTTCTTTAAATGCTAAAGGAAACACAGTTTTTTTTTTATTAAATCCAGCCTTTTTCGATGAATTTCGATTAAAGCCAACGTTGGCAACATACACCTGTAGCTATGCATTCCTTTTTCAAAATCATGCTTTTTTCAGAAAATTACGAGTTTTTCAATATTTTGAAATGTTCTCAAAATCTGACCTTTTAGAAATGAAACAAAATCGATGCACAGCATAATGAGAATTTAAATTAAAATGTTAAATCAATGAAAAAAATCCCGAGAAAGTAATTTGCCTGGGAGCCTTTGCATTTTTTCTGTAATAGTCACATGACCATGGACATGGCCTGATGACGTCATCACTAGTGTTACTGATCATGAAAAAGTTGGAACACATGAGATAACTCTGAACTAACTTAAAATGATGAGGTTATATGAGACTAAATTTTCCTTAGCAACGGCTTGAAAAGATCAGTTAATGGGCCCTTAAACTTAGGTTTACATGATTGTATAATTATATATCAGTTTTCTTACGGTATAGTGTTAAACCTGCCGATTCACCTTTAACAAATAAAGGAATTTTACTAGTAAAGGTAAATTGTTATGGCTGGGAAATAGGTGCTGTAATATGCCTGACTGCTTGACCATGTTAAACCTTATTAAACCCACTTACTGAAATGCAATGGATTGATCAACTTGTTGAGAATCATGACTTATTACTTGTCTCTCAGTCTAGTGTTGATACTTAAGATTTAATGAACATGACCAATTAATTAATTTGACAATTGATTGACTTTCAATTGCCTACAACCTAGAGAAATCAAGGCACTTCAAGAAATAGAAGAAAATCAAAATGTGAGTACCTTCGTGTACATGTTAGTTAAAGGTAAAGTCTGCATATGAGCCATAAAGTGGCCCATCAGGCTGAACTTATCCCAGTTTCTGAAGCATGAAGCGACTAGGAGTAAATGTATTAATTTTCTAATCCTCCCTGGATGGGATGCTAGTCCATCATATGGTTACCCCCAGCATTAATTAAATTTGATGGCACCCATTTATACAACTGTGTTGAGAGGCACTGTAAGAGTTAAGTGTCTTGCCCATTAAGAACACAACACATTAGGTCCGAACAGCTCGATCCAGAGGGATAGCGCACTAAACATGAGGCCACCATGCCTTCCACACATACATACACAATGTAAAATTAAATGTATCTTCTTTGAGTTGTAAATTTCATAAAACACATGTTAATCGCATCAGTCCAATAAATTTTTATTTTGACATAACTTTATCAGGTTGTGAAGTTGATTGACGTGTTCCCTTATGGGACGGGATTTGTGCTGGTGTTTGAGTACATGCTCTCTGATTTGTCTGAAGTTCTGCGCAATTCAGCCAGACCATTGACTGAGGTTTGTAGTGAATTTGATCTAGATACCTTGGATATACTGTACATGTAACTTGTGTCGATTTAGCCTCTGCAGTGTGACTAGCTCCATATTGTTGACTCTAGCCAGTTATGATCATGACTTTTCAAATAGACCCTTAGTTGTTGTGTGTTGTTACTTTCTTTAGATTTAAAACAGATCTTATGAATTGTTTCCTGATAATATGAATTTTAAAAAGTATCCCCTCGCTAATACACTGTAAGCACTGAAATGTGATAAGTACAATGTACCACCTATTGATACATGTAGCTCTTCCCCTCCCCCCCCCCTAAAAGGCATATTTGTACAGATCTAATTTGATCAAAATTTCACAACAATATTAAAATGACTTGAAAAGGTGCTTGCTTTCTTTCTATTTGTAGGCCCAGATCAAAAGCTACATGTTAATGTTGTTGAAAGGAGTGGTGTTTTGTCATGAAAACTCTATAATGCACAGGGTACGTACAAAATAGAGGATATTACACGATGGCGAGAAGATATGAATTTTATTTTTGAGTGGCAAGAACAATATGTCACAAGTGAGTGCAGCGAACGCCTGAGATATTGTTCATGCCACATGGTACACGATGTAGTAGTAATTATTTTAGGGGAACACTTCTCAAGGTATATGTACATAATTATACATTTCTCTCTGTGAAGGACTTGAAGCCTGCAAACTTGCTCATCAGTTCCACCGGGCACCTGAAGATAGCCGACTTTGGTCTTGCAAGAGTCTTTTCCAATGAGGGCAACAGACAGTACAGTCATCAGGTTGCTACAAGGTACTGTTCATGTAATAATTATATCACAAATGAGAGACAATGTTTTATCAGCTGAGGATATCCAAACACTAAGAAGAGAGTTGAGAATATGATGCACAGCGGATTATTTTTGATGAAATTTGAGGTGTTTGGATAGCTGATGAAACGCTGTCTTGAGTGTTTGAAATATCCTCTCAATCAAAACAAAAACTAAGGAGTAAACAGGGAAGTAAAATTGTCAAAATCTATGCTAATTAAGACCAGGTATCCAAACCTCCTTCCCGGTTGTGATTTTCTTTGTTTTAACTCAAGGTGAAATGTTAATTAAGGAGTTTGAGAAGTGTAATTGACAAACTTTTTTTCTTTTTCAATGGCAAAGAAGAAATTACTGAAAATTAATTGGGGCTTATGCTGGATTTCCATTGTCATGTTATTTGGTTTAGAGATGTATGTTTGACTGTCAATGTTACAGAGAGGACACTCAGCCTGTGAAGAGTACTTGACTTTTTTTGTACAATTTTTATACGTTACTTTAGTGACTACAGAATGAGGGATCTTTAATTTAGTGTTTTTACACCGTGAAGATGCTAAATGAGATTATCAATAATCAGAGTTTAATGGGAGACCTGCTGTTGGCCAGCAGATGATCATCACGGGCATGCGTAGTTGTGTCATTGCTGTGTAGTTTTGCCCTCATGGTCTTGCGCTGCGTGCATTTTTAGCTTTGCTGCTTTTGCCTTTGGTTAATGCCCCCTCCCACCCACCTCTTGATTCATGGTGAGCCCTGTGTCCAGGCAAGTACATTTATTCTCCACTGAGAATTCAGTGTCACAAGTGCCAGGGGGAGGTGACCCATGGGAGGTTACCATGGTTACCCCCTTTACTTGCATTTTGCCCACACTCGCCTGCTCGTTGCCTGCTTTGCTGTTTAATGGCACCTACACTCCATTTGAATATTTGAATCGACAAGTTGATTAACCTTGAACATGGCTAGTCTGTGGAGAGTAAAAGCTGTAATGAGATGATGCTAATTATTAGTAAACAGATACTTGTGTGCCACAAATTAAAGAAATCTGCTTGCTTGATCACTTCTGTAATTGTCTGTTCCTTGTTTAGGTGAACTCTCTCTCTTTTTGTTGTCAGGTGGTACAGAGCACCAGAACTACTCTATGGAGCAAGACAGTATGACGAAGGAGTTGATCTTTGGTAAAAAGAAAAAATTGTACATACAAACATACTATGTTTTAGTACAAATTTACTAACGTTCTATCACAAATGCTGCTCTCTGATTGACTAGCCTACTCACTATCTATTCTGTTTTAGTATAAATCTACATCTACTAGCATTCTATCACAAATGCCATTCTCTGATTGGCTATGCTACTCACCATCTATTCTGTTATAGATAGTGAGCAGTGTAGCAGTGTGCCCTTGTTAACAAAATCATGGCCGCTTCTTGGTGTTTTCAAAGTGTCTATGAAGAGGATTTAAATAAAGTTTAGAACGACTAAGAGATTTATACTAAAACAATTAGATTATTCGCTCTTGATTTCTATGCATGATAGTTGACTTGGGCTGCACCCTCGTCAACTATCAGGCGTTATATTTCACCACTTCATTTTGTCCTATTCTTATTGGTTTAAATTGATCATATGACTCAATAGTGTTCATCCCTGGAGGGACACTATCAGCCCATAGTGCCTGTCTGAGGAGAATACTTGGATGGATAGCACTCGTCCGTGAAAATATTTCTGTAAACAAGCGAGCTTATAGAAAATAAACAATTGAATTTGTATTAATAGGGTTTTTGTTGTTTTCTTTTTCAAATTTTACATTTGGCATTCAAGGCTTTCATCTAAAAAAGTTGAAAATAATTCAGTATGATTTTTGAACTGGCGCACGGAAGAAAATTTAGTGGTGAACAATAAAGACAATAGAGTGTTTATGTCTCGGAACTATCAATCTGATAGTTGCCCATGGAAATTTGATGTACTTAAAACTAGCATGTTTGTTTTAAGAACATCAAATTTCCGCGGGCAACTATCAGCCGATAGTTCCTCGACAGAAACACTCTATTGTTTAAATAGAAATCTCAAGCTCTTAATTTAATTGGTTATTAGATTGTGAGTAGCATAGCAGTGTGCACTTGTTAACAAAATGACGGCCAATTCTTTGCATTTTTGAGGTGTCTGTGTAGAGGATTTAGATGAAGTTTTGAACGACTAGTAGATTTATACTGAAACAATTACATGTATACTATTAGCTCTCAGTTTCTATGTGTGATACAACTTGACTTGAGCTGGGCCAGCCCTTGTTAACTATCACGCAATAGAAATCTTGAGTTCATAATGTAGTTGCTAAATAGAATGGCGTAAAGTGGGTATACTACTCTACTTTTCTTGTTTTTGAGGATTGTACAATAAGAACGAGGATGTAACTACAGTTATTGAAAAAGAAAAAAGGAACAAAGCAAGCAAACAAACAAAAACGAGTAACAAAAATAACAATAATAGCAAAACCATTGAGCGAAAAACTGGAGGATGTGCTCGTTATTATAATTGTTATGACTAAATGCATATGTAGCTGTGTAAGGGGGTAAGATGAATCAATCCTGAAATTTGATTGGCTAACCTGACTGGGGTTTTCATTAAGGGCCTGGCATTTTGCAAATTGACCAGATTTGAGGCCAATTTTGTCTGCCTGGTTTTACCATCTAGAGGAAAGTTTTTCTTATAAATAAGTTCTTTTCAAACATTTTGCCTGTCTGTGAAAACTTATTGCATGAATTCCTGCTCAAAATGTTAATGAAATCCCTGTCTGAGCCAGTAAGATGGGCCTATCTTGACCCAGGTTGTATGCCACAAGAAAATGGTGTCCTGTATGCCATATGTAAATACTTTATACAAAAAGCACTCAGTAATTTGTCAAGATGGTTGGATTACTTTTTATACAGGAAAACTTCAAGTTTATAAATGTCTAATTGTTTTAGTTGCACACACACCAATGCAGCATAACAGTTTCTTAATGAACACAAACAGCTTGGTCAACCTTAAACTACGTGCTATTATTTTGTTTCATTAGGGCAGTTGGGTGTATTTTTGGAGAACTTCTTAACAACTCGCCTCTATTTCCAGTAAGTGCATGTAGGCGTGCTGGTTACACTATCGCATTTCGTACAGGGAAGAGAGTAATGTCATGTACAATGTCATTTTCACGCGTTTTGATTGGTGAACTCGGAGGTGATTAGCATTGAAAGTACTATTCACGTCCGAACATAGATTGAGAATTCCCGACCACTTGCCGACTGGTTTATTGTCAGAAATAAAGTAGTTATTTTTTGTCCGCTAATTATTCAGCTTGTGTGGTACTACTAAAACACTCACCACTACTCACCGCCAATTCGGTGAAAAATTGTGAAGTAGTGCTTACTAATTCCAATGTTTGTGACTTTATCAGTGATTGGAGAACACTGCGTTAAATCATTAATTACATTATTATACACTGGCAGTGTTCCAGAAAAGCAAGAGGCTTCAGGTCAAAAATTAAACCCGCAAGATCAATTACACGACCAAACAAATATTTATTAATAGAAAATTTATAATGATTTGGTGGGAGCAGTGGAAATTGACCCGTTGGAATTTCTTATTGACACCCAGCCTTGAAAGCTTATCTGGAACCCTGCATAGCTATAAAGTTTTGTTCGTGTCGATCGTTTTTCCGAGTTCAAACTACGAGAAAATGTGGACAATGTAGACCTCAGGAAACTACAAAAAAATTCTACAGAAGTAGCCGTGGAGTTTTAAAAGAATGTCTGACTTCAGGCGAAAACTATGGAGAAATGAAAACTTCAAGGGAGGTAAATTGTTAAAGCCAACCATTGAATTCTTCATTGTTATAACTTTCAGTCTAAATTGGTTTTACTCGCAACTTTAATGTACTGCAATGTAAATTACGTGTTTCATTTCTTTACAACAATGCATATAGTAGAATAATTATTGAATCCAGTATTTTTTTTTTTTTTGAGCGGTTTTCAGTTGAGTGTCGGAAGTAATCAGGCAATTACTTTCCTTTTGGTTTTACTACGGTTTGAGATTGGATGGTTATAGTCTAATTACCACACTCAATTAAAAACCGCTCTGTACAGAATGATCAAGTCCTCCGTTTTTATAACTCTTTCTATTTCAGGGTGAAAGTGATATTTCACAGCTTTTATGTGTGCTCAGAGTGCTAGGAACACCGAGCCAAGGGCAGGTATGTGCTGGGAAGTAACAGCTTTTTTTCAGACCTTTGTTTCTTCCCGAATGAGATTGTTCAATGCCTCGTAAGTTTTGCGATTAAAAAACGCTTCAAATGTTTGGAAGCAAGAGAACTATACTTATATTGAAGTCTAAGTAACATTGTGTAAAACTGAAGCCGGAATTTGCGGAGTAATTACATGTACATGTGTTTTTTGTAGGACGTATTATTTTGTTTTCTACGCTCACTGGCAACCAAACGTTTTAGAAGTTAGAATATATTTGAAATTCAGCTGAAAACGTCTACTGTTCTCATAGCATCAAGGGTAGAATCGAACCATGGAGATTTAAGCACTTTAATCGTTAAACCTAGTTCACACCAGCGACAAATTAAACAATCCTCCGTAGGAAAAAAAAAATGGCGACTGGTACATTTACCCATAGTTCTTAGCGCACGAAAAGCTAAACAACGTTCATAAAAACGTACAGAAATGTTACAAAATCTTCAAACCTAGGCTACTTAATATCCTTAGTACAGAGACAAATATTGTAATTATAAGGCTTCCTTTGTGCCTGTTGGGTTGTGCTAGGTTCGCGAGGCATTGTGGTAAAATGTACAGCCGCCATCTTTTTTCCTACGGTGGATTACATAACGAGTTAAGAAGGACGTTATTTCGTTATGTTAGCAATGTGAACATCCTGACATAAAACTGATCTTTTCGTTACGTCTTTATGTCGATCTTGATATCACCGCCTTGGGCGATTATGTCGTTATGTCGTTAGTGTGAACCAGGCCTTAGTCTGCCCTTCACGTTCCTTAAAACACCGTGTGGCCTTGTGAAAATATCTACATGTATTGGAGATACGTGTATTGTGGAAGAAATTGTCTAGTAGGGCTATTCACTCTGAAAGTTGAAATTGCAATGTTTGTAAAATGGGGACTAACTAAAACTTCCTGTACTCCGTAACAGGGAATGACAGAACTGCCAGACTACAACAAAATTGTGTTCCCAGAGATGCCGCCCATCCCACTTGAGAACATTGTACCTGACGCCTCACCAGAGGTAGGTGTGACTAACAAATATCAGATAGTCTTTATCAGTGGTTTCTCCGGATGGAGGACAGGGCGTTCAGAGCATCCCACTTCCCGAACCCTACGATCCCGCTCCCTTGTAACTTTATCTCTCGACTATTGCTCTTTTCCGTCCTGCTCCCGTCCACTGTAAATTAGGAGACTCAAGACACATCCTAGTCAGTCATCTGCGCAATTCTTAGGAGCTTTCTTTGTTTGTTTAAATTGCTCGTCTGGTTCACCTCTTTTAACAACTTAGGCGACACTTGTGTACTTATGCCACTAGACAGTTCGTGACCTACTGTAAGACGTAACCACCATGAAAGGGTTTAAAGTTTCCCTGGAAGTAAGCCTGTTTTAGCCCAAGCGAGAATTTTGTTTGATCGTTGCCTCAGAGGTCTTAGACGACGCTTAATGCAAGTCAAATAACATTTTTTTTTTCTTGTTTTTGAAAGTGTATTTCTAACACATTAATAAATGAAAAAAATTAACGTTTTGCACTTCTCTCCCGCTTCCCGCCCTCTTTGAACTCCTGCTTCCCCCCGTTTCCCGTCCCGCCTCCCGTGCCCCCTATTCTCCCGGGTCCCCCCCTCCCCCCTCATCCCCCACACTTTTCCTCATTCAACAATAGCAATTTGACATTTTTTTGCGTGTGTTCTTTGAATCTGAAATAAACTTTTTCTTGTTTTGGCGGCTTATGCCTCCCCCGCCCCGCTCCACCACAGCGAAAAATAAGAACGCCTGTTCAAAAGATAAATCTTAAACTGCCCACCAACCAGATGCCTGACTTAAAATTGTCTGACCATGTAGATTAATATGTTAATCAAACTTTTTGGTGGATTGCTAGAGTTATGCGTGCATGTAATTTGTAGTTGTTGTTGTTTTTATTTTTTCGTTCTCAGGCGGTTGATTTGCTCAAACGGTTCTTGGTGTATCATTCCAAGGAGAGGATTTCTGCAGCAGAGGTTAGTATTTAACAAATAAAGAAGCCTAAGCCGTGTATTACACTGTGATAAAACACGACGGGCATTTGAGAACACGAGGGAAATGTAGAAAACACGAGCCGCAGGCGAGTATTTTCTACATTCTTGAATGTTCTCAAACGTCCGGAGCTTTTTCAGTTGTTTTATGATATAGAGGTAATGTGGCGAAAAACAATAAAACACGCTTTTTCTATGTGTTACTCAGAATTTACATTTCTCGTTAACCATCTATTTGGCAACGTATTATTGGATACAAGTAGAACTAGGCGATGTTCTTTTAATGGAGTAAATGGCTATTTATGAATTGATTGCAGGCTTTGCTTCATCCATATTTCTTCACGGAACCTCTTCCAGCTCACCATTCTGAACTACCAATCCCAGCACGCAATGCCCGCAAGACATCAGGACGAGGCCCGTTACGTCGCGCGTTTGACATTGATGTTCCCTTGGAGAAATCTCTTGTCAACCCAGCATTACTAGTGCATAATGTTGTTGGCATGCCTAACTTTCAGCCATAAGGTTAATACCGTGCAACCTTGCGGTCAAATATTTCAAATGTGTTTGGGAACTCCGTGTAAAATTACCTTTAAATTGAAGGAAACTTGAAAATAATAGTTTACCAAAATAGAAAAACACTAAAGAGATAATAATAAACCATAAAGGAATAGGGATTGTTAAGGACGGAGAAGATTAACACAAATTACAAGCGACGAACGTTAAAAATTTAGGTTGAACTTTTCAAGATGCGCAAACCGTCACGTAGCTCTTTTAATACTGCACTGGATTTTACAAAAGTTGTATGTAATACATTTAGATCGCTCAGAGAGCAAGTAAACCGTCGGTTTACGTCAGATCCCCAAACGAGCAACGACAATCAGCGATGGGAGCTCAAACTCGCGCTCCCAGTTTCGCGCTAACTCCTATGCACTCTTTTTTGACTCTTTTCCTTACCCTCGAATCCAAAGCTGCTGTTGCCGTATGGACGTTTCTGAAACTTGGTAGTCGTTACGCAAATCAGTCGAAGACGCAGCAACCAATGAAAGACAGGCAAAGTACAAGCAATATGTCCTTTATTTAAAGTAGTTCATACCATACAGTCAATCTCTACCAAATATTGCAAAAACAGGTACAAAAGCTAGATCTGTGGCCAACTGGCAACGCATGCCATCGTTAAATGTAATCTGTGATTCAGTGTTTTTCGTCAGCTTTATGAAGGATTTTCTCTACCTACAAATGTATTAAAATGTGTATTGTATAGGTATGTACAAAGCGTCCAAATGTGTTGATTCGATTCAATAGCTGACGACGTCTCAATCATGGTGTCCCAAACAGGTGACCCTATCCAAACCGGCATCCCACGATATTCTATTTGATTGCATACAGTAAAATCAAATTAGCGTTCTAAGCCATTTAACGAAACCAACCTTTCTCAATTGTTTGTAATCCATGTTGTTCATGAAGAAAACAAATAGTTTTGTATTTTACACTTTACAAGTGGTATGTCTAAGTAAGCTTACAGTACAATCTGCTGACCAGTCCACTACACTACTAACTCTCGTCGAAAACTATCAAAGTCACAACCGGAGTACTAGACTTAACGGAACTGGTTATTTTAGATAGTTAAGTTTTCTTTGTATCTAAGGCTGCTATAACTTTTACCAAAAAATCAGGAAATTCCGGTCAGAATGTAATTGGAAAGACTATTTACTTTGTCCGACCCGAAAACTGCGGAAATAAATGGAACTTCTTTAAAGGAAGTCCGATCATTTTAAAGACATTCATTGGAAAGCGAGTTGGATACATGCAATCACAAAGAAAGTAAGAGGCTTTCTTTTTTTGTTTAGTTGTTTGTTTGTCTTTTTTATCAGACGAAATATGTTTATTAGAAACTCTTTTAGAAGTTGTAAGTTTTGTCTGTCTGTATCTGTCCGTGTGTCTGTCTGTCTTTCTGTCTGTCTGTCTGTCTGTCTGTGGCTCGTTCAAACATCGATACATCGTTCCATCCAAGAGAAGCTCTTGTAGAATCTATGTTACTGTCATTGATTAGACAATACAAATTGTAAATCAAGAGTTAACGTATTCAAGTCACTTTTAAGATTTACTCAAAAAGTCGAGTTTCACAGCTGCAACATTTCCGCTGGTCTTGTCAATGGCACTCGCTTTTATTTCCGTCCCCCCAAAGAAGATGGATAATTCGACTTCGCGATTCCTTCCTTTGGAGGTGTCGGGTGAATCGACCGTCATCTTTCCTATAGAAGGTCCAACGGAAGGGTCTTTGGTGTACTTGACGTCTGGGTCTGTAGAGGTGTAAAATATAAATCCTACACTCTTCTGATCGCTGTATACTGGAAACCGAATGACGCGCTTTGTCTCCCCGACTTCAACGGCTTCATTTTCTTTTACAATGACATCAAAGATGTCTTTGCAATGTTCAATACCTTCTGCAATGACCTTCTTTTGAGGGTCGTGGACCTTGGGATCAAACTTGTACCAACTGTCGAAACCGTATGTTGTGGCCATGACTCTTGAACGTATGGTAGTTGGCTTCTGACCAAACATGGTTGCACCTTGGACAACTGCAATGGCTGGGTCAGTTACAGGGATGAGAATTCTACATCTTGAGCTGAATGCTGTTGCGATGGCCTCTCGAAGAATGACCGATTTAGCAAAACCACCAACCATGAATAAACAGCTTACACTGTTAAGCTCGGGGTGGTTGAGCACTTTTTCCATATGGGCAACAATTCCACTGACCACGGGCTGAAACAGTTGCTTCATGGCCTTCGGCCCCAAGCAGACGTAATCATTAGAGATCTCTACATCATGAGGGCGTCCGGCTGTTGCAGAGGTACCTGCAACTATTTCAAGAAATTTGGGTGGAACTCGGATTCGTGTAACTTTGCCTTCAGAGGCTCGTTGTCCTGTTTTCTTCTCCTCAAAGTTGTTCATCAGTTCAAGCCAATCTTTTGGATACCTGAGGCGGAAATCTTTTATGGCTGGCTGCCCGTACAGGTTTTCAAGCAAACTGACAAAGTTGCGATCCACGTAGATTGCACCGTTAGCACCCCCGGTCACTTTGTAAATTTCTCTGATCTTGCCATCGGCAAGGCTCTCATGGGCTGTGACATCAAGTGTTCCACCTTTGAAATGCATATTTGTGATGTGTTAGGGTTTAAAAGTTTGCATATACGAAGTATTGTTCAAGTTGTAAAGTGTCATAAAGTACAAAGCCAAAACAAAACAAAACAAAGCAAAAACAACAAAAACAAAAACTAGCTTGTTTCTACCAAAAATATCAAAAAGAACATCCTACAGACCGGGTGAACATTGACAAATTCCAGTTAAAGCGCCGAATACACGTCCAAGCGCAGAGGTCGATCAAAATCACCCAATAAAAGGCTTGTAATGACCAAAGGACGTTCGCTCGATAATCTTTGACATAAGTAATCTTGAACTTATAATCTAATTGTCAAATAGAAACACAAGGGGAAGTTTAGGAGAGTGGAAAAAGCTGTGAAAACGCTTCTAGCTCGTGTTCCCACAGCTTTTTTGACTTCTCTCAAGTTCATGAGTGTTCGTAGTGTAACGTAATGGAAACAGGGAAAAAATGACACAAGTCAAAATGCGGTTGCTATGACAATGGCAGTTGTCAAACAACACAGCATTTTCGCGATAGCTGAGCAAACAGCTATTGAACGTTTCATGAAAACAGAGTTTATCTTTTTACAATTCTGCTAAAAGCCTGTAAAGGGGGGTGGGGGGGGGGGGGTAAAGCAGCTTTTAGCAGTTTCTGCTTGGGCCGTAAAGTAACAGAGTAATGCCTTTACCTATATGTTTTGAAGGAATTTGTTGTCTAAATGTATGGTCCTTTTTTTGAGACTAATAGTTTGCGTACAATTAAATGTAGTGATAAAAAGCAACAGACTATTTTAGTACCTCCAATGTCCATCATCACGTAACCTTTTCCAGGGGAGACCAGGGCATCTGACACTTTAGCACTTCCTGTTTGGCCAAGAAAGTCTTGCACTTTTCTCTCCTTGCAGAAGATTGCACCTGCCTCAGGTTCCAATGCAATTATTAACTGTTCCTCTTTATCGGGAGAAGCAATTCCAGCCTTGGAATTATACATTGGAAAAGAAAAAACCAAACGTAAAACTGTTAAGATTCGCGATTCTCTTGACACTATTCAGCTCGAAAGTGAGATGAAATTTAGACGAGGTCTACGTTTACCTCAAATTTACACAATTTAGTGGAGTCTTGAAGCAATAACCAAACTATCTTCTAGTTTACTTTCTAGTATAAACGTTGTCGTGTGTCAATTATATTACGTTCATCTGACTTAACGGTTCCGAGAAAACCATTTGTAACCGTTTGAAACAGGCAATCGAATTTGTAACGAAAGAAGAAACCCACATTCTCAGCTTACTTCCTGTAATAATATTTATCAGATGCTTCCCCACCCTTTTCCAGCACCGCTCTAAATAGGTTGATACAAGTATTCTCTTAAAAGTGATGGGGCAAAATAAAAACAAACAAACAAGCAATGTGATTTAATCACCTGGTATGCAGCCTCTCTCATGAATTGCTTAGCTGCTGCTGTCCATATCGCTGGCACCGTTAGCACCCATTGGAAATCTTCGGCGCCGTAAAATTTATCCCCAGTCGCATCACGAATGGTCTCAACCGCTTCATCTTTCAAGTATTTCATTGAAAGTGAGAACACCGTTATGGCGTCAACGTTTTTTCCATTGGCGGCTGTCAGTTGGGTGTTTCGATCCAAGTCCTAGTTGGGTGAAAAAAAAAACATAAAATAAAATAAATAAATAAATAAATAAATAAATAAATAAATAAATAAATAAATAAATAAATAAATAAATAAAACAATGTTCCAGTATATGAATGAACTTTGTGGTGAAGACAGCGATGGACATCTTGCATTCAAAATTCTATCTTGCATTAGTATAAATCTACTAGCGCTAGGTAATATGTCGGATGCTGTTCTCTGACTGGCTACGCTACTTACTATCTATTCTGCGATAGACAGTGAGTAGCGTGACAGTGTGCGCTTGTAAACAAAATAACGGCCACTTCTTTGCTTTTTCGAGGTGTCTGTGAAGAGGATTTAGATTAAAGTTTTGAACGACTACTAGATTTATTCTAAAACAATTAGATTCGTTGTTCTCGATTTCTATGCGTGATAGTTGGTGCTATAATAATGGTATCACAAAACTTCCCAGTCATTAGTGGCCTCGTTGTTACCATTTTCGTGACACTGTATGGTACCATAGCAACAGTTTGACATAGTGTTACGTTGAGCTACCCAGCATTTTTGGAACTGAACTATTACTGCAACATTTCTGCTTTAAAATCTATATGAAGCTAACATCAGTACACTGTAGAGATCTGTGCATAGCTACGGCACCGGAAAACTATGCAGGTCAAGAAAATTTTAACCATTGCGCCTGACATGCCGAATGTCAAGGCAATAAGAGGAGTACCTGTCTTTTGTGCAGCTCCATTTTGAAGTGTTTCAGGTAATAGTACTGCTTATCCTCCCCCTGCTTGAAGTTAACGTATTTGTCATCCGCATCGTATCCAAATGAATCGAAATCCTTATTGGGGCGAAGAAGAATTGATGTTGGGGTTTTCGGAGTGCCACGCCTTTCCTCGTTTTCTCCCCAATTCATTTTGGTGTGAATCCCTCCTTGACCACTCTGGTCACTGAACGAGAAAGCAAAGCCGCTGTAGGTTGTTCCAAAGTCGATTGCGACCACTCCCATGTACTTTGAGGATGAAGCCATCTATAATGTTGTTGACGGGGAAAAAGTTGGATATCACTTTTACTTGTCACTGATAAATAGATTCAAATCACGCCAACAAGTACCCTATTTTGATATCTAGGTGGGGCACATTTTTCAAGTAGAAAGGA
>Ga0126339_10000987_pt1 | contig 17937 bp, 15 predicted proteins | sample OrbTmetagenome_2_FD_92532 | JGI IMG/M metagenome (GOLD analysis project Ga0126339, IMG submission 92532) | Coral microbial communities from Petempiche,Puerto Morelos, Mexico - Orbicella T R C metagenome | ecosystem: Host-associated > Invertebrates > Cnidaria > Coral | place: Petempiche,Puerto...
GAGGATTAAGTTCAACATGGTCAGTCAGTCAGTGCGACTACGGAGTGACTCCTATTCAAACAGTGAACTTTTCATTTACCGAACCTAATGCAAAAATTGTCATAATACATTTTTTGATCCCACAACTCCCTTCTGTCACTTGAGCATGCACATCAGAGTAGAAAAAAATGGTTTGATGGTTTAAGAACACCAAAGCAAACATGCTGTCAAAGCTAGAAGATTGCAGTGTTTGTTTTCGTGACACAAAATATGTTTGCATCAACTGCAAGATACCATGTATGTAGCATGTGTAGTTAGCCAGAATTTAATGAGGATATAGAAAACTGAATTCTAGGAAAACAAGTCAGATACTGCTATGGCTGTACAGCAGACCGATAACACACATATCAATCATAAATTGCCTTCTTGTGATGACAGCATGTAATTTTAATGAAGATATAGAAAATTGGATTCTAGGAAAACAAGTCAGATACTGCTACGTCTGCACAGCAGACAGATAACACACATTAATCATAAATTGCCTTCTTGTGATGACAGCATGTAAGACACTTCATAACATTTTGATCCGTTTCCTCCCATCCCAGATGGCATGAAAAGCAAAAGCTCTTCACAAATCACAACTTTCTGGAACGTTCCACCACGTTTGTTTGAGTATTTAACCGCTCACCGACCACTGACTATTGTAGAGCTCGTAAATTAAGTACAATGAGATTATGTTCAACATCTGAATCGACTGTCGAACCTAATCATTTGGGTCGACCTAAATAGCTATTCAGTTTGGCTCATGAAAAGTTTGACGTTTGAACCGGGCCTCAGAGTGAGCAAGAGAAATACAACAAATTACCTTGTCCATGGTACCAGGTGCTGGGCAGGTTCTGCTATCGGTTTCGACTCTTCAGGAGGAATTTGCCCTGGCTCAGCATCTTGTTGCACTGGGTCAGGAGCCGGCAGATCAAGAAGAACATTAAGTTGATCTGCCATAGTGCTAGCGGGCTGGTGGCAGTTCAACAAGCAGTGAAAAAATCACAAAAGATGACTGTTTTTGTGAAGTATAGGATGAAAAGACCACACTTCAGGCAGAACGACCAAATTTTAACTGGAAATGGTGCAAAGCATTACTGATGCTACCAGCACGGGCAATAACAGGGAAATGTGATGGAGTAACAGCATCTTTTGCAATGAGCTAATTAATTTAGCAGTGAGAATAGCTGGTTCCTGACAACCATTTGACAGTCCAGGTGACAGGCATGGCAACATTCCTACATGATAATTTTATTTTGCATGTGTCAAAGATCTTACTTCTCGAGTAAAATTTAAGGTGGGATACATAATAACGGGACTTTTAAGGGCAGGATGTGGGATAAAAATATTCAGTGGGAACAGGACTTGCTTCTTTTGACTTATATGTAACAGGTTTGTGGGTTCCAATGCTAGTCTTTCTAATCTTGACTTAGCTGCAATTTGCGTGACCGCCTATTCGGCTTTTCTCCATTACGAGTTAGCTAGCCTTTGTTGTTAAGATGTTAGTTTTTACAATACATTTGTTTGGATATATGTATTTAAGAGCAAAACAGATGTTTAGGGATGGCGCCTAGTTTTGTTGGCAAAATCAGACTCTGTTTCTTGCCCTTTACACATGCTTAAGAGATACGTCCATGCCACTAATTTAGACTTGTCTTTGTCTTTACTGTTTTTTCGCTCCTTGCAGTTTCCTAAAGTTACTTCTTATAGTTTGCGTTCCACGGGTATGAGTTATACCAGAACAAGGGAAATAGTTTAACAAGTGTTTGCTGAACTAGGGTATCCTAAACACTTGTTTGGTTTACACAGTCTAACAGCAGGAGGTGCTTCTGCAGCCACTGATGCAGGTATCAGTGATTGACTCTTTAAACGTCATGGCAGATGGAAGACTGATCGAGCCAAGGACGGTTATATTAAGGATAATTTAGAATCTTTACTCTCAGTGTCAAGGAGTTTGCATACTTAGTTTTCTTTGTTCTCTTTCTTAATTTTTGAAAGCGGGCATTAATAAACAAGATGACCACCCCTGATGCTGTGTTTGTGCTTATTAAGATTAGTTACAAAATATTTTATAATCGTGTCAGGGTGATTAGAGTATAAATATATTTTGGAAGGTTTCGCTAATGACACTGGAGTATGTTTATAATGTATGATTCATGTTAATTGTAGAAGTACTTTAGGTGTGCTTGCAGGTATGATGAATCCCTAGGGGCTGTTAGGCTATTTAAGATTTTGTAAGTTATGCAAGAGCCACTCAAAGGCATCTCTTTCAACTTTGCTTTATTGTTTACTCACTTCTGTAATTTTTTTATGGTGATGTAAATGCTCGCTGTATCGATAAACGAGATTCCTGCCGCTGATGCTGTGTTTGTGTTTATTAAGATTAGTTACAAAATATTGTATAATTGTTTCAGGGTGATTAGAGTATAAGTGTGCCTAATAGTTCAGTTGGAGAGCATGAACAGGCTAAGTGTGATTCATAGTTCAGTTCGTAGAACACTGAGAGGAAAGCAATGTCCAAGGTAACAATGTTCAGATTTGTTCCATAGTTAAGTTAGGGGACCATTGACATGTAAGCAATGCCAGGATATCCAGAAGACATTGTTCAAATTTGCTTCATAGATCAGTTGGTAGAGCATAGCAAGGGGAATTATGTCTGAAAGCCAAGGTGACAATGTTCGGATTTGCTTCATAGATCAATTAGTAGAGCATTGCAAGAGAAATGATGTCCAAAAACCAAGCTGACAATGTTCGGATTTGCTTCATAGTTCAGTTGGTAGAGCATTGCAAGGGAAATGAGGTCCGAAAGCCAAGCTGACAATGTTTGGATTTGCTTCATAGATCAGGCAGTAGAGCATTGCAAGGAAAATGATGTTGGAGAGCCAAGGAGACAATGTTCGGATTTACTTCATAGATCAGTTGGTAGAGCATTGTGATGAAAACAGTGTCTGAAAGCCAAGGAGACAGTGTTTGCATTTGCTTCATAGATCAGTTTGTGGAGCATTTTGAGGGAAACGTTGTCCGAAAGCCAAACTGACAAGTTTTGGATTTGCTTTATAGTTCAGTTGGTAGAGTATTGCAAGGGAAATGATGTCCGAAAGCCAGGCTGACAATGTCTAGAATTTCCTTCGTAGATCAGTTGGAAGCGCATTGCAAAGGAAATTATGTCTGAAAGCCAACCTGACAATGTTTGGATTTGCTTCATAGTTTAGTTGGTAGAGCATTGCAAGGGAAATGATGTCTGAAAGTCAAGCTGACTATGTTCGAATTTGCTTCATAGATCAGCTCATAGAGCTTTGTGAGGGCAATGATGTCCAAAAGCCAAGGAGACAATGTTTAAATTTGCTTCATAGATCAGTTGGGGGACCATTTACAGGTAAGCAATGCCAAAATGTCAAGGAGACAATGTTGAAGTTTACTTCATACATCAGTTGGTAGAGCGTAGCGAGGGAAATGATGTTTGAAAGCCCTGCTGACAATGTTCGGATTTGCTTCATAGTTCAGTTGGTAGAGCATGGACAGTTAAGTGTGCCAGAATATCGAGGAGACAATATTCAATTTTGCTTCATACATCAGTTGATAGAGTATTGCAAGGAAAATGATGTCTGAAAGCCAAGGTGACAATGTGCAGATTTGCTTCATAGATCAGTTGGTAGAGCATTGGGAGAGAAATGATGCCTGAAAGCTGCAGTGACAATGTTCAGATTTGCTTCATAAATCAGTTAGTAGAACATTGAGAGGAAAACGTTGTCTGAAAGCCAATATGACACTGTTTGGGTTTGCTTCATAGATCAGTTGGTAGAGTATTGTAAATTAGAGTTTGTAAGAATACCAGGAAGATATGAAATATTGTGCCTTAGAGCAGAATGGGCTAAGTCTAAGACCAGGTGCGTGTGCTAGTTGCGTTGCTATTTCAATTTACATTCTTTTCACGATGACGGTATTCTGTGACATGAAACAAAGAATTTTTTCACCAAAAGACTTCAATGATGATGATCAGTGATCCAGTTAGAGTGGAAGGTTGATCTGGCAGTGGAACAGTAAACCTCCTAATGTCTCACCAGCCTGAGGGATTGAACTTATTATTGCCAGTTGTTTGGAAGATGATATCAATTACTCTATTTGCGTTCTATTTGAGTTCATCTGGTATTGGGCAGTGGTAGGCATCATCAAAGAACACTATTTTGTTCTTAATTGAAAAAATTGCGAGTCCCCAGTGGCACAAGTTCATTTGGACAGGCAAGAACATGTTGACCATGCTTTCCATGTCATTTTGATGACATATTATGCACTCAACAACCGTTTTAAGTACATTTCCAGTTGAGAGATATGAAGGGAGGAGGATGTTCTGACATATTTGATTCTCTTCATTTGCCTTGTCAGAATACTTTTGACCAAGAAAACTGATTACTTGATCTGACAAATACCTTTCTCCCCACAAAAGTGACAGTTCCTGTGATGAAATCCTGTAGTTGTCCTATGATGCTAAATAACTGCCTTCAACATTCCATCGGTCAAAGAGAGCTTCTGTTACTTTTTTGTGAAGTTAGTGTCCTTGAATGCCTTTTCTAACAACAACCATTTTATTTTGCTTAATACATAGAATATCATATAGCAAAAAATTAAATTAAAGTTAAATAAGCAAAAAACTACCCAACATAGTAAAAACTAAATGAGCTGAGTAGTTACAAGGATTATTATGCTTTAAATCAGTTGTAGGAAAAATAAAGAAAAGAGAAGGGAGAAAAAATATATAGATATAAATACAAAAAGAAATTTAAGTAGTAATAGTACCAGTTATTGACAAAGCATTGTTTAATTGACAGCAATAGTAACTGAAAGAGGAATACTAAGCTAGCATTAAGCATAAGAACTTAAAAATTGCTTTTCTAGCCATGTTTTCTCAAAAGAGACTTCAGCACGTAGATGCTTCTGGTGATGAAAATGCTTGAAGACCCAAATACCCTCAATGTTATCCCATTGACGCCTGAATGAAATTGCACACAACCCACCCCTAAATTCCCGGTGAGTTTTTAACATTTCAGAAAGAGCACAAACGCTAAAAATAAACCATATGTGCAGTAACCGCACACACAAGATTGGGTTTTAAGACATCGTTTATTTTAAGTTCAATAAATAAAGGGCCAAAATATTAAAAAATATCAACAAAAAGAACTCAACTTAATGGTTAAAACTGACAAGAAAACAAGAAATTATATTATTTCTTTGCCATGCGACAAAATACCCAACAGAAGCCAAGAAAATTGGACGTGCGAAAATGAGTTATTGACTTCGGATGACAAATCAAAACCAAATACAACAGAACTTCCATTCTTGTACTATAACGGCTAGCATTTGAGAAAACAATGGAAATAAACACGAAAGGCGCATGTAACAATCAATTTGAAATCAAGAAATCAAATTTCTTTGCTGTGCCATGAAATATTACAGCCCTGCGAAAGAAAGATTAAAGTTGCAAGACAAAAAGAGGACAAAACAAGCTAATTATTTTGAGATCGATCGTATTTCAAGTGTACTAAATTAGTGGCCACTTAGTTCTTTTCTCGGCAGTTCTTTAGTAACTGAATAAGACTCCAAAAAATATATTTGAACAAAGTGAATAAACTAATCAAACAAACCGCAGAGGTTGCCATCCAACGTGCAAAAATGCTGTTCACTTTTAAAACCTAAAATTTTCCCAAAACGCACTAAAGCGAAAGCTCTGAGTTTCTCCCGACCACTTTTGCAGTCATTTTATTCGGCCATGGTGTTACCAATCATTCCAAAAGTTGAATTCAACTTTGGAGCAATAATGTACATTACCAATTTTGTTTTCTAAAGTCCAGGAAGCTACTTTAAGTCCGTGATCTGTATTCAAAACTCACTTGAAAGCACACCAATCATCATGTTTTCGCAGTGGTTGAAGGAAGGAAAAATTCTTTGGCAAAAAGGTTTGAGGACTCTGAACACCTTGATCTTCCTTTCTGAGGCCACCTAAACTTTAATTTGTATTTTTCTTTTCTATTTTAAATCCCAAGGCAGTAATTTCTCCATGTTAGGAATGAAAACAAAGCCTTTGAAGTTTGTAGATTTGGCCTGCAGTACACCATGATAACCTGCAATTTAAGAGCGCACGATTTTAAGAAGAAAAACCATCTTTCTAGGACCTCTTAAGTCCTCTAAAAATGTGCTCAGTAAGTCAATTCTGATTGGTTTATTTGTCCTCAAGAACAATAGAACAATAAGAGAACAAAAAGTCTTCAGGGAGGGTAGGAAAGGCTATTGTTCCAATGTGCTTTTTTGGGCAGTTGTGGGCAGCACGGGAAATTGGAGGGGTTTCTTGCATGGGCGGTTACGGGTGGCACAGGAGTCAATGGGTTAAAATTGCCATACCATGCAATTTATTCAACAGCTCTGAGAGGTTTTGCACACTGGGATGTTGAGAATTCTTTCTCTATTTTCTCCAGTACTTACTGGTTCTGTTCGCTACCTATTTTTTCACTTGTGCCTTTGTTCTGCACTTTTGGGAGGATGACTTTCTGCTCTCTGTGTTTTCGTTTTTCATCTCCTTTTCTTGTAAAGGAGCCACTCTTCTTTTCTTTTCCTGTTTTTTCGGGGAGCACCAGGATCAATATTCTACTTTCTCTTTTGCCCAAATGTAGAAACTGATTCATAATTGACGGCTCTGCTAAAGTAAGATGTCGGTAGCCACATGTCATCTTCTGAATAGTAACCTTTGAATTGAACGCGGTATTCATACATTAAGGTGTCCTTGGAAAGGGTGTCTCTCTAGAACATTATCTATCTTGTAGAAATTGTCTGGCAGTGGACTCTCTGGCTGATCTTCCACGGAATGAGACACAATTCCAGGTTCATTGTCTTGAAAGTCTCCTCAGCAGATGCAACCCATTTCATCCAATCACTTCTATGAATCCTAGTGCAGTTTATAGAAGCCCATCATGTCTTCCATGACCGAACTTGGTTCAACAGCTTCTAGTATTGAGGAGGAAGGCCTCCAGTGGGTGAATCCCAGATAAGGGTGATGATCTCTGGTAAAAGGAAAAACAGCATCTCATCATTGTATCACCCTTTAATTTGAACCTTGTGCTCTGTGATCCATCTTTTGGTGGATGAATATCTTCAACACGGGCAAAATCAAAGACTTTCTGTCCCTGTTGGACGGACTTCAATGCACTTTGCTAAACTTGACAATATCATGCTTTAGATCTACAGGCACTTTACCAGGAAGGTATTTTGCAGCCCAGTGTCGTTTCTGATGCCAACATACAATGTACTCTCTGGGTAGTATAAGCTTTCAAGGCTTGTTTGATATGTATTTATTTATTTATGGATTCGCACAAGTACAGGTGCTTAACAATAGGACATAAGTCCCCTACTTGGTTAATACACCCACACCCAACCCCCCAAAAAATATCCCGAAAAAACTCTTCCCTGACCCGACTAAACTACAAATCAAATAATCTAAATAACACAAATACAATCTGAAATATACTAATCAACTTAACAAGTACAGACAAAGAAAATATTAACACGGCGACACTTAGGACAAATTAATTTAAAAGAACGAAAATTGTCACCGTCAAAAACATTTAGAAGTCTAGTAAAATAAAATGACTTAAGTTTACTTTTAAAAGAGCTTATAGTGTCTGAATCCTTGATATTTTCAGGTAAACTGTTCCATATCAAAGTTATTCTGTCGAAGTAAAAGTCTTGGAAGGAAGACGTACGACAAGCGTTAGTCTTTAAATGCAGCCCTGATGAAGCATGGCACATGTTGCCCTTTAGAAAAGAAAAAATAATAACTAAATTCATGAGTTAAATCTATATGCCCATGAAGGCACTTAAAAAAGAAAACTAAGTCAAGATATTCTAACCAGTAATTAAGCGGTAATAACTTAAGCTTGATTTGACGAACCTTATAAAATAGGTTACTATTCCTTAATATAAAATGAGTAGCTCTCCTTTGTATGTTCTCTACAAGTAAATTGCTCATAATTGACTGACGGGCCCATAACTGAGAGCAAAAACAAAAATGAGAGCACACTAATAAGCAGTAAAGACTCAAAAGCGCTGTACTACCAACAATACCTGCGCAGTTTCTTTTGAGAAAACCAAGCATCCTATTTGCTTTAGCTACAATCATAACTATGTGATCTTTCCAAGAGGTGTCATTTGCAATCACAATACCTAAATCTTTTTCAGATATGACAACCTCCACATTAATACCATTTAAACTATAGCTACAAGGTGGACTAAGGCATTTCCTAGAAATGCGCAGGTTACTGCACTTAGTAGGCTGAAAAAACAACTCATTTCACAACGACCAATACAATATGAATGTAGGTAGTTCTGTTATCAACAATTTTTGCTTATTTTCCATTGACTTCCTTTAGCGTCCGTTTCTTCCTCTTTGTTGCGCCTTTTTCTTCTTGCTCTTTTTCTCCTTCTTCATCACCATCGTCGTTGTTCCACTCGTTTTTTCATCACTTTTGGCATCAAGTTCAACATCACCGAGACTGTCGTTGACTTCTGCATACATCTTGTGGAGCATGTTGTAATTATCTGGCAAAGATCCTTCCATCAGTTAAGTATAAGTTGGCTGGATGTTGGTAGGAATACAGGATTTCCCAGCAATCATTGTCCTGTTGAAGTTCCACAGCACTAGGCGGCATGTACTTTTCGAACAATGCCTGGCCATCCTTCACACCCTGAAAATGGGCTTGCTTTTGTTCCTGTTGAAAATCGTGATACAGCAAGGGATATAATATGATCCTTCTGCTCCTGATGCATGCTTTTGAAAGGCATAGGCCCTTTGTCTTCTATTCTAAGACTGCTTTATATTAGAACCAGCTTGAGCAAGACGCTGTTTGGCATTGATGTTGAACTGCACCTTAGCACTTTTAGCAAGCATATCAGCAAGTGTTGGCTGGGAATCAAGACATTGAAATTGCTGGGAATAATATTCTCATTCTTCAGTGTCTTCCTGCCACTATTAAAGTGTTTCCTTATGTCCAGTGATTGAAAGTACTGTTCACAAACCTTTGTGTATTTACTCATGACAAATCCATCTCTTGTTTTCCTGTCTCTTCATAGCGGTTAACTGTCATTTCTTGATTCGCTGGTTTTTGGCAATGGAAAAAAAAAGTAATCCTGGTCTTGTTACCTTTTGCATGCTGGAACACAGCAATATTTCCCTCTTCCACCAGTTTGTGAGGAATCAACTGAAGAAGTAGTTACAGCTCCCATCGAATCGTCTGCCATATTGGATTTTGTCCACCCCAGCCTCACTTTCATGTTTTAACGTGCAAGCTTGTGACGAATGCGGGAAAGGTCTATTCCATGGAATCAAATGCTTTTTCAAAGTCAAGAAAAACGGCTAATCTGGGAATGTTTTGCATCTTGGTGAAAGACATGATATCTGTAATAGTTTTGATACTTTTGCCAATATATCTTCCTTTGATATAGCCTGTTTGGCTTGAATGAATAATTTTAGGTAAGACACTTTCTATTCTGACGGCAATGGCTTTTCTGGTGATTTTATAATCATTATTTGAAAGGGAAATCGGCCTCAAGCTTTTAAATATTCTAAATCTTTATTTTTTGGGATCAAAGAAATAATTCTGAGCCATTGGGAGATGGATAAATGACCGCACTTATATGCGTAATTAAAACTATCTAAAATAACATTTTCAATCACCTCCCATATGGAGTTTAATACAGCTCTGTTTCATAGGCTAACATAAAGTTAGCCCACTCAGTTAGTTTCCATACACACTGAAGCCTACTAAAGTACACATCAACATTTTGTTTGCGCAAGACGCAATAAACCATTATAACAGACTGTAACAAAACATGGTAAAACTTATGCACACTCTTTGAGCGTGTTAAAATTTTAAGTGACAGCATGCGCATGAAATGCAGTTAGTTAACCATATCTAAGAATGAACTTTTGTCGGTGCCGGCATGTAGAAATTAGCTCACTTCATTTGTTTAATGTTGCAAGTTCTGTTTTGGTGATGATTAAGTGCTTCTCTGTCGTGCATAAGTTGCGTAATGTCAGATTGGAGTAGGGTTTTGCCTCGGTAAGGAACTTCCATTTGATGGTGAAGTGTTGTTCTTTACTTTTAAGCTGCCAGATGTGTTTGCTAAGTTCAGTGTTGTTCTTGTGCGTTTCATTGTTGAATGACACGTGATGGTTTCTAAACCTTGCTTTAAATTTCGTGGCTGTAGGTCCTATGTAAAGACAACTTGGAGAAGGACGGTGGAGGAGGAAAGAAACAAGGCGGGGTGGAAGAGCTGGGAAGTAGCCAAAGCAGTGGCACTGAACAGGGAGTGTTGGTCGGAAAGCGTGACGGCCTTATGCACGTACCGGCGCGAAGAGAAATGATGATGATGATGAAGCCCTATGTCGGTTTTGGTTTTGCTTGCAGATGTCAACTAGGCCTGATAAACGATACCTTTAGAAAGGCAGTTTCCTACTAAGGGGCATTCTTCCTTCCTCCTGCAGTTGCATGTTCTTCCAGCTTGGTCTTGTGCCGGTTGTGCCAAGTTCTTAAGAATGGTTTGGTTTCATCCATTTATAATTTGCTGTACGTTCAGCATGCAACTGTAGCTCAGTTTGAGAGTGTTTCTGTTGAAGATTTTCCTCAACTTGTGGCCAGCAGGGAAGTATTTATCAATTAGGCATAGAAACTCTCTTCCTATGTTGCTCTTGACATTCTTGTTGTACAGCAGGTTGAACCAGATTATTTTCAGGATCGATTACGTCTTTGTGATGGTACTCTTTGCGGTGGTTTAAACTCCAGTTTATACATACACCCACTCTTGTAGAACACTTCCTGATATGGGGTGGCAATTTTGTTGAACACAGCTTTGTCAGATGAAATTTCTGAGAGTCTTCTGTTTACTGATTCTGGTATATTTCTGATGATGTTGGGCAGATGATTTGACTTGCTGTGCACATAGAGTAAGGTGTTTGATGGTTTGGAGTATGGTTTGAATTTTTCCTTGTTTAGATCCAAGGTAACATCCAGGAAGTTGACGACTTTCTTGTTTGCTGCAATGGTGATTTTCAGGTCGCATTTTTAAATATTTGGCATAGTTCTTTCTTTATTCTCTCTGTTGCCTTTGGGGTCTGTTGGAGGACCACTAGCACGTCATCTCTGTAAAGGCCGATTTCAACTCCAGGTATTTCATTCAGCTGGGAGAGAAGGTAACAACTGACTAATTCGCAAGTCTTCTCTTTATATATATTTTCGGCTTTCATTAGCTGAGGTTTCAATAACAAAAACATCTTTTAATTCAATATAGCCATAGAAATTTCTAGGAAGTAGGTCGCGATATAAATGCATCTTTCTTAATTCCCATGACCCAAATTTTACGCAGATTCTGGTTTACGATTGAGTTTAGAAGAATGTTTTAAGCGTTTCATTACTTTCCACGGTCTGTGGAGGACACACTTAAAAAATAAACAACTGAATTTGTATTAAGCAGCCTTTTTGTTGTTGCCTCTTTTTCAAATTTACATTTGACTTTCATGGCTTTTGTCTAAAAAAGTTAAGAATTTTTCAACTGGTGCACGGAAGAAAATTTGGTGGTGAGCAAAAGAGGGTTGATGTCTTGGAACTATTGTCCTTTGAAACTTTGATGTTCTCAGCCTGTAGTTCTTTGACAGAAACACTATTGTTTAAATGGAAAGTGTGGTCTATTGCTTAATCAGTAAAGCTATTTTTCACTTAGTGGATACTTAATCCATAATAGTATTTTTAACTATCTTACGGAGGGAGAGAATGTCTCGGTGCAAGAAGTTTGGATTCCACGAAGACCACTGCAAGTCTCTGTTTACAAATTCCAAGAACCGTTCAAAACATTTCATAACATACAAACCACAGTCTTCGTCATTTGGCTGTGCAGGGACTGTGGGATATCTGACCTGCTCTACTTCCAGGGTCTGTCTTCCACCTTGTGATGGTCTAGACCACACGTCCTTGAGGTATTGAACTATCCTATGTTCAACAGTCTTCTGCTGCTTCCGTAGAAAATTGAGTATCATCAACTTCATGTTGGGATCCATCCTGGCGATTACTAAAATCCAATGGTGACTATCACATGGGAATTACCAGATACTTCTTGGGGAAAATGTCAGTGTTTTTTGTCCATTTCAGTAATGCCTGTGGGTTGAATTGCGACAATTTTTGATAGAAACAGGAATTGTAAAGACATAACATCTTTAGATCACGATGTAGCTGATTTTCAGCAGCATAGAGCAGATGAAAATCCAGAATGTCATCATTCACTTCTCGGTCTTTCTCGAGGCAAACTGTAAAGCAGCTGTGCACATCTACACTCCCAAAGCTGGTTTGATATGACAATAGAGTGGACACAGGAAGAATGAGGACCTCGTCACTTTCTGCAGACTTTTGTTCTTTGATATTCAAGACGAGAGCTTCAAATGTCAGGTCATCTATGGTGAGTCTTCTTTGAGATGTTGCAGCTTCAATGAAGGATCTTGCGTATTGGATAAGGGCCTTGAAGTTGTCGAATTTTAGTACCACAGAAGACCCTTTGTCATCTACCGTTCCTCTTGCATTTCTTGCATGTTTCCAGATCGCTTCCACTGGAATTGCATTCGGGAAGAGATTGGCTGCAAAGGGACTTTCTGAAGTTTTTGCTCTCAATTTTCCTTTGTAGATTTTCTCTTTTTGCATGTCTTGGTGAGGGGACTTTTCTTCTTTGGTAATGGAATCTTACCAGCAGGCACATCTTTCTTCATTCATCACTGAATTTGCAGGGTTGGCTGTTGTACCATTTGAGCACTTAATCTTTTTCTGTTGCTGGACTTCTGTTGCTTGTACCACAGAGGAACACAAACATGGCGGTCCAATACTGGGCTCTGTAAATTTGCACAGAACATTTTGACAAATCTCAACTTTGGGGCAATGCACATGCCTTAAACTTTTTTTTTTATTTGTTCACATACAGAATAACACACAAAATAACCATAGAGGAAAAAAGCTACATAATTACTTACATTCAAATACCTAAAACAGGTTTAACAACAAACGATAAAACTAGTCATTAGTAACAATACATAAATAAAAAGATGCCTTAAACTTGGAGAACTCTCTTTTTTTACTATAGTATCGCAAATCCACTGAATGGTTTTTGATTTTATTTTTTATTTCGTGACATTGAAAACGCTCTATATCCCATTTAAGGGAGTACCCTCCGATCATTGAATCAGCCTACTCACGAAAGATTTTTCAGCCTGTGTCGGATGAACGAGAGAGGGGGATGAACTACGTTTGCAGTTCATTCAAGCAAACAGCCAATAGTTAGAGAGGAATTGTGTCGAGTGACAGCATTAACCATAGATACATCGTGCTTGAAAATTTTGAGCCTTATGCTTTTGAGTGTCACCCAAAACACAACAGCATTATGCCTAAAAATTATGCTCGAGAGCTAGCATTATCCTCAACTGATCTTGGTTATATTTGATGCCCTTTTCCGTCCCTGCATACAAAAAATATCTCCATAAGTCAGAAACACAACATTTTACTGCAGCAGTTACAACTTTACAAGCAATTAACAACGAGTACTGTTCAAAAGCAGGCGATCAAACGTTGAAAGCTGGCATAAATTAATATTTTATCCGTCTGTACTCTTATTGATGACAAAAATGAGCCAATCAGTGCCCAAGAATTTAGACAGTTACTTTCAAGGCCTTAAAAAAAGCAACCAAGCTTTTGAATGTGCTAAATCCTTACTAAAAGCACTCATTACAGTTATGGAATTATTTTTTTCGTTATTATTATTTTCTTTATGTCAATAAAATGTCCATTATGCCGCCATTGTGCTCAATGCTTTAAGTATAGGATTATGCTCACAATTATGCTGGCATAGTGTATCTAACCCCAGACAACGTAACTTGACATTTTAAATATCTGAGGGTTTGTCAAAGGAGTTTTCAAATGGCTTCAGTGTACGAAATCAAAGGTCAATTAAAAAAGGTGAGACTTACATCACTTTTTTGGGTTAAAATAAAAAATGTCTTTCTTTTTCTAGTTAGCTGTTTGCTGAGCACTCCTGTCATATAATTTACTCCCCCTAACGTTTTCGGATGAATAGGTTTTATGCCTATAATATTCGGATAAACATTTATATTGCTTAGCATTGTCGCAAAATTTCGATCAACACACTCGTAAAGAACTTCCCTTAAAATTTTCTAGTGAAAATATGGTTTCTCAGTGTCCTCAAACTTTCAACAAGACCAATCAGGATAGCTAAAACTTTCGGATGAGTCAAAAAAGGACCCTAGAACTTTCGAAATGACTAAAGTTCCCCTTAAATATCCAAACAGATAAATATTTTTAGGGTATCTCCAAATTAACTAAAAAGGCTGCTAGAACATAGAGAAATATACTTTAGACACTTCTGATATCTTTGGAAAGATTCGGTCATTGGGTGCCCCCGATTCTTGTTTCAAGGATATTGTAGACCTGCCTTAATGGAATTGAAAATATCCTATTAACCAGACTATTTTCACGTCCATTTCAGAACAAACTCAGGAGTAACAAAGACACCATATTGGCAGACGGTCTTAAGCTCTGCGAAGGGATCGATGTAGTATTGTTTGAAGTTATATCAAAAAGCAAAGGACAAAAACTTTGTCCAACAACTGCCACCTCGAGCATTGTATTGGACGAAACTAGACTTCTTTATTCTAGAATGTCCAGAACTGATATTTCAAACAATTAAAGATTCAACTGTTGTTACTGCTGCATTTTTTTTACTTTACTGTCATGGCTTTATTTGGCTCACTGCAACTCGAAAGGAAATTTAACACTACTTCTCCAAGACAAGAGTATTGGGAATAATTCTGAATAAATGTACTACCGTGCATTATGATGTAAAACTATAATGTAAAACTATAGTGCAAATGGTGTGAACTGTGATGTTTCACGTGTCTTACATGGTTATTTGTCATGACACTCATATATGGTCAAAAAGTTATTGTTGTATGCCATGATCTTGATGGTTTTACAAAGTTCAATTTAGATTCACGTACCACTGCTTTGTTTTGAATTGAAACACGTGGCAAGCATAGCTCAAGATTTTGGCATTACGAATTACTAGTGTCAGTCATAGAGCGAAGAGGGAGTGTATCTTCGAACATGTTGACCATAGAGGTTGAGATCATGGAAAGAGAAAAAACCATACTAGAGGAAAGGGTGCGAGTGGTGGGAATGTGTTTTTGCAGCTGTGGCAGAGATCTAACCAAAGATCACACATACAAATTGTGGTGCAACCCAAACAATCCCAAAGATGACATGTGCATCGACATAAAGGAGCGCTTATGAGTGAAAGCAACTCTGAATGCAAAACTATCCTGTCTACTGGTACCACTGGTGGATAATGGCACCATTTGGGAACCAACATGGTAAGATAATGTATTCCACTTTTTGAAATTAATGTACAGCTCAGGTTTTGGTATAATGGCGTTTCTAGTTTTTTTTTTACTAAATGCTCATTTCTTCTTAGACAGTAAGCATACAATTGTTCCCTTTAGTAAGAATACTGTTGTGTCTTGCTTGTTAAAGTTACTAATTTTCTTTTACTTGTTTTTCATCGATAGCCTTGTGATGGATAACGCTACCTGGAGTCGTGGCGATTCTTGAAGACCAGCAAGAGCCCACAAACTACTCATAAAATTTCTGATGAGATCCACAAACATTGAACTTATGAAAGATGCTTTTAACATATACAATGAAAAAAGCAAACACTAATTGTATTGCATTTTGTTAATAGAAAATTTCAAAGTAGTTGAAAATACTTGTGATATGATAAAACGGTGCTACTCAACATGACTAACTCAAAATCAGTGATACCCTCTTCCAGATGTTCAGTTGGTTGGGGTGCAGTGCAAAAAACAGCAAGCAAAAACTGAATAGGAGAGAAGCATGACAAAAAGAGGCTAAACAGTGACTAAAGTCATGTTTTCCCAGATATCAAAATGGCAGGGATGGTTTCTGCATTGTAACAACTACCTAGCTCCTGGAATCTTGTGAAAGAAAACATGTGGAAATTGACCGCTTCACAGAGAACATCAATGATTGTTTTCTTTAGGAGCTTTGTATTGTATCGTTACCCTCACAAAGTTAAAACAAGTAACGGGACATGACGACATCTGCATTAGTGTTTCATTTTTTTCACAGGGATTTCCAGAATTTGTCAAAAGAGGAAAAGGCTGAAATCCAAACCGCTACAGAACAAACACTTTGTTCCAAAATAGCAAGGGAACTGATGTATTATGTACCTATACCTAAGCAATGATGCAAAGGTTTTGTTCCAGCAACCAAAAAATTCTTGGTGGGAGGTCCAATTTCTGCTCAAGCTTATGAGAGTAACCAACGCCATCGCAGCTGAGATGTTAGATTTATTTGTTGTTGTTATTACTTGTTATCCACCTGAGAATAGCATTTAACATGTACTTTTGGCACTGGACACACTAGGAAAATTTTTGTTGACATCGGTCACAAGTTCTGTGTCAAATTTTGTCAAGTTGTAAAAAACTTCAGAGGTGCCATGGTCCTTTCTCGAGGCAGGAAAAGTTTTTGTCAAGTGTCATAACTGGCAGATCTGTCAATTTATTTGCTTTTAATTGTTTAGCTGGCCGGGAACACAAGGTGTTAATGCTGCATTTTGCGGTTGTAAATGAAATGCAGAAGCTTTTACCAGACTTGCAAAGAAAAAAGAGAAAATTTGCAAAGGCATTTGGGCCAAAGAAATTTTGTCAACTCGGTGAAAACAGTTCCTTAAGCAAAGTTGTATTTGATAGTCACCCTCTATTTAGCGGTCAGTTCAAAAGTTCAAAAAATTTCCCCTTATTTAAGTTAGTGACTTAAGCGGTGGCAATCACAGTGCATTTTACAAAGCTTATCGTGTTGTACATGCATGCATTGAATTTAAGTTTAAAACTACTAATAAGGTGATGTTAACTTGAAAGAAATCTTTTATCTGCTTTTTTAACAACTCATATTGATCATTCAAACCCTGCTGTAGTCAGAACTGCCTCCACTACAGAGACCATGGAAAGCACTGAAAGTCCATGAAAATTTCTAAACTCATGCGTAAACAATCGGCATATAATTTTTGCGATGGAAAAAAGAACAAGCATTATCACAACCAAATTCTGGTCCAGTTCTTCCTTTCAAATTTCTATATCCATGTTAACTGGTACAATAAACAATAGGTTTTTGACCAATCAGAGCACTTGTAGTATCTCAGTTATTTAAGCAAGAGACCACACTTTCTATGGGTTTTGGGAGAACACAAGAAAAGCTTATAAATCACAAGCTGTTAGGCACCGAGTGATTTAGAATCTTTTTGAGTGGCACCGGGTACATAATCAGCAGTGCAAAGTGACAAAACATTTAGCGCTATAAATATTCTAGGAAAGGAAAGAAAAAGGTTATTACTGAAAGAGAGAGTGTATTAATTAATTCAAAAGGACTTTAACGGGAAAATGCAAGAAGTTGTTGCCAAAATCAGTCATCACCAAAGTAAAAGACTGCAAAAAGTTTGGAAGTAGTACAAACTTCATGCGTGTGGCAAAGCGATTCAACAACATATTTTCAAAAGTTTTGCAAATGGAATAATGGTAAGTTCCAGAAATGCTGCTTCTCAATATTCTGAGTTTATTTACTTATGTTGAAGGCTAAACTTCTCCTAGTTTTTCTGAATGAAAAAAAAATTGCCCAGGCCGGCTAAATTAGTCACGTTATGCATGCATGCATGCACTGACTTTGATCTTACACTTAAAACTACTGATAAGCTTATAGTTAACTCGAAAGAGAGCTTTTACCTGCTTTTGTAACAACCCAAACTTATCATTCA
>Ga0126339_10000988_pt1:0-2500 | contig 17937 bp, 14 predicted proteins | sample OrbTmetagenome_2_FD_92532 | JGI IMG/M metagenome (GOLD analysis project Ga0126339, IMG submission 92532) | Coral microbial communities from Petempiche,Puerto Morelos, Mexico - Orbicella T R C metagenome | ecosystem: Host-associated > Invertebrates > Cnidaria > Coral | place...
TTTGCCATTATATACAACTTGATATTTCAAACACAGCAACAGTGAGCGATGATTCTCCAACTAAATCACACTGCTGCCATTTCTTGTTTTTTTTTTTTTTGAGCTTTTAGTCGATAAGTGCGAAGATTCCGCCATGTTGTTTCTCACAACTCGACCCCTGGGCCATCCCTGGTTTCAAGATGGTGGGTGGGTAAACTGAGCCTCCTGAGGCCGTTTACATGGAGGTAGGATCATCCTAGCGGTAGGATCATCCTAGCGCCAGGATCATCCTTCCTAGGATATCTGGGAGGGGGCATATAAGCGGAATAAAAAAATGTTCTGAAACTAGATAAAATGTACCAGTGAAACAAATTAAAGCTAATTACATACCATTACATTTAGAGCTATAATTTATAACAACAGCACACAGTTGGTAACAATTTAGCTTTAAAATTATCGCACGTCCATGATCTAAGTCTTTGAAGGCCACGCGAACAGACAAATTCAACAACCTTCCAGTGAAGTTCTTTGCCTTTGCCTGAAAAATCTTAATCTTCCAATCACTGGAAGCCTTGCCAGAATGCCTGAAAGGCTGAGGCCACAAATTCAGCACCAGCGGCCCTCCAACGCCACTCCAGAGGTCACCCTCACAATGGATGGGTGCACAAAAACAAACCTTTGACTTCAAACATAATTATGCGTACACAACCCAATCTGCAGCCCAATGTCCCTACAGAACAGGCTGATGCAGAGACCTACAGTTGTGACGAAGATGGGTGGTCAGACATCAACTCAGCAGTTGAAGAACTGTCCAAGAACATTGAGCCACAAGTCCTCCAGGATGCGGTGTTTTCGCCCACTCAAATGTTGACCATCCAGGAGACTGTGCAAACCTCCATTAACAAAGTTTTGCAGGTCTACAACATCCACAAGGCCCAAGCACTCCTTTGGGCCTGCATTGTCCTCTGGAAAAAAGCCTCAAAGACAAGATACTCCGTGGTGAGTACATTGACTTTTGTTTGTTACTGAGTGACTTCATGTATCACTCCCAGGCCCCTGCTCTGCAGTTACGCTACCAGGTTCGAAAGAAAAAGCCAGTAATTGACACTTTTCAAAAGTGGCTAGATTCTTTTACTGCCTACATCCTGGTGATCATCGCGGTTTATCCTGCACATGCCCTGGAATTAATCAAACACCACCAAACCATCAGCAAAGCAGTCACTAAGTTTAAGGGTGCTTACCTACGACGAATAGTTCAGACACCGTGCTGCCTATGACCTTTCAAAGGCTAGGGACAAAATCAATCTTGAACACTGGACAGTCACCTTCTCTGGCCAAGTTAGGCCACATTGTTCTGTGTGCTCTAGCCTGTACCATCAGGCGGAGGATTGCCCCAACCAGGACCCAAGCAGAAAACCTCGCCGCCAAGCCCTTGTCTCCTTTGACTACAACAAACCCTCCAGCTGTCAATGCTGTTCCTGCAATTTCCCTCACAATTGTCGCTGTGGCTTAGGCAATTGATATCGCCTTCTGTATGATCAATTTGTATAGGCAGCCACACGGAAGGCATCTTCACGTAGTCGTTTTACGAAAGGACTCTTATAAATGGCAATTAATTAGTTTAGTTATGAATTAGCTTAGTTATCCAAAAAGGTTCTAGTTTCATTAAAATTTGAAAAATGAAAAAAACATTTCACCCTTGACCCTTACCCTTGACCTGTGACCCTTACCATTGACCCTCACCCTTGACCCTTTACCCTTACCGTTGACCCTCATGCTTGACCCTTCACCCTTACCCTTGACCCGTGACCCGCGTTTTAGCAACGCCAACCATCCCTCCTTGATGCACCATGGGATGCATAAGATATCCATAAACAAAAACAGAATTATTTGAAAAATTAGACCATGACCTAGTAAGTAACTTAAGAAAGTGAGAAGGAGTTTTGAAGGGTTAATTGTTCTATTAGGTGGAGAGACACTTTGAGAGCATGTACAATGTCTTTAGCTAATAAATTAACATGGAATAACCTGAACACTAAATCTGATGCTTCAACCCAAATCCCTTTTGACACTTAAGCTAAATAGATCACCACACCAGAAGTACATTAAAATTTCCACAATGCAACCTAGAGATGTGTTAGATATGGTAACTGCTTATTGGTCTTTTGACCATTAAATCTGGGGGAAATTAAACTCACAAAAGTGTCAAGTTCAACTGTCTTGTAAGCTGCTGTACCATACTCATCTTGGGTAGATTCTTTTCCAATCCAGAAGTGGACATCATACAAAAGCTTCAAAGAGAAATAATATATGATCATTACAAACTGAATTTATTGGTTAAAGTTCCCATTTTTTTAACGAGTGATAGCTAGCGTAGCTTAGCTAGAATGAGTTATGGCAGTTACATGTAGTTGGGGAAGAAATAATTCACTCGCCCAATCAGTCTATAGGTCGTAAACAATTTTTTGGTGGTAAATCCACTAACCACAGTATTTTGCGATAGGGCCGCCCACTGAGAACA
>Ga0126339_10000988_pt1:7500-17937 | contig 17937 bp, 14 predicted proteins | sample OrbTmetagenome_2_FD_92532 | JGI IMG/M metagenome (GOLD analysis project Ga0126339, IMG submission 92532) | Coral microbial communities from Petempiche,Puerto Morelos, Mexico - Orbicella T R C metagenome | ecosystem: Host-associated > Invertebrates > Cnidaria > Coral | place...
CAAGAAAGCAGAAAGACTTACAACTTATTAGGCCACTGAAATATGATACTGTCTTTAGAAACCGATTGTCTCTGAAGTCTTGACACTGGTCTTGCCACTAGATCAATCTTCACCTTTGCTTGGTACAAGCCACAATTGCATGAAATACTGCTGTTTTAAAACGCTGTCAGCCAAGAACTTCAGACACTGCTATTTGTGCTTTTAGGAAAGTTTCTGTGCTCATCTACCAGGAGCTTAAAATTTTCTCGCATTCTCTCAGATAACACCTTGAAATAACTTTGTCTGGTTTGCCATGTGGCTTCAGTGGAGGCATCACAACTTGAGTATTTGATTCTCCAAACCGCTGATGTATCACCACAGGATTATAATTTTGTTTACATGGATTATTGCTCCTTCCTCATGCCATCTCTTCGAAGTCATGAAAGAAACAATCCACAAACTCATAATAACAACACTGGTCTAACACTACGATGTTCATGTAAACCATGCACAACTATTTTCTCTGAGAAATTGCCCACTTAACTAGTTTTATGAGAAATCACCCAATTTTTCGTACTTTTAAGATTTAGTCCGCAAAAAAATACCCCGTAACGCAAGTCTTCCTTGCCTGATTTGAACAAAAATAAATTTCCATGTGTGGAATTTAATACGGTTTAAGTGCATCGCTTTGATTGTTTTAATTTTTTTGTGGTAAAATGTTGATCCAGAACAGTTTTGTCCAGTATACTATTTAATTAATTTTATATTTACAGGGCCCCTGTGGATACCAGCCTTCAAGGTGAATGGGCTATCCTGTAAAAAATAAAGATTACTTTCCTCTCATTTTTTCTCCACGTCAATTTTCCATAAAATAATTGTCATGTCATGTCAAAGCCTGTGGGAAATTGAGTCTGCAGTGTCCTACATTTTGACTTTGTGGCAGTCAGCAGTCAGAGATCGTAGGCATTCAAAGTGCTGACCATATTGCCATGTTTCGGCTTAACTCTAAATTGTTTAACTCAAAATGTGATATTCAAAGAGAAGGTAACAATTCTAAGCCCTAAAATGCAAATCAATAAAAAACTCAAGTAAATCTCAAGGTTTTTCGGTCTCACTTCGCGAGATTGCTCCGAAAGTTCCGAAAAGTCACCGACTATCTGACCTACTTAAACACCCGATGACACAGAGGTCACTGGCCAACAAAAATTAATGGCTCATTTATGAAGTTTACACCAAAGAACTGGAAGAAAGGGCTGGAAAAAAGCGAAGAGATGCACAGTTTTAAATATTAACCCAACTTCACTTTATTGCATGACCTCTTCCTATCACGCCCATATACTCAATACTGTCTGCAAAGTTCCAGAAGCAATTATATATTGCGTGCAGTAATGAATGTGTCGACCACCCGCATTCCATTAATGTTTTTTTTACCTGTTTGTTCCTCTACAACTGTTCGGGCCAGAATCACCTCAAAAATATCATGTGCGAAATTTAGACGGTTAAATTTCCGAAATTCATCAAAAAAAGAGGTTGTTATCTTAAATTCAACATAACTTTGATTTAAATATAGTTTAAAGGTATTTAAGCTTATGCTTATTTTGTAATACCGTTCTGCACGTACCTTGAACTTGACGATTCGCCAAATTTGCACACCAACTTTCTCTCCAGCTCCTTGCCAAGCCTTTTCTGTTTCAGCAGATTCTCTCTTCAGCTGTTTAACAGCAAGTAATAAAGGAAATTGAGCAGAGAAACGAAAGCAACAGACACATGCTGACTACTGTCGAGGTCCAGGGCACAACAACATCGAGTAACTACTAGCTGAATTTATTACTGCCTCTTACATTTTTCTCAAGGTCGGAGCCAAACAAGGACAAATTGCTGTCTTTCCAGTCATAATGCTTGGCTTTCACGAGACCAGACATGGCTAGGCTTCACTTGTGAGCAATCTGAAGTTCAGCTCTGCAAGCCAGTAAATTATTGTGCGAGAAGACACACCTTCAAAAATATTTTAACATCTGAAGAACATAACATACCTGATTGGCTGGCGAGCACTAATAAATTATTGTCGGTATTTGTCACGCCTTCCTTCTAGTCTCTTCGTACTGCTTCCCCTGACTGCTTCTAGGACATCACAGGCAACACGGAGACCAAACAGACTTTTTTGCTATTTTGACGAAATTAGGAAACAGGTGAACCCTCGCATACGTTGAATTGATGAAGTTAAATGGAGAGACGCAAGGAAGGGGAGTAGCTAGACGGAATAGTGAATCCCAGTACTGCACGGGGAACACTCGGAGGCCCCTGGGGACCGACCCGAGACCAAATTCTCCGGAATCTTCAGGCTCTTTGGTCAGCAGTCGGTCACCATCCAAATTAGAAACGTGGTGTAGGTGTAATTGTTTAGCGATCAAAAAGCGGTCTGCAAGAAACTTTTGTTACACCCTGATGTAACTCATTTCGTTTATAACATTCATTCGGTATATGAAGTCATCCAAGCCCATTTATTACAATATAGTGAATTTTTTAAAAATATTACAATGTTAAATAGTTCGGGGTGGACATTGGGTGAGAGAGGACTAGGACCGAAGTTAGTTTGAGCAGCTGTCCATGTGACTGCACCACCGGGCGCTTATTGTGCCACGTCTCAGAAAGAAGCGGTTATCCCCAGTTGAATTGAGTTTTTGTGTCCAGGAGTGTTTGTAGAGTCGTCCGATCTCCGTAGAAAAGGTACAAGAACCAAAGATACGTTTGATTTCTGACCCAAACGTTCCGAAATGTGGCAGAAGTACGGCCTTCTTTGTTGCTTTGTGATCGCGTTCGTTGTTCTTTGCGTGGCTCCTCCAGTTCGGAAAGACAGAAAGAAGGCAGACAACGAATCGGAAGGGAAAGGCGACCCAGAGTATGCTAGATATCTGAAACAAGTGATTGAAATTTTAGAAAATGATGATGACTACGTCAAAAGATTACTAAACGCTTCTGACGAAGAACTAAGAACTGGGCGAGTGGCCGATGACATAGACCTTGTAAAACATGATGTAAGGACTAAGCTAGATGAACTAAAACGACAGGAAGTGGAAAGACAACGAATGATACGGCGACAAATGAACGATCACTTGAATGGGCTGAAGGAAAGGGAGTATTGGAATCCGCTGTTTGATGACGATAATCCCAATTTCTTTGGGCCTGAGGATTTTAAAAAGCTACTGAGGAAGGTAAGGCTCTCAAAGTTAGGAAATTTGAATTTGTCTCTTTTTCAACTTTTCAAGGGGAAGTGAAAGCTGTGCCAATAAATCCTGATGATTTGTTCAAATAAAATTTATTGGGAAAACACAGGGGTATTTTACCACATCTGCGTAAACGTGAAATGTCTTACATGAAAGGAAACCAAGATTTTTTTTTGACATCAACGCTTACGTTTACATGTACGTATCCAGCACTGTCTCAGCCCACTTTATGAAATAACATATTATTGTTACTTTTTCAGTTTGAATAAATTTGTCAGCATGCTAGCCTGATTCTCAGACAGTCCAAGGTTGCTTGTGCAGACTCCCTCCTATTCAACTGGGTAAATTATAGGAGAGAGGAGAGAGTCTGGGTGAGCAATGTTAGACTGTCTGGGAATCATGCTATTAGAATGCAGAATTCTATAGAAGTTTCTGTTAACTTCAATTTTGACTAGTATACTTGTTACACAATGACATAATACAAAAAAAGATTCTGCTCTTTCAATTTTCCAACTCTCACAAATCAGCCATAAGGTTTTTCAAGAGTCTCCAAAAGGCAAGCCAAGCTAACGCGGTTTCGTGATGTCATTCTGTGCAAGAGTTTTTGTCCAAATGGCTTCCGACAAGTCTTTTTAACTACCACTCTGGGATATGGCTGCTCTTGAGCCATATTATTTTGAGCCAAACATGCTTTTAACTCCAAAATGATAGTATCGAAGATTGTGAAGTGGATAATTGCTTGGAAAAAATGGATTTTGCTGACCTTGTGAAGGATGCCAAGTCAGTTGCAGGCTTTTCTCCTTCCCACCAATTTCGAGTCAGATAGAATGACATTATATAAACAAGGCCTGGCTGCCAAGACAGTTTCAAACTGACGGCCTCCAAAGTCACTTCTTTCGAGATGAATTTCTTCAGGGTAGTGGGCACTTCAGAGGCTGGAACTTCGGTGAGTGGAAAAGCTGAATGTTGACTTGCTATAGGCGAAGACATAAAAGTAAGCTTTTTGGAGTGGCCTCCAAAACCTAGCTCCAAGATGTGTAGCTCACCTACAGAAAACGACCATGGTTGGTTCAAACAAGGTTAAGTCTTACATGCATGGAGTTATGTAGCTCGCTGATGGCAAATGGCTAGATTTGTGGTCACAACATAAATTTACTGATTCTATGGGTCTAAGAGTCAATTAATTAGGTCATATCCCAAAGATTTTTACTTATAATTTACACTGTAGAAGTCAAGACCTCATGCCTATCAAAGCAGCAATAATTACCATTCCCCATCAGACTGCAGCCACACAACATATCGGACACACTTCCTTATCTACTATTACTCCTAGTTTTAATATTTTATTCATCAAGGTAAGATATCTTTTCAGAATTTTTCTCCCAAAATCATGAGATTGGGAGGGAGGTTGGGAGAAAAGATAAAAGAATCATGAGACTCGTGGCAGAATTGTGAGAGTTGGCAGGTCTGTTCCCTGGCATGTATAACTCATGATCTCACTATGGTGAAATGTTAAAAAAAAAAAAAGTTGGAAGATGTTTTCATAGATGTTTTTAGTAATTAGTCATTCCAAAGGGGATTTCACCGAAATATTATATATACTGAGCTTTGTTTTGGCCAAAAATAAGTGCCCATTTGAGAAGGATGGTTATAAGGTGGAGTCCTAATATATATTAGTATAAATCTACTAGCGTTCTATCACAAATGCCGTTCTCTGATTGGCCACCCTACTCCAGGGTCCGAAATTAACTTTTTTAGGCAGGCGCCAACTGGCAACTGAAATTTTTTTTCAGTTGCCATAAGGAAAAATGTGGTCACCAAAAAGTGTCAATAAAATTTTTCCTTCGCAGCGAAACACAAACCAAACTTTTTGGTCACCACAGGCTTGCCGGCAAAATATTTGCAATCGATGTCATCAAGAATCAAACTAGTGCTGAAATCATCTTTTGGCCACTTTGACGGATCTAAATTTCCACCTTTTGACAGCTAGAGAATATCTAAATCTTCAACTTATTTCTTTGCGGATGTCCTGTCCCCACTTGGTAATAAATTATGGAAAGATTTCAGAACATCTTTGGACACCACCTCGCCTGGATAAATATTCATGGCGAAAGAACGCATGTGGCCTCTTGCGCCCCGCAATATGTATGTTATGGAAACCGCTGAAAAAACATGGCAACGAAGCTTCGCACTGATCGTAGCTGTGAAACATTTTGGTAGATTTATAATAACAGGAAAATCGGTTTTATACTTCAAAAGCAGCAGAGAGGTAAAAAGTAAGTGACCAATTGGCAGGCAGCTTTGAATGTTATCTTAATTGATTTGGCTGAAAATTAAAGTTATTGTTTGTATAATTATCCTGGCATGAAATAGTTAATCGCCTGCTGATGACCAGTTGTGAAATTCTGGTCGCCAGTGCAAAATTTTTAGTCACATTGGCGACCAGGAAAGCACAATTTCGGACCCTGTACTCACTATCTATTCTGTGAGTAGCGTGGCAGTGTGCCCTTGTTAACAAAATGACAGCCACTTCTTGGCATTTTCAAAGTGTCTGAAGAGAAGTTAGATAAAGTTTTGAACAACTACTAGATTTATACTAAAACAATCTGATTATGAGTTCTCAATTTCTCTGTGTGAAAGTTGACTTGGGCTGCCCCCTGGTCAACTATCACGTGATAGAAATTGAGAGCTCATAATCTAATTGTGTAGTAGAAATGGAAGTTTGGTAAGAAGCTTCTTGCGATTTGAATTGTCCGAATTACCGTGTTCTAGAAAATCAGCCCTTGACAAGTTCAAATTATTTTTACAGCACTGTGCTGTTGATATCAACACAATTTAATCCGGTTTGTTAATCACAAGTATGATTACAGACTGAATTGGACGACGCGATGTCCTGTTACCTATTAATCAAAACTATGACAAAATTCAAGAAATGAACAAACCATCAATTGAGTGCTAAACGATTAAATGTTGTTATGAATGCTGAAAAACACAGCAGTTTACTCAACAAAGTGCACCGCAACAGCGTGCGAAAAATGACGCTTACTGTCCAATTACAAGCACGACATGTACACTGTCCAATTTGTCTGTCCAATTTGTTGTCCAACTCAAATCGGGCTGCTGATAGCCAATCACATTCGAGAATTTTGTTATAGTTTTGATTATAATAACAATAATAATAATAATAATAATAATAATAATGGTTTAATGATGACTTTTCTGAGTGATAATAAATAGCAATCAATCAGAGCATTGAAACAGAACTCTTTAGTGCTTTGTCATGTTCAGATATCCCCATGTTAGGAAATAGAATTAAACACACAAAGAGGACTATGTGGAAGACTGTTGTTTGCAACATGATTGTCTTTTCTTTTGTTATGACTTGTTTACTTGAGGAATCACACCACTAGGTGAGCTGCATGTGTTGCATAGCTCTCAAGTTGAAAAATTTGAAGTACCGAAGCATATTAGACATAAGCATTTTCCTCAATTGGGAGCTCTGTTTGATGGCAGTTAATGACACCCCCATTTGAATTTGCACACTAGCTAAAGGGTTTTGTTGTGACATGTTCCCCTAGATGCAATTGCCAGGATTTTAAGTCCATAGTGCCCATAAAGCCATGAACTGAAAAGCTGTACCTTAATTTCTACTACCTTCACAGCACCATGAAGAGATGGATAAGCAAGATAACGAACGAAGACAAGAGTTTAAGAAGCATGAGATGGAGAAAGAACACAAAAGAAGGGAACATCTGAAAGAGATGGATGAAAAGGCTCGCAAGGAAGAAGAGCTGAAATTTGAGGCATTGAGACAGAAACATCTGAATGCATCAAAGAATCTTCATCATCCAGTAAGTGATACCCTGTAGTTCTCAGGTAAAAATGAAAACTCTGCTCACAGATTACACTTCTTTTGATGACAGTTCTAAAAAATTAATTGAGTATTGCATGATCAAGACAATTTTACATGTGAACTATCCTTTGATACTTGCAACTGTAGTTACATTTGTTTGGCTATGAGATTAGGCTATTACAGTAGTATTTTTAATAATCTACTCGTTGTGCAGGGGAGTAAAGCTCAACTGGAACAAGTGTGGGAAGAAACTGATGGCCTAGATGCAAACGATTTTGAACCAAGAACTTTTTTCAAGCTTCATGGTAAATATTAAATAAAGCTTTACAGTTAAAATGTAAAGTGCAGTCAATGGAGTGTCTAGCCCTTGCTGGGTTGTTATTGTAAGTGTACAATTATAGGTACTTTAAACAATGTGACTGTATCTTTCCCATCTGAATTGTACAATGGTAATAATAGCTATTTTATTAAAAACTGGATCAGTGGATAATGCAATTCGAGCATTTTCATTGGCTTAGCCATCATGGGTTATGAGCCATTACACCATGCTCTACAATATGTAAGCATATGCATGATTTTTTTGGGATGTTTTAATTTTTATTTTAGTCTAGTTGTCTATTCTTTGAGGGCGTTTTTGATAAAACAATTACCGCAGTCCCGCTTCTTGGATATGGAATGATTATAGCCAACTCATATCCAACTTGCGTTCGTCACTGGAATAATTGTAAATTACATAGTCATGTTGCCACTCTGGGTTGTATATTGATGTCACTCATTTTTCCATTCATGTCACATTAAACTCTACACTAGCCTCTTACATTATACTTACCATCCTAGTGCTTTTCAGTGACACACTCATCTTTCGGATTATCAGTTATGTGCCACTTTTTTTATTCTTGCTGCATTTTGACTTCAAATATGATCAATTACTGAAAAGATACCGGGAAACATGGAATCTATTTCTTTATTTAATCTGCCGTGAGTTAATTATCTCTGTCAATGTTTTGTTTATCTTCCTAGATACAAATGGAGATGACTACTTAGACACAGGGGAATTAGAAGCTCTTTTTGTTAAGGAAGTAAGTGTACATGTAATCTACAAACCTGATGCATATACACTGTAAATTCTGAGATGCTATAGCAGCAAGAAGTAATACAACATATTGCCTACTGGGTTCTTACAGGTTTGGTAGCTCTCTAAAGCATAGATGTTAGTAAAATAATGTACATGCAGTGCTGACAGTTTTCCCTCCTGAAATCTGTCTTTAAAGTTCGTGCTTGAGCCTTACTCATGCAAGTTAGTTGAGTTTACGGCAATTCTTAAAATTTACACAAGTTCAGTTTTGGTAGATGTCAATTATCTTCGCCCCTCTGCTGAATGAAATCTCAAGAAAATTTCTAAATGTGTTTGCAGGTGACATTCACAGCAGAATATTAAACAAAACATTGAGTTTTGTAGATATCAATCTTCTGTCTTTCTGCTGAATGACATAATAATTTTATGAAATAGCAACAACCACTTCAAATTGCATGCCACCGCTTGTGCTGGATCCTTGGCATGGACTGGTGATGACATGTTAAGACGGATTCTGCTCAAAGTTTGAGCAATAAGTGCAAAAATTATCTACTGAAAATCCACTCATAGCACAGTTACTTTTGGAATACTATTTAAAACAACTCACTTTAGTTCTTTTCTCTAAGTGACTCCGCGATTAAATTCTCAAGCATTCTCGAGAAAGTTAAGGTATCATGATAGGTGGATTGACAGTGTTTGGAAATTGCGCACTTATGCTGGCGCTTTGAAAGAAAACCCTATCAACCTAAACATTTTCTGAAAGCTTAATAGTTATAGAATACAATTATAGCTTTGAAATTTTCTTAAACAGGTATTGTCGCAGTGAAATTAAAAGAAATACCAAGAAACACTGCTTTGCTTAAACTGGTTCGCTTCTGCTCGTGAATTATCAGAGCAGCGCCATTAACATCAGAAATGTTTTCTCACACATCACCCTCAAAAAGGGTGTCTGCGATTTTCCAGATGTGGGTTGGGTTTTTTTCTACACCCTCCTAAAGTTTGATATTTTCAATGCAGATGTTTCCTTCTACTAAAGAGGCCATAACTTTGAAACGGAAGTGAAATTAAACAAAGCCCGACACCTTTTTTGAAGGAGGTATCCTGGAACATACCTGCCGGTTTTGAGCCAATTCCGTCGGAAGACACCAGTAAACGAACTAAAAATGTTCATCCTTATATGCAGTTTTATTTTATTGAGAAAAAGAGGAAACACTTTTTATGAGATGGTATGATTAGGTGTTAAAAATCCCCTCCACACTGACAGATGTTGGAATGGGTCAGTGTACCACAACAATGGCTTATGACAACTTGAAATAAACAGACATCTACAATTCCCCGTCGCAGTGAAATCGTCCAAGAAGCGAGAAAATAACAAGAGCTTTATACATGTTTGCATTTAAACTGCCTTGAGTTCTTTTACTTAGAAGATTTCGTCGGCGGCATTGATATTATGTTGCTCAAGTTTTGGCTTCTTCGTTCTCCAGACATTTTTAAAACCATGCCTCGTGAAACCAAAAGAGGAAATCTCGATGTCAACATCTGCACTTGACTCCCCCGTTGTGGAAGTTTTGGAATCGCGTCCGTTCTCCAGCAATTTCGTGTGACTAGCACTTGTTGTAGTTTGTCCTTCAGCTTCATTGATGGAACTAGTGTCTTCAAGTTCCTTCAACCATTCTTCTTGGTTACAGTGCAACCGTGGGCTGCTCATAGCCAACGGATCTTGTTCCTCGCTGAACCTGTGGGTTCCACCAGATTTTCGCCTCTCCAACTTCTTCGAAGACAAAAACACGCAAGAAGTTTTCTTGGGTTTTCGTCCTGATGCTTGCGATGAAAGAACCAGATCGAGAACAGTTCACATGTGCAAATGAAACATCACACCGCAGTTCGCTTTACACGTGACAACTGGCGATGAATTTTATATAGAGGTGTCAATGCGCTGTAAGGGGTTAATGAGAGTCAAAATCAGTTTATGTCTCTAAGTTAAAACTTAAAAAGTAAAAAAGCTTTTCCTACCATTCTTTTTGCAAAATATTTATCTCAGTCTTCTCAATTTGAACAGCAAAAAAATATTTTTCGCATTTTTAACCGCACGGCCATGGGCCGAGTGTGGTTCATGTTCTACCCTTAGTTTATTTTTTTATTTTTTATTTTTTTGTGGGAGACCAGACGCAGATCTCCACTCAGCCAACTTTGAATTACGCAATCTGTAATGTTTACTCGCCAAACCTTGTTTCTTCAGGGTCAACAAAAATCTCAGATTACAAAATCACGCCGAACCTACACGTTGCAAAAAAATCTCTTCAAAA
>Ga0126339_10000989_pt1 | contig 17929 bp, 11 predicted proteins | sample OrbTmetagenome_2_FD_92532 | JGI IMG/M metagenome (GOLD analysis project Ga0126339, IMG submission 92532) | Coral microbial communities from Petempiche,Puerto Morelos, Mexico - Orbicella T R C metagenome | ecosystem: Host-associated > Invertebrates > Cnidaria > Coral | place: Petempiche,Puerto...
AAATTTAAAGAAGAAAAAAAAGGTTTAATAGGTTCTGTTGATAAGAGAGGAGAATTAAATCCCCTGGGGGGGGGGGGGGGGGGTGAATTCCCATATTAAAAGGTGTTTGAACCTTTTAGGGATTAAAAAAGCAGTTTTGGTACCGCTTAGGGTGTTCAGCCTCAAAAGGTCCACAGCGGGAGGTTTTGCCGTACCTTTTAGGGTATTGATAAAGATTTATGACAATGCTGCCATAAACTTTGCAAGTGAAAAGTATTTGAGCAATCATCTTTATTGCTATTAAAAATATTTTATATAAAATTTACTTTATAACATTACATTTTTGGCCAAATGTGCCAGTTAGTCTAGCTGAAACAGACTGTGACTTAAGCACAAATGTGGCAGAGCTTGTACAAGAACCTATGACTTCACAACAAGCAAAGAGCTTTGTTAAGGTAGCTGGGATTGTATGCTATTTTGAAACAGCAGCAATGACAGAACATGAAATCAGTTTTTGACGCAGTTATTAGTTAATAGCAGATGCTGTTGTTCGGTCCTGTGAATGAACTTCGGATGGCAGTAGTTAAGAGATGTTTTTATTTTCACGGTATTGTTCTTGAGGCCATGTATACATAGACACAAAAAAAGCCTAACAGCAGCTCTTGTTATCGAAAGGGAACATGCTGCTTGTCAAGAAAACAATATGGTAAATCCTTGCATTAGCGCCCGGGGCACTTATTTCAAATTTAGGAGAAGACGGGGGGTGTTTAATCAAGGGGGGCGCTTATTTAATTTTTCCCAAATCGTGGCCTGACGTGATCATACTTTTGATACATCATCTGCACGTAAACAAAAACATAAGCTGTTCATTGGTGTAAAAAGCTGATCCTAAACTTTAAATTGCAGCACCGTTAGAACTTTTTTTTTCTTATCTAAACTTGACATATTCACAAACTGAAACAATGCACAAATCTAATACTACACGGCGAAAATTGCCATTTACTGACTACAGTCTTCGAGCAAACGGAGCTCCAATAGGACCCCTGACTAACCTCGGATCAGGGTCTTTTTTTTTTTTGATATGAGAAAGAAAAGATGATCTACCGAAAGTTGATTTTTATTATTTCGCATGTTACCGTTTGATGTCCGCAGGGAACAAAGCCATTTTGTGTAACAGCTTTTGGGGGGCACATGGTAAAATGTCTGGGATTAGTTGCAGGCGATTCCTTTTCTAAGTCTTATTGTACAATAATATTATGACCTACATCAGTCGGTGTTGCCAAAGTAGCAGTCACCTTTTCTGTCAAGGAAATTTATGAGAATATAGAGATTATTTCCGTTTTGTTTTGATTATTTTGTATAGGATGTAAGATTTTGTAAAAGTGAAATCAACCTGAAAAAGTCAGTGGGTTTTCCTTCAAGAAACAATGATAAATCAGATGGTAACATGTATTTGACAATACTCTGGAATAGTGGAAGGTTCGAATCCTAATTTGTAATAAGCGAGAGTTGCCTTTCTTTCTTTCTTTGTTTTAATTGTTGTTGTTGTTTTATTGATGAACCGTTTTGTACAATCTTTCTTTTTGCAATGATAATACAAAAGTAATGCAGATGCCCCTTTGGTTGAAGTGTAGCTATTTCTGCAAACATATAATTTCACTCAATCAATTTGCACAAAGATTGTACCAGCAATTAGAACAGGTTTCTGCAAGATTGGGGTCCAAAAGGTTTTCTTTGTACAGCAAGGTCCCAGGGGATATCAAGATGCAGGAAGGTCAGAAGATGTAGTTTCCCTTATTTAAAATAAAATAGAAAACTGATTGCCAAGTCGTAAGATTGTTTGTTCCAGAGGATTTTGTCAAATTAGTAACTGCAGTACATTGTAACTCAAAAATACAAAAGCACTACCAAGCTTACATGTACACGTATCTATATCAATGCTTGGATAAAATAGAAATAAAAAAATGGCCGGCATCAGAAAAATGTATTTTCCAGTATTACACTTTGATAGGTCTCTAGCATAAACAAACTCTCAAGACTTTTTTTCTTGATTCTCTGTTTTCTTGACAAGTCACTGGGAATGAAAGAATGCTGTTAACATCCATGTGATCTGTTTTCTTTACAAGTCACTGTGAATGAAAGAATGCTGTTAAAGGGACAATGTCATTAACTGTGCATGTACAACATTTTCATTGAAACTTGAAAAGTTCAGGCAGAATTTTTAAGTTTGAATCTTGCAAATTCGAAGTGGTGTCGACTAAAGGAGCCAGTTGTTGGTGTGTGGAAAAGCACCAATGAGGGGAATTTGACTGCAGTAAATATAGCCCATGTTATTAAAACAAGAAAGCTGTCACAAAGGGATAATTTGGAAGGAGAAATATTGTTTTGGGCCAATTAGGGGCTGCCTGTCAGTGCTCCCATGAGGTAAATGCCGAGTCTTGGCCAGTTGAGGTATCAGCGCATCTTGACCTCCTTATCTTAATTGTCTGAGCAATCTGTATTCACTAACATGTAGCTTTTAACTGAAGCATTGAACGTTGAATTCTGTAATTCTGTGAAGATATGCTAGGGAAAATAATTGAAAAACAGCATGTAGTTTGAGACAGTTAATAGTCAGTTTGACAGTTGTAATAGTAAGATATGGCATTAGTTTTTTGCTCTTTATTGCATTGTGGCCTTCAGATTGTAACATAGTACGAAATCTGCATTTTCTTAGTATTCAGTTGGTGTATTAAATTTTGAAATCTGTAGAGAAAGAATATTTACATGACACAGTTAGCATGGTGAAGTTGAAAGATACTGGTCGTGTTGCATTCAACAGTAACTGGAGTGAAATACGGCATGATTTAAGGCTATTAAATGCATCTTGACCCTTAAATTGTTAGGTTCTCCGGAATCTGCATTCAGTTAGCTTTTATGTGGTGTATAAAACTTAGAAATTTGTGGAGATTTAGTAGAGAACAGAAATTATTTGAGGTGGTTAGCAATGTGAATTTGAAAAATGTGTGGATTGTGTCGCAATTCGACCGTATTTAGAGTGCCATACGGCATGATTTGTAAAGTATTTTCAGGTTATTACTGTTAAATTGTTATGTGCTGTAGAATCTGCTTCAATGTAGCTCATAGTACTTAGCAGTGTTCAAGTCAGAAATCTGTCAAGATATACTAGAGAAAAAAACTATTTAGACGAAACAATATTAGCGCACTCTGCAGGTTGTCTCAAGTTGTTCACGCTGCGACCCGACAGGGCCGGAAACATGGCAAGAGTTTATTCAACGGAAACTGACCTCAAAATAAATTAGTTTTGAGAAATCTACTTTCTGTTAGCTAAAAGAGGACACATTGTGGTTAAATATCCCCCTCAAAAGGACTTTGAAGACGATATGGAGAAAGCAATCTTGCACATGCGTAGCCCGTGACACTGTCCCTTTCCCAACCACGTGATCCATATAAAAGAGACTTCTGTGAAGTGCATGTAGGCTTCTTTCCATGGCAATTGATGTGAAATTTTAGCACAGAAAAAAATTATTGATGTGCAGGAGAACTATGTACTCGAGCTGCTCAGTCACATCATTCTCAATTCATATTAAGCTTGATATTATTAGTAGTTTCATTCAGTGAGAACAGGCTATAAGTTGTCTGTTGTACAGAATGATAAAACTTGAAACTTGTACCAATGAGGAAGAATTTGATGACGTGCTAGGAAACTAGTTAAGACAGTTAACCGATTGGGTTAACAGTGTGAAACATCATTGAATCACTAACTTTCTATCCTGAGAAGTAATTTCATATGCACATTAATTTATTTTGGAAATACAGCTTGCAGGCTATTCTGATGAAGTTTCTCATATAGATAAATAATTCACTTATCCTCCTAAGAAAAATTTCAAGCAAAAAACTACATAACTATACTTACATGACTGTTCTCTTCACTAGAAGCCCCTTCCCCTTTAACACCTGCCTTATTTTTGAGTGTTTGGGTGGGGAAGACATGGATGACAGAGATAGGATGTTTCAAGGCTGAGTGATATAAGATTTGCATTGTTTCATTCCCTCTGATGTTGTGACTTAGAGATTTGTTAGTGTTAGTGACTTTTCAGTATACACTTTAATATTACAAGCATAGCATTGTATGCCAGTGTACTCAGCCAACTCTTACTGATTTTGTTTTTATGTTTTTAAAAAAATATGACCCCCTGTAGGCCATACATTATGCCACAGGCTAGGGTACATGTAGGCCAGTTGGCCTGCCTGCCCCACATTTCATTTTGACCCCTCTCCCTGCTCTTTACAGGTGTGTAGGGCCCCCCTTCCCCACTTTTTTGGGAGAAATTAATTAAAGTACATGTAAGACTTACCAATGTGTTGTAAAATTATTTCCCTGGGAAGCCTGTCAAGTCAGTTTTCTCCAGATGTCTTGCTAATTTTCTCTTCTCAGTGACTAATTTGAGATTGCGTTCCTTTGACCGCTGGGCACTTTATGGTTAGTTAAGGTTCCTTCCCACCTTAAAAGGCACAAAAAATCTTTTTTATACTTGTTGATATGCAAAGTGTAGAAACCTGTTCGTTGCGGGAACTTCGATAGGCAAATGAGTCACTCAATCACTCACTTACTCCCTCAGGTGTAGACACTGTTCATAATTAGTCGGCCCAAAGGAGAGTACCTGAGCTCAACGATATGTTAGAATAGTAACCAAGCCCAACGCCATATTAGAATAGTAACTGAGCCCTACGCCATGTTGGAATAGTAACTGAGCCCAACGCCATATGGGAACAGTAATCATGCAGGTATTTCGCTAGATTGAATTCGCTAGGTGTTTCGTTAGGTGTTTTGCTAAATTGAAGTGGAGTTGACTTTGAATGTTCGAATTAATTCTATAGTAAACTTGAAGGCTGAATTTCATGAGCGTTTGACTCATCTAGGCATTAAAAATGACCAAGCTATGAGCATTCGTTTGCTGGAAATTGACCTGAAAATGAGCAAATCTCATGCTAATGTGGTTAGCTTTGATGAGAATTTGTCTTGTTCGTCGACCTTAATGAACTTATGTGAGTGAAACAAACAATTTTTAATGAACGAAACAGTTGTTGAGAACAGGACAAACATGGGCACCATTATATAATATTGTAATTCCATTTTTATAATTTAGTAACATCTAAACCTGAAGCCAGCCGAAATAGTGTTTTAAATATACGAGCTTGTGTCAGCCTTGCATTAGTCTTTGACTTGTTTTACTTTTCATGTTTGGCTGATTAGATCTCCTGTGAGATCCAATGTTCAATTTTAAAGCAGGACCTTCGTTCACAGCTTTGCGGTTTCTGGTTCAGGTTAAAGTTGTGTTCTTGAACTCTGATTGGAATACGAAATGCACCTAAACTTGGAAAAGAATTTCCAAATACTTGGTTTTGATAAGCTTGAATGATTTTTACCCTGTCTTTTGTTAACAAAGGGAAAGAAAATAAACCTCCTGTGAGCTTGTTGGAACACATATTTATGGGTCAACATATTTTTTGGATCAACACTGAAAATGCTTGCAAAAGAGGTTACTTATTTTGATGTATTTTGATATATAGAGGTAAGAGGGAAGATTTTTTGGGTAGGAGTGTCCTCTGGGACTGAAGAACCCTTAGCCTTTTCCACTCCATGTTCAGCTGCAATTTTGCCACCCTAGCTATTCTGGACGTATGTGTTTGTAATATGTGTGCAACAAAAGCCAACGAAAAAAGCCAATGCTTTGGATTGTGAGATAAGTGCGACCTCGCGTGGTGCAAACCTGGCTTGTTTTAACAGCCTTTAATAATATGCCAATAATTACAAGTTCACCAACATGTTTCATCTCTAGATTACTTAATCCACAAGTTTGGCCATAGGTCTCCTTTGGTTTCTTTTATTTGATAAAATTTAAGTCAGTCATTTTATCTAATGTTTACAAAAGAAAAGTATTAAAAATCTTAGAAAGCGGTTGAAATATTAATTTTAGGAAAAAAAAAAACAAAAACATATTTTCAAATAACCCTAAGTAATAAACCAGGGAGGTGTCAGAATCTCGTAAATGGACGAAACCACAAGGAGAATTTTCGTGGCAAACGCTCATCTTGGAGGTCATATTTCATGTTATTTGCTATTGTTTACATCACGCATTTGACAAAGTTTTAGATAGAAGTCCTTTGCACTTGCTCTCAAGTGGAAAAAGCGAAACAGAAAAACGTCCTTGGACCGAGGAAAAGAAACAAGCCCAAAGAAGAAAGAAAGGCCCATTTCTTTGGAGGAGAGAAAACAAAAATAACTTTCTAAAACCTGGCCACAAAGGCTCTTTAAGCTCTCTGTGCTTTGATTTGCTATTGTGCTTGACAGAATCACGTTGACCTCATGACCTTTGTTTGCAATCATTTTTCTGTGGAATTTTGAAAGGCCTCAAAGAGATCTGTTTGAAACTAGTAAAAAAATATTTTATTTTCTTCTTAATAACTAGTGTACATTTGGGGGAATACTGATACTTTGATAAAATGTTTTCTGTGTGCTGATATTGCCTATAATTTTGTCCGTTTGCTTTGAGCCACAAAGGGAAAAATATTTGTCTTTTCAAACCCTGAAGATGTGCCATTGTTGTTGTTGTTCAATGTTGTTCAATGTTATTGAATAACCAAAGAGCCTTAGCCTGAATGAACACAGGGTTCAAGTAAGCAAAGGTGCTACAAGGGTTGTTAAGAGGTTCTACAAGGTTCTACAATGCCGATTACTACTAATTAAACAAAGCAAGCATTTAACCACCATTCATCCATAGAGATTTTGTCTTGAGATTTATGTACATGTTGGAGTAAACATTCACTGTGTGCATGCTTTTATCAGTTCCAGCAAGCCTTACGAATGTAAGTCGTGACCAGACTGTGCGTGAAGACTCAAACATGAAGTTATTCTGTGAAGCAATTGGTAAACCAACATCAAACATTACCTGGACCAGAGAGCTGGAGGATGGTAGTAATGGTGAAGTACTGCACCAAGGTTCAACTTGGGATTTTCCAAAAATAAAGAGAACGGATGCTGGAACATACAAATGTACAGCTTACAATGGATTTGGAGCTAAAGTTAGCCAAGTATTTAAAGTGAATGTCACCTGTAAGTATTTTATGTGTCCAAAACATTGTCTACAGTGAACAGGAAGAGTGCACCCTGGTTTAACAATCAACCAATCACAGTTCATATATTAAATGTAACCAAGTTATCTGGTGATGAGCAGACTGATCTAGGCCCATGGTACTCCCACTCAGACAACTCCTTGACTTTGAATCATGCAACTCTTGATGTTTCCTTTAGAAAAGCTATATAATCTGTGGTGTCTGGCAAATTTAACCAAATTTAGGAAGTCACATCAGCCCTTGCTGTTTTTCCATTCGGGTCCTCTTTCCAGGTTTAATTGGAAATGAGTTTTCAGGAGGGAGGAAATTAAAACAGACCACCACTAATTTTGGTTTACTACGCTTACCTTCCATATACATGTACTGATGTAATTAGCCTCAAACATGCAGATCTTATGACTGGTTTAAAACACTGACAATCCTCTGCTCTCAGGGAATGTTGGATGCTCAATGATTGTAGTACAAACATTGAAACAAAATTGAACGACTAACTGTTAAGCTTCAGTAACTAGGCAAGCTGATCAATAAACAAAATTATCATACAGTGAGTGAGCAAATTTCCTTTGCTTCTTTTTCTTGCAGTGTTTTCAAAAAGTTGAAAACATTTTCTCCTTGTTTCTTTCAAATTACAGACAGTTTTGGAGATATTAAAAAGCTAAATGTGCAGTGCAACTACATGTAACTAAAGGCCTTTTTCTCAGTTACTCCCTTTTCCTGGGTACTAAGCTTCATGTTAACAAAATGGTGAATGCAGAGAAAACTGAGCTCTACATTATTCCTGATACATTTGCATTCAGGGCCGTGACAAAGTTTTGAAGTTGATGGCTTTTTTGTTGTACATGTACATGTAGGTGGCTGATTTTGCCATCTTCTTGTCAAGAATCATGCCTTGAATAGCTCAGCAGAGTAGCCAGCTTAGATCATAAAGTACATGTAGATGGCAGTCAGCTACTTTTGACAACCCTGGCATTCGCCACTAAGTTGTAAAAAAAAGCTCATTTTAAATGGTCTGTTTTTTTTTTCCCTACTTTATGTTTGTGCTTGCATGTACAGATCCTCCCATAGTTTTTGAAGTGTCTGCAACTAGACAAGATGTTGAAGTGCAGGAAAGTGTATCTCTCGAGTGTACAGCAGAGGGAAATCCCCCGCCGAATTATACTTGGATGCCATGTAATGAACGTGTGTGTCATGAAAGCAAACTGGTTATCTCAGAAGTCCTGTATGATGATGTCTATGTTTGCACTGTGACAAACTCTCTGGGTAGTGATTCAGGAAATGTCAGTATTTGTAAGTAACTGAAAAATTATTTACAGTTGATGTACAGTTCATGGGATTTTTATGTCATTTTCTACTATAAGGTTGTCTGTAATTCTGACAGCCATAATTGTGTACCATTCCTGTAAATTTGCATGTATTTACATGTAGTTATTCTTTAATTCCTTCTCTGTATCATTTCCTTTCCTGAAAGACATTCATGCTTATTATTGTTACGCATTCTTACTGTGCATATGTTTCACAACTGAGTAACAAATTAGTGACCAATAATAGTGCAAAGAGACATGACTTTATTTGGATTTAATGATCTTGGAGGTTTGGTTGACTGTGTTTTTCTGGTGGGTTTGTGGTGGCCCCTGATTTCCCAAGTTTGAAAGAAATAAATGTTTTTATTAGACATTTCAGGTATTTGCTCCAAACTCTATCAAATTGTACTCTGTTGAGCTCTTTGTTTAGCTGTGTGCTCTCAAATGCCTCTGAAAAGGATGAAAACATGCTTGTATGGAATTGCATACGAATAACTACATTGTTCTGACTAACTCAAGATAGTTTGCTCCTGGTGACTCAGGACACTCGTCTTCAATATTTTGTTCTAAAAATCCTGGAGACAGTGCTGTGTAATACCTGTGCCAATGTTTTAAAATCAGGCATCAATGTCTTTGAGGGGAACTATTTTTTTGTTTGTTTGTTTTTTGTAGATTAATTCACTACCTGACATTTTGAGCATCCAGAACTTTACCACTTTTAGCCTAATATGACTCTGTTTGACCTAATTATTGTCATTAGCACTCTGTACAATGGTTAATTTTCATGAAAATAATCTAGGTAAAAAGAAACACTCTGTCTTTCTTGTGAACATCCTTTATATGAAATCTTAAACAGGTGGTACTTTTTAGACTCCAGTGAGGGGTTATTTAGGAGTACACGTCCGTGTGTTAAATTTTGTTTCACGCAAGACCCATATTGATAGCAGTATTTGTAACTGAAATGGTCATCCTGCATAAATATGTTTTATATCATTGTAATTATTATATTACATGTACACCATCATTGAATGTCAAGATGCAAATTCATGTCACATGTAGGTCTTTATTGTCATTCATTAGATCATGCTACTTTCCTCTTTCCTCTGGGTTTCAATCCAGGACTTATGTAGTATTTGGCTCCTTTAGATCTAAAGCTGAAAATTTATTTGTTGATCTCTTGGGTATCCTGCTTTACACATGCATGTGCTGTCAGCCATAAATTGCGTATGTAGCTGCGGGTTAAAACCTTCTCACCCAGCAAGATTATGGATCAAGGCAAACTTCCTCTTTTAACTAATTAAACCAGTTATGATGACATTAATTAAGCTTGATAATTATTAATGTATAAATTTCTAATTGGTTACAAACAATCACAAGAAAGATGGATTTTCCAGAGTTTAAATCTCAAGTTTCAGGATAGAGTTTGAAAGTACAGTGTATGCAGTTATTGTTTTGTCACTCTGTTTAACCCTATTAGTTCTCTGTGTTATGGCTAATTTTGCATAATAAATGAATCTATCTTTTACATAATAAATCTATGTTTTTACTTTCTTATCAAGAGATCATATTCTCTTGTTCTTAATAGATAATTTAGTATTGGTATTGAAAATTCTCTCAAAATTGCATCCCGACGCCCAACGGACCCTATATGGCGATGCTTTGGCACGTGACTTGGTTGACCCAAGCTCGCGTTCACAGTGAAGAGATTCCCACCACATTCACTTGAGAAAGACACTGTGACAGCGTCCAAAGCTTGTGATCGCTTAAACATTGACTCTGCTTTGGTATTTTATTTCTTATATGTCTGGATGTCCTACAGAGTCGGGACACTGGCTGAATGTCCTTAGTTGATAGCAATACATTTGTTATTTCTAAAATGTTTTCTTTCTCAGTTTTCCCAGTGAACCAAAGTTACAGTATGTCAATAATTCTCATTGTACATAATTGTATAATGTTATGAATTGTTCTTATTTCTTCAAACAGTCATAGGAGGAAAAGTGATTAATGTGACACTAGTCATTACAAGTGAGAGCTGTACTGATGGAAAGTACAATCAGTCCTCGTTATGGACAAAACTCGAGAAAACGGTAATTACTTGAACTAGGCATAGTCAATGAACCAAAATCCTGATTTGGCATCAAGTCTTACATGTATGAGAAAATGAAATGAATTATTCTTTCATCCGTCAAGTTTTCTAGCCAAATCAGAATTTTAGTATGATTGAATTTACCAGGATGGTCGGTTGGTAAAGGACTGGGTGGTTGATAAGGATTGATTGGTTGTTATGTAAGGGTTGGTATGTGGATGAGGATTGATTGGTTAGTAAATGAATGTTGGTTATTACAGCGAACACTCAGAGAAATTAAAACATAATTATCTTGTGACTGCAAAGAGCAAAATAATAAATTGTACGTAAACCATAGAATGTACAGAAGTGATGACAAACTCTACAAGGCAAAAGTTAATACCTCTAAGCGTTTGCTTTACCACAGTGAATGGCTCTGTTCTACTTAAAACCTTTCTAGTTGCATGGCATCCAACATAGAGTGCCTGCTGGATTCAAGCCTAAAGGTCGGAAATAGGCGGGAAGGCCGAAATCAATAGAGAATGGCAGATGTACAAATGTCAGGAACCGTACAAGTAGTGTTGAGTCACCCCATGTTTCCACTCTGTTCTAAATGGCAATAAGAAAAACCTACAAGCCGAGAAAATTAGGGATTATGTTACATGGCTCCTGTAGCTAGGTGGACCATCAGTGGAATGCTCACAGGCATTCTCTCACTTTCCTGTGGGACACATGTCCGTTATATTTTCTCTTGTGTTTTCTGTGCTGCTCCCCTAGCAACCAAATGCCTGGAGCAGGCTGAGAGTGGTTGGTTGATAGCAGGGATAGCAGGGTTCACTGCAATTTGAGTAGGAGGATAGGTGAAGATCAGTTGTTGGGTTGGTGAAAATCAATTGGTTGATAAAGATTGTTTGTATAGTAAGTAGTGGTTGGTCAGTCGGTTGGTTGCTCTGTCCGTTTTAGGATTGGCTTGTCACTGAGGATTAGTTGGTTTAAGTGTTTGTTTTGTTGTTCTGTTTTTTTTTTTAATTTAGATAGTTGGGTGATAAGGACATGACTGTTTAGGCTGTTAGGGAATAGATACATGTTGTTATTGTACATGTAGCATCAGTTGAGTGGAATCAATTGGCATCCATCTGCATTGTGTAAGTCATCTTACAATGGCATGCAGAATGTACATGTACCTGTATATATAATTATGGAATAACACATAGTGTTGTACTAATGTTACTATTCACGTTAACTTCCAGATTGACGAGGTTTTTGCTAATGAAAGTAGATACACTAGTGTACAGTTGAGAGATGCCAGGTGTGCAAACTTTTTTTTTTTATATTGACTGCTACATGTTACTTCATTTTGCAATATCTGCTTTTAAACTGAAGTTAAGTATTCTTACTAAGTTTTCCATGATGTCTCTGTGCTAAGGTGTGGCAGTGTAACTACCGATCTGGTGCTGAAGTTCAGTTCCACCATACAAGAAAGACAGGTTATTGATATACTTCGCAATGCTGCAAAGAATGGAATGCTGGGAGAGTTGAACGTCAACGTCTCATCCATAATAGGGACAAGACCCACTGTTAAAACAACAACTACAGCAGCCGCTACTACACCCTCCAGTCCATCTGACAGTACGTTTCTATGTCTATCAATTGAAATTTTTTATGGTTATTAAATCATTGCTCAATGTGCTTCAGTACATCTTTTTGTATTCAATGTCAAATAGAGCCAAACATGGATGTCCAAACTCACTGCAGGTTAACACACTTACTTTGTCTGTTTGTCTGTCTGTCCATCTGTCTTTCCAACTCACCTAGTTTCTATCTGTTCTTCCGGTAGTACTAATTTCTGGCTTCCTTGTACTTGTTTGCAGAGGTCATGTTGTGATTATTTCTGATCACATGTATCAGTCATCTCAATATTTGTTGTTTAGTTCTCCTGGTGATTTACATGTACTTGCAGATTGCCTTTCTTCTGATACAGTCTTTCGTTACTGATCTTTCGAGGTCATGTGATCCTAGAAATCTTTGTCTCTCATCTGGCACTTGTGCAGTCATAATGCATATATTGCCTGATGAAAGGGAGAAAAAAAATGAACGTTTCAAGTTGTAAATTATTTCGTTGTAAAGGGCTTGTTGCACTTTTCTGCTGGGTATGTGAAATTATAAATTTAAACGCTGAGATTTCGTGCCAAAATTAAGGAGTAATTTGTCACCCATGACATTATATGTAAGTGATTTTACCTCAAAGTTTCATCAACATCAATTCACTGGAACACTCTCAAAGTAACAATTAATAAATGGGTGTGTGAAACGACGAGAAAGTTGCGATTCAGTTTCACGGTTTAGAAAGTATGCTAAATCGTGCTAATCATTGTGTATTGCATTCCTGCGTGATGTAAACCGAAAACTACGGTACTGTCATCGATGACAACACAATGTACTTGCCACCGTTGTAATTCAGTTAACATTGATTTACACATTTTAGCATAATTTTGTAACTAGTGAATTTGTAACGTGGCTTTTTCTACAGTTCAGGCACCTTCCTTGATAAGTTTGAAAGTGTTCTAGAGTATCAATATTAGTAAAACTTTGGAGTAAATCTGTTTGTGTTATCACGCATCCATATACTAATGTTTCAGAAAATTCTATTGAGCCGTTTTTTTAGATTTTTGGAAAAGCGCTAAAAATCAAAATTACCCGAAAATTATAATGGAAGTGACGTTACATGTAAGAATCTTGACAAAACGCAAGTAAAATCATTTCAATATTCTTGGAGATGAGCTCAATATCAAAAGCTACCTGAAAAATTAAGTTGGAGTGATCATAAGCACAAGTCTTGTTCTCGAGATCGCAAAAAAGTAAACCAACAAAACTTTTATGGCTTCAAGACAATGTTCAACTGTCGGTTCAGTTACTATTATAATGGTGCTAAAAGCATAATTTTAAATGTTTTTTTTTTTCGTTTAAGGTTACAGTATACCTTCAGGGGTGTCTCGTGTGCAGGCGATGTAGTGTGTGCAGTTTAAGCTGTAGATACCTAAACCCCTATTTCAAATTGAAGCTTATAGAGCTGGCTATCAAACTGTAACAAGAAGTTTGAAATAAAATGAATTGACGAATTTTTCATGAACACTAAATGCGAGTGCCCAAATCACCTTTCAAAAGCTACAAGTCAAAGTGAATTTCGTTTTTCGCCAATTTAATTTTTTCCTCGGTTTCAGGGTCCAAAGCGCTTAAAAAACGTGTCTGCGTTTTGGCATATTCAATTGCAGTAAAAATTTACAGACCATTTTTGAAATAGGATTTAAAAAATGTGGAGTAATCGTACAAAAATCGCTCTCGAAGAAAAGGTATTTCGAAATTAACAATTCCCAGACATGCTTTTGTAGTTTATAAGTTAAACTAGCTTCTGTCCAAATTTGAGGGCAATTGAACAAATTCCCTCTGAGTTATAACTCTCTAAAGTGTCTGCTTCAAGTGAGAAAATTTATTTGAGAAAACAGCGCTAAGAAAAATCTTCTGCTTTGCAAACAAACTCCGCCCACAAACGCCTTCAACTGGGTTCTCAGATAACTGAGCCAATCAGTGCAGAGAAAGTTTACAACCGTTAACCTCCTGGTGAAATTTACACGCGAATCTCTAAAAAACTCTAACTTGTGTTTTGCAATGCGCTCAAGGAACCGAAGGCGGAGAGATAATTTTTCTGTAGCTCAGTTTTTCTCGAAGCTGGTCTGGCAAAATGGGGAAGACTAAAAGGATACAAATGCTAGAGTGGCTGAGTGAAGAAAACAAACAAAAGATAGCGCGGGGAGCAACTGTGTGTGGTCAACTCTGCAGTAATATTTTAAATGGTCTCTGAGTCCGGCGATTCGTCGATATCGGACTCATCAGAAGAGTCTCTCTCAACATCCCTGTTATTCCTGTCAAGTTCCGAAATTTTTACAGAACCTTTCTCTTCTCTTACCACAAATATTTTGCCAGCCTTATACGATAGCTTCATCCGCGTGGCGAACTTTTGCTTCTTCATTCATCGATGTAGTTTCATTTGTTCTACGCTGTTTTCGCTTTTCGAACTGGTCCATGGTTTTAACGTGGTCTATGTTTACTTATAACTTAATAGAGTAATACCAAAAATGCTGGGTAGTCAGAACAACAATGCTGATCAACTGAGTAGTCAATTCGTGACATCCATACAGGTAATTCCTGCGAAAATCATCTCGGTTGATTGCATACACACCATAGGGCTGTCAATCAAGAGGTAAACTTTTACTTCCGGTGAAAACGTAAAACCGCCATTTCTCCGCCAATATTTAACCTTTTTCAAATTTTTTTTCAGAAATCAGAGATTGTTCTTCGACCACTACTTTGACCCAAAAATTCAAATTTGAAGAAAATTGCCCACCCGAAGGTATCCTGTAACCTTAACTCAAGATCAGATATACACATTTTTTATTCTTGTATATTCTACCTCCCCTACACTAAACGTTAAGGCACTGCTATTAGCTTTTTCTTATTACCACATATGGTTCGTGCAAAATTCATGTTCTACTGATTTTCCATGGAAATATCGATTACCTTTAAAAATACATTTTTCCAAACTGCAATCCATTTTAATTACTGGTGTAATTTTCCTACCGATCTGTTTAAGGGATAACTATTAAAAAGCTGTTTGAAAATGCTTTGTATGGTATAATGGAATTGCCGCTTGCATGTCATTCTCACAGTCACACTTGCATGCTCACTTGTTTTGCATTCTTCCCCACGGTTTTTGAGGAAATGAGTGACTGCTTACAGTCTAAAAAAAACTGTATTGATACACCTTAAGAGTACCTGCCTGTAAAAATCAGACAAATCCTTAATTCTGCGGCAAGGGTTGAAAATTCGATTTCTCTTATATTTTTATTTTAGATAGGCTAGGCCATGACAAAAACTACCGGGCAGTTTTTTGGCAAACTATCCTTTTATTTCAAAGAAAAATGCAAATTACCAAATTCCGTTAAAATCGTCATTTGACGCACTATTTTACTAAACAAGTTTGAGAGCGTCGCATGTAAAACCACATCAATTCTTCATCTTTAAAACACTCAAACAGTTTTGTGCAATGTTTAAATGTGTACTGGGTCGATTTTGGGGAATGTTGCATTGTCCTTTTGGGTGCAAAATAATTAAATCTTGAGCACATGTATTTCGTTCACTTGGAAGTACTTTGTAGATATAATTAATTTTCACCATGTGCGAAACCTTTAAATGAATTAAGCTTCTGGTGGTTGAATCGTGGAAGGATGGTGTACAGATTCCTGTAAAAATTTCTTTGAGCAAATGATCGTGAGCGACGCGAGAGCTTTTCAAAGTACGTTAAAAATGCAAATATTTGACCTTCCGTCTTCAAATTTCAAGTTATGGTTAAGACATATATTTTCGCTCGCACCACATGTCTTGACCTATATTAAGTTGAAATAGACAAAGAGCTGATAATTTCGAAATGTTCTAACCTTGTTTGCTGTAAAAGGCAGGTCCTAAAGCCGATTCAAAGGGCTATCTTTAAAATGGGAACAGCGAATCGGGGAATGGGAACGGGCAACGGGCAACGGGCAATGGGCAACGGGCAACGGGGAATCTTTAAAATGGGGAATCTTTAAAAGCAGGAATCTTTAAAACGGGAAATCTTTAAAAGCGGGAATCTTTAAAATGGGGAATCTTTAAAAGCGGGAATCTTTAAAATGGGGAATCTTTAAAAGCGAGAATCTTTAAAAGCGAGAATCTTTAAAATGGGGAATCTTTAAAAGCGGGAATCTTTAAAATGGGGAATCTTTAAAAGCGGGAATCTTTGAAACGGGGAATCTTTAAGAGCGGGAATCTTTAAAATGGGGAATCTTTAAAACGGGAAATCTTTAAAAGCGGGAATCTTTAAAACGGGGAATCTTTAGAAGCGGGAATCTTTAAAGTGGGGAATCTTTAAATTTTAAAGCGGAAATCTTTAAAATGGGGAATCTTTAAAAGCGGGAATCTTTAAAATGGGGAATCTTTAAAAGCGGGAATCTTTAAAATGGGGAATATTTAAAAGCAGGATAAGTGAACGAGAATCTCTCAGTTTCCCACCGGAAGCTATTTATTCTGTCACATGTATCAACTCAACAGGTACAGAGGCAGTTGTGGAATTTATTTATTGTAATTATATTGCACGCTATTAAAGCACATCGGTTTAGCGGAATAGTGGAGCGGTTCAAATCTCGATTCTCACTCTTTGAGATCCGCTAGACCGACCAAAGAATCGAACTGCCCGGATTTATCTTAACTCCGGACTGTGACGTTTTTAAATTGAGTTTCGCAGCGATAGATATTTGTCGTAACCTTATCATGTGCTAATGGAAGGACTTACGACTTAACAACATATGCATGGCAGGGAAAACACGTTTTTGGTTGTTTAATCGATAAATCAACAGTCCCCTAAGTCTGGTTTTCACATGACGTCGCTAAAAGCTATTAATCATCCTGAGATTTTACTTTCATGATGTGTAAGAGCAGCTGAAAACTAATATTCATACAAATTTTCGCTCCAAGTGGGTTCTTGGTTTTGTAATAGACTACGCTTGAATTTCTAAGCTTTTGCATGACGCAGCATTTACATGACTGGCAAGAAAGCTGTCATGTTCAGTGGTTAAAAGAGTGATTTATTTCGGGGAATTTGGCTACCGGAACAGTTCATGTGTTAGAAAAGTATTATTTTTAAAATGTTTTTGAGTTCCTGAAGAGATAAATTCATGCTTTCTTAGCAAAACTCAGTGACAGATGTTTCTGTTGGGTCCGGCTGCCATCCGGATGGGTGTCAGCATGGCGTCTCCATCAAAATCTCTATAAATTTGGGTAAAAAAATTCTCTGCATATCTTGCGTAAGAAACATTGCTGTGACCTGAATCTTGGCGAAAGTCTTTGCATATTTACCTTCTTTCTCTTTAAAATTCTGGACTTTATCATTTGAACTGTTTTGATTTTGATTTTGATTTATTTTGAACGGCGTGATACTGAAAACCAGTAATAAAGTAATTCGATGCTCGATGCCCGAACAATGTGGCGGCGAATTTCGCGTATAATCCCTCATTGTGTGCTTAATGATACCTCTTTCTACGCCATGCAGTCATGCGAAGACAATTTCAAAGTGCCCATTGCATTCACTTTAAAGAAGAAAGAATTGGTCGCTTTGAAGGTCTTCCACAGTTTAAGTGGAATGATCTCGGCGAACAAGATATGATAGGGGAAGGGTCGTTTGGAGCCGTTTTTATCACAAAAACCAGGAACAAGGACGGAAAGTCGAAACAGTGGTTGACAAGAAATCACCCGCTTTTAAAGATTCCCACTTAAAAAAGATTCCCCATTTTAAAGATTCCCGCTTTTAAAGATTCCCCATTTTAAAGATTCCCGCTTTTAAAGATTCCCCGTTTTAAAGATT
>Ga0126339_10000990_pt1 | contig 17928 bp, 19 predicted proteins | sample OrbTmetagenome_2_FD_92532 | JGI IMG/M metagenome (GOLD analysis project Ga0126339, IMG submission 92532) | Coral microbial communities from Petempiche,Puerto Morelos, Mexico - Orbicella T R C metagenome | ecosystem: Host-associated > Invertebrates > Cnidaria > Coral | place: Petempiche,Puerto...
CTAGTTCACAGAACATTGCTGAACAGTTTTATTTTATTTGTTATTCAATCTTGTATTATAAGGGGGATGTTATGATATGGCTAGTCACCAGTTTCCTTGCTACTTATGGACCACACGGTCTCCACGCATGTCAGACTGAATGCCTCCATCTTGGATTACTGTACAAGTAAAGTTGTGTTTAGTAATCCTTGTTGAATCCTGGCTCATCCCTTAAATAGTTATTACATCTCTTTACAGAAACGGGCTCAAGTACGACAGTCGAAATTTCTTCTCAGTGTAAAAAGGATCTGTAACAGTGTAAGGTTTTAGATTAACATCTTGAATGGTAATAAATGAAATAATACTTATAATTCATGGTTCCAAGAAAGAATTGAGGAAAGTGACCGCTGTTTTGAGTAGCTCTTCCCTCGAAAGCACTCCAGAGAAAGAGTATGGAGTTGCGGATGGTAGTAAGCTGACAATAAAGGAGTGTAAAGAAAGGTTAGTATGAGAGAAACACACACCCTGCTAATTCACCTTACTGTTTTGAACCCCAACACAGACTCACATATATCAAATTTTTCAACTATAGAAGTAAAAAAGACCAATGTACTTGATTTATGTTTTCTAGGTCTAAAGCAAGGCATGTAAAGCACTTTCTGTATGAGGACTCTGAAGAAGATAGTGGCCTAGCCCCCAAGTATGTATGTTTTCTTTTTCACTGGTGTTATTTAATTATTTATTGGTTTCATTTCATTTGGATTTTGTTGTTTGGCTTACACTGAGGGCATACTAATGGCTTTGTCACCACTGTAAAACTCCTGAAACTTTAAAACATTCTTCTAGGACCTTCTAGGGCTCTGAAAAATTCCTTCGCAAAAATTTTTCCACCTAAACTTGGAATTTTCCAGTCATTGCTTAATTAAAAAGTTAATGAAAATACTATCATAGCCATTTTCACTTACACTCTTGTGCAAGTGCAAGTAACTGATTTAAGAAAATAATCTAGTTACTGGGAAAGCCTAATCATTTTGAGCATTTACAACACAAAATGTCTGAGTTCCAAGGCCTGGCAATTTTATATGTGTACCCTAGAAAACTGTCGTAACATTCCATCATCTCTGGCTGGGACAGACCGTGTAATAAAGAAGTACACATAATAAGTTACTTTAAAAATCTTTCACTTTATCAACCCAAAAATATAGCTACCCCGGTGTTTACCTATGTAAATCTAGTAAAAAGAGATGAAAAAGGTAGGGAAAAATTAAATCAATTTATATATAACAGTTTACACTAAATAACAAATAGTATATCAGCATTTGTCAAAAATGGATTTGCACGCACAAATGTTACAAATATAAAAATGGCATCTTTTGTCACATTTTAACATACAGCTTCTGTTGATCAATAAATTCGCCTCCTTTATCTTTATTAAATATTTTGTTGACCTTTTCCTTACTTAATTGCTGTACCTTTGCAATAAACTGTCTTGTTCCTCTCTTTCAGAGACCCTGATAAACTTGAACTCTTTGGTGATGTACACATCTGTGTAAGAGGAACTCCTAGCTCCTTTTCAGGCGAGAAGGTCATTAAAATTATGGCCATGAAACACGATGTCAATGTACTACATGTAAAAAGCAACCCCAGAGAGTGTGAATTAATGCTTCTCTTGTTGTTGACTTAAGTTATGTAACTTTCGAAGATCTAGAGGCAAATGACAATGGGTCTTACATAAACAATGGGTCACCTACCCACACTGTTGAGTGTGTCTTTAATGCTGAAAAATTGACGAAGTGTAAAAGAATGGCTACCAAAAAAATCGAAGGTAGCAATTACTATTTAGTGAGAAAGTATTGTAAATGTGCTTTAGCTACAGATCTAACAAGAACCATTTCATATTGCTTAACACCTTCAGGGGAGATACTGAATCAGGTTGTTTTTGTGCAGTATAATTTTAAAGGGGAAGAACACAAATTTAAGCTTTTGGGACATGGGAATGCTAAATCTAAGCACAGTGCCCCCTATCAAAGAACAAAGGAATCAACAAAGGCACATCTAAGGTTAAACCTTAAAGATAACACCCCAAAAGAAGCTTTCCAAAAGACCATCAGAGATCTAGGAGGGACAATGATCGTAACAAGTGCAGGCCAAACTCTAAGAAACCGAAAGCAAGAGTATAACATGAAACAATACAAACATGTTGGTTCTATGTTGCTAGAACACCGCTCATGGGATGTTTTAGGCAGCCTATTATCAATGGCAAATGATGAGAAGCAGGGGGATCCAAATAATGTGCTCATTAGAAGCATCCAAACCCACCCCAGCCCTCTCCTCTTGGTGCTGGCGACAGCAACCCAGTTTAAAAACCTGGAGACGTATTGCCTCTCTCAATATGTACCTAATGTTATGACAATAGATCAAACATTTAACATCGCAAGTTCAGTGTTACCCCTGCAACGTACCAGGATCTGCTTCTATTTTCAAAAAGAAGAGGGGAGCACCCCATTTGTATTGGGTCACTGCTCATTAACCAAAACTTGACATGATGTATTTAGTGACTTCATCTATTGTATACAAAAGAATTGCCCCTCTCTGGAACAAGGTTTGCAATCTTTTCATGCAGACGGGGATGGGTTTCCTGACAATGTCAATCTTAGGTGTATGAGCCATTTTTGAAAGATGTTGATGCAGAAAGCAAAAGTACAATAATTATTAACCAGGTGTTCAGACAAAACGATGGTGATGGAGTCTATAAAGAGGGTTTCTTGAATGCTGACTCGGTGGAACTTTTCCAAAGCCTTTATAAGTCAGTTAGGGACAGTTAGAGGGAAATATCTCATTCTTTTGTGTCTTGGTTTGATAGTAAAATCCCCACTATCAAAGAGTCGATTCTTGCAAATGTCAGAAAGGTGGCAGGCTTGGGTTCCCCACCAGCAAAGTTTACACCCATAGCTCTGGGAGTAACAATCATGTTATTAAGCACAAAGAACGTTATCGAGAAGTTTTCCTGCCTCAGTTTGTTCAGGACATGAAAGAAATTAGGTAAGATTATCACTGGGCGTGGTGAGCACAAAATGAAGTACTTGCATCTTGAGCTTAGCACTGATCAATGGTTTAGCATGACTCTTAACAGAGAATCATATGTTAGAAGAATTCGACGCTTGACCATGCTTGAGGTGTTGCAGGGGGACAGCAGCCCGCTTCAGAGTTTAGGAGTGAGAGCTGAAACCCAATTGCAAACATCTGGTTTATCCGTTTCTTGGAAAAAGGCACAAAGCCCCCTTGACGATTTAGTTCTTCAAGAGCATGTGGGCAAAGGCTGGCAAACTTTGTACTTCTCCTGGTGCGATTCAGTGTGCACCCTGTCATGAAGAAAATGCTCCTGCCACACCAGTCTATTTAGTTTTGAGTGGTAGTAATTCTCGCAAGTTTCATTCAGTAGAGTGCAGTGGCACACTCCCAGCAGTTGTCAAATGTTTGTCTGAAGGGATGAAATCATCTGGAATATGCTCGCATGCTCTAGCTGTATGCGAAAAAGTGGGGTTACATTCAGTTTTTGCAGTGTTGCAGTACTAAGAAACCAAAGTTAAATTTGAGAAAAATCAATCTAGGGGGTAAACAAGACAGCCACTGTGTAGGAAGGAAACCAAACCAACCCCGTAAGCATTTCAAAGGCCCAATGACCCAAAGCAAAGTAGTAATAGAGTGCCAAAGGGTGTTTGCAGACAAGTGACCTAGTGTGGGTAATCAAGGAGCAAGCCTTTCGCCTGAGGTAGAGAACCAAGCACTTAGCCAGGCTCAAGTTCAATCCTATGGATACGAGACAGTATCCTCAGATATCCCACGGCTTGCCAATAGCTGTCCTGCTGAAAGCAGCATATTGCCCCATCTTGATGAACAGGGAAATCATTTTTCCTTCCTGGAATTCCTTTTTGACACTGATGTACTGTAGTTACAAAATAGCTCTGCAACTGACACGACTTCTCCTGCCTACCCACAAAATGCAGCTACTATGCAGCTTGAAAACATGGGCTTATAGCAAGGCCAAGCTATGGCAGTTCAAACTCCCCAAGCTTGTTATAATCAAGCAAGGACCGGTACCTTGCATAATTATTTGTTGCGCATGATACCAAAAATACCATGTCATGAATTTCCCTGGGTTCTGAGTCTCTTCATCATTACCTCTGCTGGTGCTTAAACTCACAATATTTCAATCTTGTTCCCAATTGTTGGTGCTGACCTAAAGAAGCACGATTGCTGAAAACGAGATTTTCAATATCTTCTAGTTAATTGCTCAGGAACTGAAATAACGAGAAAGGAAGGTCACGTCTCCCGTTTGCTGCTTATCATCGGCAAATCCCCTTTATTTTGGTGCAAAACGTTTCCCAAAAATGTGATAATAGCCGCATTAACAACAATCTCATCAATGTTTGATTTCCCATTCCCCATTCCCTTTCCCCATTCCGCATTTTAGTAACATCCCCTTGACTCAAGTGCACTTGAAAATCTCAAGTTGCACTTTACATTTAAACTTGGCTTCACATCTTATGACAAAGTGTGTTACTTGAATCACAGGCTGTCAATCATCTTTCGCGGTAAAATCAGTCATGCATATCACAAATGCGATTGCTTGCAAGTGTAGTCATGGGGTTTCTGCAATGGAAAAGAGTGTTCTGTAGTTTCATATTTATTTTGTCGTTACTTTTAACTCAGAGTTTTACCATTACAAGAAACACATAAGTGTTTCCTTGTTGATGAGTACCTGGCAGCTACACAACGAAAGAAGGGGCATCTAATCTTGTTTTTCTCTAGATTGGTTCGTGATCAATGCGGTTTTTGACATAGAAATTGCTGTATGGCTTGGGCTTGGCCTCATCCGCAACATTGGTTTAGGGTGCTTTTAGCTAACCGAGACATGGATCCGCTTTGGAAAATGCATTTCCAGGTGCCTAGTCCGACCTTCAATGCTTTGTGTGATCTGGTACACGGAGACCTACAGAAGCAGCACACAAGAATGCGTTCACCTGTAAGCGCTGCAGCAAGAGTTGCCGTTGTGCTGTGGAGGCTTGCAACAAGGGACAACTTCAAAAGCTGTGGACTGCAATTTGGAATTGGGATGTCTATCGCTAAAACTATCTGCACCGAATTCGAACTTTCTCTTCTCTGACTCAAAGACCAGTTTATTAAGTTTCCATTAACGAGACAAGAGTTACAAGAACTGATGGATGAGTTTGAGGAGGAATACAGGATTCCCCAAATAGTTAGCCCTACAGATGACTGTCACATCAAAATAAACGCACCCCAGATAACCACAAGGACTACTTCAACAGAAAGCAGCATTACATTGTTAATTTACAAGCCATAGTTAACTCCAATTTAAAATTTGCTAGCAAACAATGTGGTTTTATGAATATTGCAACCACAGCAACGTAAAAAAAGCAAGGAATGTCAGCCAGTTCAGACTCTCAGAAACTTGATGACCTGTTAACCAAGACGGACACCCTTCTCATGGCATAGAACGATATGTTGATGAAGTTGAATAAGCTGGAAGAATTTCAAGGTACAATTGTTGAAGAAGTCATCGGTCTAAAACAAAGTCTAGAAGATTCACAGCTAAAAATTAAGGAGAGAGCGGACCATACGGATACTGCCATTTTAAAATGGTTGATTGAAGACCTGGAGAATTGTTTGAAACGTAACAACATTGTGATTTATAAATTTATAAAGTTTTTATTTATATTTGGTTGATAGGTGTGGTTAGATGAGAGTATCTAAACACGGTTGTGACGTTTTAGCTTCGCGTGCATTTTTTAGAATTATTTTGTATTTATTACGTAGCCTGATCTAAACACTCAAGGGTTGGGAGAATTCTCAAAAGTTATGCAAACCCAAGACTTTGTCTCGGGTTTGTAAAACTGTCTCAAATTCTCCTAACACTCCTCATGTTTAGATGAGGCTGTGTAAACACGGAAAAAGTGTTCTATTGCTTAATTGGGGTGGGGATTAAGGCAGTGAGAGAGCTCATACCTCAATGGAAAATTTATCAGTGTTGCCATATTTCAAGGTCTAATGACTCTTGAAAGACAAGTTGAAGTCATGACAGTGCATAGAACACACAAAACAGAATGCCAGCGACCCTCCCAAACCGAGACCTATTCATGTATATCTTCTAAGATACACTGATAAAGTGTTTATTGTTAAGTCTGCAGCGAGAAAGCTTAAAGATAAGAAATACAAGAATTTGCAGCTGTTCATTTCAGATGACTTGTCAAAGACCGTATGTAAGGAGCAAGCAAAGCTGAGGAGGAACTACCTTCCTGCAGTTAAAGCCAGAAGAAACGTGAAGTTTGCTTTCATTCCATGGAGCGTCCCAGCTCAGATTTTTTACAAAGAAGACAGTACAGAGAAGTTGAAGTCCTTTATGCTACCAAAAGAACAATTCAAGGCATTGGTATTATATCGTTTTGAGAATCTGGTGCTCTTTGTTTACTTTGAAAGCGAGCCTAGGTCAGTCTGTATTTGAATGTTATAAAGGGAGGGGAGAGGGTGATCTTGGCGAAAGTGTACAGGCAACCTGGCTACAGAGGTTGTGGTAAGTACACTTTCGCCTAGGTGTATGTTTTGTTTTTGTTTTGTGCTTACAAAATTTCACTTTTCCTGTAGTTTCCAGATTTTGTTGAAGAAGTTCAAATATGTTTTTGAACCTCACAAGGTTATAATAAAAAGTGGAAAAGTGAAAAAAACATTCTAAAGTAAACAATGATTCATTAATTTAAAACTAATGTTCTATAATAGCACAAAATATTTAAAGTTAAATTATCCAACTTCTACAAAAGAGAGACCTAAACAGATTTTCTACTCTTTAAAGACTGAAATAACTTTCATTATTTTCTGTAAAGTAAACATGGCTGCTTGTTGGAGTTGAGCTCTCAGCATAGGGGCTTCTGCTTCTTGTGAAAGCTCCTTGCTGAGATGAAAAACTGATATTTTGATCATAACCTGGAACTGGAGCCCCCTGAGCTGAATAACCACTGGAATAAAGTTGGGGTAGCACCATCATCATTTGCATTAGGCGCATCTCATGTTGTCAGGCTATTTCATCTTCCTCTTCAAAATATTCAAGTAACTCTTTTGTAGGGTCTTTCTCTATCACATGCTTCATAGTTGCGATTGCCTCCACTGGATCTGTTTTCAACCTTTTCTTTCCCCTTTTCACAGGAACAAATTGCGCTTTAGCTGCCGTATCACCATCTTTACCACTACTGTTGTCATCCTACACATTGATTTCTTCTGAACGGCTGTTTTTATACTAGAGACACATTATCCATCTGGATGAGCTTGGGCAAACACTTTTAATTTGTCTGGTTATGCGTCTCCACTAAAAAGACCAGCACAAGACGAATTTTGCATCTAGATGAACTATCCTTGGTTATGCATCTTGAACGATGCACTATGAAAGATAGTTCGTCTGGACATGTATAAAGATGAGCATCAGACGAAGAACGTAAGAAAAGACCGCGTTATGAGAGCCAGCGGTTATATGCAAAGAAAACAAGATGGCAGATGCAAGCAATAAGGCAGGTGCAAAACTGCGAAATCGACAATGGAGAGAAACAGAGCTCAAGTACTTTGCCTTAGTCCTGCCAGACAAGAAACAAGAGTTTGGTTACAAACTGGACACGCTTGTGACTAGGAGTATTTCTACTCCCCCCTGGATGGGATGTCAGTCCATTGCAGGGTTACCACCAGCATTAAGTTCGCTGTTACCCATTTAAATACACCTGGGTGGAGAGAGGCACTGTGAGAGTAAAGTGTCTTGCCCAAGAACACGACACAATCTCCCTGGCCAGGGCTTGAACCCGGATTGCTTGATCTGGAGATGAGCGCACTAACCATGAGGCCACTGCGCCTCCCACAATTCCTCTATAACCATATCCTTATTTCTTAACTGATCCTCAAGTTCACAGATTTTGCCAGGATAAACTTCATGAAGGGCGTACTCCTCAACCGTGTGCTGAAGCAAGGATTGGATTGTTGCCATGCCTATTGCCATGCTTGGGGTTGTTTGTCATATCCAAAAGGTTCTTGCAGAAACGCATGGATTTTTCTTCTAACTCAGACATACTCATCCTCAGATCGCCTACCACATCAGATATCAAATTGGTTGTCGAGACGGAAGATGCAAACAATAGTTCTTTCACAGACTTCATCATTTGTATTTCTCATTCTCCAAACTTAAGGTTATTTTCAATTACTATCTTCTCTACGGGAATATTAGATGGTTGTGGTTCTTCTAATTTAGCTCACTTTGCAGACGAAACAGATGTGGTACTAGATGCCACAATAGATCTCCCCAGCCTGGAGCCAAATTCTCTTTCTGTTTGATCTTTTGTTTCAGATAAAATCTAATAAATACGAACAATCAGATAATTAACTTTCAATAGAAGTGACAGCCCTTCATTTTGTTACCATACTTCAAGCACTCATATGTTGTACACTAACCTTTTTTCTTCAAATACAATAACTTTTTGTCTTTATGTAAAGTGAATCTATGTTTTCAGTATTGTATTATATGCCTATCCCTAGTTTACTCACCTTGTCGATATTTTCTTCTGCCATTAGAGATGATAATAGCGAGGACTGTGAAGAGCTGGAAGAAACACTTGAAACACTGCTGGAAGCTGCACTGCTCTTAACACCACAAATTCCTTTTGATTTCGAAGTAAAGAAATCCATCATCAATTTAGAATCTGTTGAGAAAATGTTTGCTGCAATTATCACATCAGAAATTGACCAGACACACTGAACAATCACCTACTTAACTTTTTTAAACCCTTCTTTGAAGCAAGAGTTACGAAACCCTCTTCCCCAGTCCCAAACCTGACCTTCTCAGAAACCCCTTCTCTCCAGCTAGGGAAAAGAATTGCATTTGTACATACCTTGTCAATGCCTTGTTATTATGTAAGAAAGAATAGCTCTAAAGAAAACTTCGTCCTATCTATTTTTTCAATCTCTCTACTTGGAGTAATTAACAAATGTGCCTTCAATCACAACATTAAACCGATGTTGTAATTAAAATTTTGATTACCATCATGGTGTTGTACATGAAGTAATATGCACGTGTAATCAGATGCATCAGCACATTCTATCACATCAGCATGCACTATGTATGCATAATGAGTATGTATAATGTACTTACTTGAATAAATCATTCGATCATTTACACAGCAACGTGTAACATGGTGGCAGCTGGTTAAGCCATTTTAAAGTGTTTTAAAGCATCATGGCTTCGCCTACCTCTCCATTCCCATCTCTGAAAACGACGGGCGATGATAAACATGACATGGAAGTGTACATCGAAGATTTAGTGGATTATTGTGTTATGTAGAACTGGTATGACCCAGTAACGGAAAGTGACGAACAGAAATGGACTAAACCGGACAATGCGATGGCCTGCCTTTGAGCATCTCTGTCTCCGGCAGCGAGATCGATATACAAATAAAGTTTGGGGCTGACTGAAGAGAATCAGAAGAAACCTCACCTAGTTGTGGCTGCGTTGAAAGAACTTTATGGCGCTAGTATCGGGGTTTCTGGCGAACGACCGAAATTTCTCGGCCTCATTCAAGATGAAAGCGAGTCTATCACTTCGTGGGAAACAAGAGTCCGCAACCCGGGTGCACAATGCGAGTACGAGAATTTTGCTGACGAGCTCATGAAAGATCAGTCCATTGCTGGTTTAGCATCCGAAACGCTTTGCATCAAACTGATTGGCAAAGGCCAAGGGCATCAGGACGTCTCGCAAACAAAGGTTACCTTGAAAGAAGTGGTCGAAACTGCGAAATGCTTTGAAGCCTCTACCTATGCCAACCAATTGATGAAGACCGCTAGAGGCAATCAAGAACAGGTGAACTTCACAAGCAAGCCGAAAACTGGAAAAGAAGTTGTGCACTGGCAATTGACACCTTGTTATTGGTGCAATGGCAGCCATCAACAACCTTGCCAACAGCACTGCCCTGCGTACGGCAAGAGACGTAATAAATGCGGAATCATCGGCCATTTGTCTTGCGCTTGCAAAAGCAGACCAAGTCATCAGAAACCACATCAACAGTCGAATTTCGTCGAAAGTGAACCGAGCAAGGAGGCTTTTGCGATTGATGGCGAGAAGATAGCGTGGTCTGACAAGAGGCCTGGAAGAAAATTCTTCACCCATCTTCACTTGATACACGGTGACAAAACGAAAGTTGTGCGAGCTCAGATTGATACCGCATCCACGTGCAATACTATGCCTGAAAGTTTGTTGCGAAAGCTGTTTTCCCAGCGCTAAGATTTCAAAGACAAAGACCACAATCAGCACGTATGGAGATCAGACTTTGCGGCCAAAGGGTCAGGTAACTCTGTGTTGCGAAAGGAAAGAGAAACTACACCTCTTAGAGTTCCTAGTAGTAGAAGTCCCACAAGGAAAACCACCACTTCTCAGTGGTCAAGATGCACAGGCTCTGCACTATTTAACGATGTATGCAGATGAAACTCATGCAGTTGACAGAGAGGGCACCAATAGCAAGACAGCAATGCCCTGTTCACCTCTCTAACCTGGAACGATTACAAAGGAAGATGTTCTAGAACAGTACGCCAGCGTGTTCAGACCAGGCCACGGAAAACCACTAGGCAGCCCCTTGCATATCAAAATGGACCCTGATGTCACCCCTGTCCACGCCCCAAGGCGTCATGTTCCAGTGGCCAAACTTGACAGAGTCAATGACGAACTAAAGAGGCTCTGTGACGACGGAATCATCAAGCCAGTAATGGAACCTACAGAATGGCTCTCCAATATTCTGGTCAAAGAGAAACCTAATGGAAAGCTGAGGATATGCATAGACCCAAGTCAGATGATCAACAAGGTGATCAAAAGACCGATCTACACCATCCCAACAATCGAAGAGAAGCTACCACTATTGACAAAGGCGAAAGTATTTACTACAGTGGACGTATCGGAAGCCTTCCACACCATCGTATTGGATGACGATTCGTCACTGCTCACCAACTCAGGTTCAAGCGCAACTGCAAAGTGACTGTACAAAGAGACATGTTGTAAGTTTCAGAACTGGTTTTAATGACTGATTAAAGCTCTCAACTGATTGTATGTGATGTCTTTCAAATCACACACAGCGCTGCCTGTGCCGCTTACATTATAATTGTCATAAATTCTCGGCCAATTATTTCATTTAGATTTTAAAATGTTCTATTTGTTAAATTCCCAGTTGGATGAAGTACAGTTGGAACATCTGCTGGACTTCATTGGGACTTCACTCAGCTGGACTCAACTTTACTTGACAGCCACACATCTCAAGTTTTCATTTTACCTCCTGAGCTGACCGTTCTGGAAGCTGAAGCTGAACATTGACAGGGATGTTTATACCACCTCCACCTAGCCATCTTCCTGTTGGATCATCAACTGGAGGTCCTGTCACAGTTCTGGAAAAAGGAGCAAATACAATAATATAATGAGAACAGAACACTGAAATAAAAATGTATGCGTTTTTAATTATTTCATATTTGTTTGCCTGGATTGTTTGTTACAGTTTTAATAAAATAAAATAATTCAGTAACACAGAAATATTTGCATGTAGTGGCCAAAGAGGATCCACAAGCTCAGACTGTAGGTGGCCAAGCTGTCCATGATGGTTCACAGCTTTAAATGCATTTTTGCGTTCTCCCCTCTTCTTGTTTGCAGTGAACACTTTACCGATGGTCATCTCAAAACAGCAAAGATAATAGCCTTTGACGATGCACCTTACATTCAGTAAAGCCTCTACCTGGACATCTTGCATGGACATTGACCTGGAAAGGCAATGATAGGCAAGTGGGTAATTTGAGTACACATACAACAGGGTATATTCTTTGCATTGAGAGGACTTGGTCAGAATTTGTTTTACCAATTTTGTCCCCAGGGCTTCCTAAAAATGGCGAATGATTAAACAGGTAGTGTGCATGACATCTGTTCGAGGTTGCTGAGCCAATCGATGAACAGTTTTTGTGTGGTTATTGATTGGTCATAGATTGGCTGATACCAATCAATACCAATGAACTAATTTTATCAATTGACATCAATTGATTGACTGAATTTCCAATCGTTGGTTTCCATCAGTTGGATACCCTGGGGAGACTGTCTCTCAAGCAGAATGTCTCGAGTCCTTTGTTGATTTTATAGCAACATCTAAAATTCAGAATGATTGTGCTAACATCATCCTTATCAGCCACAATTCTTCCTCTTTTGACACTCCAGTTTTACTTAGAACATTGCTATTCACCACAACTTATTCCTAAAATGAAAGCACTAAACGTTCATTTCCCAGACAGTTACTTTTATTCGGAAGCTCATCAAAGAAAAATGTCAAGCGTTGAAAACAGAGGACAGTTCTTTTGAGAAGACCAATCAAGCAGCTGTCTACAAAGTCATTTTTAAGGCAGATTTTCCAGGTCATGATGCTCTAGGGTACGTCAAAGCACTCAGAAAAATTCTTTTCGTCTCTCCTCTTGGCGCTAATGCTTGCGATATTGTAAACAAGAGCAAAACAACGACGATGGAATCTGCTCTTGAAGAGCTGATTTATGTTGACCTTAGCCAAAATGTGAGAATTAACCCTTCTGTGGTTAACCTTGACTCATTGCAAAAAATGGGCGCCAAAGCACAAATAGTTTAAAAGTGATGGTGAATTAGGCATAGGCACTTGAAAACTGTGTTTGGCCACCTAAAAAAACCTCCATCCACATCAGCATACCTTGTAATCTACAAAAGAGGTGGAGGCAAAAGTTGGCAAACATATCTAGTTAGTAGTTTTAATACAATACTTGAAGCATCGAGCATCAATAATGGAGTTGCTGCTTTAATTGGGGCCTACTACCTGTTTGAGTTTGAGTATCCACTGGAAGCCAGAGGAGCTTATTTGTTTCTGCAGGAGTACCTCTTAAATGACTGTTAACAACAGGCCATCCAAGTAAGCAGCTTCCTTGGTTAAATATCAAACCACTGTTATGTAGACCGACTGGTCTTTGTACAGTAAATCAAAGCTTCAAAGTCTGAGCGAGAGCAAATTGGCTGTCGAAACTCACATTCGAGAACTTGAAATTGATGTAGTTGAGCTGCCACACATTGGCAGCTACACAAGCATGATTTGCAGGAATTGCCACATTCCTGGCCGGAGGAGTGGAGGAAACCATGGCAGTTTGTGTAAATCTCCTCCTTGTCAATCATTTATTTCTTGTGGACAAAAGAAGAAACACCCTGAACAAGAAAAACTCGCTCACCTTGAGAAAGAAATGAAACAAGTCATGTCCCTCATTACGAGTAAGCAACTCCACAACACAGCCATCGCAGCCTATCAGCCCACACCACGAGATAACTAAACTTGTGACAGCACAAACGGTGATAAAAATCAACCGCTTGCGAGAAGAAAACTGCCAATTAAAGGCTGCTTGAGAGATCATGCTCAGTGAGGAAGAAGTATTGAGAGCTACGACAGACATAGATCATCACCAGATACCAACTCTAACTTGTCTCACACGTTAGAGGAGATTCAAAGAATGCAATCATGAATGGATGGATTTATGCGTACATACACATCAAAGAACACACGCCAAGATCAACCAAGGGTATGTACACGAGATGGCAGACCTATCTGCGGCATTTGTGGATGAACCAGTTACTTGAGGGAAAACTGCTTCTCAAGAAACCAGCCGAGGTATCCAAATCAAGGACAACCTGGTAAGCGGAGTAATTCACAATATCCATCACAACATCCACTCATTGCTGTTATTGATTCAGGAACTCCCTGATCCCATAGTAGCCCAGTTTGACCACCAGGCCTCTATTAGACTGCCACCACCTGTTTCAGCGACTCCACCACCAGAAATTGCGATTGCTGTCATTCAGCAAGGCAACACCTCATGTAATCAGCCATCCCATAACCAGCACAACCAAAGAGAGGGAACAGAGCCGCTTTACTATGTTAGACGAAGCCAACCAATATCACCCACACTCATGAGCATACATGTGCCAACAATTAACACTATTGAATCCGCCAAAGTCAGCAGCCCAACCACAATGAAATAAAACTGCGTGCCACAGCTTAAAGTCAAGATGGATCTTGGTGCCTTTACAAGACCTTACACTGAAGACACGTCTACAAGACCCCTCAGACCAATTGACAAACACAAAATTGATGTCCGAATAGAGATTTGTTCCCAAAACAGGCCTAGTGAAACAACAAATGAAACTGTCATGTCTACCGTAACTGAAGGAACTCTTGCAGATAAAACTACATCACTAGAAAGTGACAGTTTAGAACTGGAAATCCAGCAGTTAAGGAGAAGCAAGGGTGTAGCACCAGCCAAGTAAAATGTCTGCTCAAGCCAACAGCAACCCTACACCCATTACAGAAACTAATGAACACAGAAAGGAATACCTACCCTGCAAGAAGCAAAAGTCTTCCTCTTAAACAGGAGCATTGCAACCCCTTCATAACAGCAGAAATACTTGATTACCCTGTAGTTGATTTAGGAGCTTTTATTTCTGTAATTCATGCTGAATTCGTAAAAGAAGCATTCTTCCAAGAGACCACCCCCATCATGGCTCCAAGCACTTATCCCAGAGTGGATACAGTCAGCTGTGAGAAACTGCCACCAATTGGGAAGATCGACACCACCTTATCATTCGGTGGCAGGAAGATTCCCTGTCAGTTCCATGTTGTACAAAACATGACTACCAACGCTGCGCTTGGTGGAGATTTTCTGTCCACAAATGGCGCTATCATAAACTTTGCAGACGAAACCCTGAACCTGAGTAACTCTCATCCTGTTGAGTTGCCACTTACAGCAATCCGTTCACCACCTATGGCTAATTTCCTGAAAGTTCCAGACCAGTACGACCAGGTCGCTCCTTCTCTCAATAATGGAGAACCAGCACCAATTTGCCCCAAATATTTCTGTTTTTCTGACCGATTTACACAACAGTGTGAGCAGTCAACATTTTCCTTTCTCAAGTTCCTCATCATTCTTCTCTTGATGTAACCTCATGGTCGTGCTGCTACAGAATGTATCATCAGTCAAGATTGGCCACCGAAATCTACCCAGTTTTCCAGACTCCTGGGAGAGCAGATAATTCACATGTCCAGAACAACTCTCTATTGCCTCATGCCCAATCAGGTCAAGTTCCTAATCCAAAGCTCCTGTTTCAACTCATGCATGTCCACACAACCCCTCAACAGTGGTGACCAACAAGTTTCATCAGAAGATGTAGGCTTCCTTTATCAAGCACTACATAGTCAAAGTATATGCCCCTTTCTAGGAGATGGGATGGACTGGTCAATAACCAATCAATGATAAATGGATCAGGAATAAATAATAATAAAGATGATATCCCGAGGTATCCCTCGGTGAGTTCCCACCATATTCTGTTGACATGACTAGTTTCAAGCAATAAGTATCACTATATCACACAGCCATAAGGTAGCTGAAGTATCGCTAACCGATCATATAGTAAATGGTTTTAATCCAAAACCGTTCAGAAAAGTCATACCCAATAGCTGAAGACAAAGATAATACCAAGTTATCGTCACTACTGGGTTAGTGATTTTCTGACCATGCTGATCTCTGGAGTGGTTACAAGGGGAAGAGTTAACCTGCCTGCCAGGGTAACCCGCCTGCCGGGTAACCCTGGCTGCCTTGTACACATGACAAAGAAAAAAAGGGGAAATGTGAGAGTGCTAGGGTAATCTGCGTGCTAGGGTAACCCTCTCTCCTTGTAAACGTGCCCTTATTTGATATTTGTAATTAAGGTCATTTAAAGGAGAGGACATATTTATCAAAGCCTGTAAAGGTTTCTTTAGCCTGCTTCCATGCATTCATATTAAAAAAAATTAAACTTGATTGATTGATTGACTGATTGATTGACACAGAAAGTCGAGCAATATTTGTTCTGCTAGACTACAAGCAGTCAGTTTTTATTCATGAAATCCTCCCGGCTCGCTTGATCACTTTAAGAAACGTCAGGAAAAGAAAGAGACCGCCTGCAGTGTACTATTCTGCAGTACAATCTAGCTTTGTAATTATTTTTCATGACCACCAAGAACAAGATGTGTTACTAGATATCCAATCACATTTTCGCTTTCATGAAAACCATCATTCACGCGATTTAAGACAAAAACTATGCTGTGGCTTATGATAAGCTCTTCAAACAATCATTTTCAGTTGGCAGAGAGCAAATTATGGATAAATACTTCGTATATTTTTCACATATAAGAGCATGGAATCAAGTAACACTTCATGTAATGTACATTGAATTATAGCCTCTCTGAGTGGACGATGAAACGCCATAACGAAATGATGAAACACCATGACAAAACGACAAAACGTCAAAATGACAATGAACCGATGTGGTCAGTGATAAGTCGAACTTGTAAATCAATGAGTGGAAGAGGCCAGCCAACAAATCGAACTTACAAGATGACAAGACGAACTCACAAAGCGATGAGTCAACTTCTGAAAATGGCGAGTCAAGCTGGCAATTGGCTGAGTTGAACTCAGAAAACAATGAGTCAACTAGAAGAATCAGTGTGCGGAAACGGTGAAACGTCATGAAACGACAAGTCGAACATTTTGTCCACAATCTACCATCATAAGAAACACATTCGAGCCACAATACCACAAATTGTTACATGCAATTCTCATGCAATGTGAGTGAGAAGCTTTTCCTGGATGGGGTCGGGGAAGTTTGCTCCTAGCCTAAAATGTCAGTCCTCGGATGGCCCTTGGATGATGATTGACGTGAATTTCAAGCTAGAAATATACTGTCCATGACCTCAGTATGATTTAACACAAAATAGAATGCAGGGGACTGATAAACAGAAAGGTACATTTGTTACAATATAATTCTAACACTGTAAACAAAATGGCACATTGCTTACCGTAGGTTTACATGAATTCACGTGACCCAAATACAGCTGTTCTTGTTCTCATTCGACCACCACTGTTTTTCATTTCGATCTTTTTACTTTGATAACAGAAGAAAATAAAAATATGTACTAAGCGAGCTAACTTTAAAAACTCAACCTGCAACAAAACATAAGACATAAGAAAGTTGTAAATCAAGCGTTCATGAATGAGACACCAACTTGATTTATTTAATGTGACAGTTTTCATATTATACATGCAAACACAGACAAAAACACGCGAGTTGGGCTAGGAAAGACAGTTTAATAGGACAACCTATATACTGCCCGGGACTGGTCGGGATGGGTAAAATACAATTGTACGAGTCGCCGATCACGCAACCTCGAGGAGAATATGATACGCGTAAAGATAGGTGCGGCCGAAATACGATCTAAGAATACAATCCATTAAACCTAATTAACTAATATTAATTTGTACTTAATGTCATAGTCTTCATATTATAGATGCAAATGCAAACAAAAACACGGGAGTTGGGCTACGAAAGACAGTTTAATAGGACAATCTGTACACTGCCCAAAGAGAAGTTTGGCCCAAACTAATAATAAAGTTAATTAAGGCAAGTAAGTAGGACTTGTATACACATAGGGAACATTTGGCAGTTTAGCCAGAGTTTCTCAAATCAAAATGACAGAGTTCAGTGGAGTACGAATGTAGCATTGATAACAGTCCGAGGACCAGCGCCCGATGGTTTTGATGAGATGGTCTGGAAGGCCAGCATTGGCAGCGGAAGTGGCACCCCCAATTTGGAAGCTGTGTCCACTGAAGAGGGTGGGGTCGATTCCCAGCAGGCGAAGACATGAAGACAAGCCTGCAAATAACAGTCGGTCATCGGTCAATTGTCTGGTAAATTTGAGGTTTTGACAGCTAAAAGCTTAGTCTGGTCGGACACTCTCACCGGGCATTTCTGCTAAATGAAAAATAATTTAATTGGAAATTTGTGGC
>Ga0126339_10000991_pt1 | contig 17923 bp, 3 predicted proteins | sample OrbTmetagenome_2_FD_92532 | JGI IMG/M metagenome (GOLD analysis project Ga0126339, IMG submission 92532) | Coral microbial communities from Petempiche,Puerto Morelos, Mexico - Orbicella T R C metagenome | ecosystem: Host-associated > Invertebrates > Cnidaria > Coral | place: Petempiche,Puerto...
AGCACCACTTCATTTTAAGACTGAGAAAGTAGTCGACACCGCCTTACGCGCATCGTAATTTTCACCAACTACTGCTCGATTTCCCGGAACTTCGGGGATCTTTTCCAGTCCCGGGGACTCTAAACTAACTCCTGACGGCCTTAGTTTTAAGTGAAATGAACACATCTTAGAGGAGAGCACGTGATTTTGAGCAACTTTTGCTCGGTCTAACCGAACCTGGGGGATATTTTCCAGTCCCGGGAACTCTTAACTAACCTCTGATTGCCTTAGTTTTCAGTGAAATGGACACAGGTAAAAGGCGCGCACGCTCGGTGTCGAGCTTCTAGGCCGAGATATAGCCCAACTTGATTACAAGACTGAAAGAGTAGCGGAGATCGGCTTACGCGCATCGTGATTTTGAGCCACTATGGCTAATTTTGCCGAAACTTGGGGGATATTTTGCAGTCCCGGGGACTCTAAACTAACTCCTGATGGCCTTCGTTTTCAGTGAAATGGACACAGGTAAAAGGAGCGCACGATCGGTGTCGAGCTTTTAGGCCAAAACATACTTCCGCTTTATTTTAAGTTAAAAGAGTAGCGAAGACCTCATTACGCGCATCGTGATTTTGAGCAACTTTGGCTTATTCGCCGGAACTTCGGTGATATTTTCAAGTCCAGGGGACTTTAAACCAACTCCTGATGGCTTTAGTTTTCAGTGAAATGGACACAGGCAAAAGGAGCGGACGCTAGATGTCAAGCTTCTAGGCCGAAATATAGTCCCACTTCATTTTAAGACTGAAAGAGTAGCCGACACCGCCTTACGCGCATCGTGATTTTGAGCACCTTTGGCTCCATTTAAACGAACTTGTGTGATATTTTCCAGTGCCGATGACTCTAAACTAACTCCAGATGGCCTTAGTTTTCACTGAAATGGACACAGGTAAAAGGAGCGCACGCTCGGTGTCGACCTTCTAAGCCAAAATATATAGCCCCACTTCATTTTAAGACTGAGAGTAGCCTAGACTTTTTTACGCGGATCGTAATTTTTAACAACCTTAGCTCGATTTGCCGGAACTTGGGGGATATTTTTCAGTACCGGGAGCTCTAAACTAGCTCCTGATGGGCTTAGGTCTCAATGAAATGCACGCAGGTAAAAGGCGCGCACGCTCGGTTTCGAGGTTCTACGCCGAAATATAGCCCCACTTCATTTCAAGACTGAAAGAGTAGCCGAGACCGCAATACCGGCATCGTAATTTTGAGCAACTTTGCCTCGATTTTCGGGAACTTGGGAGATATCTTCCGGTCCCGGAAACTTTAAACTAACTCCGGATGGCCCTAGTTCTCAGTGAAATTGATAGCAGTAAAAGAAGCGCAAGCTCGGTGTCGAGCTTCTAGGCCGAAATGTAGCCTTGATTTATTTTAAAACTGAAGGAGTAGCCGAGATCCCCTTACGCGCATCGTAATTTTGAGGAACTTTGGCTCGAATTGCCGCAATTTAGGGGATATTTTCCAGTCTTGGGGACTCTAAAGTAACTCCTGATGGCCTTAGTTTTCAGTGAAATGAACACAGGTAAAAGTAGCGCACTCTCGGTGTCGAGCTTCTAAACTGAAATATAGCGCCACTTCATTTTAAGACTGAAAGAGTAGCCGAGACCGCCTAAAGGACATCGTGATTTGGAGAAGCTTTGGGTCGATTTGCCGGAACTTAGGGGATCTTTTCCACACCCGGGGACTGTAAAGTAACTCCTCATGGACTTAATTTCCACTGAAATGGACAGAGGTAAAAGGAGCGCACGCTCTCTGTCGAGCTTATATTCCGAAATATAGCCTCACTTCATTTTGAGACTAAAAGAGTAGCGGAGACCTTCTCACGCGCATCCTGATTTTCAGCAACCTTGATTCGATCCGCCGAAACTTCGGGGATATTTTCTAGTCCCAGAAACTCTCAATTAAATCCTGATGGCTTTAATTTTCAGTAAATGGACACAGGTAAAAGGAGCGCACGCTCGGTGTCGAGCTTCTAGGACGAATTATAGCCCCACTTTATTTTAATACTAAAAGAGTAGCCGAGACCGCCTTACGAGCATCGTGATTTTCAGCAACGTTGGCTCGATTTGTCGGAACCTGGGGGATATTTGTCAGTCTTTAAGGCTCTAAAATAACTCCTAATGGCCTTAGTTTTCAGTGAAATGGACGCAGTTAAAAGGAGCGCACGCTCGGTGTCGAGCTTCTAAGCCGAAATAGAGCCCGACTTCATTTTAAGACTGAAAGAGTAGCCGAGAACTCCTTACGCGCATCGTGATTTTGACCCACTTTGGCTTCATTTGCCGGAACTTGGGGGATACTTTTTTGTCCCAGGGACTCTAAACTAACTCCTGACGGCCTTGGTTTTCAGTGAAATGGACACAGGTAAAAGGAGCGCACGCTTGGTGTCGAGCTTCTAGCCTGAAATACAGCCTCACTTCATTTAGAGACTAAAAGAGTACCCGAGGCCGCCTTAAGCCCATGGTGATTTTGAGCAAATTTAGCTCGATTTGCCGGAACTTGGGAGATGTTTTCCACTCCCGGGGATTCTAAATTATCTCCAGATGGCTTTAGTTTTTAGAGAAATGGAGACAGGTAAAAGGAGCGCACGCTCGGTGTCGGGCTCTTAGGCCAAAATAGAGCTTCACTTTATTTTAAGACTGAAAGAGTAGCCGATACCGCCTTACGGGCATGATCGTTTTGAGCCACTTTTGCTCGATTTGCCGGAACTTGGGCGATACTTTTTAATCCCACGGACTCTAAACTAACTCATGATGGCCTTCGCTTTCAGTGAAATGGACACACGTGAAAGGAGTGCACGCTCGGTGTCGAGCTTCTAGGCCTAAATATAGCCCCACTTCATTTAAGGATTGAAAGAGTAGACAGGACCGCCTTACGCGCATCGTGATTTTGAGCCCCTATGACTCGATTTGCCGAAACTTGGGGGATGTTTTTCACTCCCGGGGACTCGAAACTAACTCCTGATGGCCTTAGTTTTCAGTGAAATGGACACAGGTAAAAGGAGCGCACGCTCGGTGTCGAGCTTCTAGGTCGAAATATATCCCCACTTCATTTTAAGACTGAACGAGTAGCCGAGACCGCCTTACGCGCATCGTGATTTTGAGCCATTTTGGCTCCATTTGCCGGAACTTGGGGGATACTTTCCGGTCCCAGGGACTCTAAACTAACTCCTGATTGCCTTAGTTTTGAGTGAAATGGACACAGGTAGAAGGAGCGCACGCTTGGTGCGAGCTTCTAGCAAGAAATATAGCCCCACTTCATTTAGAGACTGAAAGAGTACCCGAGGCTGCCTTAAGCCCAAGGTGATATTGAGCAAATTTGGCCCGATTTGCCGGAACTTGGGGGATGTTTTCCACTCCCGAGGATTGTAAATTATCTAAATATGGCCTTAGTTTTCAGTGAAATGGACACAGGTAAAAAGAGCGCACGCTCGGTGTGGGGCTTCTAGGCCAAGATATAGCTTCACTTAATTTTAAGACTGAACGAGTAGCCGAGAACGCCTTACGGGCATCGTGATTTTGAGGCACTTTTGTTTGATTTGCCGGAACTTGGGCGATACCTTTTAGTCCCACGGACTCTAAACTAACTCATGATGGCCTTCGCTTTCAGTGAAATGGACACAGGTAAAAGGAGCGCACGCTCGGTGTCGAGCTTCTAGGCCTAAATATATCCCCACTTTATTTTAAGACTGAAAGAGTAGCCGAGACCGCCCTACGCGCATCGTGAGTTTGAGCAACTTTGCCTCGACTTGCCAGATTTTGGGGGATATGTTTCTGTCCCTGGGACACTAAACTAACTCCTGATCGCCTTAGTTTTCAGTGAAATTGACACAGGTAAAAGGATTGCACGCTCGGTGTCGAGCATCTAGGCCGAAATAAATCCTCACTTCATTCATAGACTGAAAGATTACACGGGACCGCCTTACGCGCATCGTGATTTTGTGCAACTATGGCTCGATTTGCCGGAACTTGGGGAATGGTTTCCACTCCCGGGGACTCGAAACTAACTCATGATGGCCTTAGTTTTCAGTGAAATGGACAGAGGTAAAAGGAGCGCACGCTCGGTGTCGAGCTTCTGGCCCGAAATATATCCCCACTTCATTTAGAGACGGAGAGAGTACCCGATTCCGCCTTACGCCCATGGTGATTTTGAGCAATTTTGGCTCGATTTGACGGAACTTGCTGGATGTTTTCCCTTCCTGGGATTGTAAATTATCTCTAGATGGCCTTAGTTTTCAATGAAATAGACACAGGTTAAAATAGCGCACGCTCGGTGTCGGGCTTCTAGGCCAAAATTTATCTTCACTTCATTTTAGGACTGAAAGAGTAGCCGAGACCGCCTTACGCGCATCGTGATTTTGAGCAACTTTGGCGAAACTTAACCGAACTTGTTGAATATTTTCCAGTCGCACGGACTCCAAACTAGCTCCTGATGGCCTTAGTTTTCAGTGAAATGGACACAGGTAAAAATAGCGCACGCTCGGTGTCGAGCTTCTAGGCCGAAATATAGCCCCACTTAATTTTAAGACTTAAAGAGTACCCGAGAGCGCCCTACGCGCACCGTGATTTTGAGGAACTTTGGCTCGATTTTCCGGTTCTTGGGGGATATTTCGCACTCCCAGGGACTCTAAACTAACACCTGATGGCCTAAGTTTACAATGAAATAGACACAGGTAAAAGGAGCGCACCCTCGGTGTAGAGCTTTCCAGCCCGAAATATAGCCCCACTTTATTTTAGGACTAAAAGAGTATTCCAGACCATCTTACGCGCATCGTGATTTAAAACATCTTCGGCTCCATTTGCGGAAACTTGGGGGATATTTTCCAGTCCTGAGGACTCTAAACTAACTCCTGATGGTCTTAGTTTTTAGTGAAATTGATACAAGCAAAAGGAGCGCACGCTCGGTGTCGACCTTCTAGGCCGAAATATAGCCCCACTTCATTTTAAGACTGAAAGAGTACCCGAGACCGCCTTACGCGCATCGTGATTTTGACCAACTTCGGCTCAATTTCGCGGAAATCGGCGGATATTTTCCAGTCCCGCGGACTCTAAAGTAACTCCTGATAACCTTGGTTTGCAGTGAAATGGACACAGCAAAACTTTTTGAACGCTCACTTTCGAGCTTCTGGGCCCAAATAGAGCCCAACCTCACTTTAAGACTGAAAGAGAAGCCAACACCGCGTTACGCGCATCCTGATTTTGATCAACTTCGGCTCGATTTCCCGGAACTTGGGGGATATTTTCCAGTCCTGGGGATTCTAAATTAACTCCTGATGGCTTTGGTTTGCAGCGAAATGGACACAGCAAAACTTTGTGAACGCTCGCTTTCGAGCTTCGGTGCCGAAATATAGCCCCACTTCACTTTAAGACTGAAAGAGTAGCCGAGACCGCCTTACGCGCATCGTGATTTTCACCAATTTCGGCTCGAGTTCCAGGAACTTGGGGGATATCTTTCAGTCACGGGGTCTCTAAACTAACTCTTCTTGGCCTTGGTTTGATTTGAAATGGGTACAGCGAAACTTTTTGAACGCTCACTTTCGAGCTTCTGGGCCGAAATAGAGCCCGACTACACTTTAAGGCTGAAAGAGTAGCGTTACGCGCGTCCTAATTTTGACAAACTTCGGCTCGATTTCTTGGAACTTGGCGGATATTTTCCAGTCCCAGGGACTCTAAACTAACCCCTAAGGGCCTTGGTTTGCAGTGAAATGGACACAGCAAAACTTTATAAACCCTCACTTACGAGCTTCTGGGCCGAAGTATAGCCCCACTTCTTTTAAAGACTGAAAGAGTGGCCGAGACAATTTATTCGCATCGTGATTTTGAGCAACTTCGGCTGGATTTCCCAGAACTCGGAGGATATATTCCAGGCCCGGGGACTCTAAACTATATCCTGTTGGCCTTGGTTTGCAGTGAAATGGATACAGCAAAACTTTTTGAACGCTCACTTTCAAGCTTCTGGGCCGAAATATAGTCCAATTTATTTTAAGGCTGAAAGAGTAGACGAGACCGCCTTACGCGCATCGTGAATTTGAGCCACTATGGTTCGATTTGCCAGAACTTGGGGGATATTTTCCAGTTTTGGGAACACTAAACTAACTCCTGATTGCCTTACTTTTCAGTGAAATGGACACAGGTAAAAGAAGTGCACGCTCGGTGTCAAGCTTCTAGGCTGAAATGTAGCCTTGCCTCATTTTAAGACTGAAATAGGAGCCGAGACCGCCTTACGCGTATCGTGATTTTGAGGAAGTTTGGCTCGATTTGCCGGAAGTTGGGGGAAATTGTCCACTCCAAGGGACTCTGAATTAACTCCTGATGGCCTTAGTTTCCACTGAAGCGCACAGAGGTAAAAGGAGAGCGCGCTCGGTGTCGAGCTTATAGGCCGAAATATAGCCCAGCTTGAATTTAAGACTGAATGAGTAGGCGAGACCTTCTCACGTGCATCGTGATTTTGAGCGTCCCTGATACGATTTGACGAAACTTGGGGGATATTTTGCAGTCCCGGGGACTCTAAACTAACTCCTGATGGCCTTAGTTTTTAGTGAAATGGAAACTAGTAAAAATAGCGCGCGCTCGGTGTCGAGCTTCTAGGCCGAAATATAGCCCCAATACATTTTAAGACTGAAGGAGTAGACGAAACAGCCTCAAGCGCATGGTTATTTTCACCAACTTTGGCTCGAGTTGCCGAAATTTGGGGGAGATTTTCCAGTACCGGGGACTCTAATCTAACTCCTGATATCCTTAATTTTAAGTGAAATTGACACAGGTAAAAGGAGCGCACGCTCGGTGTCGAGCTTCTAAGCCGAAATATAGCTTCACCTCATTTTAAGACTGAAAGAGTAGGAGAGACCAACTTACGCGCATCGTGATTTTGAGCAGCTTTGGAAGGATTTGCCAAGACTTCGGAAATATTTTCCAGTCCTGTGGACTCTAAACTAACTCCTGATGGTCTTTGTTTTCAGTGAAGTAGACACAGGTAAAAGGAGCGATCGGTCGGTGCCGATCTTCTAGGCCGAAATATAGCCCCACTTTATTTTAAGACTGAATGAGTAGCCGAGACCGCCTTACGCGCAACGTGATTTTGAGCCACTTTGGCTCGAATTTGCAGGAACTTGGGGGATACTTTCCAGTCCCACGGACTCTTTAATAATTCATGATGGTCTTAGATTTCAGTGAAATGGACAAAGGTAAAAGGAGCGCACGCTCAGTGTCGAGTTTCTTGGGCGAAATATACGCTAACTAAATTTTAAGACTCAAAGAGTAGCCGAGACCGCCTTACGCGCATCGTAATTTTGAGCAACTTTGGCTCGCTTAACCGGAACTTAAGGAATATTTTGCAGTCCCGGGGACTCTAAACTCATTCCTGATGGCCTTAGTGTTCAATGAAATGGACACAGGTAAAAGTAGCGCACGCTCGGTGTCGAGCTTCTAGGCCTAAAGATAGCCCCACTTTATTTTAACACTGAAAGAGTAGCCCAGAATGCCTTACGCCCATCGTGATTTTAAGCAACTTTGGCTCGATTTCACGAAATTTTGGGGATATTTTCCAGTCCAGGGGACTCTAAACTAACTCCTGATTGCCTTAGTTTTCAGTAAAATGGACACAGGCAAAAGAAGCGCACGCTCGGTGTCAAGCTTCTAGGCCGAAATGTAGCCTTGCCTCATTTTAAGACTGAAAGAGTAGCCGAGATCGCCTTCCGCGCATCGTGATTTTTAACAACTTTGGGTCAATGTGCCAGAACTTGGGGGATATTTTCCAGTCCCAGGGACTCTAAACTAACTCCTGATAGCCTTAGTTTTCAGTGAAATGGACGCAGATAAAAGGAGCGCACGCTCGGTTTCGAACTTCTAGGCCGAAATATAGCCCCACTTCATTTAGGGACAGAAAATGTAGTCGCTACCGCCTTACGCGCATAGTCATTTTGAGCCACTATGACTCAGTTTTCCGAAACTTGGGCGATGCTTTTCACTCTTGCGGACTCAAAACTAACCCCTGATGGCCTTAGTTTTCAGTGAAATGGACACAGGTAAAAGGATCGTATGCTCGGTGTCGAGCTTTTAGGCCGAAATATGGCCCCCACTTCATTTTAAGACTGAAAGAATAGCCGAGAATGCCTTAGGCGCATCGTGATTTTGGGCAGTCTAGCCTCGATTTGCGGGAACTTGATGGATATTTTCCAGTTTCAGGGACTCTAAACTAACTCCTCATTGCCTTAGTTTTCAGTGAAATGGACACAGGTAAAAGGAGCGCACGCTCGGTGTTGAGCTTCTAGGCCGAAATATAGCCCCACTTCATTTTAAGACTGAAAGAGTAGAGAGACCGTTTTACGCGCATCGTGATTTTGAGCAACTTTGGCTTGATTTCGGGAACTTGGGGGATATTTTCCAGTTCTAGGAACTCTACACTAACTGCTGATGGCCTTAGTTTTCAGTGAAATGGACACAGGTAAAAGGAGCGCACGCTCGGTGTCGAACTTCTAGTCGGAAACATAGCCCCGCTTTATTTTAAGTTAAAAGAGTAGCAGGCACCGCCTTACGCGTGTGTTGATTTTAAGTGACTTTGGCTCGATTTGCCGGAACTTTGGGATATTTTCCAGTCCCGGGGACTCTAAACTAACTCCTGATGGCCATAGTCTTAAGTGAAATGGACACAGCTAAAAGGAGCCCACGCTCGGTGGCGAGCTTCTATGCCGAAATATAGCCCCACTTCATTTTAAGACTGAAAGAGTGGCCGAGACCGCCTTACGCGCATCGTGATTTTGAGCAACTTTGGCTCGATTTCGGGAACTTGGGGGATATTTTCCAGTTCCAGGGACTCTAAACTAAGTCCTGATGGCCTTAGTTTTCAGTGAAATGGACACAGGTAAAAGCAGCGCACGCTCGGTGTCGAACTTCTAGGCCAAAATAGAGCCCCGCTTTATTTTGAGTTAAAAGAGTAGCGAAGGTTGCCTTAAGCCCATCGTGATTTTGAGCTACTTTGGCTGCATTTGACGAAACTTGGGGGATATTTTCAAATCTCGGCGACTCTAAAGTAACTCCTGATGACTTTAGTTTTCAGTGAACTGGACACAGGTAAAAGGAGCGCATTTTCGGTGTCGAGCTTCTAGGCCGAAATATAGTTCCACCTCATTTTAAGACTCAAAGAAAAGCCGAGACTGGCTTACGCGCATCGTGATTTCGAGCAACTTCGGCTCGATTTCCCGCAATACGCGAGATATGTTCCAGTCCCGGGGACCCTAAACTAACTGCTGACGGCCTTGGTTTGCAGTGAAATGGTCACAGCAAAACATTTTGAACACGCACTTTCGAGCTTCTTGGCGGAAACAGGGCCCCACTTTATTTTAAGCCTAAAAGAATAGCCGAGACCGCCTTACGCGCATCGTGATTTTGACCAACTTCGGCTCGATTTCCCGGAACTTGGGAGATATTTTCCACTGCCGGGCATACCAAACTAACTCCTGATATCCTTCGTTTGCAGTGAAATGGAAACAGCAAAACTTTTTGAACGGTCACTTTCGAGCTCCTGGGCCGAAATAGAGCCCCACTTCACATTAAGACTAAAGGGGCACCCAAGACCGCCTTACGCGCATCGTGATTTTAACCTACTTCGGCTAAATTTCCCGGAACATATGGGATATTTTCCAGTCCCCGGGGACTCTAAACTAAGTCCTGATTGCCTTGGTTGGCAGTGAAATGGACACAGAAAAACTTTATGAGCGCTCACTTTCGAGCTTCTTCGCCGAAATATAGCCCCACTTCACTTTGAGACTAAAAGAATAACCAAGATAGCCTTACGCGCATCGGGACTTTGACCAAGTTCAGCTCGATTTTCCGGAACTTCGGGGATATTTTCCAGTCCTGGGGACTCTAAACTAACTCCTGATTGCCTTAGTTTTCAGTGAAATGGACACAGGTAAAAGTAGCGTACGCTCGGTGTCGAGCTTCTAGGCCGAAATATAGCCCCACGTAATTTTAAGGCTGAAAGAGTAGACGAAACCGCTTCAAGCACATGGTTATTTTCAAGAACTTTGGTTCGATTTGCCGAAATTTGGGGATATTTTCCAGTACCGGGGACTCTAAATTATATCCGGATAGCCTTAGTTTTCAGTAAAATGGACACAGGTAAAAGGAGCGCACAATCGGTGTCGAGCTTCTAGGTCGAAATATAGCCCCAGTTCATTTCAAGACTGAAAGAATAGCTGAGACCGCCTTACGCGAATCGTGTATTTGAGCAACTTTGGCTCGATTTGCCGGAACTTGGGGAATTATTTCCAGTCCCGGGGACTCTAAGCTAACTCCTTATTGCCTTCGTTTTCAGTGAAATGGACACAAGTAAATGGAGCGCACTCTCGGTTTCGATTTTCTAGGCCGAAATATAGCCCCACTTTATTTTAAGACTGAAAGAGTAGCCGAGACCGCCTTCCGCGCATCGTGATTTTAAGCCACTTTGGCTCCATTTGCCGGAACTTTGGGGCTACTTTTTAGTCCCAGGGAATCTAAACTAACTCCTGATGGCCTAAGTTTTCAGTGAAATGGACACAGGTAAAAGGAGCACATGCTCGGTGTCCAGCTTCTACTCCAAAATATAGCCCCACTTCATTTTAAGACTTAAAGAGCAGCCGAGACCGCCTTACGCGCATCGTGATTTTTAGCAACTTCGGATCAATTTCCCGGGACTTGAGGGATATTTTCCAGTCCTGGGGACTCTAAGCTAACTCCTGATGGCCTTAGTTTTCAGTGAAATGGTCACAGGTAAAAGAAGCGCACGCTCGGTGTCGAGCTTCTAGGCCGAAATGTAGCCCCACTTTATTTTAAGACTGAAAGAGTAAACGAAACTGCCGTACGCTTATCGTAATTTTAAAAAACTATGGCTCAAGTTGCCGAAACTTGGAGGAGAGTTTTCAGTCCCGAGGACTATAAACTATATCTTGATGGACTTAGTTTTCAGTTAAATGGACACAGGTAAAAGGAGCGCATGCTCGGTGTCGAGCTTTTCGGCCAAAATATAGCCCCACTTCATTTTAAGACTGAAAGAGTAGCCGAGACCGCCTTACGCGCATTCTGATTTTGAGTAACTTTGGCTCAATCTGCCAGAACTTGGGAAATATTTTCTAGTCCCAAGGACTCTAAACTAACTCCTGATGGGCTAAGACGTCAGTGAAATGGACACAGGTAAAAGGAGCGCACGCCCGGTCTCGAGCTCCTAGGTTGAAATATAGCCCCCCTTCATTTTAAGACCAAAAGAGTAGCCGAGACCTTCTTACGCGCATCATGATTTTGAACCACTTTGCCTCGATTTCGCGGAAATTGGCCAATATTTTCAAGTCCCGAGGACGCTAAACTAACTCCCGATGGCCTTGGTTTGCAGTTAAATCGACACAGCATAACTTTTTGAACGCTCACTTTCGAGCTTCTGGGCCGAAATATTGCCCCACTTCACGTTAAGACTGAAACAGCAGCCGAGACCGCCTTACACGGATCGTGATTTTGATGAACTTCGGCTCGATTTCCCGGAACTTGCGGGATATTTTCCAGTCCCGCGGACTCTAAACTAACTCCTGATGGCCTTGGTTTGGAGTAAAACGAACACAGGAAAACTTTTTGAATGCTCACTTTCGAGCTTCTGGCTCGAAATATAGCCCCACTTCACTTTAAGACTGAAAGAGTAGCCGAGACCGCCTTACGCGAATCGTGATTTTGACCAACTTCGGCTCGATTTCCTGGAACTTGAGCGGTAATTTTTTTAGTCCCGGCGACTCTAAACCGACTCCAGATGGCCTTGGGTCGCAGTGAAATGGACATATCAAAACTTTTTGAACGCTCACTTTCGATCTTCTGGGGCGAAATATAGCCCCACTTACCTATAAGACTGAAAGAGTAGCCGAGACCGCCTTACGCGCATCGTGATTTTGACCAACTTCGGCTCGATTTGCCGGAACTTGGGGAATATTTTTCGGTTCCGAGGACACTAAACTAACTCCTGATGGCCTTGGCTTGCATTGAAATGGACAGAGGAAACCATTTTCAACGCTCACTTTCGAGCTTCTTGGCCCAAATATAGCCCCACTTCACTTTAAGACTGTAAGAGTAGCCGAGACCGCCTTACGCGCATCGTGATTTTGATCAACTTCGGCTCGATTTCCCGAAACTTGGGGGATATTTTCCAGTTCGGGGGACTCTAAACTAACACCTGATAGCCTAGGTTTGCAGTAAAATAGACACCGCAAAACTTTTTGAAGGCTGTCTTTCGAGCTTCTGGGCCGAAATATAGCCCCACTTCACTTTAAGACTGAAAGAGTAGCCGAGACCGCCTTAAGCGCATCTTGATTTTGACCAATTTCGGCTATTTTTCCCGGAACTTGCGGGATATTTTCTAGTCCCGGGGACTCTGAACTAACTCCTGATGGCTTTGGCTTGCAGTGAAATGGACACAGCAAAACTCTTTGAACGCTCACTTTCGAGTTTCTTGGCCGAAAGAGAGCCCCATTTCACTTTAAGACTGAAAGAGTAGCAGAGACCGCCTTACGCCCATCGTGATTTTGCCTAACCTCAGCTCGATTTACCGGAAGTTGGGGAATAATTTCGAGTCCCGGGGGCTCTAAACTAACTCTTGATGACCTTGGTTTGCAGTGCAATGGACACAGCAAAACTTTTTGACCGCCTACTTTCGAGCTTCTGGGCCGAAATATAGCCCCACTTCACTTAAAGACCAAAAGAGTTGCCGAGACCGCCTTACGCGCATCGTGATTTTCACCAACTTCGGCGATTTTTCCCAAAACTTGGGGGATATTTTCCAGTCCCGGGGACTCTAAAGTAACTCCTGATGGCCTTGGTTTGCAGTGAAATTAACATAGCAAAACTTTCTGGCCGCTCACTTTCGAGCCTCTGGGCCGAAATATAGCACCACTTAATTTTAAGACTGAAAGAGTAGCCAAGACCGCCTTACGCGCATCGTAATTTTGACCAACTTGGGCTCGATTTCCTGGAACTTGGGGGATATTTTCCAGTCCCGGGGTCTCTAAAGTAACCCATGGTCACTTTGGTTTGTAGTGTAATGGACACAGCAAAACTCTTTGAACGCTCACTTTCGAGTTTCTGGGCCGAAATCTAGCCCCACTTCACTTTAAGACTGAAAGAGTAGCCGAGACCGCCTTACGCGCATCGTGATTTTGACCAACTTCGGCTCGATTTCCCAGAACTGAGCCGAGGGATATTTTCCAGTTCCGATGACTGTATGCTAAGTCCTGACTGCCTTGGTTTTCAATGAAATTGACACAAACAAAAGGAGCGCACGCTCGGTGTCGAGCTTCTAGGCCGAAATATAGCCCCACTTCCTTTTAAGAGTTAAAGAGTTGGCGAGACCGCCCTACGGGCATGGTGATTTTGAGCCACTTTGGCTTGTTTTGCCGGAATTTGGGGGATATTTTCCAGTCCCCGGGACTCTAAATTAACTCCTGATGGCCTTAGTTTTCAGTGTAATGGACACAGGAAAAAGGAGCGCACGCTCCGTTTCGAGCTTCTAGGGCGAAATATAGCGCCATTTAATTTTAGGAGTGAAAGAGTAGCCTGGACCGCCTTACACGCATCGTGATTTTGAGCCACTATGCCTCGATTTGCCGAAAGTTGGGGTACTTTTCCACTCCCGGAGACTCCAAACTAACTCCTGATGGCCTACTGAAAAAGTAGCTAAGACCGCCTTACGTGCCTCAGGATGTTGAGCAATTTTGCCTTGATTTGGCAAAAGTTTAGGGTTATTTCTTAAGACCCGGGGACTCTAAACTAACTTCTAATGGCCTTAATGTTCAGTGAAATAGACACAGGCAAAAGGAGCGCACCCTCGGTGTCGAGCTTCTAGGCCGAAATATAGCCCCACTTCATTTAAGGACTAAAAAAGTAGACGGGACCGCCTTACGCGCATCGTGATTTTGAGCCACTATTGCTGGATTTGCCGAAACTTGGGCTATGTTTTCCACTGCCGGGAACTTGAAACTAACTCCTGATGGCCTTAGTTTTTAGTGAAATGGACAGATTTAAAGGGAGCGCACGCTCGGTGTCGAGATTCTAGGTCGAAATATATCCCCACTTCATTTAAAGACTGAAAGACTAGCCGAGACCGCCTTCCGCGCATCGTGATTTTGAGCAACTATGGCTCAATTCCCCAGACCTTGGGGGATATTTTCCAGTCCCAGGGACTCTAAACTAACTCCTGATCGCCTTAGTTTTTACAGAAATGGACACAGTTAAAAGGAGCGCACGATCGGTTTCGAGCTTTTAGGCCGAAATATAGCCCGACTTCATTTTAAGACTGAAAGAGTAGGCGAGGCCGCCTTACGCACATCGTGATTTTGAGCAACTTTGCCTGGACTTGCCGGAAATTGGGGGATATTTTTCAGTCCCTAGGACACTAAAGTAACTCCTGACGGCCTTAGTTTTCAGTGAAATGGACACAGGTAAAAGAAGCGCACGCTCATTGTCGAGCTTCTAGGCCGAAATATAGCCCCACTTCATTTAAGGACTGAAAGAGTAAAGGGACCGCCTTACGCGCATCGTGATTTTGAGCCACTATGGCTCGATTTGCCGAAACTTGGGGTATGTTTTCCACTCCCGGGGACTTGAAACCAACTCCTGATGGCCTTGGTTTTCAGTGAAATGGAATGAGGTAAACGGAGCGCACGCTCGGTGTCGAGCTTCTAGCTCGAAATATATCCCCACTTCATTTTAAGACTCAAAGAGTAGCCGTGACCGCCTTACGCGCATCGTGATTTTGAGCAACTTAGTCTCGATTTCCCGGAACTTAGCGGATAATTTGCAGTCCTAGGGACTCGAAGCTAACTCTTGATGGCCTTAATTTTCAGTGAAATGGACAGAGGTAAAAGGAGCGCACGCCCGGTGTCGAGCTTCTAGGTCAAAATATATTCCAACTTCATTTAAAGACTGAAAGAGTAGCCTAGACCGCCTTACGCGCATCGTGATTTTGAGCACCTTTGGCTCAATGTGCCAGAACTTGGGGGTTATTTTCCAGTCCCAGGGACTCTAAATTAACTCCTGATGGCCTTAGTTTTCAGGGAAATGGACACAGGTAAAAAGAAGCGCACGAACGGTGTCGAGCTTCTAGGCCGAAACTTAGGCCCACCTCAGTTTTAAACTGGAAGAGGAGCATCTTTGGCTCCATTTAAACGAACTTGGGTGATATTTTCCAATCCCGGGGACTCTAAACTAACTCCTGATGGACTTGGTTTTCACTGAAATGGACACAGGTAAAAGGAGCGCACGCTCGGTGTCGACGTCCTAAGCCAAAATATATAGCCCCATTTCATTTGAAGACTGAAAAAGTAGCCGAGTACTTTTTACGCGCATCGTAATTTTTTAAAACCTTGGCTCGATTTGCCGGAACTTGGGGGATATTTTTCAGTACTGGGAGCTCTAAACTAACTCCTGATGGCCTTAGTTCTCAATGAAATGAACGCAGGTAAAAGGAGCGCACGCTCGGTGTCGAGCTTCTAGGCCCAAATAGAGCCCCACTTCATTTCAAGACTGAAAGAGTAGCGGAGACCGCCTTACCAGCATCGTAATTTTGAGACACTTTGGCTCGATTTGCCGGAACTTGGGAGATATTTTCCGGTCCCGGAAATCTTAAATTAACTCCGGATGGGCCTAGTTTTCAGTGAAATTGACAGCACTAAAAGGAGCGCACGCTCGGTGTCGAGCTTCTAGGCCGAAATGTAGCCTTGCCTCATTTTAAAACTGAAGGAGTAGCCGAGACCCCCTTACGCGCATCGTAATTTTGGGCAACTTTGGCTCGATTTGCCGGAATTTGGGGGATATTTTCCAGTCTCGGGGACACTAAACTAACTTCTGATGGCCTTAGTTTTCAGTGCAATGAAAACAGGTAGAAGGAGCGCACGCTCGGTGTCGAGCTTCTAAACCGAAATATAGCCCCAGTTCGTTTTAAGACTGAAAGAGTAGCCCAGACCGCCTAAAGCACATCGTGACTTTGAGAAGCTTTGCCTCGATTTGATGGAACTTAGGGGATATTTTCCACTCCCGGGGACTGTAAAGTAACTCCTCAGGAACTTAATTTCCACTCAAATGGACAGAGGTAAACGGAGCGCACGGTCGGTTTCGAGCTTATATTCCCAAATAAAGCCCCACTTTATTTTAAGACTAAAAGAGTAGCCGAGATCCTCTCACGCGCATCGTGATTTTGAGCAACCTTGATTCGATTCGCCGAAACTTGGGGGATATTTTCTAGTCCCCGAAACTCTAAATGAAATTCTGATGGCTTTAATTTTCAGTGAAATGGACACAGGTAAAAGGAGCGCACGCTCGGTTTCGAGCTTCTAGGCCGAAATATAGCCCCACTTCATTTTAAGACTAAAAGACTAGCCCAGACCGGGTTACGAGCATCGTGATTTTGAGCAACCTTGGCTCGATTTGCCGGAACTTGGGGGATATTTGTCAGTCTGGGTAGCTCTAAACTAACTCCTGATGACCTTAGTTTTCAGTGAAAAGGACACAGGTAAAAAGAGCGCACGCTCGGTGTCGAGCTTCTAGGCCAAAATATATAGCCGAACATTATTTTAAGACTGAAAGAGTAGCCGAGAACTCCTTACGCGCATCGTGATTTTGAGCCACTTTGGCTCCATTTGCCGGAACTTGGGGGATACTTTCCGGTCCCAGGGACTCTAAACTAACTCCTGACGGCCTTAGTTTTCAGTGAAATGGACACAGGTAAAAGGAGCGCACGCTTGGTGTCGAGCTTCTAGCCCAAAATATAGCCTCACTTTATTTAGAGACTGAAAGAGTACCCGAGGTCGCCTTAAGCCCATGGTGATTTTAAGCAAATTTGGCTCGATTTGCCGGAACTTGGGAGATGTTTTCCACTACCGGGGATTCTAAATTATCTCCAGATGGCTTTAGTTTTCAGAGAAATGGAGAAAGGTAAAAGGAGCGCACGCTCGGTGTCGGGCCTCTAGGCCAAAATATAGCTTCACTTCATGTTAAGACTGAAAGAGTAGCCGAGACGCCTGACCGGGATGGTGGTTTTGAGCCACTTTTGCTCGATTTGCCGGAACTTGGGCGATACTTTTTAGTCCCACGGACTCTAAACTAACTCATGATGGCCTTCGCTTTCAGTGAAATGGACACAGGTAAAAGGAGCGAACGCTCGGTGTCGAGCTTCTAGGCCTAAATATAGCCTCACTTTATTTTAAGACTGAAAGAGTCGCCGAGGCCGCCCTACGCGCATCGTGATTTTGAGCAACTTTGCCTCGACTTGCCAGAACTTGTTGAATCTTTTTCTGTTCCTGGGACACTAAACTAACTCCTGATCGTATTAGTTTTCAGTGAAATTGAGACAGGTAAAAGGAGCGCACGCTCGATGTCGAGCATCTAGGCCGAAATAAAGCCGCACTTCATTTAAGGATTAAAAGAGTAGAGAGGACCGCCTTACGCGCATCGTGATTTTGAGCCACTATGGCTCGATTTGCCGAAACTTGGGTGATGTTTTCCACTCCCGGGGACTCAAAACTAACTCCTGATGGCCTTAGTTTTCAGTGAAATGGACACAGGTAAAAGGAGCGCACGCTCGGTGTGGAGATTCTAGGTCGAAATATATCCCCATCTCATTTTAAGAATGAAAGAGTAGCCGAGACCGCCTTACGCGCATCGTGATTTTGACCAACTTCGGCTCAATTTCCTGGAAATCGGGGGGTATTTTCCAGTCCCGCGGACTCTAAAGTAACTCCTGACGTCCTTGGTCTGCAGTAAAATGGACATAGCCAAATTTTTTGAACGTTCACTTTCGAGCTTCTGGGCCGAAATATAGCCCCACTTCACTTTAAGACTGAAAGAGTAGCCGAGACCGCCTTACGCGCATGGTAATTTTGTCCAACTTCGGCTTG
>Ga0126339_10000992_pt1 | contig 17914 bp, 4 predicted proteins | sample OrbTmetagenome_2_FD_92532 | JGI IMG/M metagenome (GOLD analysis project Ga0126339, IMG submission 92532) | Coral microbial communities from Petempiche,Puerto Morelos, Mexico - Orbicella T R C metagenome | ecosystem: Host-associated > Invertebrates > Cnidaria > Coral | place: Petempiche,Puerto...
ATTGTCACAGATGAGCTCTGTGACTGGAAAACGGTACGTCTTCTCCATCAAATCCAGCGAGTGGAGTCCTTCTTGAAACAAAGTTTGAAAATTGTTTACATCGTCGGGTACGCCACCAAAATTCCTCTGCAGCGCACGTTGGATTCCTTTGGTTTTCTCTTCAGAAAACAAATTGTGCGAAGTGCTCTGGTTCGTGTCTGTGCTAAGGCATTTGATTAGGCTGTAATAATCACGCAGTCCATGAAAATTTGCATACCTCTGATGCTCTTGGTACTCCTGGTATGCTGTGGCAAGACAACGGAGCTGGTTGTCATCTGGGTAGGCAACTTGACGAAACTGGCGCCCTGAGCGTGTACAGGATACTCCAGGACCAGCTTTGTGACTTCCAGCCTCGCGCAAGGATTTCCCAGTTTCAAACAAATCATCCACATCTGGTTCAGGCCGGGACAGATGGATTGCACGGTTCATTTTTGCAGCATCCAAAGCCCAATTTGAAATGCCCACAACAGCAACATCAGGAAATACACCATCACCTGGCTCCAGCAGACTGTGCAATACTTTGAGAGGGTTGTACTTTGACACCTCAGCGAGACCAATCTCATCAAGAAGAACAACTGGAAGAACATCACCGCTTTTGTTATGCTCCTTGTATTTCCTTGCCTTGTTAAACACCTTGAGAATTCCATCAGATGTTGATGACTCCGATCCCTGGTGAGAAACAACATAGAGTTGTGGCAGTGTCTTGAGAAAAGGATCCATGGCATCCTTTCCCCTCAAATTACTCCTGATGATTTGCATGGACAAAGACTTGCTGCAACCAGGCTTGCCAACAACAAAAACGGGAATTCGGGTTAGGATACAAACTAACATGACGAACACATTCTCACGAAGTGCAGCATTTTTGGCAGTTCCTTCTGGCAATTCCATTCGTTCCAGGTAATCCTCCTGGTCAGCTCTTACAATAGCTTCAAAGCTTGATTCTTGGAATACATGATTGTTGTGTTTTCTAAAGCACATAGAAACACACTTCCGATATCCCTGCCTGGCCTCTGCTGCGGGAAGACGTGATTGGTAGCAGTGCGCCAAGGCAAGTACAAATGATCTGATTGAGTGAGAAAAGCGACGGGCAGCTGTGTGGTAAATGCGACTATCGTTCAGCTTCGATAATGGCAAATCACCTCGTTGTTTCAGGGTTTCCTTGAACCATTTGACAAGGACAATACATCGGTAAGCATCTCGTAAACTGACACAATAAGGGCTTTTGTCAACTTCTCGGACATACTCTTGAGAAGTACAAAGAAGATCAACCAGTAAGTTGTTAGGATTTCCAGTGATTCCCTCGACCATGCGGCCAATGTATACACGTTCATCTTCCTTACTGAGCGAACCATAGTCCCAAACAAAGTCGATCATTGTTTCTGGCAGTGGATGAACACGGTACACCAGCTTTGAGTATTCATCTGTAATCGTCTTTCCACTTAGACCAGCTGTTGAAATGTTTCCAGAAGGGCGGAGACGGTATGGATTACAGGCAGCGATAAACACTAAGTTTGGTGGCAGCGGTTTCCCTTTGATGGTACGGTGGCAAATCATCTCATTGACTGTTCCGAGGTATTCGCAAGTGTTAATTTCATCAAGGAACACCCACACGTCCTTGCCACTCTTTGCTTCTACTTCCCTTTTGCTCACAAAAGTGACCAGCTCTTCCTCAGTTATTCCTGCATGGAAGTTGAACACGTGAAATGGGACATCACACGTCCTGGCAAGGTACCTAACAAGGCTTGTCTTACCACAGCCGGTTTCCCCCATAACAATGACCGGAATGCCTGCATTTATGCGTTGAATGATTAACACCATTTTGAGAATGTTGTCTGGCGTAAGAGCATAATCTAAGGCCTGCAAGCTGTCATCATTTCCTCTTGGAGTTGTTCGAACAATTCGATCAAGTCTCTCCTGAAGTTGTTTGTGATTCATCTTTGTGAAGTCCTCCATACCTTTACCTCTCATGGCTTGCCTCTTGAATAATTCTTGAACATTTGAAGGCACCAGTGACAAATCACGATACAAAGCGGAAATAGTTAGTGCTTCTAGACTGTGAAAGACAATGACGAGATGGTTGTTGTCAGCCCATTGAATCATTCCTTCTACCCGTTCAACCATTTTACCCGCGGCGTTCTTTGAAGCCCACTGAATCTCTTTCAGTACTTCTGTAGCTTGGTCTCTAGAGATTGCTTCTGACTGGACATTCTTGCACGTTACAACAGAGCGTGATGCAAACTCTCTTGACACCTCTAACAGGGCTTTGAACAAGCAGTTTCGAACATCGTGTGACGGGCCAAGCACAACCTTCAAATTATGTGGTTTAAAGTAAGGACTTGCTGAAAATTGCAAAAGCTGATCAGCAAACACTTTGATGAAACTCTCCACTATGTTATATGACAGGTCACCACTTGATGCAAAATGCTTTGATAGCAATGCTTTACAGCGCTCAGGAGAGAGGGGCTTCAATTCGTCCAGATTCAGGTCCTTGCTTTCCAACAAACCAGAGTCATAAGCATGGAGATATTGACAAACCACCTGAATAGGGCTCAAAGGTTCTTGGCTCACAACAAGGTCGTTATACCCATCCAGCTTGATGTGCACAGGAGAAAAGCACTTCGTAACAGGCAGTGAATCTTGTAACCATTGCCTCAGTGTGTTTGCAATTTCGATGTAGACATGTTGGGTTGGAAGGTGAAAAAGTTCTGTTCCAGAGGACACCATGCCAACAACAACAAGCTCAAAGATCAATGTGTCAAGAACTAAGGGATCATCCACTTCGCCAACATCAAAATGAACGCACTCATTGGGGCCAACCGTCAAACCTGACAACCTTTTCACTAGATGTTTACGCGACAAAGGCCCACTGATTGGAATGGTCACAGTTTTCTTTTTCCGGGATGCAGCATGTTCGTAAATGGCTTCCGTTTTTCCCACCCCAGGAAGATCGGATGTGACCATGAAAACTTCGGGGAAGACTTTCTTGAATGTGCCACGCAGTTGAACCTCGGTCATGCCAAGAACGTTATGTACTGCTGTAGAAAATTGATCAGCAATATGATGATGAACTCCTCCACAGCAAACTATACTCAACAGGTAGGGATCTTTAACTCTCTCTTGATATGCTCTGATGGCTGCAACAAGCTCAAACTGCATGTCGTTTGATAGGTTCTCCACGTTGGCTAAGCAGTGCAACCTGACGGCAGTCGCATGCTTGTGTGCTTCAAATGTGCGTTTCAGAAGTCGCTCAACCTCTTCCCAACTGGTCTCTGAATGACAGAACAGAACTTGGCTTGGCTGCGGATAAGAACCTGTTGTACTCTCGAACAGAGACATGACCACATGAGCGGTCTGTTTACTACCATGCTCAAGGACAGCTACAAATAGTTCGCCTGGTTTAACAGCTTTTTGCAAATCATGTTGTGGCACGTTGTGCAATTTTGTGGTTTGTTGACGTTTGGCAAATATTTTATCGAGAAACTTTCCGATGGCGCGGAGATCACTCTCGAATCCTTGGTTTTCCTTAGGTGCTTTGTACTGGCAATGAAAACTATCCAGGTCCTCGAGTTGTATACTTGGATCAACAAAGCGAAGTAGGTTATGGACAACCGTTTTCAATGACTGTCCTTTCGTATGAGGCAGGGATCTCGAAAAATACTTCTTTATCATCCAAAGCTGATCTGGATGAAAAAAATTTAAGAAATAGTGTTGCTGTTGCAAACGACTCAATAACGTCTCCCACTGCTTGAGTGTCGAGTCTAATGACTTTGTCTGAGATTCAATCTCTTCTAAGGAGGGAAGCTTGGCCCAAAATTTCTTAAAGCTTGGATGGCCGGATTCTCGCAGCAAGGTCACCATACTGAGGATGTCTGTAATCATCTCGACTTGTTTTGTAAATGCAGACAAGGCAAGGTTGACAGAAGAGCTCGCCACTTTGCCACCTTCTGGTTGCTTCATCTTTTCTTGCTTCTTGTCCGTGTTCATAATAAGGAGAGCTCGGCTTCGTAGGTCATGAAGCTCCGCCATGCTGTAGCTCGTCTCTTTTGCAGCACCTTCGTGGCGACGATAGCTGAGTTGAACGTCACATGACCCATCAGAGTTGGTCTTTATAAGGTAGCAGCCTTTCTGCAGGGCGTTGTTGATGATTTCTTTCGTCATTTCGCCTCGATTGGCAACATTCATGTACAGTCCTCGCAAACTGTGGACATTACAACTGCACTCCTTGATTTTCGCCGCCATTTCTGGTTTCTTTTCAAGCTTGCTGTAGTAGAACTTGAGGCTTTCCAAGAACATCATGGGATCTTTGGGCGTTTCTCGTAAGACATTTCGCAGGAATCCATGGACATCAATCAAATCAGAGACCGTCGCTTCAGAAACAAATTGATCAGAATGTTCTTCTACAGCATCGATTAATATCCGTATGTCTTCATTTGCAGTTTCTTTCATGAACGAAATCAATTCACTAGACTCTTGAAGTGTTTCCAAGATAGTTTTCAAAGTGTCATCAAGCTCGGAGTCGATCATGGCCACACTCTTACTTTCAACAATTTCTGATAGGCTTCTTATGGTGAGACCACCTGTGAGACCGGACGAAATGACGTCTTGTAGCTCCTTAGTTACCGCTGAATCATCAGCATCCTTAAATCCGAGGGCTGAGAAAATTAACATAAGCTGCCGAACTTTAGCAAAAACAAGAGGGAAGTACAGGTAGTTGATCAGCATCACTTTTTTTCGCTTAGGAACCAGACGATCACAGAAGGAACTGATCACTTTAAGCTCTCTAAGGAGATCGTCTTTATCAGTAATTCCAGAAAAGAGCGTGTCCACTTCTTCAATGCTTGGATCGGCACTACTATCAACCAGACAGATGCATGCTTCTTTGAACTGCTGCAATCCTTCGCTTTCAAGAAGGCGTAGCACCTCATCAGCTTTGGATTCTGGAAGGTCGTCTGCAGAACCAGCTAACTCCTCCACTTCTGTTTCACTTGATGTAAACACGTTTCTCAAACACATACGTGCGACGTTGCGAAAAATGACACATTCGCTCAACCTGGTTGTTGTACCTTCACAATCAGTCAAACTGTCCAGTGTTCCCCAGTAGTTCACATCAAGAACATCTGTAAGATTTGCGTTGTTCTTTTCTCTCTTCCTTTTGTTGACTTCGCGGATTAGAGACTCAGTATCCGAGACCACAACAATACCCTTGGACACCTCCTGGAGGAAACGGATTGTGTGCTCCAGTTTAGAGAACTGCTCATCAAAGGTCTGTGCACTTGTACGGGCCGAAGACAGCTGTGCTATCCATTCATCTACATTGACTTGATCGATTTTTGACTCATCAGATGAAAGCAAGGCACAATATATGGCCAACAGATTGACCTCCTCGTCCTTCAGGTTTAGGTAGAAGTCCACACGCAAGTCCTGTCTTTGTTGAGGGTGGATTAACCACTGTAAGGCTTCCATGACCGTCTTGACGCTAGAATGTTCTAGAAGTTTGCTCTTTGGGTGAAGTGCAGTTAACAAGGGTAACCAAACTTCACTGTGGGACGACATCACTTTGAAAATCTCTTCATAAGCCTTTCCTCCCTCAGCTGGCATCTGGATTAAATCGAGAGTGGACCAGAGAAGTTCCTCCTTTGCCCTAATTGAAAGATTAGATAAACAAAGTGTTAAGGACTTTCTAGGGCACTAAAGAAATATTTGCTCTTACGACAAAAACAGCGTCAAAATTGTCTGGATCTCGATAAAACGTACAATCATGAAGTTACGAGCGTACAATGTCTAATCACAAAGTTTTATTTTGAATGATGACCACTTGAAAGAAGTGAAGTGCACAGGCACATTACTGCAATAAAAGCATTACCAAAAACAATAACGTTAGATAGCTGAACAAAATTGATAGCCTTAACCAAAATAACATGTCACAACATGACAACTCCATTAAGATGGGCAATGTAAATATATTTCACATCCTAACAGATTACACATCCCATCATGTTAAACTTACCCGTCCAATGTTTGCTTTCGTAATTCCTTCTTTGGTTCCTTTGAGGCATCATAGCCAAGCAAGTGGACCATTTTCCTGTATTTCGATCGACGATCTCCAGTGCCACTTTCTTGTTTTATCGCGCTTCTGAGGAGCATTGTAAGGCGTTGCTGAATTGCTGGGGTATGATTCTGCGAATCTTCCAATGCATTCATGATCGATTCAAACTTTGCCTTTAATACCAAACCTTCTACTTCCTTATCCATATCTTGGCAAAGTGCTTTGTCCATTTTCAGCGCGTCTGTTGAACATAGGTACTCGCAGGCCTCCACAACATCGAGGATCTGTTCTTTTGGTTTCTTTCCAACGCGGAAGTAATTTGCCTTCAACCAGTTAAAGCAAATCATTTGTCTGTCTTCTTTAGAGATCCTGGCGTTCCAGTACGTGCAAAACGCTTTTGACCTTAACAGAACTGGAATGATGGAGACCATTTCCTTAGACTTGTGTGTCATGATAGCTAAAACAAAATGATAAAACTGATCTTCTGATTGCAAGCGGGCATCTTGAGCAATGGCTGTCAAACTGTCGAGAGTTGCCTGGGGCCAGTTGGTCTCTGACGCAATTTGCTCAGTCAACGCCTCACAGAAATGACGGGCCAGTTTTTCAGTCAAATTCTTTGGTACCTGACTCCAAAAAGATGGTTGAAGAAGATCTGGCTTTCTTGCGCGACGGCGTGAAATGAACTTGCAGTAAACACCTACAAATTCGTCCACAAGGTTCTGCAACAGGTTAGGATGACGGGATATCTCGTGGTAGAGATTCCAAAGGCACTGGACACTCGGAGAAAGATGTATTACATAACAAGAAAATCTTCTAGAGCTGTCTAAGTCTTTCAGTCTTGTGAGGCAGTCTAACACAATAGGCACCTGTTTGTCGAATTGCTGTTCAGTGCACGACCGTGATGAAAGCTTGTCTGCCACCTGAATTACATAGTTCACATCCAGAAGACTACAGAAGACTTTGATGAACATCAGACTTCCTGAAGAAGAGCCAGCTCTAAAAAGATCTTCTGCAACAATCTTGATGAACTTAACACTGCTCTGAGGCAGTGCCTTGTGGGAGCAACACCCAAAGGATGACAGAAGCTGGTCAGCAGCCCTCTTTCCTAACAGGTCACACGTACTCCAAGCTGACCTGGAACGCACGCGATTGACAAACTGACCAAGAAGAGCACATATGTACACCCTTTGAAAGGGAGTAGTGGAGGTTTTGATTAGTATTTCACTAACCCAATGAATAAAGAACTTCACGTCTGCCTCTGCATAGCTTGGGTGACCAAAGCCCAAGTGTTCACACTCCATGAGCATCTCCTTAAGATCACCACCTTTACCTAGGGCGTCATACAACAGCTCGACAAAGAACATCTGTCCAAGGAAAATCGTTTTCGACAGGTTGCGCTCATTTGGGGTATGAAAAATGTCATACTGATGCATTCCGTAATTCAATTTGCGAGAAGATGTCTCTTTCACAGTTTTGTCATCTTTTCCGCCAGTAACCTTTTTAATAAGCCACGACCATGATAGTCCTTCTTTGTATTTTATCACATACCGATAGCGAAAGGTTTCTTCATCATAAGCATGTATGAATAATGGTGGGGACATCCAGTGTTTTGTGCTCTCGGGACAACACTCAAGGTTTAGTGTCACACGCCCATTTAACATTTGCTTCTCTGTGAGAATCTTCACAGACTCAACTGTTTCGTCCAAATAAAGGTGGAAAACATACCTAAGAAACTAAAAAAATAACTTCTTTGAGAAAAAGCATGGTAAATTTGCAAGAACACTGTACTGCTAGTTTGGCGAGCCTATTGAAGCAAAATTTGAAATCAATTTTCTTTGAATTAAATCTCTATTTTAAGGTCAATACAAGGCATACATGCCATTCAATTCGATGCTCATTCAACGTAAGGGTTCATTAAATTCAATACCAACTTAATTCAGTGACTCATTCATTTCAAAACATTCAATATATTTGGCAATAGGAAAACGTGAACCTTTGGAACCCGCAGAACATATATTTTACTGTATTGTTTCAAACATAATAGGTTGTAAATGTCTATTTACAGAAAGAAAATTAATGTTATTGTAATATATCAAACACGAAAGACGGTGTTTGACCACATTTCCAAACACTGAAAAGAGAGTTGAAGATACGATGTGCAGCAGAGTATTTTTACCAACTTCAAGGTGTTTGGAAAGAAATGTGGTCAAACATTGTCTTGAGTGTTTGATATAATATTATGCACTCTTTCTATTTTCCACTAAAATGTGCACATTGCTATGGTGTGCTAGGCTCTGTCATTATGTTAGTGAAATAAAAATCTAATGACCCATGCATGGATACACTTACTGGTGGGCAGTAAGAGACTACCCATTTGAATTATGCAGGAAATACATTTCTCAAACTCATTATAATTCATGACGTTTAAACAAAGGAAATCATGACCGGGATGGTGTTAATCTTAATTAGCACCTTGATTAGCATAGACTTTTACAATATTATTTCTCCGTGTTTTTGTTTTCATTGAGAAGCTACACTGTATATCAACCACTCCAGACAGTGCTTGACAACGTATATCAATCACTCCAGACAGGGCTTGACCACATTCCAAACACTTGTTCGCCAGAAATACTCTGCTGCACGAGGGATTTTTGACTCTTATCAGTGTTTGGAAATGTAGTCAAACACGGCCTTTCATGTTTGATATATTACATGAATTGGGAAATCTAGAACTTTGTTATACAAAGCTGTTTAAGTTGCAATATCCAAGTTTATAATTTAGAAGGGCATCATGACCATCAAGTAGGTTAAAAATTTTCATAACATGATACATCACATGCTGGGGTGCCTACTAAATGAGGGTACCACAACAGTATTTGGAGGTTCCACCAGCATTATGAAGGAAAACTGAAAATAAGAAACCTAGACAACATGGTATTCCACATTGATTACCCAAAAGGAAAGGTTTTAAAAGGAGGTAAACTGGAATTTTCAGAAGGGGTGAGGGATCAACCTGAAAAAACCTCTAGTGGAAAACTAATTGGAAATGTCATGCAACATAACATATCTGCATGTCCAGTGCATATATTACATATTTGTGAACTCATAACCCAAGTACCTGCTCTGGATTTTTAGTGGGTTCCTCTGGGTCACAGTTTTCCTCTTCCTCTGTGTCACTCAGTGGAGATCTGTCACCCTGCATACAATCAAAAGCACAAACCATAAATGAAGACACGGTGATTGAGCAAGAAACTTGAAAGTTCCGATTTCACTAGCAGACATCAAGTCATGTAAAAGTTAAAAAAAAGTACATTAAAGATTAAAAGTCTGGTAGAAAGAATTTATAGCTTAATCTCAATTTGCTCTACATGAAATTCTGCCAAAAAGGGAATTTAAAGAATTTATTGAACCCAAGATAGCAGTGAAAGAAATTCTCCCAAATTAACACCATACTAAATGCATGCAGGAATGGAACGAGAATTTGCAAATTGGTAAAATGGTTTAAGAGGGAATCCACCAAAAGTTTGACTAATAAGGGCACAAAAACTTTGTACCAAAATTGTTAATATCATATTGCAAACTTCTGTGTCACTGTTTTAAATAAAGAAAAAAGAAATCATTTCTAACAACACCAAATGTCAAAAACAAATGTTGAAGCTCACATGAGACACCTGAAAGTACAGGTGAAATGAAACTGACAATGAAATTAAATCTGTGTTTCAAATATTTCACTGAACTTTGAAATTTCTTTTCTTGAGTTCCCATGGGAAATCGTTTCTGGTATTATTTCAGGCACATATTTATATCTTAAGCTTTTAGAACATGCAAAAAAGACTGTTATATACTTAAAATTATTCTGGTATAAGGTTTTTGTCCACTTAAACCTGAAATTGCTCGATTTCCTATTGGATTTTGTCTTAAGGATGTTTGTGCGAAAATTTTTTTTCTGAGACTTTTACCACTGTAAGACGATGAGTTAGTTATGTCAGAAATGTAACAAAATGGGGGGTCACCGTCTTTCGTTTGCAGAGAACATGCCTGGAAGAACACCCTAAATCTGAAAAAATCGGGCTTCGTTAGCAAATAAGGGCCACAGTGTCTGTAAGCCCAAAAATATTGCAATTAGATCTTTGAAGTGAAATTATGTTCTCTGCCAAATATAGTTTAAGTGGACCTATTTAGTGAATTTAGTCAACTGGTGAGGTGCCTTAAAGAACAAGTTCACATTTAATGACCATAGTTTCACATGCCTTGTAGCCACAAGATGGCAGGATTTGCTGTCCCATGGACAGAAATCTTGAATTTTTTTTAACTTCCCACATTGATTTTTTGTTCATTTTTGGACAATGTGGAGATAATTGTAAATGAAATCTGTTTCTGGAAAGCAAAGTAGGTAGGGGTCACCGAATGTCCAAGATCGTTAAATCCAGGCAAACCTATAGCAATGGTCATCTACCCTGTCATTGCTTATTTTATTACTTAGAGCACGCTCTCATGCATGACCTGGCTGGTGAATTTGTGTGCGCAGTAAGGATGCGCAGAAACAATTAGCACAAACATCCTTAAAAGGGTATAATTTATGTTAAGTATTGTATCAGCCTAACACCAAGTTTACTTAACAACATTCACAAGTGGAAATGGACAGCAATAAAGAGAGGATTTCAGGCAGCCTGATTTAATTTGTGTAAGGAGAAAACTTGAATAAGCAATGTTTCTTGGGACTCTTTTTTAGGGGAACACTAAATATTATTGTCATTTTGTAAAAAGAAACCACTGCTCTATCTTAAACCTTAAAGCATTAATGCAACAGGTTTAGAAAGCATCACATAATATTAATATTACAGTAATAGCCCTCGAATAAGAACCTGGGTTTTAAGGACCTGTTAGGCTAAAATTTTCATTTTAAGCCCCCTCCACATAAAAACCTATTACGGCTAAAATTTTAAGTTAGGTTCTTATCTGAGTGGGGTTGCTGTAAAAGTATATAGGCAGAAACTGCTGAATTAAGATCATCATACTGTACATCATACTGTACCTGCACTGAACTGCCTATAGGCATTGCTCTATATTACAAATAAATGATTTATACAATGTACTGTATTATGATATGATATTTATAATATATATAGTATATTCAGATGAAATTCATATGAAAATATACGAACCTATTTTAAGAACCTTGGTAGCCTAAATTTGCTTTAAGTACCATTTATATAAGAACCTATTTAGGCTAAATTGAAAAATTCAGGTTCTTATATGTGGGCTATTACTGTATACTAGAGGAATTTTAAAGTCAAGACAGTATTGATGATTTTGCAAGAAAAAGCAATACACTTGGGTGTGTTGTTGGTTTACACTACACATGTCTCACTTGCATGTCTCAAAGAGCTCATCAAGATAATAATAATAATAAATGCACAGCAACTTCAGGAACCCAATAGCAATCTGTAGTATTGGGAGATTCAACAGATGTACATGATTGGGTGCTCAAGTAACAAAAACATTACTTCCTGTATACTACGTAATCCTCCTAAATCTAGCCATGAACTTTCACCCCCATGCCTAAGTGTACAGTGTCCAATGTATACTATTAACACAGCTTAATCAATGACTGCATGTTGGTGAACTAGTTGCACTACATCCAAAGTTCTTAGGTGGAAAGTCCTTGGCCATAGAGTCATGAGTTTAAGTGGGCTGTCGCAACAGCATTCTTGTTGATGTTGTTAACACAAGCTGACTTCAACTGAGATGCCAATGTGCTGTAGGGAATTTGTGTTCTCAAGAGAAACAATTCCAGGTGCAGGGTTTAAGGCTGCTGTAGGGCCATCAAGGGGATGTAGACCATTTCAAATTCAGGTGAGGGCATTGCATTAGTTGGGTGAGGGTATCGCAAAGGGTACCACTCTTTTCATCGCATACAAGGCATGGCACAGTGTAGGAGGTGGCACGTTCTCTTAATACTAGGATGAATTGACAGCTAAGCACCTGATGATATCAGCTGCAGGTAGAGCTTCTAATGATTGGCTGGAAAGGGAGTTTGGAAACTTCTGGAGTGAGGCACATGTGTGGCAGGACACATCGCTGTTAGCAGTATCATTATCCAGGGAAAAAAGGTGGCGCTGTACAACCATTTGGAGATGGTGCTGTTAAGGGTGGTCTAGTTTCATGTGAAGGGTGGCAAGACCATCAAGCATAGAACATGGTACCACATTCAATCAGTTAGTGGGGGGATGTGAGGGCACTAGAGTGGAAGTGTATGTTAGACAGCAAGCATGCTATTGGTGGATATGGAACTGGCACTAAGATCTAGCACTTTATGCCTTTCATGTTTATAGTTACCTTTCTGGATGGTCAGGCACCAGCCTTGTCTTAAGTGTGGACAGATGTGGCATAAATTACAATATTTAGAGAGGAAGCCACATCAGCTGAAATTGTTTTTCATGTGGGTTCTCTCTCCTGATCAAATTGGAATTTGGAGATGTTTGTTTTTGTGGACAGAGGGCCGGAAAGCGGCAAACCCAGAGTAAAACCCTTGGAGCAAGGTGGGAACCATAAACAAATTCATCCTCATACGGCAGCTGGCAGAATCAAAACCAGGCCGCCTTTGTGGGAGAAGAACACTCACCACTGCGCCATCACTGCTCCCTTGTAGTTCGGTACACTCATTTTGTATGCTAGACAATGCAGGTCTGCTAGTGAATGGTATTATCTAGGATTTCTTGAACAGAAACACTATGTACAACTGAATTCTTAGTTTCCTGAAACTGGCTGTGGTGTTTTCAAGTAAGATGTTCTCTGCAGGGTCAACTTTGACAGCATCTGAAAAGAGAGCCAGACTGAGGTGAGAGGCCTCTGCTGGGATGGGGAGGTGACGCCACTGATTGATGCTTCACTTATCTGAACCCTCTCAAACTCTGTGTTACCATCTCCAAGAATAAGAGCTGTCTTCATAACGTTCATAATTGATGGGAATTTCCTTTCAGCCATGGCACCCTTCAGGTCATCAACCTTTCTCCAAAGGTGGTCAATGCAGATGGGCATATTCTGTGTACCGGTACCAATCTTTTGGAATGGGTTCTAGCTGATAGATTCTCCACTCATCAGCCAGTTTGTCCAGACCCACACCTACAATCAGCTTCCTTGCCAATATTCTAATTGCCATTAGGGTCCAATCTTCTGAACAGGCTTCAGGTTTTAGTACCTTGCTGCTTCTCAGGATAATGCTGTCAAGTGGTAGTTTACTCAACTAGATGCTCTGTTGCAGCTTTGAGAAATGATTTGGTACCTCCCAGGAAAAAATTCTTTTGCTTTTCTCCTGACCCTAAACCTTGACTCAATTCCTCTGCAAGTTTGTTCTCCATGTCCATTTCTTTGTGTGCCAAATGGTTGAAGTGCTCTTACCCTGAACAACTTGCTCCCAGTCTGATTAAATTGTCCAAGAATAACATCGAACCACAGGGGACAACATATTCAGCCAACACACTCAGTAAAAACTCAGTCTGAACTGTTGGACCTCCTTTCTTTATTTTCTTATTTATCACTTGAGTAGTATTTACAGGAAATATAGGAGTTTTTGGCCAATTATAGGAGTTTTATAGGATCCTACAAAATATATGTGACATATAGGACAGCTGGGATGTACGGGTCTAACAGGAGGAGTGGTGGGATCCTCAGTTCTGGTTCAGGGGTTATGTCCATTTCGAAATACCGGTACTCACCCAGAGGAACAACAGCGGTAGGAGTGGACAAGCGAAATACTCAAGATTGGGTGCAACAAACTGCTTGGGCATGGGCGTTGGCAATAGTCTCTGCATTCTAAGTGATTACTCTGATCTGAAGACTTGCCTCTTGGCTTGGCAGCCAATTTGTCATTGATGATCATAAATAATATGCCAGTCAACATGTTGATGTTCAAATCTTTAACAACAAAGGCATCGAGTGTGCGGCATGCATTTGTCAGCTCATGAGAGGGTGAGATGGGGACTCACCAGCAAAAAGTGGCATAACTCCATCTGCATGTAAGGCCTGATGAGATTGTTTGACCGTGAGAGCATCAATGCCCAAGGTGACAGAGGCCTTGATTATGCTGGTTTTGCATCTGTTTCTAAGGTGAGCTTGAGTTAGTGGTGTCGATAGAAGGCAGTGAAATATATAGGGAGATTGCTTGATGATCAACAGTTTACAGTTTAACAATTTCTAAACACTTGAACATGAACATGATCTCAATAAGATGCCGACTCAAAAAACGTGAAAAAAAGCAAACATAACGACGCACGCTGGCGCAAGTATCACATAGAATGGCCATGGTAGAAGACTTAATAATAAGCAAATGGTAATTAGAGAAAGGAAAAAAATGTTGGAACATTCCTTATAAGTTGGGTTCTTATATTTGATCCATCAAACCAGGGCTCGAAATTGCGACTCACTGGTCGCCAATGCGACCAAGAATTGAGCACTGGCGACTAAATTTTCAGAACTGGTCGCCAGCTGGCGACTCTCATTTTGTCCGATAACTAAAGAAAACCATGACACAACTTTTGTTTGTAAATCTTTATATTAGGAAATCAATCGGATATGGTAGCTAGTATACAACTCACCTTTCCGTTCCCAGTAAAATAATGTCTGAATATTACACGATAATCGAAAAAATTGAACGCATATTTTGACACGTCAATACTGTGTTCACGGCGCGCCATATTGTTTCAGCCGCTTCTTCCGAAACTGGGATCGCAGGCGCACTTCAACACCATGTGCTTTTGATTTGCCGCGAAAATGGCAGCAGATACCAATCAGTTGAAGAATTATGTGAGCGAAAGGCATCAAGGAAAGCAAGTACAAAATAAAGAACGGCATTTCGAAGAAGTAGCAAAGGGAAAATACGCAAGGACCCGTGTTTGTCTCACAGTGAAAACCATGCACTTAAAACGTTTTATGCTTCGCTTCATTTAAAATGACTGTGGAGACAACCATCACCTTCAGAGCAGAGACATACCACCTGAGAACAACGGTAGCTTTATAACTAAGTGTTACTCGTGTTGTTTCTAATTGTTTTCGCTCTTCAATTGTGACTTTTCTTGCATGCAAAGTAACGTATAAAATCAAGTTCTTGTGTAAGTTATATGTAAAATAAGTTGGCGACCAAAATTTACGACCTGGCGACCAAAATTTTTCCTTTAGTCGCCAGCTGGCTCCCAAACGAAAAAGTTAATTTCAAGCCCTGCAAACCTGTAGTAATCCACCTTAAGAGCAGCTTTTTTGTCTACTGAAATTATAGTAGGGCATGGTTTGGGGGATCAGCACGAAATTACTGAAGTTTGGCACAGAATTCAAATAACTGTACATGTTTAGCCTGAATAGGGTTAGGAACACCCTGTCTGCTTCTGAGAACTGGTCCTTGCACAAGTTCATGAGTTGAAGCAGAGAGAGCACAAGAAAAGATTTAAGTTAATTACTGAACAAGCCATAACAGGGAGCCACAACAGTACCTTAAAGTGCTTCTAGACTTCCAAAGAACATCCATAACTCCATGAACTACTTGTAAGATAGTAAGAAATAGAGCTTGCTCTCTGACGCGAAACTGATAAAAGCATTAATAATGGCATTTCCCCTGCAAAATTTTGACCGAGATCTCAGCAAGATCTCAGTCAAAATTTTGCAGGGAAATAGAAGCCATTATTAATGCTAATCTGGGCAAGATCTCCAGAATTATCTTGGGTTATAACTATTCTTGACAATCTCACCACTCTCGGCAAGATGTTGGCAATTTCGGCGAGATCTTGGAGAGATTCTTGTTGTTTCTAAATCTCGGCGAGATCTCGGTGAGACGTAGGCAATCTTGGTAAGACATTTGTGTCTTTCAAAATCTCACCAGGATCTCGGCAAGATCTTACTGAGATTTAGAAAGACTTTAACATCACGGTGAGATCTCAGTGAGATCTTGTCAATCTCAGCAAAATGTAGAAAATCTTGCCGCAATCTCATCAAGATTTGAGAAACCCACAAACATCATGGTGAGATCTCTATCTCTGCAATCTCGGCAAGATCTTGTCAATCTTGGCGAGATCTTGTCAATCTTGGCAAGATCTCACTTATCTTGGCAAGATCTCCGTAAAAATTTTGCACGGGTTGTCATGCCTCACAATTGAAGCCAAAAAGCTTCTCTTATCAGCCCTTAAAAGAACTTTTCTGGATAATTATTACTTGTTAAAGTAACTGCATCAACAAAAAGTTTACAAAGAAGTGAATAAACAAAGCCCAGAAAGCATGTTGTCTATGGACGATTTGGTCATCATAAAACTACCAGTACACAACAAGCAACCTAGATGCATAAACATGTTAAATTAAAATTTAGCAATCAAATAACATACCTTCACTGAAGGATCCCACTGATCTGCAGCAACTTGACCTCTGCTTGATTGTTGGCCACTTTGGTCATGGGACCCTGGACATCTGGAAAGATAATCTTCCATTGTGTCATTTGCATATTTTTTCCAGTCAGTTGGCTGGTTTCTACCATGGCTGTCTGTAATATTGTCATGATCCCTTGCTCTCAGAGGATCATCAAAGCCAGGATTGCTCCTTCCATTCTCACTATAGCAACTGCCAGATTTTGGGAGATGCTTTGTTTCTTCTGCAGACATATTCTGATGATTTAAAAGGCTGAATAAATATACATTTACAAAGTGTCCACGCAGGATTGGAAACTCATATTAATAAAATAGATCACCATGCTATATATATTTAGAAAATAGTCCAGAGAAAATATGCACACTGATAAATGGTTAAAAATTGCGTTTTTATAACTCTGTAGAAACATAGAACTAGCATGAGCTGTTAACGTAATGATGGCATGAGCAAAGAGAATTTACATCTTGATGGCAAAAGTAAACAAGTTGTTCTCTTTTTGTTGTGATATTTTCTAAAACAACATGAGTGGAAGTTTGGGACACCGAAAAATGCTGTGGGAGCACAAGCTGACAGACAAGTATTTCCACAGCTTATTTGAGTTGTCCCAAACTTTCATGAGCATAAGTGTAAAAAAATACCAACAGATTTAGGAAAATTAAAAAAATAAATAGAGGATATTACATGCCCGCGCGTGGATACGAATTTTATCTTTGAATTGGAATCCACAAGTGGGCATGTAATATTCTGTTTATTATATAAACATGCTAATGACGAATTTTTTTATGATTTTCCGAAGATTTCCAAACACTTTCCGAAGATTTCCAAAGATTCTCCAAAAGTTGTCCGAAGCCCAGACAAACACTTCGGAACATTTTAAGAAAACTTCCGAAGATTACCGAAGATTTCCGAAGATAACCGAAGATATCCAAGGAAGATCTGATGATGTTTCGATCACACAGCAACACATCTAAGTTCAGTTTAAGCAATTATCAAGTTAGTAACCATGGCAACACCAATATCCTCACACGTGAACGATAAAAATAGTATCTTCACTGCGCACAAAGAAGATATGATTTTTTAGTAAAAGGAGAAATCCTGATATTTCACTAGTGTTTACATAATAAAATAAAATATTCACTAATTGCTATTAGGTATCTGAAGTTCTGAAAGGAAAAACTAACTAACTAAATAAATAAATAATATGAAGGAAGGAGCTTCCTAACACTTGCTTTAAATCTATTTACATAATTAAGTAGCACTATGTCAGTGCCTTTTGGCAACACATTCCATCCAAAATCCTATGAAGACTAGTGAGACAATCTCAGATAGTGCAGAGCGCAATTGATAGCTCTGGTACAGTAGTCCCATAAGTACTCACCCCTACTCGGTTCACTTCCGGTTTGTGTCTACCTTGGTAGTCTG
>Ga0126339_10000993_pt1 | contig 17907 bp, 7 predicted proteins | sample OrbTmetagenome_2_FD_92532 | JGI IMG/M metagenome (GOLD analysis project Ga0126339, IMG submission 92532) | Coral microbial communities from Petempiche,Puerto Morelos, Mexico - Orbicella T R C metagenome | ecosystem: Host-associated > Invertebrates > Cnidaria > Coral | place: Petempiche,Puerto...
AGAGAATTAGATCATTTTAATTGTGTCACGTTCTTTGAAAATGCTCCAGCATACTGGAAATTCTTGGGTAAGCCCTTGAAAACCTATTCACGAAACTCGAAATTTAAGCTTTTTTGTTCCCACTAGTCATTTGAAAGAAGGCATTGTTCTGAGAATTCGAGGCCGAGGAAGTGAATTTGCAAAAAAAGCTGCCAGCATAAAGAACACCCTGAATTTTCTTGGCTCTGAGAAATGGTGGTTTCCTTTTTACAATTTTTTTTGTCAATGACGCCGGCGCGGTGGATTAATCACGGCAGACGATGGTTAGACACAATGCTCAATGTGTGTGGTTCTGTATATAAATGGCAAGTGCCTAAACCTCTTAAAACATCCAAGTTTTGAAATGTCTTACTCAAGGCTGATTACCCAACTGCACTTTGTTCTGAAAAAAAAAAAACTGTTTCGAAAATTGGCAGCATTTAAAGTTTCCGCATTGCTTGTCTCGTCTCGTAAATGGGTCCGCAGCTATTTAAGTCATTAGTGTCCATGGCTGGCCTGTGTGGGCGCTTAACGCTAAGCTGAGTACACATAGCTAGTTCATAATACCCCCTAGAAATTAAAAAGCACTTTGTGTAAAGATATACTTAATATCACTTGGAGGTTTAAGTAATATATCAAACACGAAAGACCGTGTTTAACCACATTTCCCAAACACCGAGATGGGAGTTGAAAATACTTCGCGCAGCGGAGTATTTTTGACGCTTTTTTAACGGTCTTGACTTCCTTTGTATAAACGTGATAAATTATTGATAATTTGAGAAATAAAGTTCCTGCTTTCTCTATCGAGTGTACACGCACAATTGTGCTTAGCCTTTTTTTTTTTTTTTGATGTCAGGGCGACAGGATCGAATGGGGGAAAGCAGTTGATAACATAAGCTATAGCCACAGGACCTAAATTCACAAACTAGGGAAAACTTAAATTTGTACTAGCCTTTAATTCTATTTTAAGTTGTAATTACGGAATCAGGGTGATGGGATCTTTACAGATTTTCAGGTCGGTAATATCACATCTGAAGCATGCTATTTTTGTGTTGTGATGCCATTTTTTGTGGCCCATGGAAGTGTTATTAAATTTAAACTTATTTCATTCTTCAACCGACCAGGCTTTTATCTTATATTATTCTATCAATTATGCCTAATTAAAGCGTTATTCTCGCTTGCATTTGTAAGTGATCTGAAAAGGTATTATATGCTAAATAGTAAACCAGTAAAGAGGGCAGAGGTCTAAGAAACTCATAAAAGCCTTTTTAATAAGTCTTTTAAAAGACTTATCAAGTCTTTAAAATAGTTCTTATCAGACAAAGGCTACAGGTTATGACACACAAAATGGTCTTTAATTTAATTGATGAAAACATTTCTCTGCAATTTACGTGCAGTTATATGGTAAGAGGGTAGCCGGCATGGCGAGGTCTTTACGAACATGCGATTAAAAAACAAGATTAAATAGAAATCATTACCGCTCTGAATTTGACTATTTTAGGCCGGTAAAAATCAAATTTCAAAGGCTGATTTCTCAGCTTCATTTGAAATTTCCAGTCATTTCTCAGTTGTAAGTAAATTGTGCGGGTAGATATTAGCTATCAGTTAAAAGAACGTCCTTATTCAGTTTTAACTGGTCAAACTTTTAAAAAGCGACATTTAGTGTCATAGTCCAAAGTTGCTAAATATAGTTCAAATTAACCGCGATTTTTTTACATAAAGACATCTCAAAAGTCTTTAAAAGACTTAGGGAAATTTTAGAACGTCTCCAATACCTCTTTATCCATTAATCCTTTTGCAGGTAATCGATGTTTTCAACACCTTCTTTGTATTACTAAAATTAAACTACAACCGAGTTAGATTGGTGAATTTTCATGTGTTAACAGACACAGCAAAACGCTTTGAGACGTAAATCTTGCCCGAAGTTTCTATTTTGTTACTATGTTTCGTTCAAGATATCATGGGGTCCAAAAATGACCTGATTGAAAGTTACTCCTAGCAAAACAAATTTCGACTCGGTGAACATTCAATTTGTTTGTCTATCTGTGACGGAGCAAAGTCTCCGCTTAAGTCTTAACAATCTTGTCGGTGTCACGTCAAAAAACTGACATCACAGTCTCAGACAGTTTATTTTCCTTTTTTAAGGGGCACTGTTATGGGAATTTTGCGATACTTTTGGTCCATGCAGAGCTAAAATTGTGACTGAACACCTTTTCTCAGGCGTAGTGAAACTCTCCCGTTGTTGAAGGGACGGCAAATCAAAATTGTAATTCATAGTAATTCGCGTTTTTCCCGAAACGCGACGATTTTCAAGAATTTGAAAAAGTCTTCTAGATTTTTCTATTTGACATCAGAAACTTGTGCTTGCGGATCCCATTGTAGCTACTGACAGTAGCATTAAAGAGTAATTTTTAAACTAACCGTTATATATGGGTTTTTATGAACGAGAATATTTCTAAGGCTTTGACATTTCGATGTTACTGCCCTTTAGAGAACCGACAGGAAAACACTTGTTTTATCTGGACCGCCGATTCAGGAAATCTTCATTGTCTTTTGCCTAAAAGAGATTTAGTTATTTTACACCTAATCGCACTTAATACGACAGTTCCAAATCAAGATAACGAGCACATACTCGAAATTGAAGTGAAGTTTCCTCAATCGATGAATGCATGGTAACTAAAAACGTAATTAATTTGGCACAAGGTATTAATGAAGAAAGAATAATTTAGTCGATTCTTGGGTCTTGTTTCTTAGCTTTTGTTAATAAAGATTATTCTCTAGTTTACTTAACATTTGACCCTTTTATTTCCGCGCTAAACAATAAATCTGTCGGGAGCACGACGGTCAGACAAGGTCCATTGTGTGAACATGTGAGGTAATACATCGGTGGTACTGTTAGTTTTAAACCGACAATTTATCTTGCGGTCATCAACATAACACCAAAAACTATAATCACTTTATTCGAAGATTTTCCCACGAGGATTATGCCCCCAACATGCACATTCCCAGAAGTTTTAAATTCCCTGGTCTGTGAAACTCGATACAGACCGGTTAGTACAATGAGTGAACATGAAATTCCAGATACCCGAGGGCACTAGATTGTCACTAGGGTTAGTGGATACCCCTGGGGTATGACTAACCTACCTACGCCAGTTCCAAAGTAGTGTACGCCCAGATGTCTGTTTCTCTTCATTTCAGATGACTCGTTGGAATTAAAGCCGACACCCAGGGGTCTGAACGGGGGTGATGTAACCTTAGTTATCAGTTATATTTTCGGTAATTTCTAGGCTATCTGTAAATTTGTCAGATCTCAGATCTTAGTTTATAAGTAAAAAAAAGAACGTTATTTCTCAGCTGATAGTTCAAATTTGGACCATTTTTCTAATATGAGTTAAACCCCAGGTAACAATTTTTGCATTGGTGGGCGTTTCCACGAATTACAGTGGAACGAGCGTTGGTTTTCAAATGGGCGTATATCTTAGTCTTGAAGTCGCCCCTCTGTTGCATGTCTTGTGTATTTCAAAACAACAAAGCAGACAGGTAAATAGCACCGATGAAATCACTTCTGTGATTTATTATATTTTCTATCTCTTCTTCCAGACTGTAAGTCGGCTCATGCCGACTAGAAAACATAAATCTCTTCTTTGTCGAACACACACATACCCCCTAGTTGGAGACAAGCATCTTATCTACCGGTAAATACCACTTCAGCATTTAATCGTCTTCAAAAAACGAAAAGGACTGATATGACTTTATGTACTCTAGTTACATTTTCAGTTTCAGCTATCTTCTCCGAATTTCAAGGTGACGTGACGAAATTTCAGATACTTTTATCAACCGGTACGTAGCAACAACAATTTCAGTTTTGAAAAACTAAAGGCCAACTTACACGCTACAATTTTTCGGCCCAGAATAGCCCAAAATTCACGAGAAAAGTTGTTTGCGAGCACAAAGATCGGCCTAAGTTTTAGAAGATGTGCTGCATTGCAACAGATCTCACAAATCGGGCCGATTTTCACCCACTCGATTTAAATAGAACACAAAAATTGAGCCCACAAATCATGGCACATAAATGTATTCAATCTAGTCTTAAATTTGACATTTTTTCGTTGATTTAACTTTTAGAAGGACTTTTAATATCTGCTTTGAAACAGTAAAGAATGTTAGATTGCAAAAAGTTTCAGACCGACTTAACGTAAACTGTTTGTAAATTGAAGGCTAAAGGCGCCCAATGTTGTGGTTTATTTATTAATTCTATGTCCTAGCCGAAAAAAAAAAACCATACTAGAAAAACACCCGCACAAGCAACTTATTCTGCGACTGAGAATGGTCTTAAACTGCTTGATTTTCTTTGAGATTAGGCTAAGGAGGGCTTTTGCTGTGGCGTCATATCGAGTAACGTCTTGTTTTTCAACAGCAATCGCAGCAACTACTGCTGAACAAGCTTTCGAGGTGGCAACTACACAGAAAACGGGTTCAGTATTAAATCCGTTGAGACAGATCAGAATCTTCTGAGCATCCTTTTTTGCCTTCAAGTTTGCCAATTGCTTTTCTCTACTCATTGTTAACTCAATGTTACGTAAACATTACGTGCACAAAATGCAATTCCGTTGATCTTTTCTTCAATCGATTTCCCTCCCAGGTCGATTTCCCCGCCGATCTGAAAATGTTATGCGACAGTAAGCTTGTTTGAGTCAGTTTATAAACTGACCTCCACAGGTAATTTGGCAAGGAAGCAGAGAAGTCTAGTTTTACTTCCATTGAATCGCAGCCCTCGCAAACTATGTTCAATGTGGTACTGACGCTTATCACTAGTTTGAATTTTTCATGAGCGCGACTTTCATTTGAATGTTCATATTTTCAAGATTTTCAGGCCGAAAAAATTTTCTCAAAGACCTCAGTGACGGCTTATGCATGGATTTTGTACAAGAGACATCTTTTGAGAATACAGGAACTATTCTTTTTGATTCAAAGTCATCACACGGATTTTTCTAGATTTTTAATTATTTGCTAACCACAAAAGCACTATCGTGCGTGCAAGAAAAAAGAGTCAAATTACTATTACCTATACAATGTTGACCTGAATTTAGCTGGTTCAGACCTGTTAGCAACTCTGGGATCTAAGTATCCAGGCTCACAAACAACTCAACGCAAGTCTTTTCCTTCTCCATAACAAAATACGATCTGAATGGTTGTCTGGGGGCAAATTATTTTGCGGTCAGAAATTTCCACTGATGGTAGCGAGTTGAGACTGGATCACTGATGACAAAGTGTCTGACAAACCATGGGCATTTACGAGGTTTGATCTTCACGGAAAGCTCTAATCGCCAGCCGGGCTGAAGGAACAGATTACCTAATTGAAAACATAAGCGAGAATTATTTGTAAGTCTTCAATCGCCGAAAATACAAATATATATATATGTTATATATGCGTCTTTGATAAGTATCTCGAAACCCCGTCCTTAATTAGTTACCGTGGATTTATAAGTCGTTTTCTGTTTTTCGTGGTTCTTTGGCGATAAATTGTTAACGGGAAATTAAAAAGGTTATTGGCAATTTTACACAAGCTAAGCACATGATATAGCACTTAATGAGTTTAAAAGACGCATTCGCAGCAATGATGTAACTTATTTAATAGAAGCCGACTGCAAGGGTTGCATCTTGTGCTCAACGAGACACTCTTAAATCTTATTAGTAAAATTAATAGATTTTTTACACTGATCAGCTATCGATGCATTCATAGCCTACAATGTTTAGTTCCATCTAATTAAAACATTTTAGACTGCATTTTGTATTATTCATATTTTAGCGTAGATATTTTAGTCTTCTCAGTTTTGCATTTTATATCAGTCTGTGTCCCCTTATTAGTATGGGTTTCTCCCAGGCTACATAGTTTGGCACGTTTTTATTTATTATTTATGGACGAAGGTAACTCACTAGGCTTTTAGTGTAAGCCTCCAACAGGAATTAACCAATTAACGAAGATGTTAAGCCCCGTTTATGGTATGACTGGTTGGTGGGCTTGATAAAATCCATGTTTGGCCAGACACATCGCCGTAGACTGAAGAACCATCATTACCAGACACTTGAATTCAGTACAAATCTCGTTACTGATTTCACTTATCTTTGTCTTCGCCATTTCCAGGAGCCAATTCTAAACGTTTTTGAAATTCGTGCGTTTCATAACGTGGGATTATCGTTGTTTGTCATACTGCTGCCAAATAATTCATATTTCATTTATTTGTCATGTGTCTCGCAAGTTTCCCTGCGGAAGGCAATTTCACTGGCGCCATGTTGTTTCTCTAAACGGATTCTTTACATTTTTTATTTACCGAAATGCTTATTAACCATAGCTGGTAAACTCCCCATTGCCATGCTATTCTGTTTCAGGGTTTATCAACAGCATTAATAGACGCATACATGTATCTCTTCGGGCTTTCTGCGACGAATAAACGTTGATGTGCTGTCCAGAGAGAATCGAAGTGTGCCTAATTGTATTACAAGTTGATTAATTGCCCCGGGAACAAATTAATGTGTCTCTTAGATCTTCGTTTCCCACTTCCTGCCATTAATCACCAAGTTGATGAATCAGCTAAGTGCCACTGTGAAAACAAATTGAAATTTCGGCCGCAAAAAACTCCACACGAACAAAATTCAATTTGACTCAATGAACTCGCTCACTCTCCCTTAAAACACGTTAATTACATAATGTGCACAACAGCGGTAATTTTCTTATGTTTCGTTTTAAATTGCTGTATACTCCCTGTATACTCTGGTTTTTTCTTCCCGTGGGTTTGATCTTAACCTGTCAACGCAGTAATGTGGCCTGTTTACCAGTATTTTGCGAGCGTAATGGGTAGGTTATTTTACGGCAGACAGACAAAACATTTGCAAAACATACTTTGTTGTTTTGTTGTGCAACCTATAAAGTGCTTGCCGCTGTAACAACAAATGTTTGACTTATGGCTGTACAAGGTGGAATTGTTTACTGAAAACACCCATAAGCAAAAGTGTCAACAATAAAATATTCATCACGTCCCATGGAAATCAAGGAAATTTATCCACAAGTGGGGCTATGAGGGAAGTTTTAAAAGCATTTCGTTTGAACCCTAGGAAGCCATAACTCGAAAGCTGGTTGGAAGTGACTGCGGGTTTCGAAATGCTTTTAGTCCGACCCTGATTAATGAGCTGTGAATTAGTGTACCGTCTGGGTGGTAATCGTCAGTTTAATACTTGAAGAAGTGTTGAAAGGGTTGTGTAATTGTTTAAATTTGAGCTTCGGACCGTATGTCATGTTCTCACGCACTTTCAGGGCAGTAGCAAACCATGCGCGCGGACAAACATAGTTATCGAGGTTGAAACCCTTGTCACTTTTGATCTACAATTTGTTACGCTAAAAAAACGTCAAACCATTCAGATAAATCATTGCCTGGTGGTATTGTTCAACTATCTGTCGATTTAACTTCGAGACAGTAGACACTCTTCAAGGCTAGCTGAAAGCCGCTTTTCAATTGTATTTAGATTGATTAGCTCGAGATGCACTCTTTTACCGGCGTTTATCCGACATCATCAGGTTGCGACTAGTTCCCAAGTACTGTTTACGAAGTGTGTAGCGGATTTCGCTTTCTAATCCGTGGAAAATTCTAAGTTTGTGCCCCAAATCACCTGAAATACTTCAGCGATAACTTATCTTGATAACACTGCCCTCTTTAGACGGAATTTTTCGCTGATAAGCGTCGAAGGCGTTTCACATGTGCTAAACATAAGAATGCAACCTTTAATCACATCAAACAGATGAATTGTCCTGGCGGCAAATAGAGCGTTTTTTCTTTGTGTTTCGGTACCGCGATGAGCAAGATAGATGACTTAACAGGCCCTCAGCTGGAAAAAATGTCCTCTCCTGTCCTCGCAGGAAATACTTCTTTAGTATTTATAGATCTGCGCCCATGGATGGGTACTATTTCCGGATAAAATCTCGAAACATTTTTTCTCACCGCATTTGAAGACTATGTAAGCTATGTTGTTAGAGTTTGACGTCTTTCATCTGGCTTATGCGAAACAACTTCCTCGAAGGCTCTACACCTAATGGACTATGCAAACTTTATGTTCACCTCAAGAGGACAAATATTGGCCCGCTTTCATGTTAATGTCATTCTCTATTCTTGCATGTTGAATGGCCGCTCAAGAACGGTTTCGATTTGAGTAAATATCATTTCCCAGGAAACACAAAAGATTTGCAACCTATCAATGCCCGGCTGGCCCCTCCAAAGATCTGTTTATGACCCGCGCTTAACCAATCGGATGTCCCAGGTGTAATTTAATTTAGAAATATCATATTACAGGTGAGCCAATCCGAGACATTATAATCACACAGGTTTTTTGATAAAATCGCATCTTTAAACACAATCACATTTCAACCAATTAGTGGCTGTGAAATGTTCTTTGTCCCTGGGGCGTAGCTAGAGAGATCGCTAATTGCTACACAATAAATGATGTTCGATCATTTTACGGACTCGAGATGGCATAATCACAACCAAACAGTCAAGTCTGCAGTGTTCCGTGTTTAGTATCAAGTGCTCAGGAAGTCTGTGATTCTCGGCGAAGATGAAACCTGTATGCCTCTTGTACATTTCGCCGCTACTTCTTCTCGGCTTAGCTAACTCGTGCTGTGTTGAGTATTCGAGCGGTCTCAAGAGAAAGTGGGAACTATGGACACGTCCATTTTTACGAAAACGTGCCGTGGAAATCGCGCAAAAACGACTTCTCTCAATTCTGGGACTAGATAACTTTCCGACGCCTGGGCGACATGTTATTCCACACAAGTTCATGCTGGAGCTGTACAGGAACCTTTCGAGCGGGACTTACAAAGGAAATCTTAACCATAATATGGTGCCGAGTGCTGTAGTCGGTATAGTGGATCAAGGTCAGTGTGTGTTATTATCTGGAGGTTTTTGTAAGTGTTTGTCATTGTTTGTATTTGTTTTACGACTCGCCCAATCTCGTATCCCGTTTCTTGTTCCTCGTTCTCGAGCGAGCGATGTAAAATTGTGTCCAATTTCCTTTTCATCTTCTTCCTGCAGAACGCCGAGACAATTCAGTGAGCAGAAACAGTCAGCAAGTATTTTATTTTAATGTGAGTAACGTGCCTTCATCGCAAACTATCATCGACGCAGAGTTACGGGTGTTGAGACTATCCGTGGTCAAAGGTAAACCATTTATCAACTGGCACGGCACAACTTACAGAGCAAAGCTTTATGGCAAGCGTATGCTTGATGTACCAAATTTGTCTCCTTTTGAATCAACTTCAAACCTCGAGCTTCTCGATTCGATCGAGTTTGACATCGCCGATCGGTCATCGGAGAATTGGAACGTGTTCTCTGTCAAAAGAGCGACTGAAAAGTGGCAGAAAGCAAGAGCGAATTGTCACCAGCTTGAGTTACGCGTGGAATCTCTGTTGAGTGGAGAGAACGTCCCACCGGAAGAGATGGGCTTCGCTAAAGCCGGGCGCCTTCATAACAAGCACGCTCTTCTCGTCGTGTATACAAGCGATGGGAAACCCTCTGATCCCATCCGGAAACCAGTGTCATACGAAAACAAAGCCGATGGTAACGCAATATCACGGGGAAAAAACACTGAGCTAAAACAGAACAAAATCGACTCCGACTTGGAACACAGCAACCGGGTACGAAGAGACGCGAAATCGAAAACCGGGGGAAATAGCTTGAAGAAGCGAAGCAGAGGAACTAAATCGAAGCGTCGACGCAAAAAAGATTCCTGTCGCAGAAAACCCTTATATGTCGACTTTAACCAGCTTGGCTGGTCAAACTGGGTGATAGCACCAAGAGGATATAACGCGTATTTTTGTCAAGGACTCTGCGAGTTTCCTATCGACAATCATTTAAAACCCACGAATCACGCCACGGTACAGACGATTCTGAACTCCGTGGCTCCTTCGCTTGCGCCTCAAGCGTGCTGCTCACCGAATAAATTCAGCGGTATTAGCATTTTGTATATGGACAGAAGCGACAATATCGTGTACAAGAAGTACGAAGATATGGTGGTTGAACGGTGTGGCTGTAAGTGAACGGATTTAACGGGGGTAATTGATTGTAGGAGAATCGACAATACCTCTGTTTCTGAACGCGATCTCAGGCAGTTCCTTCGCCTATAGGTGCTGACTAAACTCCGGCACTACACGCGCGCGAAGCTATCACTGGTTTTTATTGAGTCAACACCTGACCATGAGCTTAACGCAGAAACTGAGAGCCGTTGTCACCCGTCGGTGTTGTTTCATAGAGTTCTCGAGACTTTCACAGACTTTCAACACTCGAGAGTACATTGCCCGCGCGCATACATCTGCTCGGCGACGTCAAGTCAGAATTTATTCACGGGCCGGATTCAAATAAACCCCGCGCTGTGTTTACTCAATTTCTTGATCCTCGGAGATGATTTGGTTTGCATAATCGCATTAAAATTATCACTGATATTGTTTATGAACTCAGAACGTTTCTCGAAAATACCCTCAGCAGGGATGAATGTCAGTTTAAAAGAGGTTTTTGCACCCTCGGCCGACATCAGTGTCAGAGATTACTTCGGTATAACACAGCTGTGAGACGGCCGAAACGTATTTAGCTCCAGAGTTCAATTTGTATTCTCACTGTAATATAGTCATAGCGTATTATTCCACGGCAAGATTTTTAGCACCTTGTTATTTTTATCAGATGAACACACGCCTTCGTCTGTCAAAAAGTCACTATTAAGTATCAGTATTAGTGAAAAATATTTATACGTAATTCTCGTGCCCGGAGCTAGGTAACTATAAAGAGAGTCGGCTAGTCAACAGAGCAACAACGATACGGTTAGTTTATCCTTGATTAGCGAACAATCGATTTTTTAGTTATTATTACCGCGCTCGAATGTAAATAGTGAATAATTTATTTATTCTTGACTTGAAAGGGAACATAGAAAGCGCCCGATTTTATTGTTGTACTATTTTTATCTAGAGCCAACGAGGGCCAGTTAAAAGTGCAATAGAAATTGCGATCTAAAAATAAATTGGTGTTCACTTGATCGGCCTGTGGGCTTGATATGAGAGCATGGTGTGATCATCATTACTTCTGACGATTCCGGACAATTACTGAGTAATGAATGCATTCTGAAAGAAGCCGAGCCAATAATGGCCATAATTAGGTCGTTGATAATTTGACGAAAAAAAAAGAGTTTTCAACACAAGCTTTTCAATCCGCCTCACTCGGTGCATGGGAATTGAACCCGCGCGCTTGGAAAATTCACGCCGCATAGCTTAAGAATAAATTACTGGAGTGTGTCGCGGTTATTTCATTGCCGTATTCGGCCGGAAAAGAATATGTAATGGTAGATAAAGAAATGAAAGATATCCTACACTCGATTTTCTCCTATTTTACAGATAACAAGACCTCAAAGGTTATCGTTTGTCCCACGGAAAATGCGAGTCCCTTATCTTGAGATAAGCTTCAACATGTAGAATGGAATTTTTGGGGGTGTATGATAAAACTTGCTTAGAGACCTTAAAAAAGAAATTCACCTACGCTATGAAACTGCTGTTTTACCCCAGCATTGAAAGAATTCACTTAAGAGCTTTGAAGTAATCATTTAATCAATTCTGCCCAGAGCGGTAATTATTATTTTGGCTTAAAACTTGTTGAATTAAAAAGCTTTTCCAAAACAAAAGGAAACATATTTTCTCTCGAACGCAAACAATTAACGAAAGCAAAGAGATAGTCTATCTTCCTGGAGCCGTCAACACTCTTGAAATATTTCGTGTTTTTTGGTGAAATTAAAAGTTCATTCCAGCAAGCGAAGATTGCATAATACAAGAAATATTACAGAAATTTTACACACAGAAAGCCCTCGCGACTCCTTACGTCCAAATAAGGGGTCTTAATTGCACATTTAACTGCGCTTTTTCAAGTTGACGAAATCCCTTTGCCAAAATATTCTTGATTACTTGAACACGACCTCGTAACTGCATGAGGTCTAAAAGTTAAGTACTTACTGCAGCGTCATGCAAACACGCTACAGTCAAAAAACACCATTACAGTTTGCCTGTGACCAGCGATAACACCACGAACAGAGAACGCAACAGAACTCGGAGAAATTTTTGGCAGACCGCGCTGAAAATTGCCGATTTCTGGAGCAGATTGTTTGTGTTCTACGCGAAGATTTGTTAAAGTGGACAGTGCGTTCTTTCCAGGGGGCATTGTAAACTTGGCTCTTAGCGTTAAGTAGTTACCCAAGGACGTAGGGAGTGACCTTAAGGGTTTAACCTTTTCAAGCAACGAGACGCTAAATGCGAAAAGCTTCGCTCGCTGTCAACAACAGTCGGTAAAGTTTTCACAGATAATATTGACTTTCATTTGCCACTCAATCCTTGTTTACAGCTGAGTAGAGGCACGTTCCTCAAACACAGGACAATTCTATTCCAAGGAAATGGTGATGTTCGCAGAGCAGCTTTAAGGTTCGAGACTTACCAGCTAAACACGGCTACGCTGTTTCATTAATTGTCAAAATCTCATTTGCTCACGTTTCTGTATCGTAGATGTTGAAGGATTGCCTTGAAGTTGTCAGCGAGGTCTAGTTATTAAAATTGTATACCTTATCCCTCTTGGCTGGTACCCCCCTGCACGAGTGATTGACACCTTATAGGTCAGGTCGTGTTGTTGACTGAACGAGATTCCATCGACTGCTACGAGCGCTGAATTTGGTGACTTCAGCAAATAAGTGCTTCATTAATTAGCGTAAAGAAAATGAAACATTTGTTATTGATCTCGCTTCCGAGTGTCAACGGAGAGACAAAAACTACTTCAGAAATTGAGAAACTCCATGTAGAAGTCGAAGAAACTCGGCAAATAGAAAACTGTGAAAAACATGCGAAAAATGTTATGAATTTTTTGCATGAATGTTCCTTTATCCTCATTAATCTGGAGAGAATAAAACTCGTGTACAAAGAGAACATATTTTTGAGCTTCTCAGTAGATCTGTCGAGTCGAAAACCATTATTTTTCTTGTATAGCTGTGAAAATTGTAGTTAAACTTAAAACTGAGTATAATCTGTGCATCAATTCTTCTGCTCTTACAGTAAGATATTGATTGGTTGAGTCAGTAGTACTCCTGTCGCATGCAGAGTTCTAATTGTGTTACACCTTGACGAAGGTGGCCAATTTTCAGTAGCGTTAAGTTAACTGCACTGAGTTTGTACCATTAAAGGAGCTAAGTCACAGAAATTTAAGTTGTTTTGGCCACATACAAAAATCAGCTTTAAATTGAAGGAAACCTGAAAATAATAGTTTACTTTTATCCTAAAGGACCAAGGATGGTTAAGGATGGAGAAGATTAACACAGATTACAAACGACGAACTTTTAAAAAAAATTAGGCTAAACTTTTCAAGATACGCAAGCCGTGACCGACTTAGTTCCTTTAAATTTGTCACTTGATTTCCAAGAACTTTAGGAAAGTATATCCTTTAACTTTTAAAACTGTGATTGAGGTTTGTTTGATCCTTCCCAAATGAAAGCTGTCGAGCAGTGCTTACTTATTTACTTATTTAATTACTTACTTACTTACTTATCTAGTACTCTTTATTATGCTGTACAAGGTGGTTCTAACTTTTAAATCTGTGGATGAAACTTTGAAATGAAAGCTATTGAGCAGTACTTTCATGTGGTACTGTTTATTATTCTGTACAAGGTAATTCTTATTTTTAAGTCTGTGGATGAAACCCTAGTGTGTGACCATTCAAATGAAAGCTATTGAGCAGTGCTTTCATGTGGTACTGTTTATTATGCTGTACAAGGTGGTTCTAGGTTTTAAGTCTGTGCATGAAACCCTAGTGCGTGACCATTCAAATGAAAGCCACTGAGACATACAGTGCTGTTTTTTCATACTTGCTGTGAAAAGTGAATTCCACTTTGAACTGTGTTCAGTGATTATGGCATAATTAGAGTTACAACCTTCACAGTTATCAGTCCCATTGATGTATCATGTGTTTATTTTATAGCAACGCAACAAAGCCGTCGCTTACGAGTAGAGCTGTCAGTTGACTTTCTATTTTCTTTTCAATGCATAACAACCTGAAGCTGACTGACTAGTTGATTGGGGTGTTCTCCATAAGAAAAAGTGATTGATGTCTGTTTATGTGTCTCAAGTCGTTGCTAGGAGACTGGTTTTCATTTCTACCCTATCTGGTCAACAAACTTCTGTTATGAAGCTTAAGTTTGTAATAAACCATTTTTTAGCGTTGCTCAAGAAATGTTTTACCCCTGAGAGGTACCTTTGTGAACTCTTTTAATAATGGGTGATGCATGCCAGCTAATAAGTAACAGTCAAATGCATGTGTAAGGGTGGAACAACTTGAATGGGACCTAAGACATGATTTTCTAGGTCATAAATAATAAAAAGCGTTATCAGGTCCCCAGGATGTCAAAAATAGCAAACTAACTGAACCAAGAATTATTGTCTTCATGCGAAACCAAACTTCTAAGACCTAATGTTGAAAGAAACTTTGGCATTCAGTACATCGCAATTACTTTCAACACCTTAAGGAAAAAACTCATTTGCGAAATTCTTATAGTTCAACAGGAAAAAACTTGATTATTGCATATATCTCACTGACGGAAAAAATTGCGGAAAGCGTTGAGCGATTCTGTCTGGTTAACTGTTGCCCATTTTTCCTTCTGAGAAAAAAAAAGTTTTTTTCTTATTTATTGTACGAATAAGATGGAATCAAAAACTTGACAAATGACATTTGTTTTGGGTTCCATCGTCTTGTTTTATCAGTAGCGAACTATACATTTACAGTTCATCAATGAACGAATGGAAATGAAATTGAGCCTTTTTGGATTCTTGAGTTTCTATTTTTACATATCTTCTTTGATAAGTGTTGGCCAGTATTTCAATAGGTTACGTTCTAATGGCCGGCGCGGCATTCCACTCATTAAAGAAGCTAACCCTTATACCAGGGTCTGTCTCGATTGGAGTAGATTGACTTTTAAATGATAGACGGGAATTGGTCAAACTTTTTAATGTTTGTGGTGAAATGACGCAGTTTTAAACAGAAAGCTGAATTCTGAGATCTGCAAAATTACTAATAGTTGAATAATAGGCTGAAATTTTACCTGAAAGCTGAGAAATCGTCTAAAATTTAACTGTTAAATGGCATGCCTGCACCACGTTCCAGACTCTCTTATGTCCATATGATTTCAAGCTAGGATTGAAGTACTTAATTAAATTACAGTCAGTAGGTTGTTATGAATGAGAACACTTTAAATTTCTGTCAACAGATCTCATATGTGAGTTTTTTTAGAAAACAGACCTGAAATATAATGTGCTTTTGACGAGACCTTTTATGAACAAAAAATATTTTGTCTCTTTGTAATGAACAGGTATTTTTCTCTGTACTCGGAGGGGGATAATTACGTTTTCATGTTGAAAGATTTGATTTAGGAACGGTATACAATATCCAGTGTAAACAAAAACCAACATGTGTGACCAGCGACTGACTTCTCCTCATTATATCGATATAACGTCAAGTAAACAGGTGATGAGAATAATGATAACGATCATCAGGGTATTGCTGTCTTGATGTACTACTAAATTCTCAAACCAAATGTTTAGCGATCGGGAAGGAGAATTAATATATCAATCAAAGCCACTGAGAGATGACCTGAACGTTATTGGGGCCCGGTAAGAAGCGATGTGAGTGGTGGAGTGGAGAGGGGAGGGGAGGGGGGTGAGGGGGGAGAGGAGAGGGGGGGGAGGGGCAACTACGGCAAATACTATCCGTTCTTTGTATCTGTTGAATTATCAACGATACATACTTTTCGATGATTTTTTATTTGAGAATCAATTGTTGGTAACTGACGGTTTTCGTCACCTGTCTTTCAAATCATTGAGCGCCAGGATTACCTCGTGGAATGCCACTAACATAAGATGAAATTGATATATGACATCCTTAATGCTCGGCAAGGGAACCTTCCCCTCGAGTGTTTACCAGGAAGTGATGAAAAGATCCTTGATTTACACATAGTTTGGCAGAAATGCAAAGTCATAAAAATCCCTAAAATATAAATAGCGACAAGTATGGAATGTTTTCACGACAGCACTGAGTGTCTACATGTTTTTGTTTATGGCACCCGTCCCATCTGTCTGTCAAGTAGTGACGTGCGTGCTTTTAAATGGGTTTACAAGACATCCAAGTGGAAACGGGAAGGACATTGTTGGCAAATCTTTACATAACGCTTAGTTCAGAAGCGCAGTTCTTTATGCTGATCGCAATACATTTAAATCAATAATAGTTCTGAGAATCCCCTAGCACATCAAGACAACCAGCCTTTAACAGTTGACGATTTTCTTTCTTCTCTTTATCTAACTGTTCAGCAATGTACAGCTCATGCAGGGAGAATTAAAAGTTATCGCCAAACCATGACATCATCCTTTCCGTTCAAAATACGTGATCTATCATTTAATACTTTTAATTTTATTCCTAACCAGGCTGGAAAGAGAAGAAATGGAGGATTAAAAAATATCGGCTCTTACCAAGTTCGAAAGTGATTGTCTTCAGCAATAAAACCATAAATGCATGTACTCGTGACCAGCACTGAAATTTGTCTGGAAAGTTACAAAAGATTATATAAGCTTTTTACTCTGGACTGGCATTGACTAATCAGTTTACTATCATCATTATCTTCAAGTATTTACGATCAAAATTCCCACGTTATGGTCAACCTGGATTTGTGTCATCAGAATCTCCCCCACTAAGTTTTAAGATGTCGTTGAGGAAAAAGCTCTTGGTTTGCTGCACGAAAATCGGGAATTCAATGAGTTATTTGTCAATTTTAATGACTATGACCTTTTTCCTCTTCCTTTCATTTCCTTTCCTCTAAAACGGCCTTGACTTAAACTCTCTCTGTTAAAAAAACTGCACAAGAGCTTACGATCTTCCTCAAGTATGCTCGAATGCAGATTGGTCAGCGTGGGAGGAAAGAGTGGCGCGCGAGGCCAACACACGCCTCTCACGGCACAATGGTAGCATGCGTTTACATTTTTTAGTTTCTTTTCGATGTGAAAACTGAGAAAAATTTATGATCACATTTCGATAACTCAAAGTTCAAGACAATCAGAAACTAATGACACCAGTGTGAATTGAAGAGAAAGGATTACGGATTTTTGAAAGACAGTTAAAACTGAAGGGGCCCTGTGATATGAAGCGTGGCACCTCAGGCTTGTAAACACAGACAAATTGCTGCATATGAACGCTTGGACACCTCTCACGCTATTTTTTTTAAACATCTGTTCACTTTTTATGGGAGATAGTTTCATCAGATGTGCTTCTTTTCAAGTCTGTAGTTAATCCTGGTTTCATCAAATGTGCCTCTTTTCAAGTCTGTTGTTAAGCCAGTTGTTTTGACAGCCAAGCTCTCCAGCTTTGTTTTCGTAGCATGAAGGGACGGCTAGGAATAATCAGCTAACCCCCACCCTCCTCGACGGGTTGTTAGTTCATCCCCCGTCCCAGTATATTTTGTCTAGATAAGGTTGCCCAGATATTCTACATTGCTTCTTCCCGATTATTCTCCTCAATAGCCAATGAACAGTGTAATAATCTTTCCTAAGAACGCAACAGCACGTCACCAGGTCTTGAACTTTGGACTCGGATTTCATCACTGACTCGTGTGACTTAATCTGTCTTCAATTGTGTTTAGTTGGTATAGTTATGATTATTATGCACAGATTGTTTTCTCTCAGGATCAGCTCAGATTAATGAAAACTCCTTTTCGAGTGTATTTCACCCTTGAGCTGAATGACTATCCTCTGTACCCTGGGTTTAAGGTTTAATATAAGATTTCCTTCCCTAT
>Ga0126339_10000994_pt1 | contig 17881 bp, 14 predicted proteins | sample OrbTmetagenome_2_FD_92532 | JGI IMG/M metagenome (GOLD analysis project Ga0126339, IMG submission 92532) | Coral microbial communities from Petempiche,Puerto Morelos, Mexico - Orbicella T R C metagenome | ecosystem: Host-associated > Invertebrates > Cnidaria > Coral | place: Petempiche,Puerto...
AACAGACGTAAACGCGTTGAGTTGTGGGCCAAAAACATGAAAAATTTCGGGAATTTCGGACGCCATTTCCCCCGCGCGACATCCGCAAAAATCCTCGCAGCATGTACGCGCGTGTGCCGCAGGAGATGGCGCAATTTGTTCTAAAAATAGAAAAATTGTCCCATATCATGGGGACAGCCCCAATACTAGAAATGGCGCGCGCTTACGGTCTCCGTCCCCGATTATGGCTCCTGGTATATGTTTGACTAATGAAATCCATAAATTAGTACCAGTGTCATTTCTTCAAAGTTTTTGTTACTAATACAAGCTGCAGAACGGCTAAAAAACAGTAATTTCTGTCTTGAGAATTTTTACTAATTTATAACGCATATAAGCCCCTGTTTGATTTGCTTATGTTTGATTTGCTCATAATCAAATTATCACCCAAACTGCCCCATATATCTTACCGAAGGTGATACATCCAAATGGAAGACACGTGACAATGGTACATTGGCCCTGACGGCATGCGGCAAGAGTGAATCTACAAGCATTGACGAGTCCGTCGAGTTCCCGTGAAGTGGAACCGTGACATTCAAGGCTACGTTAGAGTCATGCATGCGCACGTTTGTCAAAACCATGTCGTTGTTTACAAGGTTAGGTAGCTGGTCTGTTAGACGACGAACAAACAAAGTCTTTCCCAAACCCCCTCGTTTAGATGAGACAACTCGGACACAGAGCCTAGACAGAAAACAATCAATTAGCTTTTCAGATTTCCATTCCAAAAGGGGAGGGTCATATTCAATATCCACACTTAATCTATATTGGAAAGGTAATGGTAATGATAATTCTATCTTATTCTATATAAGAAAGGTAATGGTAATGATAATTTTATTTAAAGTAAAAAAAACGTAGGGACTGTTCACAGAATTTTCCGAGCCTGATGCTCACGAAAAATGAGCTCGACTAAAAAAATAAGGAAAAATATATATGCTAATCTAGATCTTTACAATAGCATTAAAATATTGATATAACATATGAAAAACCTACTTTCCAGGATCTAAGGATCCCGCTGTTTTCCAAGTGATCTTACTACTGTTGATGTAGCCATACTGTGAGGGGGGAGAGCGGAACTGATCTTTGAGGTAGCTCTTAAGATCATTTGGCGAAGGGCAAGGTGGAGCTGCAACCCGATACTGATCAAGGGCTGCCACTATGGTGGCACGGTCCTCATTCTCACTACTACAGATTACCACCAGGCCATAGTCTGGAAGGTAATAAGAGAAAGAACTTAACATAGGATCACAAGTCGTACACAGGTATTACAATACAGTACAGCTGACCAACCTACGCCTAAAACCTTACAACCTGGAGTAGCATATCATTTATATTCAGTCGTACTCACGTTCTCCAGTCTTTCCCGCGAGCCCCTGTGTCACTACACTGAGCATGTCCACTGCCTGTTTGCTGACGGAGAAGTCTAAGAGATCAGCATGAACAAGGCAGTAGAATCGTCCCTCAAGGTCGCCTGTGGCTCGTCTCCATAACAACTCGATCTACGCCAAACCAAAGAAAGATAAATATAATTTTTCACGTTGGTTGTTGTTAGTTGTGTGCCGGTATGTAGATTCGTTGGTATGCAGGCTACGTAACTGTGCTAAGAAGTGAATTTTCAAGGAGTTTGTCCATTAGGAATCGTCATCTCGACCGCATCTCCGCTTTTGATCACTTCATTCTGGAAATTTTGTTTTAGTAAAATTTCCGTGTTTTTGTTTAGTACATTTGTTGTATTAATAACTACCTCGTGCTAGGGCTGTCTATGTCTGATCAATAAACAAGATGCCTCCTCCTATATGACTGGTGTTTTCTTACTTACACTAAGTTAGAAATTATTTTGTTTCCGTTTCACTGCAGAGTGATTAGACAACAAATGTTACTAGTGAGTAGTTCATAGAGAGGTATACACGTAATTGCTGTCGAGGTTTCTTCATATTGCTGGAACAAAATTAAAATGTTTGGGATTAACCTGCAAAGAAGCAGACAGATGCACACGCCGGCTTCTTCACCAAATAAGCTATATTTAATTATAACTTAGAAACACAGTTCTCAAAAAACTAATCACCTCTTCTGTGGTGGTTTCTGAGGTACAAATAAGCACTTCTTCATGACTTGGAAGAGGCTGTTTCCTGTCATGCATATAGAGGGCTAAAACTGTTGCCAAAATATCATCTGCAAAAGAAGGGGTTCGAAGATCAGTATACACGTCAGGCTGTTGCTAACCTTGTGTTTGTCACGTTCGAACCCTATAAGAGACTTGGTTATCATTCATCACATGCACCTAACATTTTACATTGCCTTGGTATCAAGACTGCCTGACAGTACATTTCATTAAATGATTTCAATCATTTTAAGATACTGGTTCGTTAGCAATCATTTGCTACCTTTGGGAACAAGCACGAGGTTAGGTCTCCCCTTTTTCAGGAACGCTGGAAAGGTGCGAGGTGTTGTTCCTTTATCTGAAAGTTAAGTAAACATAATGTGACGTTTATATCTACGTGTCGAACAATTTGTCATCGTCAAACAGGAGGCAAATATGTGTGGCTCATGTATAAAAACTCTCCAATGATCGACGACTAAAAAAAAACACGAAAACACAGGAATTCGGTAGCATTACCTGATACTTGGTGAGTACTGTTCGGTATTTATCGCTCAGTTTAAATCCTTTTCTATACTTAAAGGGTGTCGTATATTATTCTTACCCTTTACTGATAGCTCTCTGAGGATGTTCCCCAGCTGAGAAAGTGTAAGGTATTGTCTGATGTCTGCCTCAGTATCCTCGTCTTCGTCATTCTCCTGTTCTGCAGTGGTTTCAGGGAGCATCGATGACAATTCGTCTGACTCAGTTATGGTTGCACTACAAACGAATGTCAAGGATTCTACCTAAATTGGAGTCCGGTTTTGTAAATCTACAATTCTCTCGAGTTTCATTAGCACAAAACGATTTCCCAGAAAAAATGTTTTAAGAAATACCCTTTTAATTCCTGACAAGCAAGGTCTTATAATGCTTAACTAGTTTCAGCTACAAAGCCGTCGTCCAAGGATACGCAAGAGAAACGATTTCGCATAGGTGCAGGTTGTCGCAAACGTAACCAATGACAAACGAATATACAAAAAGTTCTTTGCGCGACCCGGTCACATGGTACAAAATCTGACGTGCTGGGAGGCAAGTAACACAGAGGGACTTTCAAACAAAGCAGCTCGCACCAGTCCAGCTTGACTTTTCTTTGTTTTAAAAGTCCCAAGGTTACCTTATGTCCCAGCATGGCTAATTTTGTACCATGTTGCCGTGTAGTGCAAAGGGCCTATTGTGCTCCGATTTCTTGTCAGGTGTCGTCATTGATAAAAAATAAATCATGAGCTTAAAGAAGCCAACACTAAAAGTAATGTACGTGTTGAAGACTACTGAACTTCAGGGCACCTTCGCATATGAAGTTTGTTTGTCAGCATTATATAGCAAAGGTAAGTTTACTCATCCTCATCAATCCGAGTGTAGAAAAAGTTATGGTGTATGTATGTATGCCGGTATGACTGAGTTACCTTTCATCCTCGGTTTGCATTTCATCGTGCTCTCCAGCTGAGAAAACCTCTCGCCTAATGATTGGTATTTGCCTCGCTTCTTCGTAAAGAGCCTCGATGTCTGCTTCGTCAGCTTCATCTAAACACCACAACAGCAAGTCGTCTTCATCTGCATCAAGACCTAGACTCGCCAAAGCAGCCAAAGCAACCTGCTCTGAGTAACCATCATCTGCAGCTGCATTCAGAAACTTTTGGATTTTTGAAGTACCTGTTGGCTTCGGCTTCTTAATGGGACTCGTGCTGGCTACCGTTGAGGGGCTCGTACTTATGTAGTTGTTGTTATCAAATGCTGAACTAAGAGTACCAAACTCGGCTTCGGAAGGAACCTGGGAAAAGGATGGCAGATCGGCAGCACCTTCTGCCTTGTCTAACAGCTCTGTGTCTCTAAAGGCGCGCTCTATTGCTGACTTCAACTGTTCAGTGTCTAAACTGGGACGAACACTTTCAAGCAAAGTAAGAACCTGAAGGTTGCTTACAAGAAGGTCTTCGCTGTGGCAAACTGTGGCTATTTCCTTCCTTAGTAGCATCAACTGCTGAGTGGTGAAGAAATTCAACTCCCGATACTCCTTCCGTGCATCACTGACCTTTTTCTTCCAGTTTGAGTAACAGTTCTCCATGGACGTACTTTCAGCTGCCAGCTCATCTGCGATAGATTCGCCTTCGAACTGATCTTTACTGCAGTGAAATTGTTTATTCCAATGCAAGCGATAAACAAAACCAGATTCGGAGAGGTTAATGTAAGCCGTGGCTAGACGCATCACGCCCTCAAGGTTCTGCAAGACAAGAGTTTACAAATTATTGTAAAAGCGACAAGTCCTTTGTCAGAGCATATCACGGCTTCGCATTACTGAAGTTCTACTAAAATTTCAGCTACGTTACAAAATCGTTTCAAATTTATTAACGATGTGCATGCCAGTTCTGTACGATTGTGTTTATTCGACAAAACGTATAATAATTTTAAAAAACATGTTGCCCAGCTTAAATGAACTTTGCAGTTTTCCTTTTCTTTTCCTGTGCATGATTCTTTCTAATTCTTTAGCGATCACTCTTATTTAACTTATAAGTTTTAACTTGCTGCTCTCTGAGGTGGTTTCCGATTGCCGATCTTTTGTGTTCTTCAATTCGTTGGTGTAGGTGTACGAATTGAAGAACACAAAGGATCGGCAATCGGAAACCACCTCAGAGAGCAGCACGATATGGAGCCTGAAGTTTTAACTTGCCTTTACAAACTGTTCAACCTCATCCTTTCCCTTTTCAGCCTTCCCAGCAATCAACATCAATTTACTTTGCAAATCTTTCAATTCATCAACAGAGTACGTTTTGCTCTGCACTTCTTCACTTCCATCTTTCGTAGGAACTGTGAGTCGGATCACATCATTGAATGACAACCGTCTTCCTTGGTCTGTTGGCGAACAACTTTTGGTGTCCACGTGACCTACAACGTACACACCACTGGAGTTGATGGTCTTAGCCTGTACTAAGGACGTCATAGCAACCGAACCATGTGATTCCTTGACGGTCTTAAGCCATTCCAGATGCCTGCTAGTGTCATACTACGAACAATTTAAATGACAATGTCATTTTTATTTATTACAATCTATGGTTAAAAGGCCAAAGGATAATCTGTAAATGAATCCTAAACCCCATATAAAAACAGATCACCTATGAACTAAAAACAGGTCCCGAGAAAAAGGACACTATAAAAGCTAACGGGTAATATTTGTTGAATTTCATCCCGTCATATGGCGTGTTTAAACTCTGATATAGCTATAAATCTCAACATAATGGTTGAGGGAATGTCTCGTCTTATTAATTTTGACGCTTTTGGATTTATCAAATTTACATTTGTCTACGGTTTCGTTGTACTGACCGATTAACAACATTTTCAAGAGTTTTTTTTTTTTTTTAACCGATAAACAAAAATCAAGAAATACGACTCAAAAAGACAAAAAAAACAAGAACTTGCTTGACGTGAAGAACTAGAACCTATTAAACCTCTTGGGTTAAAATCTGCCGATATTCCGATTTTGACTAGTCTTCTTAACGAAGTTTTTTAAGCGAGAAAGGAAGACGTCTTCAAACATAGCCATAAAGAAAATAAATATCACAAGAGCACAAAGTGCATTTCACTTCTTACTAGTTTAAGGGGTAAACTGTGATCTGTCTCTACAGCTTTCCACACGGGATCACAAGCCTTTACCAGGTCGTCAAAGTTCACTTCTTGTTCTTCACTTTCTCTAAGGTCAAAGATCAAAGGAGCGAAACCTAAGCAGCTGGTATGTAGACTGGAAATGCGGTCAGTTTCCATGTCGCTTTCACCGGCTGAGATCAAGGCCAAGTCAACAAGAACCTTAAGCTCCTGAGTTGCTGTGAAACCATTCAAAATGTTGAGGTGTTAGTTTTTAACGAAATCACACAGCTGCAAAACTTGTACTATTTACTGAGAAACCAGTAGATAAAACCTCCCATTCAAATTTCTAAATGTCATTAAGAGATCACATTCATTTTAGAAATTACATCTGAATGATTAACAACTTAAAGCGGCCTATGAGTTCACTGGCACGTTAATTCAGGCAGCCAACTGGCGACCTTAACAGATAGTGTACTTACATTTGATGGTAGTACGTAGCCACTCGACCAGTCGTCTGCTCTCTACCACTGCCCTGAAGCAGTTTGCTTTCTTCATATCCAAACACTCAAGTGCACGACCAGCCTCAGAAAACCTTTTTCCAATGCTGTTTAGGGGCTTTTGTTTGAACTCTTTTGACCACTAAATCGTAAAATTTAAATGAAAACAGGAATATTCGTACACAAATGCATGTGTCCGGCGTACGAGATCAAAGAAGCGAAAAAAAATCCCAAAAATAAAAAAGACTACAAATAGCAACAATTTTTTCTTTAGTATTTCAAAGCAAAGACAAGGAACATATTCACAATAAAACGTTCTAACACAAGGCAAGGAAACGCGCTTTCGTATCTTGACTGTAATAAAATGTAAAGAGTATGAATGAAAAAGGTGGAAACATAAATTTAGACACCTGATTACGCAGATCCTCGATAACCTTGAAGTCACCAGTGAAGCCCATTGCCTCCTTAAAGTCCCAGATTGTGTCTGCTGCACTTGCATACTGACCAAGTTGCTGGTATCGCTGTATTTGATTGACGCGTTCAGTAGCTGTTGTCTGCAGCTTCTTTGCTCTACTGGCAGGTTGAATTTGGCTCAGTTCAAACATGCACAACAGCTCTCGTTCAAGCTCTTTTTTCCGGTTCTTGTAAGTACCAAAGAGCTTGTCGACATTTCCGAGGGATATGGTTCCGTCCATGGAACTAGCCGCATGCTGGTTCCAATCTTGAAAAGCTGGTTTCCAGATATTTTCAACGACTTCGGAGATGCTAAGGTGTGGTTTCTTTGTCTCGTCATTCTTTCTGGCTGCTTGTGCTTTCTTTCCATACTGTGTCCAAAGATCTTGGAAAGTGGAACTTTTTTTCACGTGATGAAGTGGCGAAATAACTTCTTTAGCCACTGAAGGTAGTTTAAAGAACGTGACCTCGATTTTTTTTTCACCCTTACGCTCGCACAAATCACTTATTGGGTAACAGGAGACATCTTGAAGCGATTTGTCCTTAGTAATGGCAATATTGACTGTAGAGAAACCAAACAATTATTTTAAGCAGGATTTAAAGTAGCAAATATTCTCGATCTGCGACTTCAAGTATAAACAACATAATATCAGTCAACTTGAGTTCAAAGGTAGGTTAAAAGTTAAGACAAAATCTTCTTTCGACAAAATACACGCCAACTTCACACGCTTCTGTCATAAGCTGTAAATGTACTCAATTGTTCGCTTAGGAACAAAACATGTTTAGCACATTAACGAACTTGTGCAGATTGTAAAGACTTCCTTGCTGCTAAGTGAAATCTCACCTGATCCAATCAAATCACACATGTTGACGAAGGACACCACTTTTACTTTTACACCTTCAAATTCCTCGATTTCTCCAATTCGCTCATCTAGGATTTTTTCAACTTCTTTCTTCGTGTTCGCCTCAGTTCCTTCTTTGGCAGTGGAGAAAGTTGTTTTTAAAAGTTCCAAGAATTTCGTCTTGTATTTCCGTAAAAGAACTAAGATTTCAACAGTCACTGACGCATTAGATACGCTTTCAACAAGAGCTGTCAATACTGACTGAGCCATTGACAACGTTTCTTGACCTTCATCTGTTAAAATACTTCCTCTTCCAGACTCATCCCCTGTTTTGAGGAAAAATCTTTTTTTACGCTCTGAGTATTCTGAGTATCTCTATTTAAAGAAAACGAGACAAGTAGTTGAGAAAAAATGTACACTGACCAACACGCAGTGTTCACAAACAGACCAAACTGCATTCATATTGCACATAGTAAGCCATCAAATATTTTTGATCGAGCGAGGTTTGGTCGGGCTAAACATGTCACGTAACTCCGCCAAATCTGGGGAATATATAAACAATAGCCTCCATGTGGCGCGAAAATATTTCTCCGATATTTGACGGGGGACATTGTCTGATCCGAGAAGCGAAAAGAGTGGCAAGAGTGGCGAGAGTGATTGTTTTAGTTTGGCTTTCATAGCACTCAGTTGAAATCACTCTAGACATGCACCGACCAACATCTGTGAATGTCAAATGGTGCTATTGTTTATACATCAATCAAGATGCAAATCGCAGCGAATCAACTTTGCCTTCTCAGAGAGGAGAAAGAGTAAATTTACGGAACAAATAATTTACACCATAAAACACAGAGCCTACAGCTAAATAGTCAAAACTCAAAAAAACTTTCTTTGATGTATGGAGCACGATAGGCAGATGCGGATAAAATAGTCTCTGTCTTGCCAAGAACTTATAATTGATTGCAAAAAAGCGCGTAGTTACAAGGCCAGTCCTAATTTGAGGAAGCGTTCTAGAGACAAAAGTTTGGGGGAAAATCATGAAAACGGCACTTTATAGGGTTGGTCAACAGCTTCCGAAGAAGTCCATAACAGTTGAAAAAGGTATAACAGTTTACAATGGAACTGTTGAACAAAACACACCAAAACTTCTCAATTAAAAAAAAAAATACCTTCTGCAGTTCTTGTTTGCGTGATATTCTTAATACAATCGTGCAGATGAAATGATAATAGTACTCAGTCTAAAGACAATATTGATAATAGCTGTCCAGAAATATGCAGTTTGACCAAACTCTCGACCTGATGTGTCACAGAAGCTGCACGATAGAATGAGTAATGTGTACTGCGTAAATACAGTTGAAATGAAGAAGTGACCATCGCAGTTGTAATCGAAATTTAAACAATTGCAAATTAAGCCCGAAAAATGCTTTCGATGCTTCAAGGGGATTCGAACCCCTGGCCTCGACGCCATGGGTTCGAATCCCTTTTTTCGGGATTAATTTGCAATTGTTTAAATTTCGATTACAACTGCGATGGTCACTTCTTCATTTCATCTGTATTTACGCAGTACACATTATTCATTCTATCGTGCAGCTTCTGTGACACATCAGGTCGAGAGTTTGGTCAAACTGCACATTTCTGGACAGCTATTATCAATATTGTCTTTAGACTGAGTACTGGATAAGGTAACACGTCTAGTTACCAAAGAAACGGAGATATCCAGCCATCGGGTTCCAAGTGAGCAGAAACTCCACAGTAGAAGGGTCCAAGCCAGACGTGTTCTGATCCTGACATGTATTTGGCCAGGATTTTGTAAGCAACATTGACAAAAGTTGGCCGTACTTATCTGCTCCTGCGTCACCTCGGAGACTAGAACTTCTCAAAGTCATGAAAGCACGGCCAGCATCTGCACCCTGTCTTGACTTAACAAAAGGAACATTTTTTGTCATCAAGGTAAACCTGCGCGTAAAACTAAACCAAAAAAGGTGGCAAGGGCTGGTATGTCCATTAAGTTACCCAATAAAGTCAGGTAGATATCTACAGATCAGCAAGTTGGTATATTAACACCAATCTACCTGTATTATCTCTTCAACGGCTTCAAACGCAAGTTTGCTGATGGATTCCCCAATGGCTCTGTCATATACCTCCAGGTTAAGTTCACAAAAAATCTCAACCACGCAGGTTTGTTTTATCTGAAAAAGTTATCAATAAGACTAAAAACGACAAGCCACTTAAAACTTAAAAATCCGTCTACCTTTCGGAAATTTGTTTATGAAAGCAAATGTCAGTTCGTTACCCTTTTTGCTCGGTTCACAAATTGTTCTGTTAAATATCTTCGGTACTCTTCGAATCCTTGAGTGTCATCCGAGATTTTAAGAAGCACACTCCAGAGCTAAATAAAAGGATAAGACAAGTTAATTTTATATGGCGTAGGTTGATTCGATTCGTATTCTGTATCCGCAACAAACACGATGGCTGGTCATTTTTAACCTGAAAAGGTTAACGTTATATCATGATAAGCACAGCGTGTGGAATAAAGTGTGATCAAACATGTGCTTCCGCAACTTGCATTACCATACTAACACATCTTTGTTTTCTATTAAGAGAAAAAGAAAAGTCCATGTCCTCAATCAGACCATCATACGTCATTATAGTCCAGCTCAAGCCAATCACAATAAAGTAATTCTCTCAGTAATATAATACAATGTAAACTATAGTATCTTACCTTCAGTTCTCTTGTTAGGGCATTGCTCTGGTAATTGTCTGGCATATAATAATCAAGTACGCATTTCAGCTTGCTGACGAGCTTTACCGAAAGTTTACGTATGCAGCCTTCCTTAAGGGAAGCGTCCGTCTTGTTAACCTTGTCATCGGTTTCACCGTCTACTGCACCACTTTGCCAGTGTTGAATGCTTGAGAACAGCAACTTGATAGCTAGGCAAATGAGATCAATGTCACCTCGAACAGAAAGATTTTCCATGCAAACCTCGGCCAGCTTCAAACTTGCAGAAACTGTTGATTCGGTGACCTCCTTTTTGGAACTATCAGAGAGAGACCACAAAATTTCCTTATTTTGTTGTATTGTGCGCTATTATACAGTGATGAAGAGAAATAATGAATACTGGATATGTACTGGCTCAATCTCGATGTCACTGACCCACTAATGTCGTTACGAGGAACATATATGTTTTAATCTGACGTTTAACTAGTTTGTATTTTCTTTTGTTTAGTTGTTTATCAATTAATTAATGTAATTTATGTTATTTTAATAGTGGGCCTCCTGTGAAGTAGCTTTTTAGCTAAGTGGAGTTGTCACTTTAAATAAAGAATTACCCTCTACCTACGTCATGGAAATTGAAAATGTTATACTAAAGCCGTATTACGTGCATCATCAAGGCTACTGTTTCCCCGAAGTTTCGTTCTAACAAGGAGTTAATTTGTGTAAACCCACCTGTCTGTTTCATTCTCACTGTCCAACATGTTGATCATGGCTTGAAGACTCTGCTCAATGCTATTTTTCTGAACACACAAAGAAAAAAAGGCGTACTGTTCAAAAACAGAGCGGGACTACCTCATTATGCATAAAAATTTTCGACAATTTCTTTCGTAATCAAAGCATAGAAAATACATCATATTTATGCATAAGCATTTAAGTAATCATTTATAACAACCTTTTCCTCGTTTACATTTCCTTGCGGAAAGAAATAGACCAAAGCGACGCACAGATCTGAGATGTGGAACATTCTTGTTGAAACGATGCCGTGTAGTCGCCAAACCGGAAATGCACGCAGAAAGGTTCTTTTCAACAAGCGGTCAACTTCGAAGGCTGACGCCAGACGAGGTAACACATCCCAAAAATCCCTATAAGAGAAAAAGCAACAGAAACCTCACTTTTATAATCGTTAAGGTAGATGGCCTATTGCGATTACTTGTATATCACATAAAGGGCAAAATTCTGAACAAAGGAAAACTTTCAAGGTCTTACCGTCGCGTAAACAGGTTTGCCGGATGTCACTAAAGAACAGGCTAGCAGTAGAACGGGGAAAGCCTACTATAATAGTAAGCAAAACAGACCAAGTTCAATTACTCAAAGCAATTTCTTTACAAATAAAACTTTAAGCAATCTAATTTTTTTCATCTGTTTTGCGAAGCTTGCAACAGCGTGAAACTACTTCATCGATTGATGAAAGACCTAAACAAGTGTCCAGACGAGCTCTAATAACTTCTTGAATCCAAAACTCTCCTTTCCACCGCGAAAACTTAACATACCAACAAAATTTACGCTCTTTTTTCTGCCGATAGGGTGGCCTGTGATACTAATAAGGCGACCCGAACCAAAACGAAGAAATTAACTTTCAGCTTGGCAGCCATGAAGTTCTGTGGTCTTCTGTAACTCTATGCTTCGTGCAACACCAGCCGTCTCGAAGTTTTTTCAGGCTGCGAACCAATACATGGATGGATGGAAAAATTCTTTGTTTTTCCACCAGAAGACTGGGCTTTGCTGCATGTCGATTTTCTTTCCCGTTACGATGAAATAACCGCGTTTAGATCAAACTCAAAAGCCATATGTTTCTGAAATTCCTTTTCAAATCCGTTTAGAGCAGGAAACCAACTTACTGCAGGCGCGCTCAGCCAATCAGCATCAAGTTATCATGCCCTCTTGATTACCAAAAGTGCCCTCGTGATTAAGAAAGAAAATGCCCTCTCTCTCAGCCAATCAGCATTCAGAAATTTTGCCCCGTATGTGACAAACATAGAAATTCTCCGTTAATCAGTTCTAAGAGTTTCGAAGAGCAAAATGGGCTGAGAAAAAGAGACAGACATAACATGCGTGTAAGTGTAGCTATTCATTAAAGAACAGGCTACACAGGTCATAACTTTTACTGTGCTCCAATTCCAACCCCTTTTCCCCAATATATGTATTTCTTACTGTTTGTCAGATCGCTGAATACTGAGCTTCTCGGCTCCCCACCAAGCCAGGCTTTCAGGCGTTACTCCGATGTCAGGCTCTTCAAAGGGTTTTGAGTCCCCTCGTAAGAAATGTAATAGTGGTACAGCCAAAAGCCATTCAGGATTGGATGACCAAGCGTTCTTCATTAATTGATTGCAAAGGCTTTCAACTGCACTCACGGCAAAGCTGAGGAAACATAACATTGAACTTACAAACTAGACACTCTAAGAGCGTTTACTCGGGTTTCTTACAGCAATAACAAATCGTACTTTACAAGTAAGCTGATTGAACACAGTATATAAAAACAAATAAAAGAATGAGGATATTTTGACACAAGAGTTACGCTTAGATTTTAAATATTCAAGTGCTTTCTTGATTGTTTCAACATCTGACTTGTTCGTCTCCGCATCGTAGTTTTTTTTTTAAGTCAGTAGTCATAGCTTTATGTCAGTGTTTTAGTATTCTGAGCTTGTATATGGCTACTTTGCTATTTCCTGAGAGCGACCATGAACTTTGCTTATTTGGCAGGCTTTCAAGCAACATAATTCGTGGGCTGACCCGTCCCGAAAGCGATCGACAGTATTTCCAAAACTTTCTTCACAAAACACAGCATTAGGTATACCGTAAATCCTCGAATTAGCTCCCCCCTCGAATAAGCGCCCCCTTCGAGTAAGCGCCCCTCCTATCGGCCAAAATTTAAAATGAGCACCCCCTCGAATAAGCACCCCTCCCCTCCCCCCACTTTGTGGACGAGTACTGAGACAACAAAGGATGTATAGTTTTCGTCGTGTAGTATTAGATTTGTGCATTGTTTCAGTTTGTGAACACGTTAAGTACTAACGGTCCAGCGATTTAAACTTTAGAATCAGCTTCTTATGTCGATAAACAGCTTATGTTGTTGTTTGCGCGCAGATGATGTATTTAAAAAAAATGATCATGTCAGGCCACCATTTGGGAAAAATTAAATAAGCGCCCCCAATCTTCTCCTAATTTGAAATTAGCGCCCCGGGCGCTAATTCGAGGATTTACGGTATTACATTGTTCACGAGGAGCGAGCACACGATAAAGCAGGTAGTCGCGAGAAGGCCCTTCTTCCATCTGTGACATGTCGTGACTTTTTATTTAAATTAACCATGAATGAGACCACGTAAACACGCTATCTATGGTTAAACCACTTATGTTTCCTTGCGGTTAGTTGCATCCCAGTTTGCTTGCAGCTTGTTCCTCCTGGGTTTATATGCGGTTAGCTTTCATTTTGTGGCTTAGTGACACTGTATTGTATCTTTAGTTACATAATTTAAATTCGAAGAGCCAGCTGAAAGCAAGTGAATTTTGTAACTATAGATACTGCAATATGTAAGATTGATTTTGAATACCGCGAAATACCAAATGAGCAGAAGCAAAACAAAGTTTAATTTTTAAATTTAAAAAAAATAATAAACACAGGAAAAAGAAATCGCAACATGCGGACCGCGGGGGTCGAACCCGAGGCACTTGACTCAGGAAGCATTCACTTTGTTTTGTTTCTGCCGACAACTGAATTCGACGATCGGTCACGAAATGTCAAAGAAGAAAGAAGGGCCTTCTCGTCTATGCCTTCAAGTGACTACCAATAAAGCAAGCTGCCGCATTCCCATCCCCAGTTTCCACGCTCTACGTTTGAAACGCCTGGGACTATGACCCCCCATTTGGCCAGAGGCAGCGTGGCCGAGTCCCGGGTTCGAGTCCCGCTCTGACCACTACCTGGATTTGTTTCTCGGCAGTCCCGAGTTCAAATGCTCGGCCACGCTTGTAAATAGCCAACTGGTTTGCCTCCAGCCAGTTGGGATTCTTAACAATGTTATGTTCAATTTGAATTATTTGTTTCAGTTGTTTGCTCGGCCCCACTAGCACTTGTGCTATAACACTGCCGAGGGAAAACAAAGGTAAATAAAGGTTATATATTTGGCGACCAAATACGACGACGACGACCAGCCTGCATTTTATGACTCGGGCTTTCCTACGGAACCCTAAATTAACCTAAAACTTAACTTTTAGTGTATAATCCCATCCTTTACGAAAGAAGATCAATTCTGATAGCGCTGCGTTCGCCAACTGCGAGACGCCTCGCATACACAACTGTCAAGTCAGCTTTCTTTAAAAGGATTAGGTTTTAAATAAGCTACATGACTCGATACAGTAAGTCACGTACTTTTCGCGATATTCAAAATCAATCTTACATATTGGAAGGAAACAATGGAAAGAAAAGAAATTGTGTGCATTGAATGTGATGAGAAAGTCTGACCAATGAACGTCATTCAAGCGCGCGTGTGCGATACTTTCAGTGTGTGTTTTAATCTGTAAACACGAGGCAATGATGTTTGTTTTAAGATCTTTACCAGAGGCTAGTTTTCACTAGTGCATGAGAATAAGTGTCAGCAACATATATACGCATACTCACTTCAGTAAGGGCAGCAGTGTTTAGTAGCGCCTCTTAAATACCCTTTTAAGGGCGGATCAAATACGTTGAAGGTGGTCGCAAAGTATTAATACTCACACGTTTTCCTCATTACAAAAATCATCTCTCACAGGTCACTTACTCTCTTAACCCAGTGCTAAATTCAGCCAGTACAGCTTCATAAGCAGAACACTTCTTCTCGGTTGGATCAGCTTCTAGTGATAAGCAGCTCAGCAATGATTTAACTTCCTCTCTTTTTAATTCTATGGAGTACTTTTTCACCAGCACTATGATGGCAAGCGAAGAAACTACTGCAGAGACGTGTGCAGTTGATCCGACCTTACTTTCAGCCAAGATGGCAATGTTCCTCTCCATCTTTGGTCTCAAAAGGTCACTTAATGCCTGCAAAATAATTCAAGTATTAAATCACTCACCGGCTTAATTAAGGGTCAATGGTGCTATTCCGTAAGGATATAGCAAGAACAAATAACATCGTTCAAGGTTAAATTTGAGTTACGTACCAAGTAAACACCCACAAATAGCTCCAAATAACAAAGCATGTCAAAAGCTATGTTTCACCGAACATGATCAGGTTTTTGCGCCGCTCACAACGGTACCGAAACAAGTTGTCGAAACACTAACCCCTAAAGCCTAATTAAATAAAATCCAGTAACAAAGAAAAACACTTTAAAAATTCAAACACAAGCTAAGAAGATTAGTTCTCACTCCTGTTTAGAATTAATTATAAACTGCCGTCAAACAAATTACCTTTCGGACATCAAAATTAATGGGTTGCATTTTCCGACGGCTGCCCCATTCTTCTATCCAAACGTTTGAGAGGCAGTTCACAACATTGTAAAGTTTCACTATCGCCTCTGTAGCATCCATGTTTTCAGTTGTCTCGTTAACAAGAAAACCCCTCCATTTGGGTAGGAAACATAGCAACGCCTTTGTGCGATACTGAACTGTGTTATCCCTGGTGAAATAATCCCACATTCTGTTAAGTAGGTTTTTGTCGCCGTACACGTACGCCACTCCGTCAAACTGATTCCACGAGGCTGTAATACAAAAAATACCAGTACATCACTACCATTAAAAAAACTACATGTAAGAAGTATCATTAAGCCTCAAAGACATAAAGAGCTATAAAGGTGACAGCAAAAATACTAGTGTGGACCTCTCATTGGGTACTAAGCTACACTTCATTGGCCTGTTCTCTCTTACTACGCCAGCGAAAAGAGCATGAGCACAGACCAAAAATTAAGTCGGCTACGATTACAAGCAGGTTTGAGACTATTAATTGCGTTTCAGTACCACTTTATTGCAGGGTATGAACTACCAGCTCGTTGACCTTTTTTTAATGTACTTTTGTGACAGAGTTAGCAAGGCTGCCCTGTCAAATTCAGTATACACAAGCGTACACCATAATCCAATGATGCACGTTCATGGTGTCAGCAAAGCCAACTTAGCTTCATATCAGTTTCTACTGGCAACATTCTGAAGCAGTTGATTCATGCTTTACCGTGCATCATCAGGTTATGATGTACTTGGGAAGTTTGGAAAGCACTCAAGAAGCCTCTTTCGTGATTTCTAAACTTCCCGCGTGCATCATAACTCCATGAAAAGCACCAATCAGTTGTTAACTATTCTATGTTGTGAGATCATGACAAGGCATGGATTTCAATTCAGGGAATGAGTGAAGGGTTGTTCCATCTCCCTCCACTAGACTGGCAAGGGACTTGCGACCTGTGCTCTATTTGCACACAAAAAATATCGCAACACTCCTAATGAGCAAAACAAAAACAAATCGAATGGATACTAATACGCGAAGGTGACATCTAGAGAGATCACCTCAACGATAGTGTGGTCTCCTCCGATTACCAGTGATTCATAAAGCAAGACCGTAATAGTTATTTTCAGGGATGTATCCAGAGTAGTTCAAGTGATTTTCAGAAATCACTCAAATGTTTCCAAACCTCTCAGAATGCAGGAAAATTGCATTCTGAGAGCACTGCTAAATTCCAAACTTTCTTGGGGTAGCATGCCCTCAAACCCCCCTAATTAAGTTGGTGCAAATCACTCATGTGAAATCCTGGATCCACCCCTGATTTACTTACCACCCTGTTCAATATGCTTGTCGGGGATTTTAAGAAACCGGTTGACAATACTGCTGTAGCCATACGTTGGTGGAAATTCGGGTAACTGCTCCCAGTGAACCTTTCCTTTTTTGACCACCACGTATTTGTAGTAAGTTCCTTTTCGAGCCCGATCAAGACTTATTGTGAACTGACCACGAAAAAGCGTCAGTTTGTCTTTGTCTTGGCTGTCATCAATTCTGCAGTTTAAAGAGAAAAAAAGAATAGGTGATGAAAACCGCAATTGCGTTCTCTTTTGCCATAAAATTTCTTTCAATATGCAAGTGTCGAACTTATGTTTATTGTTAGATAGGAACTGGCGGAATTTGATGAGTGGTAATTGATCTCGAGAAGTTTATAACAATGGCGGTCAGACTGTAGCTCACTACGCACGCTCAATCTGTTCTGCGCCACAAAGCTGGATAAACGGCCTAGCCTAGCAAATTTTGCTAACGTTAAGGGCATACTAGCCAAAACAAGATAATTTTAAAATCGTGCTCTGCATAAGGCTTTTCTGTTCTGTTTTGATATTTGTCTCCACGTTAACCTTCCACACATGGCTTTTTTTCTTCTTTTTCTCCCTACAATTTGCTGCCTGGCACGACATCATTTTTAAGAACCAAATAGCAAAAGCTTTTTAAATTATCTTGCTTGGGCTAGTGTGTTAATAATTAGGTAAATTATTATTAGCTGCAAATTTTTATTTCGTATTAACAATGATTTAGTAATACATAGACAAGTAAAAACAAACGATATAATCTCCCGACGTTTCGGCGACCTCATGACGCCATTATCAAGGGTACAAATGAGAATTAAATTAACAAATGCG
>Ga0126339_10000995_pt1 | contig 17879 bp, 13 predicted proteins | sample OrbTmetagenome_2_FD_92532 | JGI IMG/M metagenome (GOLD analysis project Ga0126339, IMG submission 92532) | Coral microbial communities from Petempiche,Puerto Morelos, Mexico - Orbicella T R C metagenome | ecosystem: Host-associated > Invertebrates > Cnidaria > Coral | place: Petempiche,Puerto...
CGATGCCCGCCTGGTGGATCACCTGCAGGCGCCCGTTTGCGGAGATCTGGCCCCAGGCCGGATCGGTGGTGGCGAACACCAGGCCGCCCTCGGGGTGGGCCGCCAGGGCGGAGGCCGAATCACGGCCGATGCCGACGCTCCAGACCCAGGCCCCGGCTTTTGGATCGTAGGCGGCGGCCAGGATGTCGCCCTTGGCGGAGGCACGGGTGCCGGCGGCGGCCACCAGGGCGCGCCCCTGATCGGTGATCCAGTGCACCAGGGGTGTGTCGCCGGACGCGCCGGGCGGCGGCGCGGCGACCTGGCGGGTTTCCAGGGTGGCGTCGTCCAGCAGCTCGACCCGCGCCTCGCCGGAGAACCCCACCGCCAAGGTCCCCCCTTGCGGAGAGAAGGACACCCCATAAGGCACACCGGGGCCGTCCAGCCTGCGCTTGGCCACCAGGCCGAGGGCGGCGCTATAGAGACGCAGGGTGCCGTCGTCGCTGGTCACCGCCAAGCGTCCATCGGGCGCGAAGGCGATCTGCCGCACGGCGGCGCCGCCATAATCGCGGTCCTGGCCCAGATACTTGCCGCCGCCGGAGAACACGCCGATGCCCTGGCCGGACAGGAAGCCGACCACGAAGATCTGGCCATCGGGACGGTAGCGCATGTGCGCGATGGCCGCCGACAGGTTCTTCAGCCGCATCATCCGTTGATCGGGCAGGCCCCAGGTGTAGAGGCTGAAGGCGCCCTCGTCCCAGGAAAAGCCGGTGAAGCCGCCGGCAATCATGCGGCTGCCGTCGGGGGCGATGGCCAAGCTGTGCAGGATGCCCTCCGGCCCCTCGCCCAGCGGCACGGCGAGACGGCCGGTCAGGTGACCGGTTTCCAGGTCCCAGAGCCGCACGGTCTTGTCGAGCGCGGCGGTGGCCACCAGGCCGTTCGCGGCGTCCACCACCACATCGCTGACCGGAGCGGTGTGCATGCCGGTGTCGAGCATCAGGAAGGGCTCGGCGGGCATGCCAGGGGGCAAGGGGTCCTCGGCCGTCGCGGTGGCCGGCGCCTGGGCTAGGGCCGGTGGCACAATGGCCAGGGTCGATGCCAGAAGCACGGCAAGGCCCCAGGGAAAGCCCCAGGAAAGGCCCGGTATAGCGCGCGGCGGCGCGGGTCTCCCACCCCGGTCATCCCGTCCCGGCGCCGTGCCGCGCACCCATCGCCTCACGACCCTTTCCCAAGCAATCCCCACCGCCATGCCAGCCCCCATGGTCCCCTTGCCTGGTTGGTGCCTCGTCCAGTTGGTGTCGCCGGGCTCGTGGCCAGGTCGTGCTCCCGGCGGTAGGGCCCGGCCCGCCGGACCGTCCCTCGATCCTTTGCGGTGATTGTGTCGATCCCATGTCGAGATCGGCTCTGGCGCGGAGGTCAGGGGACCAGACAAAAACCCCACACAACAACCCCACACAACAACCCCACACAACAACCCCACACAACAACCATGGACTCGTCGCGCGGGATCCATCGCGTCACCGGACCCGTAACCCCGAACCCATGGCCCTGGCCCCACGACCGCGCGCCCCATCCACGCCAGAGACTCCGGCGGGATGGGGACCGAACGGCCGCGCGGGCCAAACGCGGGACCCAGTGCCGCGATTCAGAGGCTACGATCCCGTGCAGGGTCCGCAGACGGCGGCCGGCACCGGCGTCAGGGCAACGGCGTTGGCCGGCGCCTGGAGAAGCCAGGTGGTGCTGAAGCCGCCATCACCAGCCGTGCTCTGCTCCAGCGAAGCCAGTTCCGTGACCTTGCTGTCGACGGCCACGCTCCGCTTCTCCAGCGTGGTGTAGGTCTCGCCGATCTTGGCTTGGGTTGGCTGGTTCTCGGGGGTCACCTGCACCGCCGGCTGCGAGGCGGTGGCCGCGGGCGGCGGCGCGCTGGCGGGGGCGGCCGTGGTGCGCGGCGGCGGTCGGTTGCCGGAGACCGCGCCCACCTGGACTGCGGCGACGCGGAACTCGGTGCGGCGCTCGGCCACGTTGCCGTTGATCTCTCGGGCAACCCGCAGGTCCTCGCGCAGCTTCTTGTTGAGTTCGGCCATCTGGCTGCGGGCGGTGGCCTCGTCGATGGTGCCGGCGCGGAAGTTGGCGCGGATGGTCTGGGCTTCACCGCGACGGCAGGCGATCAGGGCATCCAGGGCGCGTTGGGTGCGGTCCAGGCGCTCGGAGTCCGATTCCATGTCCAGCAGGATGGTGCTCAGCATTTTGGACTGGTTGCCGGATTCCTTCATCACATGGTTGAAGTAAGCGGCGCCGGCACCGACCACGGCCCCGCTGATGGCGCCGATCGCCGCCGCCTCGCCGACGTCGCCGCCGGTGATGGCGGCCCCCAGGGCGCCACCCAAGGCGCCCAGCGCCGCGCCGCCGACGACACCCTTGATCAGGTCCTCGGCAAAGTAGTCCTGCTGCTCCAGAAGCTGATCGCGCTGCGCCTTACAGACGTCCGACGAATAGTCATAGCCGTACTTGTTCGTTTGCAGGGTCTGACAGGCCGACAGAAGACTGGCCCCGACGACCGCGATGGCCGTGTACCGCAACAGCTTGGATCGCATGGCTTCCCCACCCCTTGTCTCATCATGACGGGATCACTGAATGATGGCCTGGCGGACGGGCACGGGCCGGCCCCTCGGCACACACGTGCGCTCAAATCCAAACGGCGCGCGGCGACATGACCCATCCGTCATTACGATCCGAACGGCGTCACCGCGCGAGCCCCCCGGGATGGCGGTCCCGTGAGGCGATGATGTCGTGCTCCCCCTTTACCCCACCGGCCGTCCCATCGGCCCGGCCTTTCGCCCAATCGCGAGCCAGCCTCGTCTTCGCCTGATCATGGCATGCGACCAGCATTCGGCGCCGGTCATCGATGACGAGTCCCACGCATGGCCTCACTGTTCTGGTATTCCGCATGCGCAGTCCTGTCCAGCATCGTCGGCAAGCCGCTGAAATCCTGTCACTCCCATCCCTTAGGCTGGAGAATGGCCAGCGGATGCGCGGGCGACTCCGTGAAAGATTCCATGGGCGACTCGACAGGTCGGGCATCGCCCGCCGCCGCCCCTTTTCTGACGCGCCCTGATCCGCCACCCGCGTGGCATGCCAAGGAGCTGAACCGGTGCCCGCGCGTGGCTCCGAATCTGGCGCGACGACCGCCATGAGCGCGCCAAGGCAGCCCCAAAGACAAAGACGTTGGGGTGGAGTCACGATCGGCGTCGCCATCACTTTCTCATCGCGAAGCCATGCAATCCGCTCTAGGATCGGGCCACCAGGGACCCATCAGGGAGTCGCATGATCATGAGGACGCAGCGCATCCTGCCCGGGATCGCCGGGCTGGCCGTCGCCTTGGCCATCGGTCTCGGCCCCGCTTCCCAGGCCCTGGCCGAGGACACCGACCCAGCGAAGCCGGACGCGGCCATGGTTCTCGACACCGTCGGTGCCACGGAACCCGAGGTGGAAGCCTACACCACCTTGCCCGAGGGCACCGAAATCGCGCTCAGCGATGAGGCGGAAATCGAGTTCATTGATCTGAAGACCTGCGATCTGGTGCGTGTCGCCGGCGGCATGCTGGTTCTGGGCGACGTGATCAGCCACAAGGGCGGCACCGTCTTGAAACGCGAGTCGTCGGACTGTCCCGAATCGTTCGACCTGGAAAGCGAGAGCGTGCCGGGGGGCGTCGTTCTAAGGTCCATGCCGTTCTGACGCCGACGACCGATGGGTCCGAACCAGCCCCGTCCGCTACCGTCACGGCAGGATGATGCCAGGCAATGACGGTCCGGCCCTACAAGATGGTGACGATCGTGGCCGGCGCGGCGCTGTCCGCCTTGGTGAGTCTGGCCGCCGGCCCCCATTCCCTTCCGGACGGTGCTCTTCTGGACGCGGTGGTGAGTCTGCGGGCCGCCGTGGCTCCGTTCGACGCCAGCACCCAGGCGCGGCAGCCGGTGACGGTCGTTGCCCTGGATCCGCGTAGTCTGGCGGCGCCGGAACTGGCCAGCGTCCCGCGCGCCATGATGCAGCCCCAGTTCGCCGCGCTGACAGAGGCGGCGTTCAAGTCCGGGGCGCGCTCGCTGGCCTTCGACTTTGTGTTCGCCTTCCGCGCGGGCGGCTTCCTGGACGGGTGGGACAAGGATTTCCAGGCGGCGCTGGCGGCCAACAAGACCCGCGTGGTGCTGGGCCGCGACCGCGCCGTGGCGCCGCACGTTGCCTACTGGGGACCGCTGGCCGGGCGACCCAGCGGCCGCCTGGGGATTCAGGAACTGATCCCCGACATGGATGGCGTCATCCGCCGCGTCAACATGGTCTACTGGGTGCAACCGCCGCCCTCCGGCGAACGGCGGCCCCTGCTCCGCCTGGACGCCCAGGACGACGCCAAGCCCATGTTCACCCTGGCCGGGGCGGCCCTGGTGCGGGCGGGCGAGACCAGCCTGCCCCGGCAGGTGCTGCTGGCCCCCGACCAGCATCTGGAGGCCCTGCCGACCTACGCCCTGGTGGACGTCCTGCGCTGTGCCGAGGCGGACCCGGCCGCCCTCACCGCCATCTTCGCCGACCGGGTGGTGTTCTTCGGCAGCACCATCCCTAGCGAGGACCGCAAGTGGACCAGCGCCCGCTTCCTGCCATCCATCGCCCCACCCGGGCGGGACGGCCGCGATGGTGCGGTGGCCGCGCCGGCCGCGCCGGCCGATCCGGCCGACGCGGCGGTGTCCGGTGGCCCACCGGCCTGTTCGCTGAACCCGATGCCCGCCTCGGACCCGAAGGTGCGCTCGGTCCCCGGGGTGCATGTGCACGCCGCCGCCGCCCGCGCCGTGCTGACCGGCCTGGCCCCCGAGACCATCCCCGCCTGGAGCCGTCATCTCGTCGCCGCCACAACGGCCGCCGCCGGGGTGGCCGCCGTTCTGTACGCGCCGTTGTCGGTGGCGCTGATCCTGGTCACGGTGGGCCTGGCGGTCCTGCTGGGTGCCGCGCTGGCCGGCCTGATCGGCGGCCTTTGGCTGGCGCTGGGTCTGCCCATGGTCGCCCTGGTGATGGCGGCCTCGGGAGCCTACGCCGTCCGGTACCTGCTGGAGGAACGTCAGCACAGGCGCATGCGCGACGCCTTCAGCCGCTACGTGGCGCCGCAACTGGTGCAGAAGATCGCCGAGGACGACAGCCATCTCGATCGCGGCGGCGAGGTGCGGGACCTGACGGTCTGGATCGCCGACATCGCCAACTACTCGGGCCTGTCGGAGTTCGCCGATCCCAAGGAGGTGGGCCGCCTGCTCAACCGGGTTCTGGGGGCCATTGCCGAGGTCATCGAGACGCACGGCGGCTACGTGGCGCAGTACTCCGGCGACGCCGTGGTGGCCACCTTCGGCACTTTCGGCGACCAGCCGGATCACGCCGACCGCGCCGTCATCAGCGCCCTGGAAGCGCGCTGCCGGGTCGTGACGTTGTCCCGGGAGATGTGCCGGACCGCCGGCGCCCCGCCCATCGACCTGCGCGTGGGCGTTTCCAGCGACGCCATGCTGGTCGGCAACATCGGCGCCGAGCGGCGGCTGAACTTCACCGTCATCGGCGACGGCATCAACATGGCCGCCCGCCTGGAAAGCGCCAACAAGCAGGTGGGCAGTCGCATCCTGGTCAGCCACAAGACCCGCGACCAGTGCACCGAGGCGCTGGCCTTCCGGCTGGTGGACCGCGTGCGGGTGAAGGGGCGTCAGCAGCCGGTGACCCTTTACGAGCCCTTGGGGCTGGCCTCCGAGACCGACGACGCATCGGTGGCGCCACAAAGACGCTACGAGCGCGCGCTGCATCTGTATTGGTCGCGCGACTTCCCGGCGGCCCGCGACCTTCTGGCAACCCTGACCGATGACGATCCCGTGGCGCGCACCCTGTTGCCCCGGGTGGTGGCGGCGATCACGGATCCCCCGGCGGAGGACTGGGATGGGGTTTACGTATTTCCCATGAAGTAAAGGTAACGGCCTCCCCTCAAGATTGGGGCCGTGGAACGCATGCGGGGAAGATGCACCGTCCATGTGTGCGGGCGACATCACCAGGGACGGGATACCGCGAGAGACCCTCGCCAAAGGACGCCGAACAAGGAGACGACGCCCATGCACATCGCCGTCACACGACAGGGCTCCGTCACGGTGGTGGCGCCCCACGGCCGGATCGATCAGGACACCGCCCCCATGCTTGACGCGGCCCTCGCCGAGGCCGAGGCCGACGGCGGCCAGGTGCTGGTGGACTTGCAGGCCGTCCCCTACACCAGCAGCATGGGCTTGCGGTCGATTGTGGCCTGTTTCAAGACGCTTCGCGCCGATGGCCGGCGGATCGCCCTCTGCGCCCTGGTCGATCTGGTCGCCGAGGTGTTCGAGATCGCCGGCATCACCCGCGTTCTGCGGGTGTTCCCGGATCGCGCCGAGGCCATCGCCTATCTGACCGCCGACGAGGCGATGGCCGCCAGCACCACCGGCCGGCCAGCCGCCCTTGGCGACGCCACCGCGTCGGCGACGGCCGAGGAGCCCGTCCTGCGGGTCACCTTCTGGGGCACGCGCGGCTCGATTCCCACGGCCCTGAGCGCGCAGGGTGTGCGCGCCAAGGTTCGGGAGGCGCTGGTCGCCGCGCGGCAGGCCGGCCTGGGCGCGACCGACGACCTCGACGCCTTCCTGGACACCCGGCTGCCGTTCCATCTGCGCGGCACCTACGGCGGCGAGTCATCCTGCGTCCAGGTGGACACGGGTCACACCGAGTATCTGCTGTTCGACCTGGGCAGCGGCGCGCGCCGCTTCGCGCTCGACTGCCTGGCCCGGCACGGCCCCAGCACGCCGCAAACCTACAATATCTTTTTGTCCCATCTGCATTGGGACCACATCATGGGCTTCCCGTTCTTCGTGCCGGCCTTCATTCCGGGCAATCGCCTGCGCATCCATGGTTGCCACGACCAGCTCGAGTTCGCCCTCCGCCGCCAGCAGGATCATCCCTGCTTTCCCGTGGACTTCTCGGTGTTCAAGGCGGACATCGACTTTCATGTCCTCACACCCGGCGTTCCGGTGTCCGTGGCCGGCGCCACCGTGACGCCGTTCCGCCAGCTCCATGATGGAGACTCCTACGGATACCGGGTCGACCAGGGCGGCCGCGCGGTGGTCTACTCCACCGACAGCGAACACAAGATGGCGGACCAAGCCGAGGTTGAGCGCTTCGTGCGCCGGCTGGCTGGGGCGCACACAGTGATCTTCGACGCCATGTACTCGCTGGCGGACTCGTTCTCGCTCAAGGAAGACTGGGGCCATTCCTCCAACGTCATCGGCGTGGACCTTTGCCGCATGGCCGGCGTCTCGCGCCTGGTGCTGTTCCACCACGAGCCTATCCACGACGACGCCACCCTTGGCCGGATCCTGGCGCAGACCCGACGGTACGAGGACATCAATCGGGGCGACGCCCGCCCGCTGGAGGTGGTGACCGCTTATGACGGACTCGTCCTCGACATCTGACCAGCCCCGCCGGTTGCGATGGTCATCTCCGCCGTCTCCCGTCGACGCCGCGTCAAGGCCGGCCTGGCGGCGCGGCGGGCGGCTGCCGGCCGCCCTGGCGGGCCTGGGCGTGGCCGCCGTGTTGGCCATGGACCCGGCGATCCTGACCGGTCCGCGCAACCTGGTGTTCGACGTTTATCAAGCTTTGTCGCCCCGCGCCCGCGCCGACGATCCCGTGGCGGTGGTGGCGGTGGACGACAAGAGCCTGGATGCCCTGGGGCAATGGCCCTGGCCGCGCTCCCTGATGGCGCGGGTGTTGGACCGGATCACTGGAGCCGGGCCGGCCGCCATCGGCGTGAACATCCTGTTCGCCGAGCCCGACCGCTTGTCGCCGACAGCGCTGGCCCAGGTCCTCACCGACCTGCCCGCCGATCTGCGCGACGGCTTGCGCCAAGCTCCGGACACCGACCAGGCGCTGGCCCAGGCCCTGACACACGCGCCCACCGTTCTCGGGTTCGCCGCCGTCGGCCAGGATTGGGCCGGCCCGAACGGGACACCACCGCTGACGCCGGTCTTGCGCAAGGGGCCGGCGGTGCTGACGCACTTGGCCTTGAGGCGGGAGAGCACCCTCGCCAGCTATCCAGTGGTCGCTGCCGGAGCGGCCGCGCACGGCGTCATCAACCCCCTGCCCAGCGCGGACGGGGTGGTGCGGCGTCTGCCTTTCCTGTCCAATCTTGACGGCAGGATCGCCCTGGGCCTGGTGCCGGAGATCGTCCGTTTGCTCACCGGCTCCCGCATCGCCACGGTGTTCGCCGACGACAGCGGGGTTAAGGCCCTGGGACTGGGTCCGGGCCGTGTGCCGCTCGACCCGGACGGCGGCTTTCGGGTGCCCTATGGGCGCTACGGCCCGGAGCGCTACATCTCGGCGCTGGACATCCTGGATGGCACCGTCGACCCCTCGGGGTTGCGCGGACGCGTGGTGCTGGTGGGCGTGACGGCCAGCGGCCTCGGCGACCTGGCCAGCACCCCGCTCGACACCGACGTGCCCGGCGTGGACGTGCACATGCAGGCGTTGGAGGCCTTGATACAGGGCACCTTCCTGCGGCGGCCCGCCTGGGCACCCTGGGTGGAGGCTTCGTTGTGCCTGGCCGGCGCGTTGGCGCTGTGCATGGTGGGGCCGCGCTTGCGCCAGACCCTGCCGTTGTTCGCGATGGTCGTCGGGACCACCGTGATCGGCGCCCAGCAGGCCCATGCCCAAGGCAATCTGCTGATCGACGGCACGCTGCCGGCCGTGGGCCAGGCGATCGTGCTGGCGGTTCTGCTGGCCGGCGCCCTGGCGGAAAGCCGCATGGACCAGAGGCGCCTGGCCGCCGACCTGCGGACCCAGCGCGAGGCTCGCGCGCGCCTCGAGGGCGAGTTGAACGCGGCACGCGATATCCAGCGCGCCCTGCTGCCCGACCCCCGGCTTGTGCTGGCGGGCGAGCCACGCGTCGCCGTGGCCGCCGCCCTGGAACCGGCGCGCACAGTCGGCGGCGATCTTTACGACGTGTTCATCGTGGGGCGCGATCAGTTGGTGTTCATCGTCGGCGATGTCTCCGGCAAAGGCATTCAGGCCAGCCTGTTCATGGCCATCTGCAAGGCGCTCGCCAAAAGCGCGGCACACGGCGCCAAAGCGTCACCAGCGGTGGCCATCAGCCAGGCCAACCGCGATTTGGACCGCGAAAACCCGCGGATGCTGTTCTGCACCGCGTTAATGGGCATGCTGGACCTGCGCGACGGCACGATGACGCTGTGCAACGCCGGCCACGAGCCACCGCTGTTGGTGGACCCCGACACCGGCGACGTGAACGCCGTGAAGGCGGCCGGCGGACCAGCGCTGTGCTTCCTGGAGGAGGTTGAGTACGAGGAGACGTGCCGGCGTCTGCAACCGGGCCAGGCGCTGGTGCTGACCACCGATGGCGTCACCGAAGCCCGGTCCCCGGCTGGAGAACTCTACGGCACGGAGCGCTTGCGGGCCACCATGGCCCGGGCCTTGCGCGGCGGCCGGCCGGTGGACGATGCACTGGCCATCCTGCTGGACGATGTCCGGGCCTGGGTCGGCGATGCCGCCCCCTCCGACGACCTGACGGCCATGATCGTGCGGTGGAGTGGCCCGGCCGGGGACCGGGATCCCGCCGATCCGATCCCCATCGGACCGTAAAGGACTGGCACACCGGTTCGTTAAAGGAGGCGCTGCCGTGGGCCAACCACGCGTAAACGCACCCGGTTGCGACCGTCACGGCGCTCGTAGGTGATCTCCTCCGCCAGCGCCTGGATGATGCGCAGGCCCGCGCCACCGATGGGAAGATCGTCCCCCGCGAGACCCTCTCCCGCCGCCGGCGCACAGGTGGGATCGAAGGGACGGCCCGGGTCCTCGTAGACCATGCGCACGGTCCCGCCCTCCTCCTCGAGGGTCAGGGTCACCTTGGCCTCGGTGCCGTTCACGCCTCCATGCATCACCGTGTTGGCGAACAGTTCCTCGACCAGTAACTCGGCGCGATGCTGGGTGGACGGCGCCACGCCGCGCACCTGGCAAACGCGGGTCACGAAGTCGATCAGCATGCGCAGCCGGGTGGCATCCGCCGTCACCTGCAAACTGTCGGGCATGTCTGGCTCCGGAACGCTGGACCCAAGAAGCCACGCGGCCGGTGTCCCGCCGGTGACGTCTCCCCTCCGTAGCTCATCATGGCGACCACGTCTCGGGCAAGACCAGGAGGTCGTCTCGAACCGAGTCGGTTCAGCCCCGGTGCGGTCATCGCGCAACATAAGATCGTCTTATGTCGTATTATCTACCATTGTTGGCTTGTCTGGACTTCCGCCTTGAGCGGCGTATGGTGCGGACAGAGGTGGCTCGGTCAATCGGCCGCCGTGTGTTCGCCAGAAGGGAAGTCGCGCATGACCGCGTCCAACGCCGCCCCTAAATCCGCCGCTATCTCCGCCAAAAAACTCTTTGTTCCCGCCCTCACGCCGTTCCGCCCCGACCTGTCGGTGGACGGTCCACGCTTCCTGGCGCATTGCCGCTGGCTGCTGGACCATGGCGCCGACGGCTTGGCGGTGTTCGGCACCACCTCCGAGGCCAATAGCCTGGGGATCGACGAGAAGCTCGACCTGCTGGCGCGGTTGATCGAGGCCGGTATTCCGCCCGCCCGCGTGATGCCCGGCACTGGCACCTGCGCCATTCCGGACACCGTGCGCCTGACCCAGGCGGCTGCCAGCGCCGGCTGCGCTGGGGTGCTGATGCTGCCCCCGTTCTACTACAAGGGCATCACCGACGACGGCCTGTTCGCCAGTTTCGATGCGGTCATCCAGCGCGTGGGCGATGCCCGGTTGCGCATCTATCTGTACCATTTCCCGCAACTCAGCCAGGTGCCCATTTCGGCGGCGGTGATCGGGCGCCTGATCAAGGCTCATCCCCACACCGTGGTGGGCCTCAAGGACAGCTCCGGCAGTTGGGAGAACACCCGTGATCTGCTGGAACGCTTCCCGGGTTTCGGCGTGTTTCCGGGCTCCGAGGGACGGCTGCTGGAGGCCCTTCGGCTGGGCGCGCCGGGCTGCATCACCGCCACCGGTAACGTCAATGCGGCGGGCATCAAGGCCGTGCTGGACGGCTGGCAAGGCCCTGACGCCGAGGTCCTGCAGGACAGCGCCGGCAAGGTGCGCGCCCTGTTCTCCGGCCTGCCGCTGATCCCCGCCCTGAAGGCCACGATGGCGGCCGCCCGGGGCGAGGCGGACTGGCGCCTGCCGCGCCCGCCACTGCTGCCCATGGAGGCGGCCGACGGTCATCGCCTGGCCGCCGCCCTGGCCCGGTTGGGGGCTACCCTGGGCGCCACCCAGGGCACCACCATGGCGGACGCTCTGGAACCGATCTGATCGTCTCTGGGCCTCTCCTCAAAAACGAACCGCCGCGAGGGGTCTCCCTCGCGGCGGTCGCGTTTCGACGCGCCGGCTTGTGCTTCGCTGCGTCTTGGACGGTCCTCCCCGATCCACTTGCGTGGTGACCTCTTTGTGACATGAGCCATGCAGAGCCAGCAACAAAAATCGTCGCTGCATTGCAGAAAACGCATATCAACGGCACCAACGACCCGAAAAGCGCACCATGTGCTCGTTGTCGCGTACAACAGGCCGCTCTGACACCCCCAACGCGGGCGGCAGCTCAGCCCGACTCGGGTCGCGCCCAGCGCGCGGCGGCGGCGGCATCGGCGTCTTTCGCCTCCACCCAACGGGCGCCACCGTCAGCGGTGTCCTCACGCTTCCAGAACGGCGCCTTGGTCTTCAGCCAGTCGATGAGGAAGGCGCAGGCGTCCAGGGCCGCCGCCCGGTGCGCCGAGGCCGTGCACACCAGCACAATGGGCTCGCCCGGGGCCATGCGACCATGGCGGTGGATCACCAGCACGTCGGCCAGCGCCGGCCAGCGCGCGCGGGCCTCGTCCTCCAGCGCCTGGAGCTGACGCTCGGTCATGCCCGGGTAGTGCTCCAGGGTCATCGTCTGGATCCGGGCCTGGACCTGGGCCGGATCGTTGCCGGGCGCGCCATGGTGGTCGCGCACAAGCCCCAGGAAGGTGGCCACGGCCCCCACCCGACCACTGGTGTCGGTGAAGGTAGCGATCTCGGCCCCGGGATCGAAGGGTTCGGCTTGCACCCGGATCACGAGTCAGCCCCCGGTGACGGGCGGAAAGAAGGCCACCTCGCCGGCCGTTCCCAGCGGAGCATCGGCGGTGGCATAGTCCTGGTCCAGCGCGCAACGCACCCGGCCCGGATCGGCGAAGGCGGCGGCATGGCCGGCGCTGCGCCCCGCCAGCCAGGCCATCAGGTCGGCCACCGTGGCCACCTCGGGGGGCGGCGCCACGGTTTCCTCGCCCGTGCCCACGCGATCCCGCAGCCAGGCGAAGTAGAGCACCCTCATGTCAGCACCTCGTGAAACGGCAGGTAGTCCACCCGGTCCCCGGGCGCGATCGTCCCGGCCTCGGCGGGCAGGTCCACGAGACCGCCAGCGGCGCCCAGGGACGAGACCATGGCGCTGTCCTGGGAGCGGAACAGACGCACGACCGGACCGTCCGCGGTATCCTCCACCCACGCGCGGAGGAAGGCTCGCCGCCCCCCGGACTCACGATGATGAAAGCCGGCCGGCAACGGATAACGGCGCGGTGGCGTGACGGTCTCGCCGGACAGCCGTTGCAGCACCGGGCGGGCGATCAGCAGCAGCGTGACCATGGCCGACACCGGGTTGCCCGGCAGGCCCACGAAGGCCGCGTCACCCACATGCCCGAGCGCCGCCGGCTTGCCCGGCTTGATGGCCAGGCGCCAGAAGTGCAGGGTGCCCAAAGCGGCCACCACGTCGCGCACATGGTCCTCGCCCCCCACGGAGACGCCACCGGACGTCACCAACAAATGGTGGTTATCGACGGCGGCGTCCAGGGCGGTCCGCAGGACCGGGGGATCGTCCGGCAGGCGGCCCAGGTCGGTGACCGCTGCGCCGAGGGTCTGCAGGGCCGCCATGATGCCGTGACGGTTGCCGTCGTAGACCCCGCCCACGCCCAAGGGCTCGCCCGGCTCGCGCACCTCGTCACCGGTGGAGAACACGCCCACCCGCACCCGCTGGAACACCGGCAGGACGGCATGCCCGGCCGAGGCGGCGAGGGCGATATCGGGGGCACGCAGGCGGCGGCCGGCCGGCAGGATCGGGTCGCCGTCCCGGAAATCGCCCCCGGCGGCGCGCACATGGCGGCCGGCGGGGATGCCGGCGGGCAGGGTCACCCGACCGTCCGGATGGGCGGCGCAGTCCTCTTGCATGACCACGGTGTCCAGACCCTCGGGCACCACGCCGCCGGTGAAGATGCGCACGGCCGCCCCTGACGGGACGGGCGCGGCGAGGGGATGACCGGCCGCCACCCGCGCGGCCACCGGCAGGGTCACCGGCGCGTCTGCGGACAGGTTGGCGTGGCGCACCGCATAACCGTCCATGGCCGAGCGGTCCTCCGCCGGATGGGCGCACAGCGCCGTCAGGTCCTCGGCCAGCACTCGGCCGGTAGCGGCCTGCAGCGGCACCGTCTCCGGCGCCACGACCGGCGTCAGGCGCTCGGCCAGCAGGGCCAGCGCCTCGTCCAGCGGCATCAGGCGGTCGCCGACGGCGAAGCAGTCGCCACCGGTCGGCACACCCACCCCCGTCATGCCGTCGGCCTCATGTGGGCCAGGGCCTGGCGGGTATAGAGGTAGCCGGTCTGGGCGGTCAGGACAGCCGCCAGCCAGAGGAACGCCTCCCCGGCCCAGGACAGCGGCATGCCGGACACGGCCACCGCGTCTCCCACCAGCAACAGCGGCAGCGCCACCAGTTGCGTGGTGGTCTTCCACTTGGCCAAGGTGGTCACCGGCATGCCCACGCCGCGCTCGGCCATGAACTCGCGTAGGCCGGAAACCAGGATCTCGCGGATCAGGATGATGACCGCCGCCACCAACCCCAGGTCGGACAAACGGTCGAAGCCGGCCAACAGCAACAGCACGGCGGCCACCAGCAGCTTGTCGGCGATGGGATCCAGCACGCGCCCGAAATCGGACAGCACCTGCCAGCGCCGCGCCAGCCAGCCGTCGAACCAGTCGGTCGCCGCCGCCAGGGCGAACAGCCCGGCGGCCACCCAGCGGGCTTCCGGCCCGGGGACGAAGAAGGTGACCATGATCAGCGGGATCAACACGATCCGTCCGAGGGTCATGGCATTGGGAAGCTGGTGGAGCATGGACAATCCAGTGGTGAAAAAAGGCCGATTGTGAAAGCAAGATTGGGAGCACTCTAGCGCCCTTCACCGGCGCCGTGAAACCTCTCATAGATCGTCTTCGCCAGTGCCGCGCTGATGCCCTCGACGGCCTCCAGGTCGGCGAGGCCGGCCTGAGAGACTGCCTTGGCCGAGCCGAAATGGTGCATGAGCGCCTTCTTGCGCGCCGCGCCGATGCCGGGGATGGTGTCCAGGGGATTGGCGCCGGCGGCTTTCTTGCGACGCGCCTGATGGCTGCCCACGGCGAAGCGGTGCGCCTCGTCGCGCAGCCGCTGGACGAAGTAGAGCACCGGATGGTTTGGCGGCAGCAGGAACGACGGTCGATCGGATCGGAAGAAGCGCTCGCGACCCGCGTCCCGGTCCGGCCCCTTGGCGATGCCAACCAAGGGCAGGTCCTCGATGCCCAGGTCCTCCAACACCCCCCGCGCGGCGTTCAACTGCCCCTGACCGCCGTCGATGAGCACCACGTCGGGCCACTGGCCCCGCGCGCGCTCCGGATCCTCCTTCAGCGCGCGGCCGAAGCGGCGTTCCATGACCTCGCGCATCATGGCGTAGTCGTCGGCGGTGGTCTCGGCCTGGCGGATGTTGAATTTTCGGTAGGCGTTTTTCTGAAAGCCCTCGGGTCCGGCGACGATCATGGCCCCCACCGGGTTGGTCCCCGAGATATGGGAGTTGTCGTAGACCTCGACGCGCTCCGGCGGCGCCTCCAGCCCCAGCACCTCGGCCAGGCCCTCCAGCAGCTTCTGCTGGGCGCCTGTCTCGGCCAGGCGCCGGGCCAGGGCCTCGCGCGCGTTGGTAACCGCGTGGTCCACCACCTTGCGACGGTCCCCCCGCAGCGGCACCAGCAGGCGCACCCGGCGATCTGCGCGCAAGGTGAGGGCTTCTTCGACCACGGCCGCATTCGGAAGTGGCTCGGACAGCAGCACCGCCCGCGGCGGCACCTGGCGGGCATAGAACTGGCCCAGGAAGGCTTCGAGAATGATCCCCGGCTCGTCGTCGCGGGCGTGGGTCGGAAAGTAGGCGCGGTTGCCGTAGTTGGTGCCGGCCCGGAAAAAGAACACCTGCACGCAGGTCTGGCCGCCAGCCTGATGCAGGCCGACGACGTCGGCCTCGCCGAGGCCCGGCAGCGAGATGTCCTGATGTGCCTGCACAGTGGTCAGGGCGCGGATGCGGTCGCGGTAGCCGGCGGCTTCCTCGAAGGCCAGACGGGCGCTGGCCTCCTCCATGCGGCGCGCCAAGTCACGTTGCAGGTCCTGGCTGCGGCCCTCCAGGAAGGCCCGGGCCTGGTCCACCAGGGCGTCGTAGGCGGGGCCGTCGATACGGTCCACGCAGGGCGCGCAGCAGCGCTTGATCTGGAACAGCAGGCAGGGCCGGGACCGGTTGGCGAACACAGTGTCGGAACAACTGCGCAGCAGGAACGCCTTCTGAAGAGCCACCAGCGTCCGGTTGACCGCCGTGGCCGAGGCGAACGGCCCGTGATACTGGCCCGGCCGGCTGCGCGGCCCGCGATGCTTGACCACGCGCGGGAAGTCATGGTCACCGGTCAACAGGATGAAGGGGAACGACTTGTCGTCGCGCAGCAAAATATTGTAGCGAGGCTTGAGTTTCTTGACCAGGTTGCTTTCCAGCAGCAGCGCCTCGGCCTCGGTGTGGGTGGTGACGATCTCCATGCGATGGGTGGCCGCCACCATGCGCCGCAGCCGAATGGGCAGCCGTTCGGGTCGCGTGTATGTGACCACCCGTTTGCGCAGGTCGCGCGCCTTGCCCACGTAGAGAGCATCCCCATGCCGGTCGAGCATGCGATAAACGCCCGGCACGTTGGGCAGGGTGCGCCAAGTGGCGTGGATGACGGCCGCCCCCTTGGTCTCCTGCGACGCAGACGCACCGGCGTCGGTGGCCCCGGTCTCCGACGAGACGGCGGCCGGATCGTCTTGGCCGGCAACCGCCGGCGTGGGTTCGGATTCGGATGGCAATAGCGGCGTTTGGCTCATGGCATGCGGTCAACGGTTGGGAAGGTTCGGGGGCCGGCGGGGAACCCGGCGGTCATCGGCTCGCCGGCGGGGCCGAGCACCCGGACCGCAGTGTGCCCGGCCCTATAGGACGGGAGCGAGCGTTCTGTATCAGGGACTATGGGATACCGCGAGGGTCACCGCTATCCTGCGAACGATGCCAGATTGCCTGCGCGTGGGCGCTTTGTCCCTCGAATGATGGAGGCCGCGCCTTTTGCACCGCACGATCGCTTCGCAATCGCCCGAGATCGCCCCGGAACTCTTCCGTTCGGCCAGGGAAACCCACGACACGAATCAGGTCTAAGGGCCGGGACGCCGCCCAGATCAAGGGAAAAACTATCCACCGTTCTTGTGGATAACGTTGTGGACCGAGCGTGTGGCGATGTCACGATCACAAGGGATTCCGCCGTTTTTCCCCCCGTGCCCACGAATTGGGCAGCTTCGTTAAGGCCTTGAATTGAAAGCCAATTTTTTTTTGGGTCGAGATCGTGGCGGAAACGGGAAATCGGTTCTTGACAGCTAGGAGTCGGTTTCGTGACAGGTCGGGACCTGTGCACAAGTCCGATGGCAGAGCGACCCCGGGGGCGTGGATCGAGTCACGATCGGCCGGAGGTCCCTCATCAAGCACCCTATGGCTTTGGTCGCGGGTGCGACCTCCGAACGAACGGATCCGATTGGGTGACGAGATGTCAGTTTTATTGCAAACGCAAGGCGTTGCCGTTGTTGCGAAAACGGTTCGTTGCGGTGCGAACTGACACGGCCGGTGGTTCAGCCATCACCCAAAAGGATTGAGCCTTTCGAGGGTGACGCCGACGCTGCCGGCATCGGCGAAGACGTCCAGCTTCTCAACCCTAACGAGGGCGCGCCGCACCCGGCTGTCCTCCAGGCAGGCGTCGGCGATTCGCTCCGCCAAGGTCTCCACCAGATTGACATGGCCGGCGGCGACGATGGCCCGCACCCGGTCCAGGACCACCTCGTAGCAGACCACGTTGTCGAGCCGGTCCTCCAGCGGTGCCCCCCCCTCACGCACGGCCAGGTCCAGGTTGACGCGGATGCGCTGGGGTCCTTGCCGCTCATGGTCATAGACCCCGATGCGCGCCGACAGGTCCAGGTCGCGCACGAAGACATGGCGCAGGCCCGCCCGTGCGTCGGCCAGAAGGCCGTTCGACGGCGCCGAATACAACTTGGATCGAGGGCTCATCGGACCATCCATGCCCGGGACGTGAGAGAGCGGACCAAGGGCAGGGGATGGATCGCGGGACCGTCCGTCGCCATCGCTGTCCGGCATCACGCCGCTCACGGTCGAGACCAAGGCCCGGGAAGGGTCACTCCTGCGGCGGGGTGGCCAGGGTGCCCGCAGGGGGCCACGCCCACGCCAGATGCTGACCGCCGTCCAGCGCCAACATTTGCCCTGTTACAGACGGCGCCGCAAGGAGAAAGCGGGCCGCGCGCCGGATCTCGTCGAGATCGGTACCACGCCGCAGTGGCAAGGCGGCGCACTGGGCATCGAAATGGGCCTGGGTCTGTCGCGGGCTGGGCAGCGCCGGCCCTGGGCCGATGGCGTTCACGCGAATGCGCGGCGCCAAGGCCAGGGCCAGGCTTTGCGTCAG
>Ga0126339_10000996_pt1 | contig 17873 bp, 4 predicted proteins | sample OrbTmetagenome_2_FD_92532 | JGI IMG/M metagenome (GOLD analysis project Ga0126339, IMG submission 92532) | Coral microbial communities from Petempiche,Puerto Morelos, Mexico - Orbicella T R C metagenome | ecosystem: Host-associated > Invertebrates > Cnidaria > Coral | place: Petempiche,Puerto...
CCCCGCTTCCACAGTGTTAAACGCAGGCATCGCGGGCGACACTGTGGAAGCAATCCTTTACAGAGTCGAGGTAATGAACATCCCCTCCTCTGTGTCTAACATCTCTCTCCTCTGTGGCACTAATAATTTATGTTCACATTCTCCTACCACTATTTCTGCCACACTAACCGAAATTTTATTTTTACTGCGACGAAAGTGTCCAACTGCATACATCCATTTATTTCCAATTTTACCACGATTCGATCACCTTCAAAAACACGTTGCAGCCACTAACTCTTGTATTTTTTTTCAGGTTCAGGAATTGTTTCCAGAATACGTTTTTTTCCACGAACTGCCATCCACCCTATTTAATCAAAATTTGTACAGGCCTGATAAAATCCATCTTACTACAAAAGGCAATGATATTCTTGCCAAGTGGTTTCACCACTGCCTAACCACGTCTAATTCAATCAAACCAGAACCAACCACACCCCCCATGCCCTCCCTGCAAGATGTTCCCTCTGCTCTCGTTATCACAGATATTGATTGGCCTCCCCTACCTGCCCCATCGCAACCCTCCAACCTGACTCCCCCTGCATGTACCCCTACCAGTCTCAAGCCAGGTCCAGTACCTAGTACCTCAGTACCTAGCCCTACCCAGTCTGTCTCCAATGTTCGCCCAAAACCCAGCCCTACAAAATGCAGCTCTAAACCCTGCTGTATCAAACTGAAATCCAGTCCTGGCCAACCTAGATCCAAGACCAGCCTCAACCAGCTCAGCCCTTGCCATCACAGTCCAAAACCTACCTCTAGCCAGCCAAAGCTGAAATTCAGCTGCCCTAAATCCAACCCAAAACCCAACCCTACCCAGCCAAAGCCAAAAGCCAACCCTTCCCCACATTATCAAAAACCTAGCCCTACCCAGCACAGTACAAAATGTAGCCCCACCTATCCCATCCTGAAACTTAACCTTACCCAGCCCAGAACAAAACCCAGCCCTGACCAGCCCAATCATATACCGTTACCCAGGCCTAACCAACTAAGTCAAATATCCAGCCCTACCCAACCCGGTAAAAAACTTAGCTCTACGAAGCCTAGTAGCAAACCTGGTTCTACTCAACCCAGTCAAAAATGTTGTGCTGCCCCTCCCAGTCTAAAACCTTACCCTGCCCAGCCATGTCAGAAAAAATGTTCTAGCCAATCCAGCCAAAAGCCTTGTTCTATCTATCCTAGACAGAAATTTAGCCCTACCCAACCCATTCAAAAAGCTAACTGTACCCAACCCAGTCAAAATCCCAGTGATACCCAGACAAGTGAAGTACCCAAGCATACCGAACCTGAACAAATGCCCACCCAACTCCATTCTGAAAGTGAGCCTGATGCTTTTCTGCCAAAAGCAGATGAAGATGAAAGCTCTGAAGTCAGATCGTCAGATGTCAGGTTTTCTCCCAAACAAACTACATGTTTTCTGCGATTACCCAGTGGTACAACATTGTTTTTGTTATATTTACAGCTTTGCTTTCCTATTTTCATTCTAGTTACTCTGGCACAGTGTGACATTGTCTTCCTTGCAGTGATACTCCCTTTTCCAATCTTAATAACTACAGCCCTTTATTCAGTTTGTTTTATAGACATGTCACACCCTGCAAATGATGATCAAAACATTCATTGCAAAACAGATAAGACTGAAGAAAAATCAAACAAACAAATTCAGGAAAACAAACTGTCATCCAAAAATAAAGATGAATTGAATGAACATATCATCCGTGATGAAGATTCAGAGGACATTTGCATTTCTATTCTAACTTTCATTAAGGCCTTGCTATGCATTCTTATCCTTTATGAGTGTCAATTTAATTTCATTGAACACCAACCATTTGGTACCTTGTTATGCAGGGGAATTCTAGCAACTGTTTTGAGAGTTCAATGTTCATTGATCATTATTTCAATGCATGTGTTGCCTGAAAAAATTGTTGGTTCCTTGGTAGGTATATATGAACAACAAAACAACAAAGATGATTTTCCAAAACAAAAAACATGTTCAGATTCATTTTTAACCTTTCTTCATATTATGCGTTTTCGAACACTTAAACACAAAAAACAAAGGTTGGTTCTGAACAAAAACTGGAAACATGCTTTGAACAGAATTTCAAATTTCCAAAAGAAATTAAGAAACCATTCCTGTTCTGTCAAGAACCGCACAACAAAAACAAGCGAGTCAAACAAAACTAACAAAATAACGTTATGTTCATTAACAGAAATTAATATAATTCAGTATCTTGTTTTCAGCTTGTCTGTGATATCTTTACCAGGGTTAATTATACTATATTTGGTTATTCCTAAAATTCAAATTTTCACCAAATTTCTGTACAACCTTTCAGATGATTGGTTGGAAAATGTGGTGTTATCTCATTCATATTTATTTTCCACACATCATTACCTTTACGTGTCTTCTGTCATTTTTGGTAATATGGCTATTAACAGTTTTTGCACTGCAATTCTGTTGGAAACTTTTCCTGCTTTAAGTGGTACATACATATTATTAGTTTCAATACATCCCATGTTACAAGAGATCTTACAGTTCTGCAGCTTTACAAGTCTCACATGTGTATATTTTATGCTGTTATATGTAGGAGAATATGGTTTGATACTGTTAATATTTTTCTTTAGTTCTTTATTTCAGTTTACAAGTGAATGTTTTTCACTTTGTAACTTTTGGTCATTTAGCACTTTGTTGGGGATTTTTTCAATCTTTGAATATGTGCTTGTTGACTTGTTCAACATATTTTTATCTCTTCCTGGAAATTTATTGTGTTTTGTTTCACCGTTCAAACCTTATATGATGCAAATTTTTGTCAAAGACTTGCATGGAAAAACTCATGTATTTCAACTGCTACAAAATGTCACTGTATCAGATCTTGAAAAACAAATTTTAGTGAAATTCAAACTTTCTGGTAGTGAATATTGGCTAAGTGGTCCAGGAGGAAATAAAATGGCCAATCAAGACAAACTTGTTGATCTCAGCACTGTGCATATTAGAGGAAGGTTGCTTGGTGGGATCAATAAGTGCTGCATTAAGGGGTGTACAGAGGATGCAGTATCTCAAAGAAGACTGCAATGCATGGCAGGGGTTTACGAATTAAAAATAGCACCAGAAAATCTTTGTCAAGCAAATGGCATCCCCTTATTTGTCTGTAACCATCACTATTACCTTCAAAAAAAGCGTGGGCATAAACCAAAGCGATTTTATTCAAGTGTCCTACATGCCCCCCAAAAATCTTTGAAAACCAAGGAGAAAACAGAAGCAGATGATTGTGTTTCTATGCTTGGTGTGAAAACATGTACATCATGTAAGAAAGAATAGTTCTCACCAAGACAACACCTTGTTCAAAACACATTTTTAAAATTTCATCAAAGTATTACATGTGTGCATGCAACTGCTTCGATCAGATAAGTAATGGTAAAATTCAAGAAATTAACAGTGACATGTATGACTGCTTTTCAGATACAGAGGATCATTCAGCTAAATATGATTTAGGGCAAAACTACATCTGCACTGAATGCAGTCCACAGTACTTAAAAACAATCAAGATAGAGAAGACAGGTTTAAACAGACAATCGAAAACTGAAAATACACAAGCCAAAGGGGCACAATCATCTGCTGAAACTCCACATATTACATTTCCTTTTTCTGAATTCTTTTCTGGCTCTGCTTGTAACAGCAGCAAAAGCATATTTCTTGATTATGAAGTCATTTCTAATATGTTCTTGTTACTGTCTAAAACACAGTTTTCTCCTTGGAAAGTGTATCTACAATATGGAAAAACTGGTGTCATGCTACACTTTTACCTTGAATCAAGTTCAGAGTCCTTACCAACAAAGAAGTTAACAATGTTCTGTCCATTTCTATTTGGTGCACCTTACCAAGTTTCATTTTCAGTATATGCTCTCGGAAAACAAGTTGATAGTGGTTTTCTCCCTAATGACTATTTAAACAGAGTAAGTGATCTTCTTGACACCCTTTTCTCATTGCAGCTTTGTTTAGGTATTTATGATGAAAAGTTGCTAAAAGCTATCAAAATGAGAAAGCCAATTGATGATTCTGGAAGTGACTGTGATAAAACTTACCAGATAGACACAAAATTTGTGCTTTCAAATCGCTTTGGGAAACAGATAAGTGAGACTATAAGAAGTATTAATCCCCAAAGACCATGCAAGAGGCTTCTAGATCTGTCTCATTCACATGCACAGAGGTGTCAGAACTGCACAGTTTTATTGCAAAATACAAATTTATTTCATGAACAGCATATGCCATCTGACAAATGCAGTACAGACTCACATACTGCACTATCTAAACTTAGCTTTGCTGAGCTACTTGAGAGATACAAAAATCTGAAAAAATCATGTGACTACTGGAAATCAAGAACTAAATACTATATGAAGAGTAAGAAAATTAAACCCCCAGTAAATTTTAACATCTGTTCAACAGAGCTCGGTAGACTTATAGATAAAGCAGTTGAGGACAATTTGTTAACACAAAACTCTGTCCTATATCTGTTATTGTTGGATACTGTAATAGGATTGCAAAAACAGGAAAAAGAGTTTATTAAAAGTAATAAAATGACCACAAACAGAAAAAGGCCAAGAGCCAAAGGGATGAGGTATCATCCTTTGGTTATTAAATGGTGTTGCTCTTTGGCAAGCAAATGTAGGGAAAAAGGCTATGAAAGCATTCGGAACATACTTCCACTGCCTCACTGGCAAACAATTAAGCAATACAGACAGACCAGTTCTTCATCAGAACCAATAAATCAAGAGAACTTAAGACGAATGGTTCAAGAAATGGAAAGGCAAAATTGTAAAGCAATTGGTGGCATCCACTGGGATGAAATGATGATTCAAGAAGGAATTGTAGTTTGTAAAAGAACAGGAGAACTAGTTGGTTTTGAAAATCTTGACATTCCACGAGCAATAAGTGATGACTTTGATTCCATGCAGAAAGAAAGCAGTGAGAGTTCTACTTCTGATAAAGAGTCATCAGATTCTGAATCTGATCAAAATTCATCTAGTTCATCATCAAATGAAAGTGATTCTGGTGAATATCCAACAACAAACACTCAGTTAAAAGCAAAAATGGTATGCCAGTTCTTCTTTTCTTCTGTTGAAGGTGACTTCTCTTGGCCTGTTGCCAGTTTTCCAGTGCGACAAATGAACAGTGCAAAGCTGAAAGTGTTAGTTTGGAAAGTTATTGAAGTGCTCTCGAAGACAACTATAAAAAATAAACCTATTCAGGTACTTTACGGTGTTTGCGATGGGTCTTCTTATTCCCATGCATTTTTTTGCAAATCAAATATTCAAAACTGGGTGTCTTTTAATCCTTATAACAACAATGTACCAATCTGGTGGCTTTCAGACTACCCCCATCTAATAAAAAAGCTTAGAAATTTCATAGTTAATCCAGACAGAAATATGGAATGGTCAAAGCAGAGTATAACTTCCCAGCACCTCATTGATGTTGTTGAACGAAAACAAACAAAACTGCGCTGGAAACATGTTAAATTGAGTGCGAGAACAAAAATGTCTGTAAAACGAGCAGTGGAAGTGTGTTCTGAAGAAGTTGTGACCGATATATGTCAGGGCAGTTATCCCCTTGAAGAGACAATTGGAACTCGAATGTACTTGAGTATATGTGCAAAATTGTTTAGAATAATGAATGATAGTACAGGGATAGATCCATCAAGTTACAGAGAGCTTGTCAAGATTATGAATTGGTTCACTAAGTGGAACAACGAGATCCAAATGACAATGCCTGAGAAGGGCCTACGAAAGGCTCATTTGAAAAAATTTATTACTGAACGGACATACAAAGACTTACTGAGATCTATTAGAGCTTTTCTAGGGTTGGTGCAGTACATTCAAATGAACTATCCTGATACTATTATAATTCCAAAGACAATGTGTCAAGATGATGTAGAAAACTATTTTTCCCTATAGCGGGCACGCATATCATCAGGTCAACCAACTGTTCTCCAGTTTTTTGAATCTGCTGCAACATTAAACAGACCTTTTGCTCAAATCAGAATTTGGGGATCTTCATGGAAGCATTGGCTCATATGATCCAGTGTCAACACCAAATGCAATGAACATACCTTTGCTTAGAAGAAACAAATATAAACATTCTTCAGTGCATGATTCTCAATATTCTTCTGCCCTCAGCGATTCACATAATTATTCATTTCTTCCCATCACAGTTTCGCAAGGTACTTACGATAAAGCACAAAAACTTCAACTCCTGCGGCATGCAAAGCAAACTTTAGACTACATTGATCTGTCAACTTCATCTACAATAATTCAGGCCAACCAAATTATTGTACATGCTATGAAAAATGAAGTGAACTCTCAACAGTTGTTAGAGTTTGTTTCTTGCTTAGACCATGGCCTTCGAATACACTATTTCAAAAAAGAAAGCTGGACTGAAAATTCATTAACAAAAGCACTGGTGGCTCTAAAAAATGACCGCAATTTAACAGTACTGTGGAAAAACATGTTAAGCAAAATGCATCTTACCAGCATGGACAATGAATTAGTCAACAATTTGCTATTTTTGTTTGTGACAAAATTTACCAAAAGGAGATGTGTAACATATTTGGCAATTGATGGATTTGGTCCAAGTCCTCACCAAGACAATTCTGCCATACGACAATTGCTAAAGAAGTATGACTTGTTTGTAGACAAAAAAATAGAGACTGTCATAAACTCAACCAATAAATTAAAAAGTAAATGCTATGGTTGTGGAGAGCTGGGACACTGGGTTAGAGAATGCCCTAAAGGTTACAACAAAAATTGGCTCACCACACAAAAATGTTTCAAATGCAACCAACTTGGACACTTTAGAAGAGATTGCCCTTTCAAAGTGACAACTCAAAAATCAAAACCTATTTCTTTTGGCAGTATAAAGCAAACCAATGCACCTGAAAAAAAGGTTTGGTATCACCCATCCAGTGCATTACCTAAAATGATTGGAATGTTAGACAGCTGTGATCTTGACACAAACAACACATATGTGCCACTTTCAGTTGACAATTCAAATTCCAAAACAACAAAACAGGGGTCAGATCAGTGGTTCAATTATCGAAAAGGTAAAATTAATGGAAGTAAGGCTGCAGTTTCTTTAGGATGGCATGGTAAGCCTGTTATACAAAACTACTGGAACCAATTACAACAGGGAGAAAAGGCCACAAATTCAGAAACTAGTTTCCATAATAACTTGGCAATGAAATGGGGAACTATGTGTGAAAAAAGTGCTATGGGAACATATATTTCCAAGTTCCTTTCCAGGACTTATCCTAAGAGCAAGGTTAGCGAGACTGGAGTACATATAATAAATGATGAGAATGGAATTCCATGGTTAGCATCTTCTCCTGATGGGTTAGTACAAATTGGAACAATTACAGACGGTTTAGGAGTTGTAGAAATTAAATGTCCATTTTATGGGCGGCAAACCAGTACCATACAGAAATGTTTGTGTCAACCACATCCCACAAGTAATGCTTGAAATGTATTGTACCAACACCAAGTGGTGTCACTATGTGGTATGGACTCCAGTCGGTTACTGCATATACCTTGTCGAAAGGGATGATGAGTACATAGCCGACTTGCTAAGTTATTTGAAAAAATTCTGGAATTCTGCAAATGAAAGGGAAGGGATCATGCCCAACTGGCAAGCTGATGCACTTAATTTGAAAAAGAGGGCTGAATGTATTTCAAAAAAGTGTAGAAAGCTGTCATCTGGCAATTCATTAAGAGATGATTGTATTCTTGAACATGATTTTATCAATTTGTTTTGGAGCAATCAAACAGAAAAGACAAATTACAAACAACTAATTCCGCCAAGAAAATGTGGAGGCTGCAAAGTGGAAGAGTGGAAATGTAAATTAAATCCCTGCGAAATGAGACTGAAAAAGCTAAATAACAAAACCCTTTCAGTTGCCAAGCCTCAACGTTTTTATCAATCATATACTTGGGGTTCTGGGGGACTTGGAAATAGCTGCCATCAGGATACTCTTCTTGAATTTCTTTATCATCCTTTCAGGCGCCAAATCCAGATACCAAGCAATTCTGGTAAAGGAATGTGTGTTTTGGAGGAATGTTTCAAATTAAGGGAAAATGGAGATTTACTAGACAGCAAAGTAAAATTATGGAAGTGGCTCCGTGATGAAACTGATAATGGACAGATTTACTATTCATTTGGAAGATCTGCTTCAATAATTGGAATTTTCTTTCGACTGATGGAAAATAGTGATGAGTCTTTTACCTTAAACTTTAGAATTACAGAGAAAACGTCTACACTCTGTTCTCTGCAACCCCAGAAACACTCAAGCCAGCGAATTAAGCACCATGTTATTTTCCCACTGACTGATGATGATATACTGCGAGAACATGCATCACCTGACCACACATACAAAATTAACTTGGTTGTTGAACATTTGCTAACAAGAAAAAATCAGTTGCTACCATCAGGTTGGTGTGGCAATGTCATTTGTGACACAGATGCCTCAGATTTAAGTTCATGCATATCTGAAATTACAGCCAAAACAGCTAAGTTTTGTAATGGTAAGAAAAGAGTAACATCAGAGGCAATCAGTGATCCTAATTTTTTTTTTGTCATACGAAATACATCTAGCATATACATTCCAAACCTTGATGAAAATATCCACATTGCAAATACTGAATACAAACTGACTGGAATTGTGTATTTTAATGGAATTCATTACTGGTGTGAAGTTATCTCGACACATATAGGCTACAAAAATGGCTGGTACTTTTATGATGGCATGATGAATGGAGGTAGAGCTAATTATGTTGGCGACACGGTTCAGTGTATACAAAAACAATACGTGCATATTCTCCTTTATGAACAGTGCACCAGCCATGCAAATGAATATGGCAAGACAATTTCATATCAAAAAGACAAACTGAATTCCATCATTTCATTCTACAAGCATGAGCTAAATCTATCAGACAATAAGGTTAAGATCAAGAATTTGAAAGCAATTCTTAGACATGAGGCTATTTCATTTCAAAACAATGCAGGACTAGAGGAGTTGAAAACACTAGTTTTAAATATCCCAGATAGTAGGACAAAAAATACTTCAACCATGCCAAACAATGCTCCTGACATAGATATGACAACACCTCCTAGAAGTGTTGAGGATATGCTGTCTGTGAAGCGCATGTCTGGAACGCCAAAAAAAACAACAGATTACACACCTGAACGCCATGCCCCAAAGAAGTTAAAGAAATTTTTTTCACCTTTGAAAAAATCTTTTGTTAAGAAAAAAATTACAAAATGTATTGAGACATTTAAAGATCTTGTACACAGAGTTACAGGTCCTGATCACACTACTCATAGTTCATCAGAAGATGAATCAGACCAATGCCAATTAAACACTATGCAAGATTCAAACCCTTTTTTTAAATACCTTGAGGAACCCCTACCAGAGGAAGTTCAGGACTCTAAATCAAATAGCTATCTGGCCAAGAGTTTTAGCTCTGAGCTTCCATTTCAAATGGTTGCCACTGAGGAATTATGGGAGTTTAGAGAGTTTGACTGTTTAATCATACCAAAGGTTGAAGATGGTGGAGCAAGACTAGAGCAGATCAGGCGGTACGTCCTTAAATTTGGCATTGAATCACCACTGATACTTACATTCAACCAGAAAAATGGGAAAGCATATTTAGCTGAAGGAAATCACAGGCTTGCTGTTGCAATGAGTGAGGGAATTCCCTATCTCCCAGTACATGTTACTTCACAGTGGCTTGAACCCAATGAATCAGGAAACTTTAAAATCTTGGCAAATCACTTAGAGATATCAAACATGAGTTCGGAATTACTTCCCCAGCATTTTGGACTAAAAGTAAAATCAACCTTATGTGAATGAATTGAATTTAATACAATAACCCATTCCCTCTATGAGACACATGGGCAGGGAATCATGGTAGTTGTATGCAATGCCTTGAAGATGTCATGCACATGATGAATAAGATGCTGACAATTTTCTTTTACTTTCTTCTCCATAATTTATGGAAGTGCCAAAAAGTATGATGCAAAGATAAAGTAAAGAACCATTCACATGCAAAATGTTAGCTAGTGCCATTACCATATAATAAACAGCTTATTAACCAGGCTTAGTCGGTCTGTATGGGAGGATCTTGACCATGGCCGTGTGTACAGACATCACTATGTTTGCTCTGTACTCACAACCTCGGTCAAGATTCTCTCATACAGACCTCCAGCTCAGTTAATAAGAACCAAGCATAAGCCACATTATTATGGCTAGCAGGCAAGATGAATGGAATCCAGCGCTGAGATTGGCTACCTGAGTGGTCAAGATAGAGCTATCTTGCCCTCTTAGAATAACCCACTGTGTCTTGCAAGATAATATATTTTTTCCATATAATACATTCTTTATTGACCAAGCTTGTGCAGTGAAGATGGCTGGATATTGGCCTCAATCTTTTTTTTTTTTTTTTTACATTTTTATGGACCTTGTCTTGTCCTCATTCCTTAAAAACAAAAAAAAACTTTTTTTTTTTCCAGCCCCCTTACCCAAATAAGCTTGGTTATTAACCCATGTTGAAGTAGATAAAAAAATTATATTTTTGTTCCTTAATTACCTAGTATAAATCAGCAAATTATAGTGCAATAAGTACAGCAACAGAACATATTTTGCGGTCCAAAATATTGCAATCCAATCTTAAAATACTGCTTTTATTTATGACAAGATCTTTAGAGAAAACATTTTGTTTAATTAACATGTTTTATTATTATACAACTTAACTTAGTATAATGAAATGATTGTGAATTATGTGCCTTACATTCTTAAAATATTAACAATTTGTGCAATTTTGACAAAAAATCTTGACAGTCGTCATTTGCACAAACTGAACTAGCGGTATACCTTTACAAACATGAGGCACAACAAACTGTCTGTATTCCTGACCATATGCTGAGGCAGCAAACAAATAGCTGATGGAAGAATTACAACACCAAATGATTCAGCAGGACCAACCATAGCATGAATTGATACAGCAAAGATAAAGATATCATGATACAGTAACCCATGTGCAGTATTAGTCATGAAGTACAGTACTGTTATGTGAGTTAAATGATGAAGAACTAACACAGGTTCTGCTACCACCACCAGCAGGATTACTCTTAGTTTGATCCATTACTTAAGACGTTTTACTGGTGCCAAACGATAACAGTTCTGCAAGGATGTGTGCATTATGGCATTGCTGTTCTACATATTGGTGGCTAATTGGCTACATGTAGGTAGCTAAGCCTCCTCATCAACAGCAGAATCGAAGTTCAACATCTTTGCTAACATGCAGAACAAGCCAAACCCATTGTGTAGTTGACAATACTAATAACAACCATCATCCCTTCACAAGTTAATTAACTGTGTTACATGTATCAGTGCTCATGGCTAACTCAATAATCTTCAGTCAATGTACATTGTACAGAGTGGAAATGTTGAAAACATCTAACATTTCTTCCTAACCTACAGCCTGAGAAAATGCAACATAAAAATAGTATGTTGTTGGCTAACAAATGTTCACCAACAGTGGAAAATATCATTAACAACATCTTTTTGTAAATTGTACGTGGCATTGTACATCTTCCTATGTTACACATAACATGTTTGATGTCCACTACATGTTCACCGGCAGCCATCAATGGGTAACATCTGTGATAACCAACATCTCTTTCTAACCTTCACGATGTTACATATTTACACAAAACATTGTTCATGGATAAAGAAATGTCAAATAACTAACTAGAGAAACGTCATTAACTAACTAACAAAACAGTGGAAAATAAGGTCTATAACAATACAGTACAGCTGGCCTAACCAACAGTTAAAGTGCATGGCTAACAAAATGTTCACCAGCGTGACAACTATGGAAAATATTGCTAACAGCCAACGACAGGTATATAAAGTTGCCACTGACATGATTCATAATGACAAGGTTAACAAAAATTATGTACAACAGTTCAACATCGCAAATATTGATAGCGAGCACCTCATAACTTCCTACCCTGCATATTGTTACACAACTTAATATCTATATGACATTGTTGATGGCTAACTCTTCATTACAGTTTAACTCAACTAACAATAAGCATCAACTGTATGACCAGTGAAAAATGACAAAGGTGATTATCTCTTCCTGACCTATATGTTGTTGACTTCAATGGCCAACAAAATTCTAAATGGAAAACACTGAAACATCAGAACAATCTTTGGAAACAGCATACTGAAATTAACAATGCCTCAAGTGGTGTCAATCCAGTTGTTTCATCAGCTGTTGTCTCCAACAAAACAGTAGCACTTGATCAAGCTAAGTTACATGTAAAATGGAAACAGTGACTTCAAATTTGTAAAAGCTCTGCTCATGGATTCCACACTACAGCTGTACATTTGGTACTTATCAGTTCTGATGTACTTTCAATTGATACATTTACATTTTAAAGAGATACTGCATGTAACTACATTATAAGGATTGGCACAAATAATGCGACTAATTCCCGTATACACATGTACACTGTATTAATGTGTTCATATGAGAGAACTGTTGTCAGATTAATCGGCTAGTTTCACCTCCTAACTCTCCAAGTTCTGAAATGTGAAAATTTATCAAAAATCAATTTCCAAGGCAGTGGGAAATCAATTTTGAAGGACTGATTAGTGATATAATCACACAAGATTGAATTCTATTACACTGCAAAATTAAATTCAAACATTAGGAGACTTGCTGCATGACGGCTTTTTGGTTGTCTGGCTCCAGTGCTTGGGAATTCTTTTGTAAACAGAAAACATCAGAGGATTTATTTTATCTGTGAAAATTAATCATGTCTCTTCAGTTCAAACTAGTTTAAAATAAACATGGTTAAAGTCACAAAGGACATCAAAATTTGGTCCTTACAAATGGATTGGAAAATTATGACGGAGAAGTTGCATGTGAAGTCTCCTTGCATGTATATAAAAATCTTATTATTGTCCTAATTTTTTTTTATATAACATTTCCTTACAGTAATATTATACTTGAACATTGTTTGTGATGGGTTGGTAGTTGTAAAAGTAAAAGCCTTTCACAATTTAATTTTGCTCCAAAACAAAAATACATGTTAAGCTAATTTAAACTTGTCAAAATGTTACATGTATTTATTACATTTACTAATTAAACCAAGTGCTTGCTGATATTCTTAAAATGTTTTCCAAAGAACAGGTTAATACAGGCATATTATATTAGATACAACTTCAAAACTTGTGTGGTGGTTACTTTTTGTTTCCCTCTTTACCATTAGTAATATAACATCAGACTATCCTGGTTGAAAAGGTCAAGAATTTCTGGCAGAATTTCAGCTCTAAGTGGGGTAATCAGTCAGGAAAACAATCACTTAAGGTTACCGTATACCTTTAGAGCACTGCTAAGCCTGGTTCACACTAGTGAAATAACATCATAACAACATCGTCACGAACAACATACAAAGGACGTTATCTCAATGTAAAAAGGACATTATGGTTGTAGTGTGAACATGTAGACATAATGACATATTAGCAACATAACAGCATGAACATAACAACATAAAGATAAAACTGATCTTTTCCTTATGTTGTTATGTCGACGTTGTTATGTCTTTATGTCGTTAGTGTGACCCAGGCTTTAGAGGTGTTTCGCTTCCAAGCAATGTAACGTGTCTGGATTAAACTGTAGATATCTAAATCCCTATATCAAATTAAAACTTATAGAGCTGCCTACCACACTGTAACATGAATTGTCGGCTTTATAAGCTTTAATTTGATATGGGGGTTTGAGTATATACAGTTACAACCAGACACACTTCATTGCTTGGATGTGAGACACCTCTTACTGTAAGTACAGTACTGTAACCTTAGGATATTATTGGATTGTAATGATAATACAGTGATACATATCACCTCAAAAAGTCTTGACCTCATAGTCCAATTGTTGAATAGAAACACAGAAGATGTTCTCTATTTTAAAGCTAATTACAGGATAAAATTCGAATTATGTCCATCATTCAATTATGAACCACTCCACATGTACAGTAGAAGTGGGTATGTCAAAAACTGGGGTAAAGTTACGGGGTAAGGGTGTAATTATCAATTACCATCGAGAGCTAACCCTAAACAGGCCAACCCTCCTCTTTTGGTACTGCCCAAAGAAGCTGATCCCCAGACCAACATTCTAGTTCAGACAATAGAGTGGAATGCACAGTTAACCACTGGATGAATGAAGGCAAGTTTAAGACGCGACTGGTCGAAGAATTAGTCGTCACCCATACTGCATGTAGATCTGCTATAACTTGGATTCCTTCACCCCTTTGTTGATCGTTTTGGAGATATCTGATATCCCCAAAGCCCGTATTACAATTAATTTCAACTCTCCACGTTTATTATTTCTTACTAGAGAAAAACAGTATTCAACAAGAGATACGGAAATAGGATACTAACCTTGTCTTTTCCACCACACGCACGTGGATACAGAACATCATCAGCGTTCAATGAGAGCTACTTTTGGAGCTAAACGGCTTCTGTTAATTATGTTCCCGTAGTACACAGTGTAAACTATGGCCAGTAATACTTCATCCAGGTTGTTGCTCACATTATAGGCTATTGCACTTATTGTTATCACTAAATCACGAACAACAAGAACCAAAAGTCGGAACAACACTAGTTTTGCAAATGTGTAAAATTCGCCCGACGATGACGGAAGGCTCTCCGTTATTTTGCTTCAAAACAATAATAAACGTTTCTCTTTTCCCGAAATTTTTGCTCTAAAAGTCGAAGTAATGTGTCTGCAACATCTTTCCATCCTCAATATAAAATGAAACGAAACCGATGGTTTACAAATAGAGGGAAATCATGAGTAATCGAAACGCCATTTTCTCGCTTTGTGAAACGAGCCGCGAAGCGCAGTTTAAACCGGATGTGACGTCATTTTTTGTTGGATGATACCTATACGAAAATTTCAGGAGTCTTCTGCCCCGCCCCTGACAGTGACCAACTTACGGAACAGGCAACAAGACACAAGTTTAGTTCATTTATGTAAATTCGTGTCGTCGTTTTCTGATTGGCTAAGAGCTACATCGAACAAAAGAGTAGTGACCCCCGTAACCTTCAACAGATTGTAAATTTAGCATTTTACTAAAATTGCGTACTTCAGTAATTTTATCTGGCTCATTCTAGCCCAAAAAACTCAAGTAAGTATCCAAAACTGCGAGTTTTCTAAAGACCACGGTGAATAGGCTGAAATAAGGAATCGCAACAAAAACGTCCCTAGCGCCACTGAGGGCAGTAAACAGCAGATTGCACTCCTGATGCGAATAATTCGCTACGGAAGGTTGTAAACGATTGCAAGCTACCTGGAAGGAGAAGAAACTGCGGCTGAAACTATGGATTCATTGAATGATCAAGAAATTACACCATTGAAGGATGTTGAAAAGCTAGCGAGGATAGCTGGCAGCACACTGAGTGATGGCTTGAAAAAACACGTGAAGAAATATCATATGCTCCCAGTGAAACAGAGAAAAAGTTATTTTCTTTCGTCTGAAGAAGCCTCCGTGTGGAGACTAGTCCAAGAGGCCTGTAATTGCCCAGATGCTGTAACGCCGCACCGTTCTGATGTGAACAGGTATGTGCTGAAGAAGAATTTTAATGCACCACTGGGGATTCATGGAAAACTGGATCGCCTTGCGTATGCTTGACAGTGATCTACGACATCAAAGACCAAAGGGTCGTTACTGCCTTCCCTTCAATGTGATTTCTCAAGATTTGACTAACGTAAATTACTGAAAAATGTGATTTGTAACTTGATGTTATGCCATCTCTCGGCAGACCGACTGAACGTAGCTGTAAAATCGGATATGTGGGCTATTCATGCTTGGATATATACCTTTTACCATTTCGCTCCCGATGTAGACCCCTAGTTATACTCTTATAAAATGTTTAAGTGTAGATTTTAACCGGAGTTGTTTTAAAGCACCAGATGTAGTGAAACTACAGAACAATAGTAAAAAGAGAGTAATAGAGTAGTGCTTGAACTATAACGCGCAGCGTGAAAATAAATTTGAACTGACAAACCTTTCTTTTTTTTCCTTTTCTGTTTAAATGTAACTCCAATGGGATGATATGGGAGGCGTGGCGGCCTCATGGTTAGTGCGCTCGCCTCCGGATCGAACGGTCCGGGTATGAGCCCTGGCCGGGTACATTGTGTTGTGTTCTTGGACTAGACACTTTATTCTCACAGCATCTCTCTCCACCCAGGGGTATAAACGGGTACCACCGAAGTTAATGCACGGGGGAGGGCAACCCTGCAGTGGTGCAGCATCCCATCCTAGGGGAAGTAGAAATACTCCCAGTTGCTTCATGCTACAGAAACCGGAGGTAAATGTCCGCCTGATTGACCACTAGCTTGTATGCAGATTTTACTTACCCAATGGGATGGACTAGCATCCCATTCAAGGAGAAGTAGCTGTACCAGGACCCTCGTCAAGCTACAGTAGACTCAAAGGGTCTAGATGGGGTTTAACTCATAGCTGAGAACTGGTCTAACTGTCAGCTGACAAATGACGTGTTTCTGATAGTTTCTGAGTTCTGCGATCTGCAACGTTATTGACAGCTGAGAAATGGGCTGAAACTGTAATCAGGAGCTGAAAATCACCGAAAATGTGACTATGTTAACTGAAAACTGAGATTCTAGCAAATCTGTCCAGACCCTCACAGTTAAAGCGTCTTCTGACTGATGAGTCATCTGTTCAATCCAATTCTTATGATTGAATCAGTAGACTTCATTACCTTTGTCATGAACGACTTGTACACTCGTTCAGATTATGACTACTAAAGACTGCTGCATAATCCCATTACGAACTTATAGTCCTTAATGAGACACAATTTAGTCTTTGCGGTAGCTCTCTTTTTTTATTACCCAGCTCCACTCGGCATATATGGGGGTGTCAATGTGGTGAAAAAAATTAGCTGTTTGACGTAAAAATTGGACATTTTGACCACTAATTAGCGCTAAAACTATTAAGGGTAAAACAATTTTAGCTACAAAATTGAAAGTCTCTTCTCCTTAGAGTCTACAGTTTTGAAAAAGGGAAAAAGCGACAAAGAAAACAAACTTCTACATATTATTACTTCTATTGTTTCCATTGAGTGGATGGGGCAAGGAGGTGGGCCTACATTGAGAAAAAGGGAACAAAATATCTACGAAAATTAATTTATTTGGCACTGCCATTGGTATCAAGATAGTAACGTCATGATTACAGTGATATTCAGTCGCCCACAGATCCAGTTTTCGTGAGCAAGTCGAACCCACTTATCTGCTTACTGTGGGCTACGTTTCTTAAATGAAATTATCTATTACAACGCTTTTTGCGCAAGTTAACTAGCTCTTCACTTTCAAGCGAAAACGAAAGAAATATAAACTACTTTGTAAAATGGGTTCCTTTTTTCGGTCCATTCCAAAAGCAACTACGAAACTGCGAAAAAAAAATTAAGACCATCATAGAAGATTAAACACGAAGAAAATTAGACACATTTTTAACAGGACTGGTCGACAGTATGTTAACTAAAGCTTTCTCCTTTCGTTAAAGTGTCTTATAAAAAAAAAAAACGTCTCATTCTTCATCCGGGTCAACAAAATATTCACTTATAAGATGGGCGGAGTCATTCTCTGGCGCTGGAAGCCAGTTGTTCGCTATGTACTTCATGCCTTTCTTCACGACGCATCCTCCATGTAATGATCTATCATCTCTGTGACTCATCCAGCCAGTTTGTCCATCAAGCTCATAGTTATACCAC
>Ga0126339_10000998_pt1:0-10000 | contig 17868 bp, 9 predicted proteins | sample OrbTmetagenome_2_FD_92532 | JGI IMG/M metagenome (GOLD analysis project Ga0126339, IMG submission 92532) | Coral microbial communities from Petempiche,Puerto Morelos, Mexico - Orbicella T R C metagenome | ecosystem: Host-associated > Invertebrates > Cnidaria > Coral | place...
AACTTTTGAAAACCCTGTTCTGACAAAACTCAGCATTGTACAAAATAATAAGTTCTAAAGTAACATGCAATGATACTTCATGCAGCTTATAACTGCCAATAAAATTTTTATTTGCTGTCACCTCTGCAAGTTCTGTGCTGTTTTCATCTGTCAAACTTGTCACAATACAGCGTACAGTATCCTCACGTGTTCTAACAAACATAAAATGATCAAAATAGTGGTTACATGAAGATAGAAATGTCTTCCTTTCACTTGTAACAACTACTGTGTAATAAAATTAACTTTAGAAATTAACCTGCACACTGCACCATTAACAAAGTCTACAGAGAGCTATCATCTGGACAATTAAATCATTTAATATCCTTTGTTCTTGTATAGTTGTACAACCTTCGTCTTTACCTTGTTCACTGGGAAATTAAGTAAGCACAACAATATCAAAAAGCGATTGAAGTTACTTTACAGTCAAAATAATTTTGATAATGATGACAACAGGGCACACAATCATATGTCTTTATTACCTGAGATATTGTCTCACAGGTGTACAAACATTTTCTAGAATGACTCCAGCTGGATCCAGAACATGAAGAGCTCTAATGGCTGAGACATACTGAGTCAGGATATCAGATGTATTTGCACCAGGATGCAGGAGACGCCTCTCAAATCTATATTAAATAGTAATTATGTTACATTGACATTAACTTATTGTTGCACCACCCTCTACCTGTAAGTCTTAGTTTATACTCCAGGTGAAGTTTAACCTTCCCTTAATGAAACTAACTCATTCATGAAAAAAGATATTTTGCAGCAGATAGTTGAAATATGTTTATGGAAATATTATCATTGAATTTATGGAGCTATTAATAAAAGTGAACTACTTACGCTGATCGCAGAGACACTATGAGCTCTTTTCTTTGGTCTGTGACTTCTAAACACTCCTAGAATGACAGAGAGTATAAATGAACTACAATATAACAAAAACAACAGTATCTATGCCAATTACTGTCCTATGGATTCAGTCATGTCAATGTTATCTTTACACCACTCACACATTGAGCATGCAAAAATAATAGTATGACAGAAATATTGGATGTGCTTCAAAACTTGCAGGTATTGATCCTATGCCCTTTAGTTAGAACTGCAGATAATTTAGGGAAATATATTTTGAGTCACAGAGGGTTTGTGGGATTCTTTATTAAAGTTACATAAACTTAAGGTAAAGTCTTCATCGGGCCAAGTGGTGAGTGCTACCAGAGCTTATCCTGTTTCTATAACATTCAATGACTAGGGACTTGGAGAGGCACTGTGAGAGTAAAGTGACTGCCCAAGAATACAATGTAATAACCCCAACCAGGCCTCAAACCCAGATGGCTCTATCCTGTGCACTAACCATTAGGCCACGGGGCCTCCCACATTTTAATTTACATAAATATACCTAGAAAAATGAATCAGTCATGAAGCTTAGAAACAGGAATGAACAACTGTAAACAAAAAAACAGCCCAGAGAGTTGAGCTCTGGCACTAACTTTGTTTTAAAAAATAATGCCAAACAACATACAGGTTTTGTAATTACAAAGAGTTAGCTAAACCTTCTTCTAAAGTTCTTTTCCACATGTTCGAGAAACATGTAGATAGTCACTGTGCCTCTATACAAGCACATTGTTTTCATGAAAACATGAAGTCTTCTACTTAACGATTAGATTATGAGTTCAAGATTTCTATGAGGTGATAGTTGATGAGACCGAAGGGCAAATCAGCCATTGCCTCATAGAAATAAAGGACGAATAATGTATTAATTATTTTTAATTAGTAGAATTCTGACTGAAATTTCCTTCAAATAACAATTCCAATTATTTCTGGTCTTAGCATTAACTTCATGCTTCAGAGAATTCGTGAGGACTGAATTAATTGTTAATTTGACATTTGCAGTTGTGTACATGTGCTTACCAGTTTCTTTTAAAAGGTCTGAGCTTTTTTAATTCAAGAAACCGTAAATGCCCTCCTTTTCGCCTCCTCAAGAATTTTGTTCATTCATTTGTTTCTAAATGTTCTTTCAAAACTTCGATGAAACAAGGAAACGTTGCAATTTCGTCAACCACCGAAGCCACTACACACTAATGGCTGATAGTGTGCAATGGCTCAGCCAATCAGATTACAGCATTTGTGTTAGTATACAAGTAGAATTCTACTAGTCACCTTTAGATCTTGGATAGCAGGAAGAGAGTCTGGATATTCCACTATTATGGTGAACAACTCACTGATTCTGTGCATTAAAGAAGGAAGCCAAATTATATTTCACAATGTTCATTTTCTTTGGAAAGAAAATTATTATTATAATTTAAAAGTGTACCAGAATTCAATAATTTGAACAAATTACATGCAGAGTGGTCATTAAGGGCACTAACACTTATAATGGCCACTGACTTATTGAATTTTGGGACCATACATACTAAAGGCATCTGCAGTCGAGTGTCCATTGATACCCTCGATTGATACCCTCACTCAACACCCTGATCGACCCTCGCTCAGCACTCGCTCAACACCTCAGTTAACACTTGATCAACACTTTATTGACATCTCAGTAGACAGTTGGTCGAGAGTTGACTAATTTTTGCAGACATGCCATCATGTGTCCGTTGATGCATACGAGTCAGTTGACACTCAGGCAACTATTGACCGACTGTCGACCAACTGTCGATTGAGTGTCATTCAAGAAGTTGATCTAGTGTCGACTGAGTGTCGGCAGAGTCTCGATTGAGATGTCATCCAGTGTTGATCGACTCAAGGGTCGATGGAGGGTATCAATCAACACACCATGGATGCCTTTAGTACACATGATCCAAATATTGACTGTTGGTTTTGGTGATGGCTACTAAATAATTACTACTGCCAGAAAATGTAAATAATTTGGGAAAATATAAACAAAGCTGAGACTACCTTAGGTCAGCAAAAGACTTGTACATAAAGTATTGCAGTTTGGGTTTCCAGTCATCCAGTGACACTGTACTTGTTGTCCTGGAATCTGAAGTGGCATCACTGCCTATTAAAACAAAAAAAGCCATACTCTGAAACATTTGCTACAATTAGCTGAATGTGTTAGCTTGTCTGCTTGATCATTGAGGTGAGAAAATATACTTGTCGGTAACAGATGTTTGAACGTCATGTTACTTAATAAGCAGCACTACAGATGATGACAAGTTTTCCAGCACCACCCCAAAAATTGGACCAGCTGGCAAAACTATAATTCCATTTTGGAACTAAAACGTTTAATCTCCTGCTCCAAAAAGGAAAGGATATCATACCTTGAGTTTGAAAAATCAACAACAGCCAACCACACAGCTCAGCATCAATCCAGTGTAACAAGGAAGCAAGAAAGGAAGACTCAAATTCACCCTTGCACTTTTCTTCAATTCTCCTTTGAATCTAAAATGTTGGGTATAAATTTCGTTTAATAACGAAGACAAGAAGTAGATAATAAATTCCACGCAAATCAAAATACGCTCACTGACAGGTAAATGCAACTAAGATTAAATTATTGATCATTTTTTCTGGTCATTATAACTACAGAACATTGTACTGTACAATCATGTAACCTATCTTTATTTATTAATAAATGGTTATTTTTGATGGTGTAAGAATTGACTGTATGTAGACCAGTCCAGGCAGTATAGTACATTTCCAAGGGTTAAAAGGTAATATTACGATACACTTGTAATACACCAGGGCTCAAAAAAAAGTGCTGTCTGGTTGTCTTTCCCGCCAGACAAGCAACTTTTCATTCTTACTTGCCCGATGGGCAAGTTGTCTGGCAACTTAAGAAAAAAGAGCACACCAAGACTTGCCCAGGGCAAGCACAATTTGAGAGCTGCTTGTCCAAAGGGCAAGCTGAAATTCAAGTTTATTTTGAGCTCTGATACACCGTAACACATCATTATGGACTACTAAAAAGGCTCGGGGTATATTTGTGTATTTATTTATGTCCTGTGAATTGACTAAATTAACTCCAAACAGTGACCATCACAGACATATGGTGCATCCAAAGTGCTAGTGTCTTTATAAATACCATGAATTTACCTCACTGTGAATAACTGACAGGAAAGCTGGTTCCGCAACTTTTTTCATCAATCCGAGAGAATGAAGCTGTGAATTGAGTTGTGAAAATCCTTCAATGATCTTTGCACAATGACAACAGTCCTTCTCTTCTGCACAACCAACACAAGTTAATGATTCCACATCATCTTCTTCCCCTTCATCGTCATCTTCAATACCGGTTGAAGATGTACCTTCCATTTGAAAGCAACATGAAAATCAAGAAATCCAATCACCACTCAAAGTCACTGCATAACTTCAACAATATATTTCAGTCAATGTTGAGAATGTAACATAGCTGGTCACAACAGCCAGAATGAACCATAATAATAATTATTATTCTAACAACCCACCAGGCCTCTAGAAAATTTTAAGTAGCTTACAACCCAAATAAAATTAAATTTGCAATTTCGAAAGAGCAAGTACATTTTTTATACAGCTGCACAGTAACTTTCCAATGATAATTCAATCCAAGTAGGATTTTGCTAAAGCATAAAGCTTAATGGTAACTCAGATGTAGAAAAATGCATTGGAAATCATTATTTGTCTGAAATTTAGTTAAAATTCTGCAACCACAATTAGATATTCATTCACTCTTGATATCTTCAAGTTGATAGTTAATGCAGGGGTTCCATTAACGTTTTCAGAAGCAGGGCAAATGGTTTCCACAGGCATGCAAACCTTTTTGAACTTAACTTCCTTATAAAAAAACGTTTATTCTACATCATCAAACCAGGCAGGCAAAATCATCCTCGCAGCAAGTTAATTTGCCCTGCAGCTGGCCCTTAATGAAACCCCTAATTAATGAGGCCTTTGCCTCTTTGATCTTATCAACTATCACCCCATAGAAATCTGGAGCTGATAATCTGATGGTTAAATTAAATCACATTATACACAGCTCAATACAGCTGTATGTGAAAAGACACCATACAACACAAGCTAAAGACAAACATTCTTAGCAATACCTGATGTATCCATTTTTCCACTTTCTTTCCTGTTTATTGACTGATATGCTTGAAATGCTTGACTATAGAAGGCGTGCACCATATGTTTGAACTGTTCAGGTATATCACAAAAGATAACTGCCTTTAGAAGTCCCTCAAATTGCAAATTGAGATTCCTAAAAGGAAATAAAACCCATTTACTGAACACAGCATAAATATTTTGTAAATATTAAGGTATTAACCAACTGGTATGCAAATAGAGTCCTATCTGATAGCCTGGGACCAGTGGATTTTCCAATCAGGTTAATGGCTTCTTGCCTGGGTAAATTTTTGTGAAAGTTCAAATTACAAAAGTACTAAAGAGACAACCTTATTGGAGACTGGTTAGTGAGAATGATTTTTGAGATAACACATCATAGCTTACGCTTGCCCAAAGAGCAAAGGGTGAAAATTTGTTTTCTTTGCACCCTGAAAACTCTCTCAAAAAAAATGCTTAACAAATATATGATAAATTGAGATAAATGTGGCATAATGTACCTTAATGGTAATGTTCCTGATAATGACTGAAGTAGTTCCACAAATGGCTTGTAAGCTGATAAACCTCTATGAAGATTACTTACTGCATTGAGCAGGGTCTTGAATCCTTTACCTTCAACCTTGTAAAACAAACCATCCACAAGTTATAGAGCGGTTTTGAACTGAGTGTCGAAAGTAATCAGGCAATTACTTTGGTTTTGGTTTTGGTTTTACTATGATTTGAGATAGGCTGAGTAGTCTAATTGGTAAGTAATTGGTTTGGTTTTGGTTTTACGACACTCAATTGAAAACCACTCTACTGTAACTGATTAAACAGCTGCCTTGCTTGAACAGAAGGTGGGTGCTTGGGGTATCTAGGGGCTTCCACTGTGTCCAGCCAGCCCAGGCAGAGTACTGACTCCAAGGCTTGCAAATCACTGCAACTCAGCCATGAGCCCCACTCCTGGCACCTGTCAACACTAATTACACGTAGATCAGTGGAATGAAAAAACAGAGGGTAGGGTAAGGTGGGGGAACCTTTGACAACAAGAGCTGCAACACCATTCAGGACAAACGGCCCCTACTACAACTCTCGAGCACTTGAGGATGTAGCCTTAAGGTGGCTTACTACAGTTCTGATGGATTATAACAGCCTAACTTCTAACTCTTGTGAAAAATGTTTTTCCTTTCTCTATTTACTGTTTATTTAAGTCTTTAACCATTCTATGTGAAACTTGAACAGTTAAATGTCAACAAATGGCCAAAATGAATGACCGAGTACCTAAGGAGAGACTGGGCACTAGTAGGTTAAATCAACTTTTTTTTCTCAAAATCTACCCATATGACCCTGCCTCAAAATTTCAGGAATAGGAAACTGGCTCTGATTTAACATTCATGCAAGGTAAAATAAAAATCTGTAAGATAGATTTTTTGCAAACTTAGAAAATGTGAAATCAAAAACAGCTCAAAATCTGCCTTACAGATTTTTTCAAAATTTTGGTTCTAAACGTGATTCACCCCTACAAATCGACTGTGAAAATTTCATCATGGGTTGTACGGTAGGTTTTCAAGCAATCCTCAATCAAAGACTGGCTTTTACAACCTTGGACGAGAATTGAATTGCGCATGCCTTTTATTTAAGCATGCGCTCATGTGACGCCATGTTTCGCGTGCAAGAAAGCAAGAGTAATTTAGAGCTCTTTTACTGGTTGTTTATCGAGGCTTTTTGTCACATTTTTTTGGCCCTAGTCTCAAACACATGTTTGAATGGAGCTTGAAACTATTGCTACGTATACTGAAGTGATCATTTAGCGCCTTTCAAGTGCTGAAGTGGTTTTTCTTTCTTCTTAGGATTGCTTGCATCATTTGTGCACGCACGATTAATACTGACATCTGGCAAGCAATCATGGCGCGTGCTACTAGTATCCAAAAAACTGTAGTAAGCCACCTTAAAGTAGTTGAGTAATTGCAACATTCCATGTCAGCATGTAAAGTTAACAAATTGAATGTGGTTTAGTGTTGTCTGCACTCTTATCAACAACAATATACGTCATCACAGTGGTCAAATTTTGACCACTGTGATGACACAAATCGTTGTCGATAAGAGTACTGACAACTCTAAACCACTTTCGATTTGTTTTTTTACCACAATATCAACTTCAAAGAAAATGTTTTTTTCAGTGCGCGATCAAGAGGGTGACACATTGACATGAGCAGCATTGTCTGGACTCTTATCGAAAACGGCAAATTAGCCAATCGGATTGCGAGATAAGTGGCAATTGTGGTAAAACATGTTATTTAAGCTCACCTCACTGTGCTGGACATTTGACCAAAATTGTGGACAAAATTTTTCTTTCAAATCTTTCTGACATTTTTCTGAGATGAAACAAAACAAGTTAAAGTTTATTCACTCTGTTATTTGTGTGTATTAAATTATCAGAGTGAACTAAGTCAAAGACAATCCGCGAGCCTTATTGGATAAGTTAGCCCCTGTTCTATAACTTACCCAGGAACCACTCTCGTAATCGAGCGAAAACAACTGGGTTTTGCCTAAACTGTTCCAAAGAATTTGAAGTTCCTGAAAGAGGCCGCAACAATTATTCACTTCATTGAAAATACAAGCATTTTATCCGTTATACATATGTAATACCAAGTACTTGGGAAGACTCGGGCGCCAGGTAGCTGATTAGGTTGCTCCAAACGACTTCAACATTCCCGCCAGCCGCCATTTTGTTTTCGCCTCCTCAGGCTCTACTCAGGCCTCCTCGGTTATAACTTTCCCCGTGACGGTGACCTACAACCTGCCTACAACAAATGGAACAACCAGTAGTAAATCTCCACGTGGTGGTACCTTACAACTACTATCAGAGGCATATCACCTACGTGATATGCTTCTGCTACTATTTATGGGAACTTGAGAGAAAATTTTTAGGGAACAGTGGAAAAGGAAGAAAATGGGCAATTTTTAAGGAAACATGTTGCAGACAATGAAGTGAAACAATTTTTACATAAAAAAATGTTGTATACCAACTGCAGTCTAAGGCAAAAAAAATCATAATTTTATTCCGGTAATGTATGCACTCCAGCTCATCTAAAACTATAAAGTGGACTTTGTATAAAAAAAGCAAACAAACAAAACGAAACCAAACTCATGCCTAAGTAGAGTACAAAATTAATATTATTTGTCCATATTAATCTTCATTTTGTCCAGGCTCTGAGAGAGTTTGGATGGAGATTTCTTACATCATATATGCAGAACAACACGTATATAAACATTCTCTGTGGCAGCTGTTGGGATATTTCTACATATAGAAATGTTACAAAAAGCTGAACACTATCTCTGTGGAAAACTTTCACTTTCTTCAAGCAAAGATTACTATATACTCCTTGAAAATCACCAGTATTGACTAACATTGACAAAGCATTAATATTTTAAGGAGAACTGAACACTCAGAAAATGAAAGAACAAGACTATTTCAGGGAATCACATGTAAGTGACAAAGGCACAAATTTAAACTCACAAATTCCCATTCTTATGTAGTCATTTTGTCAGCGCATTTTTTGCAGCTTCAGCATTGATTAATGAGGTCTAAACATAAGCCTGCTGGCAGATTAACTACTTGTGAGACTCAACTGAACTCATAGGGGGAGTTCAACATCTCTCCTAGCCGGGTAGCAAAAGACCAGGAAAATATCATTCAGACTAGCAAGGCAACTACCTGTAGCACAATGAGGGGTGGCAAATGGTATATAGAAATCTCTTGGGTCTCAGAAACTTTTGATTTGATCTCAGAGTCTTGGAAGCTTTTATGATGAGTCACAAAGTCTCATCTTTCTGTGTTTCATTCATATCCAAGTCTAAAATCATTAAATCCTCACTCTTGGATTGTCAAACAAGAGTCTCAGCATCTTGGATTTTACCATTCATCACTCCTAAAATGAGTCACTGCACTAAAAAGTCAATGTTAATTATTCAACTTTACTCTGTGTTCTATTATGCATGAACTCTTCTTTCCATTTATTTTTTATCTTGATCATTCAGGACATTGTCACAAGTTTCCATTGTAAAGGATCTATTGCATCCACAAAACATTTCTTAGGTCAATGTGAGCTAGCAGATTTTACAAAGTTACTGGCATGGTTTCGTTTTGTATGATTCTAAGGATTTTTTTTTAATATAAGCTTAAGTAATATACCCACTCCATCCATGTATTTTCTTGGGTCAATATGGGCTAGTAGTACTAGCCTGGTTGCCTTCTGTTTGATTCTAAGTATTTTTAAGTTTTTAACAAATAAAGTACACACTTCATACAAAAAATAGTTTCTAAATCACATAACTATCCACAAGCAAGCTGCACAGCTTAACATCTGATTGTCTTGACTGAGGATCGCAGCTCGGTAGTCTAATCCAATGATAGCTAAGAGTGACTATGGTATAGTCAGGTCACGGTCGTTCAGTTTCAAGGCTACTAATTGAGCAAGCATTCAAAATGAAGGCAAGATCATGCACGTATGCGCAAAAAATTCTTTGAAATCAGCAACGTTCGGTATTGCATCATCTATCGTGTCCAAGACTGTCCAAATGTTTCCTCAGTTTGTCCTCACATTATTTGTCCAACGGGATCCTACCAAAGACGCTATTCCCAACATCAGATGGAAATAGGTTCGAGCGACAGTGTCCACAAGAAAAATAAAGTTCAATCAGATAAAAAGCTGACGGAATGGAGTTCCACATATATGAAGTAAAAATATCCACAATAATTTCTCAAAAGCCTCGTTCGAGCACTTCCTCTCGCTGTTCAAAATGAGTTCGATTTGAGATGGCACGTCATACTCCTTGCTGCCTTCTTGCATACGCTCCTAGACAAGCACAAATTGCCATAATACCAAATATGAGGCCTATGATAAGGGCTGCTGCATCCCCACCGTCGAATGCTGAAACTTGGTCGAAAAGA
>Ga0126339_10000998_pt1:15000-17868 | contig 17868 bp, 9 predicted proteins | sample OrbTmetagenome_2_FD_92532 | JGI IMG/M metagenome (GOLD analysis project Ga0126339, IMG submission 92532) | Coral microbial communities from Petempiche,Puerto Morelos, Mexico - Orbicella T R C metagenome | ecosystem: Host-associated > Invertebrates > Cnidaria > Coral | place...
GCTACATCTCTGAAACGAATTCAGTGAGCCCTATTTTTCCATTTCTGACATAAGTAATCATTATCTGAATGACCGCACTTAACTGCCGGAGGTTGAAAAACTTGGATATATCAGGGCTCGAAAAAAACTTGAATTCCAACTTGCCCTTGGGACAAGTATCTCTCAAGTTTTGCTTGCCCACGGCAAGTCTTAGTTTGCCCTTTTAATGATTAAGTTGGCGGGTGACTTGCTTGGTCTCTTGCCCATTGGGCAAGTGAGAATGTAAAGTTACTTGCCCAGAAGGAAAATCTACTTGTCCGGGGCAATGGGACGGCACTTTTTTCGAGCCCTGTATATTAGAAGATATTTTTGCAAAAATCTAGTAGACAGGCACGAGGGTAATTATAAGGTGCAAGCTGTTAAACACGTTCCCAAACATCTCACCCCATAGAAGGTCTCCATAGCTTCTTTTGCACCTGCTACGCAGATGAAAGACCCACTGCTACGAAAACTTCACTACGTGGCCGAGCAGTAACAGTTCACAATGGGCAAGCCAGGGTGTGAAAAGAAAGCAATTTTCTTAGTCTACAGGTTTTGAATTTCTCAGGAAAAATTCTCTGTCACTGATTCTTATTCAAGCACTATATAACACAGCATTTTACTCCATATGTTATAGTGCTACACGGGAAAACAGATGTCGAAAGAGCCGAAAAACGAAATTATTTAGATTTGAAATCCGAAACTTTTTACTTGTGCTAAAATTGCTGTTGATTATTTTTTGCTCCCGTAATAGGCTTGCCTCTAAAATCGAAACATCTAGAAAGGGATATGGTTTCAAATAACTCTTATTTATCCAAAAAGGGGTCAGTGTGAACAAAATCTTATTATTATTTTTTTTTTTTTGATCTTTTAGATTTTAAGAAAGCCCTCGAGGAACAAATCAACACCTCCTGCAGTGTTCTGGAAGAAAGCATCGTTCAAACTTACGAGAAGCATAGCAAAACCATCCAGGACAAACTTCAGGAGTTGTTTGCAGTTCTAGAAAGAATAAGTATGCTATTCATCTTGAACACATCTTACCTATGATAATATATATACCGACTGCTAATGATAGATGCATGTTAACATGCTGGTTTCGTGTCGTGTGGATGAAATTAAAAAATGTTATCAAGATGTACAATCAATTAAATCTAGGGGTGACCTTTTACAAGCAACACCGTGCATGGCCAGGCGGTATGCACGAAGGGTGCAAAGGTGCTAACACGAAATTAATAGCCTCATGATTCCATGAGCGCTTTTGCAAGAGACAACTTGATTAGCTTGACGATGAGCTTGATCTTGCCGACTAAGCAACCAAAGGACTGGTAATTAGCCTCCTATGCAGACCCTTATTTAGGCTCCGCCTCATCGCACCATCGTTTTTTAAGAACCTCTGCGTGGGAGGCTAGCGTGCTTTATGATCAACTCATCATTACTGAACCACACAGCTGTTTTGAACCAGTTCGTGATCCTAATTAGATTGCATATGAAACGCAATATACCTTTAAAAAATAACAGAAACCACCGACTCCTACGACTCCAGAAACAAACAAGTGTCTCAGTTGGGCTGACGTCTTTTGCGTATAAATTCGTAATTTAATTTCTGTAAACGGGGGAGTGAGATACCACGATCTATTAAAAACTTTATCTTGATGCACACATGTTTTTCTTCTTTCCGCAACTGTTTGTCCCTCATCAATCGGCGACTTTCTGCAAACAACTGTTTGTCCCTCATCCATTGGCGACTTTCTGCAAACGACGTGCCATATTGCTGTAGATCTCAGGCCGTACACCTTCCTCCTCGTTTTCCCTTACTAGTAGTTGTCTCCCTTTTTCCTAATACCCGGCAGATTATCTCTGCTACGGATGCCTTACAGGTATACTTCCAACCCCCTTCACTCACTTCGTATTCTACTTCTTGTTCACTAGGTAAACTCGAGAGTGAACTGATGGACTTCAAACAAGCACTTGGTGTCCTTTATAACGACATGCAAGTTGTGTAGGCATAAATACCTGTACTTGAACTGATGAACTGTAACTATAGCGTGTTTTAACCATTTTGTTCGGCTCGCACTAATGTTGATACCTTATTTGTCATTTGCCCATCAATGGACTTGTCGCCTGTTTTCTCGAATATTACTAGCTGGTCTAACGTGGTATAAAGAACTTCTGTAAAATCGCTTGATTAACTCGTTGGTTAATATCCAGAATTGCTACGCGACTTCTGCGTCACAAAACTGAAAAACTGATCGCCCGGCGAGCCAGTATCGACAAGAAACAACAACGAACTTCCCAATTGCACTACAAGTCAACCAAACCGTAAATGAAGTGGTCAGTGAAGTGTTCCCTTGGTAAACTGTCATCATACAATTTTGTTTTTGGCGCGGAAATCACAATCTAACACTCGTTTAAAATAACATCTTTTTCAGTTTACATCTGATAGTAAAAACACATTTCATGTGTTTTTATAAACACGACCTTACATTAAGTAAACTTCTCACTGCCAACCATAACTGCTTGCCGACGCCGCTTGTGTTCTTAAAACAGAAGAGCCGTATTATTGCGTCAACGAAACGAACGAAATTACACAGTATTGTAATGAAATACCCAAAGTCAACGATGGGTGAAAGGCAGGCTCTTAAAAGGTAGGTTTCAACAAACCATGGCCAACATAGATATCGTAGCGAATGTCCTCAGATACGCTAAGAAAAGCTGGTATAACGTCCTGAAAAGATCTGTCTTCCAGAATCGTCCGAAATTACTACACTATTCCGAAAATGTTTCGCTTTTACGGCACTTTTGGCACAGACATGACAGGGCTATTTCTGAACCACGACCCCAGCACGAGAT
>Ga0126339_10000999_pt1 | contig 17868 bp, 15 predicted proteins | sample OrbTmetagenome_2_FD_92532 | JGI IMG/M metagenome (GOLD analysis project Ga0126339, IMG submission 92532) | Coral microbial communities from Petempiche,Puerto Morelos, Mexico - Orbicella T R C metagenome | ecosystem: Host-associated > Invertebrates > Cnidaria > Coral | place: Petempiche,Puerto...
CAGCCGCCCCGCTTGATTTCGCATTATCCAATGATCCAGTTTTTAATTGCGTTGGAGCGTAGGGAGAACACAGCCTAATTTTGTGTTGGTGTCCACATGTTGGGCTTCCTGCATAATACAGGCAAAATCAATCGAGGTTGCAGTGATCTTAGCAAATTCAGCCACCCCCCTTGATTTTTGCAGGGGCATGTCACGGCCAGTAAACTGGTACCGTATAATGCTAAGACATGTAATAAGACTTGGCGAACATGTGAGTACTGGTATGTGCGCAGGCCATTTGAGCTCGTCTTTCCGCTGGATCTTTCTTTGACTTCTTTCCATTCAGTCACCGTACACTTTGCTGTTGTGCTCTCAGCGTTAGATTTTGGTGAATTTAAACGCTTTTACGGTAGCATTTATCGAAACCTGAGGGAATTGTGGTTGTTTATTAACATGACTTGGTTTTGGGATGTTAACCGTAGGAACACCTACATTTTGACTGCATTTGTTGATTAGTTCCAGTCGAGACAGCTCAGTCTTTATCCGGTCAAAATTTTGTTTGGAATCATTAGCAGTGCTTATGTGCAGCAACTGACATGAGCTACAAAACAAGCTATTGGTGTAATAGGTTCTATTTTGGCTGGTGAATCAATCTTCAAAAAACTTCTCAGACAGGCTTCACCATCTCAGAATTTTTCCCAACAATGTCTCTTAAGTCTTTGCAGGGCTAAGAAAGTCCTGAGCTCGCTGAACATTTTTAGTCTTACTTTCTTGCAAAGTCTCCAAATAACCAGTAACCACTCTTTCTACTACCCCCCAATTTTGAGGAAAACAGTGAAGGCAGTGACAAAGACCACATCAGACAAAGTAACAAAAATCAAGAATATTGATGGCAATTCAGACTTAAAGCAGGTTATGAAAATGTCAGATCGCATATTATTTCAGAAACTTTGACAAGAAAACAAGCTTAATGCAAATTCTCCCAAAGTGAATTTCTGACAATGTGTACAATGGAAGCCTTCCTTGCGGCCACCCTGTCATACAGCCACCTCGTCATTACGCCCAAACAAAAACAAACAATGCCCCAAACAAAAGCTCGGTCAGTCACTTTCTTATTTGAAGAACCACTTCAATACAGCCACCCCATTAATATGGCCAGTCGCTGACTGGATTAACAGGGTTTCACTGACTGTAATTAACCAACAACAGAACTGTGATGTTAATCTGACATAAAGGGTGATTAAGAGACACTTCAACCCAGTCATTCATGAATTTGTCTACACCAGAAATAAGATTTTTATTTAATACAAAAACAATAAATATACAGGAAATATTTTTGATATAGAGCTTTTCATGTTATCTAAAAGAATTTCTACTGTTGCCCTTGTTAAATTTGCTTATGTCGAAATCTTCCTTGTGCAAGCCAGAAAATAATTTTCTTTTCTCCAGGGTGTCTGCACAACTAAAGGGAGAAAACAAACAAATTGAATGTGTTTGTTTATAAAAACACTTAAATAACATAAACAACAAGGAAAAATAATTCCATGATGCAAATCACCTTCCCATTTTTTCCTGCACTTTGTCAATGTCTTGTTGCATTGTCTTGATTTCCTGGAGATAAAAATGAAACAAAACTGGAATCATTGTTTAAAATCAAATCAAAATTGGCTTAGATATCCATCCAGGCCATCAAGGTTTCTTCTCAGCTCTTGCATTTGGCAACCTACATCATTCTCCAAGGAAAAAGTAATTCAAACCCCGGTATACACCAGATGCAGATGCAGTGTACATTTTATTTGTTTTGCACCATTCCAATACTGGTAGCCCATCTCACTCTTAAAAGTACTTTAAAGAGTTTAGTAAGAAACAGAAGAGAGGTAAGCTAATCAAGGTAGGTGGAACTTCCTTTGAATCCAATAAGAATCTCAATCCTTGCATTCTTGCTAGACATTACCTCTTGTAACATTTGTTCTCTTTCTTCCAATTCTGAAATGTCAGCTTCATATTTACTGTCAGTCACTTCACAATCCTATGAATTTCACAAAGTGAACAATTAAGGTCCCATCTATATGGGCTTGAGTACCCAAGACAACCCTCTCCCTAAGGCAACTTCACGTCTTTATATGAAAAAAAGTTATCCCTGTTGGCCAAGTCAAAGTTGAACCCACATGATTATTTATGACACTTATCATTACTAGAGGTGCATGAAGTGTTCTCTCTCTTTCTCCGAGTTTCCTTTGGTCATGTAATCACTGTGGGCTTTGTTAAGTCAATTTTCACCTATATTTTAATTTAAAAAATCTGTTTTAAAACCTATAATCTTGGCATGCTGTGCATTGCCTTGGGCAGATGAGCCATTGATTATAAGAGAAAAAGTTGTCCCGTTTCCAAGGGCTACCCCACCTAAGACAACTCGGAGATAGAGAGAGACGAGACAACTCGAGGACAACAGTGCAAAAAACATGCATCTGGAAACTGCACTCAAAATTTAGCTTGTATGTTCCATACCTTGCACACTTGTTTTAGTTTTCACTTCTTTTTAATTATATCTTTTAATCTCATTTTTTAAGAACATTGTTCAATATAAACAAGTAAAAATGATGTCACGATGTCACCGAAACGTTGTTCTTTCTTATCGCTAATTTTACTTGTTTATGCTTTACAAAACCTTTGCTTATATTGTTTAATATAGTCTGGAAACACATGACACACACCACTCCTAAGGCTTGGCTCTCAAGTCTTAAATCTTGACTGTTTCGATTTCTACCTTCATCCTACGATCACAACGTCAATTCCTCATACTGAGTACCATGCATTTGTTTCAAAAAACGTTCTGAGAGTTTGGTGGTAGATCAAGACCCTAGCGCCTGCCTTGAGTTACGACTTACGGGGAGCTTTAATTTTTTACCTGCTGTGCTCGCTGTCTGCAATGCGACCTTATATTCATCAGTACTCTGTCCTTTATCTGTTTCCGCTTTGTTTGATAAGCCTCATACAACAACTTCACATCTTGAAGGTCACTGCCAGCGAACGCGAATACCATCGAATTTATATTTAGCTTACATTAGAATGTCGACCGAGAATATCTCTTCTAAATTCTATGATCTCAAAGACAATGGCAGTTTTTTCCCTTACCGATACTTCCTAGGGAATAGTTCTTTGAATTCATCCATTGTATAGCTGTTAAGAACTTGAGAATTGATCAGAGCATCCGTCAAAAGTTCCCGACTCTCTCGTTCGCTATGGGCCGCCATTTTCACCCGCCAAGGGTAAGAAAAAGACAACCACCTCTACCCTAGAGGGAAAAGTGTTGTTTTCATATAATGCGTCACGCAACATTTGTCATGGGGAAGGGGAGAAGGATTGCGTGACGATGCAGAAGAAATCACAACCGTGTTCTGCATAATTAATCTTAAATTTAGTAGCATAGATTTTTAGGATTTTATTTGTCTCTTTTCTTTTGTTTTAGATACAAATATTGAGAGAATGTTTTACCTGCATATCCCTTTCCAAACACTTTGAAGCACAGGGGAACCCCATTAATCTGGGCACCATCAGGCCACAAAAACCTGGCCATCTCCTGGAGTGAGAGAAGAGGGGAGGGAAGATAAGAGACCCTGGGAACAAGGTTGCCTGTTCATATAACTCAGCTTGTGAAATCCCCATCATAAAGCCTGAACAAGGTAGCCCTTTTGCCCTTTTGGTTGGGGCCTCCCCATATGGGCCATTATATATGGGGAGCACCCCCCCAGGGGCGGGGGGGTCATAGAGATTTATTTCTAGGTCGGATATATTTAGGTTCAGGTTCACTGTCACAGCCCCATCCAATTTTCTATGGAGTACTATTGCTAATCCCACACCCCCTAGGCTCGATTTCCAGCCATTTTGTGAGCCCGCGTTCCTTGCCCCACACACAACCAGACTCCCAAAACGGCTGGAAATCGAGCCTACCCACCCCCAAACCCCTTGTACAACCAATATATAAAGCAAGTAGCACATAAAGTGAATGTTTAATACCTTATATGTACACTATACATTACATGATCACCACATCTGTAGAAACTGTACCAAATGCTTCCTTGGTATCAAAAAACTAAACAGTTCAAATTTTGTATCTTGAAACTTATTTATTTGTAACTTTTTATAATGCCTACAATAATAATTGTTGTTCTGGAACATTTTGAAACCTGTATGTGACATTTTAGAATCAAGCAATAAAGCAATATTTACAAGGAAAAATGCCATTGTACAAATTCTGACATGACTCTCTCCTGCTACAGATCTTCCACTACCATCATTGAAACAAAGTCTTTATAGAATATGATGCCTTTGTCTGGATCAACAGCTGCGGATAGCATTTCTTCCATCTCCTCTTGAGTAAAGGGTTCACCTATCAAAGCCATTAAAGAAAAGGAGTCAGCTACATCTAGGATACTTTATTATACTCATGTACCCCAAGGATAGACAACATCTCATGCAAATAATCACCTCAAAAATGGAGAAAGTCCCATGTTGATATCTCGAGTGTGGGATAATTTCATTGTGTTAATATCCCAAGGAAGGGATGAGGTACATACTATTAATTAATCCCTGGGATAGTAATATTTCCGACATAATTTTCAAGGTAATGAATATCATTACAATAACAAAAATAAACTGAATGCCATTTTATCTTAGACAAAAACTACATTTTTTGGTACAGTGTGATTCTTCAGTGATTTTCAATGCTTGATTCATTTTTACCTTCTTCACTCATATATTTTGTAAGCTCTTCTGCTGTGAGGTAACCTTTATTTTCTTGATCCAGAACTTCAAATGCTTTCATTATTTGGTCTTCTGGTGCTGGTTTGTATCTACAAAGAGGATTTTAGGGTACTGGTACATAAAGTTATCATACACAAGTCTAAAGCTACATACTGGTAATTCTGTATTTGCCCAAAATTCCCCAAATCTCATATATTGGTTTCCCATTAAGTTAATAAGGAGTACTTCTACAATTACTCCTCCTGGCTGGTAACCCCCCCCCCCCCAACCGCCCCCCATAACCTAAGGATCAGCATATTTCAAGGCCCTGTATTTCTTACCTTCTCTCCAATAGTGTTTTCAACATGATAGGTTCAAATTTTTCAAATCTTATATACCCTGTTGGTTCTTCCTCTTCTACCTAGAATTAGAAATAAGATAACTAGTTAAGTCATAATAAGCTTATAACTTTGAAAAGGTTAAAGCTCATTTAGTTTATTTAACTTAACAAGCTTTTAAATATTTAAATTAAGCCTGATGATGATCTCCAAGAGAAATAATTATACAAGACACTGATGAAAGACACTGAAGATAATTTACCTCAGCCAGAATATCGTGAAGCTCTCCTTCAGTAGGACAACACTTCAGGGATCTTACAATTGTTCCAACCTCCCTTAAAAGTGCAAAAGTGTACAGTTAGCAAACTGATTTCCACTAAAAGGTAAGGCCAAATATTCTGAAATATTTTACAATGTTTACACGAAGTCTGGCACCTAACATCGACAGTCTTGTTAGATTCGTGATCAAATATATCAAAAGCATCTGAAATCGTCTTTTGTAGTTCTGCAGCGGACGAATCAGAGGATTCAGGAGCAAGTTTTTCGGGCTCACTGCTCGGATTTGGGGAACTCGCGTCCGCCATTTTTCTTTCTCTTTCTGTTGCTAGGATACCGTAATCTGTGCCCGCGATCCCAAGGTGCAATTGCCTTGTAAAATGAATGCGCGTAATAACAATTCTATAAATACAATTGCGCAGGCACTAGGATTTTGTAAATAGCAGATTTGAGAGCTTAAAGTATGGTACGTAGCTACATTTTCCAACATTCTGTGATTTTTCTGTCTACTTACACCCGCATTTATACGTTCTCCTGTCTTTAGGGAGACCTCCTGAAGGAGTTGCCTTCATTTAATAGGCACAATTTTTCAAAATACGCCACTGATTCGGCGACCAAACCCACGGTAGGTTTATCAAGCCTTCTACTGTTACTAAATTTCTGGTTCGATTGACTTGCTTTCTGCTATTTTAAGTTCACTTCTCCAAACGAAGTGATCTGAATTTATCTGCTAGAACTAAAGCCAGTTTTTATCTAAACATGTGGCGAAACAAACCACATGATTTGTCATTTGAAGATTTATGAAATAGACATATGGATGTTTCAAATACTCGCCATGAACCATGTTGTTTGAATTTTATGTCTGTTGAATATATGTATGTAATACTTAGTATTTAAACAAGTCTCATTCGATAGTAAACACTGTCAACTTTCAGACTGAAAATCATGCAGGTTTTTACATATCCGAAATTTAAATATTAGGTTATGATGCAAGTCGTGTCTGAAGGTTTGGTTATCAATGCTTATTTGGTTTTTCTTTCATAGAATCGTAGACCTGTAGTCTATTTACCCACAAAAGAGGATGGAACAACTGAACAAGGTAAGACTGAACTTGAGTTCAAAATGGTTTTGGAGCTATAACACTATTAAGTTGGCTCACCACTTTTACATCAGTAGTAGAACTGCTTTTCCGTGGGATGTGGACAAGGATTATTCAGTTAAGATCACTCAGATCAAAGGAACCAATAAATCTGCTCTGGTCAAGGATTCATAGGCTCCTTTGATGCAACATGATCTGAATGATCTTGAATCATTGGCCAGTTCATCCCAGACAAATTTGCATGAAAAATGTTGAATGGTCTACTTACAGATTTCTTTTGTTGGCAGGCAAGAACATTACATACATACAGCTCATTTGAATCAATTATATAATTTGCATATTATGAAAAATGTATGTAAAGAAAATATGAGTAAATTATTATTGGTTAATGTTTTGTTGAAATTTTTTGTTTTATTTCAGTTATTGTGACAGACAAAGCGAATATTTTATTGAGATATCTTCATCAGCAATGGGAAGTTAAAGTAAGATTACTTTCTTAAACAGAATAATTTTTTGCTGTCAATGGTATTTTTAAAGCTGCATGGTTGTGTATTTGCCAGTTGGAAACATTCCCATTGTGAACAGCTGTGTCCAAGATCTAGTTTGTTATATAACAGACTGTTAATGAATGAAGAGCATTTGTCTCAATAGTCACTGCACACGTGTTTTTTCCCCTCAGTTAATAAATTAAAGGTGTAAAGAATATGTTACTATTCTACAACCATTCCTTATTGAGTTCTACCATTTTGAGTTGTTTTTTTTTTTTCATTTTCTATTGAGAAAAGCCATTCTACTCTGGTTTGATTGCTCAATGTTTTTAGCCAGTATCAGATCATATGTGATTGAAGAGGTCGATATGGAACTCTATATTATAAATTTAATCATATCTGTAGCAAAATTATTGATCATGATTGGTTCACTTCAGAATTTAGGTGTTTTACTGTCATCATCAAGTCTCTGTGCACCAGAAGGTGCATAAGGCTGGTGTTTTACTGTGCAAGTCAGAAAACCATGAACAGTTTGACTTGATTCTGACAGGTCAATTCTGTAGTGGCCAATCACAATCACACAAGCAAACCTTAAAACCACAAACAAAATTACTATTGCTGTTTGTAGTTTAGTTTTCTCAAGCCTAATTGGCATTTCCTTGGCTACACAACACATTTCATAAATACTCTTGCTACACAATAACATGCCATAAATATTTCTGCTGTTTACAGTTTTCGGAGTTTCACAGTAACTGTGCAAATGTGCATGTATAATGTTAAATCTTAAAAAATAGCACAGTTGTTTTTTAGTGTTTTGTGGTGTAACACTGGAACTTTTTCTTTGCTTCTAGAATACTCAGTCAGGTAAAAAGCGTGACATTGTAAGTGCAGATCTTCCAGAAACCTCAGAGCTTAATCCATCAAGAAAGGCAAAACGACTAGATCATGAAGATTACAGTCCTCCAGATTGAACAGCACTCAATACAAGCAGAATTATAAATTAATGTTATTGTTCAACAACAGCGTCAGCTTGTGTGTAGGAAAGACACATCTATCATAAGTTGAAAACTGAAGTATTGATTAGAAGCAGTAATTAACAATTTTCAGTTGCAACTGTTGACCGTCAATCAATGAGTATCAGACACTAGATATTTATTTTAATAATAATGTTATTTGACTTCTTCCCTTCTAAAGTGAACTTTATAGGGAAATAACCAACTGAGCGGTCTCCTTCTTAGTCTATGCACTTGTTACTTCCCTTATTGGGGACTAAGGCAAAAAGAAATGCATTTAAGCATTGTTACTAATTATTCAGCAAGAGGAAAAGGACAAGGAAATGAAAATGATTGTTTGGTCTTTTTGCTCGCCTCAGCTGGTTTTACCCTAGTCCAAGAGATCTTGTTAGTTGAACCTAAAATTATTATTGGCAATTTATTATAATTTGACAATACTATATTTTCTGGATCAAAACACTCCCAGTGTTCAAACATGGCCTGTTGGACCTGGTATTATACCTGCTTTCAGTGTTACGTGCATAGGCGACATCTTTCGACCATCTCTCGACATTCCATCTTTCGACATGCTATGTAAATGGCAGAAAGACCGTTTACCTGTGAAACTGGCAATTTTTCTGGTTATTAGCAGAACAAATGACAAGTATATGATAATTACTGACCTCAAATGAATGAAGGAGACTGTGGACTCCTGATTTACGGGATAATTCAAACAATTTTAGTGTAGTTGATCGGCTCTCAATGGTGACTTCTGGTACTATTGGGCCGCTACCGCTCAGTTTAATATTCAAAAGATGTAAACAATTTGTCTCTCACAGAATGACTTCTTGATCTCCTAACCTGAATTTGATGTCAAATAAATCCATCTTCCATGACTAAAAGTTGAGTTTGACCATAAAGAAGTCTGTTGTGCTTACATTTTTGAAGTAAGCCAGGTTACATAGCATGTCGAAAGATGGCATGTCGAAAGATAGTTGCTATGCACATAACACTGAAAGCGGGTGTAATTTGACCCCTCTGGTTTATTTGAGCTTGGTTTTATTAAGCAAGCCTTTTTATTCACTATTTTTGACAGTCGTGTATTTTTCCCATAAATCATTGAAGTGGTTATTTACAATTTGACCATGGGTACCTAGCGTTTATTTGGTACCTGGGATTTTATCAAGAAAATATGGCACTTTATGTTATGCACAAGTTTGCTATGAAATCATTAAGCATGACAGAAACATTAAGAGATGATCAAAGCAGTCATCAAATTTAAATTGTTTATAGACCTGACATGGGCTGGCAATTTCAGCATGCCAGCAAGACAGTCCATAACAAGCTCAATTTGCTGCCTTTTTTTTTTCATTTTACTCAGTCTATGGCATATATTAATTAGCTGGCAGAATTTCAGTTGTCTCCCCCCTTGAGACAAACACTCCCCAGATAGACACTCTCTTTCCCAAGAGTGCATGACTCAAGGAGACAGCAGAAACTTTATGGCTATGGCAATATCCTCATAGTTAAAGGAGAAGGTCACTTCAAAAAGCTTATATTTTTGTCTTCGTCTATAGCAAGTAAACATTCAGCTTTTTCACTCACTGAAGTTTCAACCGCTTAAGTGCTTGCTATCCTGAAGAAATTTGTCTCGAAAGAAGCAACTTCATAGGCTGCCATTTTGACTGTACTTGGCAGCCAGGCCGTGTTTATGTGACATAATTCCGTCCAACTAGACATTGGCGGGAAGGAGAAAAACCTGGACCTGACCTATGCATCCTTCACAAGGTCAGTAAAATGTATTTTATTCCAAGCAATTATCCACTTCCCTATCTTCACTGCTTTCATTTTCGGAGTTTGGAGCATGTTTGGCCCAAAATAATACAGCTTCAGAGCAGCCATGGCCCAGAGTGGTAGTTAAAAGGCTTGTTAGAAGCCATTTGGACCAAATGTCTTGGATGGAATGACCTCATGAAAACACAGCCTGGCTGCTGAGTACTGTTCAAAATGGCGGCAACGATGTCGAAGTTTGGGCTTTGATGGAGATGAATTTCATAAGGAAAACCTGCACTTAAGAGGCTGAAACTTCGATGAGTGACGAAACTTAGTGTGAAGTTTCAATTAGCGTTGACAAAAAAATAGGTTTTCCAGAGTGACCTTCTCCTTTAAATGTTATAGATAAAATTAATTTTCCTTTCTGTATAATGACTGTTTTACCATATTTTAGATAAAAAAAAACAGTCATTTTGTTTTAATGATCTAATGCAACCTTGCCAAAATAAGCCATCACTGCCCTTAGAACATTTCATTATGTCTATTTCGTCTAAAAGGAGCTGATCATTTTCAAGTTAGCCTGATCATTGTAGGAAATTTCAAGATGGAACTAAGAATTTTTTGCGCAAGTGGAATGATGTGAAGCAAGAACTACAGTAGCTGCAGAATGAACATCACAGCTTTTGGTATAAATACAAAACGGCTTTGTGATAGGGGGCTTCAAATTGAGAGACATTAATAAGATTTTCTTTTTGAGGGCGGGGGGGGGGGGGGGTTTGATTTTATGGGAGTTTAGGGGATTTCATGGTAAACCAGTTTTTGTGCCTTGTATATTATTTTTGACCCTCAAAGTAACAGAATGGAAGTGATAAGCATATAAATAATATTCAGTAAATTTTTAAAATCCCTTAGCTTGTAAAATACTCTTTGCTTCTTATCAGGAATTTTCAAAACTGCTATTTTATGTTTAATTAAAGGTGCACCAAGAAATGTGCCAGACTTCTCTTCTTTGGCAAATTCTCAGCTTTATTCTTTTTAGAAATTACCCAGTAAGAAAGATTGGTTGTTTAATGTTTCATCTGGTTGTCTTCCTGTCAATTTACATGTACAACTGCAACTTAAGGATGCACAGAAGCTGCAGTAACAGGGTTTCCACAGGTCAGGAAATAGTCAGGGAAAAGGCAGGGAATGTTATTTTGAGTCATGGAAAATTGACATTTTGAGGAAAGTCAGGGAAAATTGAAATAATTTCAACACAGCTGATTTAACACCGATTTAACATTGAGGGTTGGGAGAAACATTCAGGGTGACTGATCTTAACAATATTATTTTCTCCTTAATGAAGAAGGAAAATTTGTTGACAACATATCCATCTTAATAAACATGTAGGAAGGACGGCTGAAAGTTCAAGCTAGAAGCTGCTTCTAGATCTGACATTTTGTATTTTTTGGTCAGGGAAATGCCATCTTGATTTGGGAAAAGTCAGGGAATTTTGAAGTGATGCCTGTAGCAACCATGAGTAATTGCAAGCACTTAAAGGATGATGCATCCTCGACCCCTGGGCCTCTATATCTTTTAAGAATGAGACTGCTGATAATCATGATATGCCTTGAAAAATGCTGTATAAGCCACACAATCAGATATCAAATTGGGCTTTGTATACAGGGCACCAAAGGTCTTTTTTTTAACATGAATACAACTAACACAATTCCCTACAGGGGCATCTCATAGAGGGGATTGGCCATTGCAGTTGAGGACAGCTCAGTGTCGAGTTACCAAAGGATGGGGCAACTAGTCAGTTTGGTTTTTACTTTCCTTTATTCACTTTTTGTTTTATCAAAAATAATGTACTTCTGTAAAACTGAAATACAGTGTACCTGTCCAAAACTATCTGGAATGAACTACATTTTATGGAAGAGTACGCAGATTGAAGCTGACGTACCCAGAACACACAGCCAAAGTGTTACAATAATGTAAATATTCATTACTAACCTTGGCATTGAAGCTATGACCCTTACTTCCCATTTAGTTTCATTTAAATTTGTTCCTATTATATCACCGAGTCTAGAGCTTCTCAAAATCATGCAATCATTTATTAACATTTTTATTGAAAACTGCACAGACATTATAATGTGTACTTTCCTATAAGAGTAAATGATACTTCAGTCAAAAGCCAGCATACAGTGAAAAAATTCCCCTTAGTTGTATCAGCACATATAATTGAAATTTGATCTGATGCCAAAAACAAATGTGATTCTACATCATTCTTATCACAGTCTCTTTTTACTATTATTTACAGGACAGACTACTCAACTACAGCTAGTTAACCAATTTTTTTAGTACTCTCTCCCAGCAGATATGGACCAGACAGGCAATACAAGAAATTTGCACCAGTAGTCTCTAGAGCTAACTGCAATCCACTGATGGGCCCAGCCCTCAGATGCTATGTATATTCAGTTTAACTGTGAAGACCATGACATACACAGCAAACTTATGATGCCAAAATACAATAAGAACTATCAGAGGTTAGTTCAAATCACAGTTTCCATGCTATGAGAAGATCTCGAAACCCTTATGTATTGCTAGTTCACCCTGCAACCCCAGATATCTTTAAGGTCAAATTCATTCTCATTTCCATCAATCATACCCTATGTCAATTCATCTTGGGAGAATTCGATAAACATTTTTTGTTACACAGTTGGTCTGGTATGTCATTCTTATGTCATTTGGAAAGTGTTACAAAAATTCAAAGAACATTACCAGTGACTAAAGTGCTCAGTTCTACAGGGTTAACTTTGTTGCATTCAACAAAAAGTCCAAAATTTATAGAGCATTTTAATCATAGTGATCATTTCAACATACCAAAGTTTTAAATGGCGTTCCTTATGGAAATATATGGAAACATCTCCTAAATGAATGTTCTCTTTATAATTTGCAAATACACAGTCAAATTTGATTGATCATCTAATCATTGACTATTTGCTGACACACTTTATGCATGTCCCTTTGAAAGGGACATGCATTGTTGGGTTGATTTCAAATTATCCAAAATTGTACGTTCCTGATTACTCTTTGTTAAAGCATATATACTAAAACATATTATCTTATTTCACTATTTGCTACAAATAATTCTCTAGGTGATGGTCAACTTGGCTCTGCCTTGTTAACTAACTGCTTGCATCAAATGCAGGCTCATAATTAAGTCCAGCTGTTAAATAGGGAATGCAAATATGGCCCCAGACCACATGTGAATTCAAAGTACCACATGCTTGTGTAAAGTACATGATTATATTTAAATACAAAAGTCAACATACAATAATTATTAATACTAACAATGTTCTAATAATATCATGATAACTAACATTTAGTATAATTATATCATTTAGGTATTCAAACTAAGTGACCATGGAACTTGTAAATGTTATTGAATTAACACTATCCTAACTGGCCTCTAATAAATTAGAAACAGCTATTTTATAAGACTTCTACGGAAGTGTACGTTGGTCATACATTCCTGACACTATGCATTAAGTGTTTCATTAAATTTAATATATACATGTAAACTTGTGTATTTTAGGAAACAGAAAGATATTGAAAAGTTTTACGAACAAAACAGCTCAGCTCTATGTCAAGTAAAGTTATATCAATGTTTTTCTTTCCTTTTCATTCAAAGGTGTTTTTGCAAAATGATTCCGATAGCAAAACAGAACACCAGAAAAAAAAAAAAATTTCATGATTCTCAGGTTATTCCATATTCTGGAAACATTTTGTCTTCTAGTGAAAATTCGAAAAACATAAAGGCAAATTAACAAACCTCCTTGTAACATGAGACAAGATCTGTCAGAAGCATTTAGACTTACTTAAACACTTTATGGTGCATATTGTTTTAACAAATTTTCTCTTTTTCAAAACTCAGTGCTGTACAGTATTCATTTGTTTACTTTCAAAATAATGCACCAAACTTTTCATTTGCATCATGATAGTCTATAAGAATCATTTATGACAAAGTCGCATAAATTAACTCGTCCTAATCTTTTTTTTTTCTTTTCTTCAGTTATATATTAATTTACAGAACTAAGCATGCATTAACAAGCAATATTTTATTTAACAAATTCTTCCATTGACACAGAAATGGCAGAATCAGAGAAGCTTAGTATATATTTCTCAAAACATTGTTTGTCGTGGTCAGAATATATTAAATAAATATCCCAAGATAAGTTATCACAATGTGATGATAGTTCAACTAGTCAAATCCCTCAGATCTGCTGTTATTTTTGAGGAAGACAAACTCACGGGCAACTTCATCATTCATTCTTTGTGAAAGGATCTTCAGTATGGTCCAACCTTTGGGGTCCATTTGGATGTAACGACCAAGAGCTGGAGTGCACGCACATGACCCCATCTCCGCAATGTTCTTCAAATGCAGCACTGTCATGCCTACAAGGTTGTCTGATCGTGCAAAGCAGTAGTCCTTGACACATATATGAAGCTCATAAGATTCCAGGTCACCTTCATTGCTTAAGATGCTGAGAAGAAACAAACAACCAAACAAACTGATTATGAAAAACTCAGCTCATTGTTTCTAAGTAAGGAGAAAGGAGGGTAGCAATTTTGAACTTGGGACTGAAAGTGTAAACAAATGCTTCAGGTTGAAATTGATCTAGACAGATAATAGAAAGTAGTGAAATTTGTAACTTACAAGACAAATGTTTCATTGTATGTTGGAGACCAGTTGTTGTTCTTTGATCTGGTGGAATTTTTGCGTCGCTTTCCATTGAGGTTGGGGCCCACAATGTTCACTTCCACAAAAGGACGGAACATCCCTAAAAACAAAATTGGGAGAACGTTAATATGTTTTTTTTGTCTCTACTAGATATTCACGCTGTTTGAAGTCTGTGATCACAGGGAGCACACAATCTTGCTGAATAGGAAGAGAGTAAATAAAGGAACGAAAAGAACGAATAGTTTACCTTTGTCTCCTGTTGTTATTTCTTACGCGACCTTACAGAGAAAACCACTACTTACAAGTCCTGCTTAACACTGTAGCGCTAAACTAGTACCTAGACCTTTTCACACTCTGCAAAAAACAATATTTTTTTGCCTTTACATATAACATTGACAAGGTCAATGTTATGTAAAGCAAAAAAATTTTTTGCAGAGCGTGAAAAGGCCTAGGTACGAGTTTAAGTACCACTACAGTGTTATGCAGGACTTGTAAGCAGCGGTTTTCTCTGTAAGGTCGCGTAAGAAATAACAACAGGAGACAAAGGTAAACCATTCGTTCTTTTCATTCCTTTATTTACTCTCTTCCTATTCAACAAGATTGTGTACTCCCTGTGCTGTGATACAGATATCACACAATCCCTATTTCCTAAAGATACTGGGTCACAAGAATCACACAATCTTCTCTTGGTAGAGAGATTGTTTGACAGTTACTTGTTTATCAATTTAAAAAGATTGTGCGGCAAGACAAAAGGAATGTCTGCAATAGCAGGGGCACATCAACAGATGTGTTCCATAGGAGGTTCATCTTTACATAGGAAAGATGTTGAGAGGCTCAGTGTTATCTGGGAACAAAAATGGGCAGCACAATTGCACATAAACACTACAAATTGTTTAAGAGCTGCGGACAACTCATCATTGACTGCTGAACCGACCCACATCCCATTGGTGAAATTTGGTGCGTAAACAATGCCCACTTTATTTAACTGGTGGATGTAATGTGTGTAAACTTTGGCTGTGTACTTGCTGACTGGTAGCTCTTGGCAGAGAACTTTCTAGGAAACAGAAGTTTAGACAATTCTTCTCCTGGAATAGCGGAACAGATAATATAGATTTTCCACTATGTGGGAAATTGTTTTTAACATGTTTGCTAATTTGACCACCAAATGTTTGTGGCTAATTCATTCCCATTACGGGTTCAAATAAATTGTAACAAATTCGCTTGTTGGGAACCCCTGCAATAGAAACACTGTTTTATTCACTAATTACTAACCAGATGATTGCCATCTTAAGTCCTTGGCAGCAACAACTGCAATGTGACAAAATAATGAAGAAAAAAACATCACTGATCAGAAGAATTTAGTTGCCACGCAATAAATGGAAGATTATGCACATTTGAGGGATTGTCACATGTCATATTATGTGAGTATGTCATTCAGTAAAATTATCTCAATACCTTTGACTGTAACCTTGTGTTCTCCTGTCCCTGGGTGGGTGAAGAGATCCACTTGTACTGACACCTCCCCCACTGGGTCATCAACTCCTGGATCCTCTAAAAATGCCCAGGAATTATTTATTAGAGATGCTAGTAAGGACAAACACTGAAACATGATTGGTTTGGTCCTTAATAAACATTATGAGCAATTTTCAAGTGTGCATATTTTTTTCTATTGTTGTTGTTGTTGTTGTTGCTGTTGTGTTGGTTTGTTCAACCTTCTCTTCTTTCTTCAGAACTTACTTTGTTCATAAACTTGGTATGCTTTTATGTTTTCTCACACCATCCCTTCCCCTTCTTTACTTCCTTGCTTGTTGCTTCCTTCCTTTCTTCCTTCCTTCCTTTTCATCCTTATTCATTAATGCCCTTCATTTTTATTTACCTGTAGCAGATACTATACCCTGATGTTCATCGGTGACAAGACTTACCTTGTGAAGTCTGACTCTTTACAAATTCTTTAATAAGTGAGTCAGTGGTCTGTGTGTACAGTGACAATGCTGATTTGAGAGACTGCAAATATGCACACTTGTCCAAATATGTCTTCTTCAGCCCTTTACCAGAAGCATGGAAGTAGTCCTTGAAAAACAAAAATAATAAAATAAGTATTTTTAATTACAAATTAAATTAACGTATGGCCCCTTCTCTGTTTCAAATTAGTCAGAGTTTGAAATTCATCTCCATTACAGATTTGCTCCTACCCTCTTATGCAGATGTCATTTGGACATGTTGGACATCTTTTTCTCTTCCCCACATTCGTTGGGGAGGAGTGCATGACAAGCCATAAGAACATCTGCACAGGAGCCTAATTTACTCCAAGCTTACCTTTATTCTTACAAGAGCAGATTCCAGCACATAGCACTGCTTTACACTCATGTTTCTGGAATCGGATCCAGTTATTCCTCCCATTTCCTGAAATGTAACAAAATACTCTTAATTACATGTACTAGCAAGGGGAGCCAGGAATGTCAAGGTGAAATGTTATTTTAAACTAACATCAAGACTTAGTGTTCCTAAATCCCAGTACATGTAGATCAAAATAAAAACCTCATTATAAGAGTTCAAATCATCCTAGGGATTCCCCATGTAAAACTGGAGAATACAAAACTGGTTCACTAGGTTATTAGAGCAGATAACGTCCACAGACAAATATCCAAGCATGCTTTTGCACAAAATGGAGGTTATTGTTTACTTATAGAGCAGCTATTTATCTAATAGTACCTTGATATCAGGTAAAGGTGGTAAAACAACAATCTTCTCAATGTTCAACATCACAATCTTCCACAGTTCCTATGAGCGAATTCAGTTGTTAATAAAATATGTTGATCCTATTATTTCCAGCTTAAACAACATGATTTAAAAACGGAAAAAGATGGGCAATCATGAAAATTGACTTTTCTAGTACTTACAACTTACTGGACTTCAAAATAAAAGTAAAATTGGCTCTTTCATCTCATGAAAGTCTTTACAAGAGAATGGGTTGTTTCAGATTGCACATTGTGGAATAAGCAATTGAAAGTTAACTCACCTTAAGCAATCTCTTTAATACAGTTTTCTCACAAGCATTGTAAAAAAGTTCCAAGCTGCAGATGAACAAACCAGTAAAAATAAGTTACAAAATTTACTCTTATTATTTACTCTTACTCTATTTACTCTAATATTTTAAGTTGTAAAGTGCTGTTGATCAGTAAATGTAAATAGTGCTCTAGAAGTTATTAAATTATTATAATTATTATTATTATTGTTATTATTATTATTATTATTATTGTCGGAAATGTTTCCTCTGACAATATACTCACAACTTGATTTCAGTCCAAAAACAAACAATGGGTTTTAATCAGCTAAACTCACTGATACAGATGACAGAACTCGATCGATCTCACTCGCCATGTACTCTTCTCAACACAACACATCCCATAATATTTTGAAAACAGTTCCCAGTCCCAACCATGCATGGGCTGGTGAC
>Ga0126339_10001000_pt1 | contig 17866 bp, 9 predicted proteins | sample OrbTmetagenome_2_FD_92532 | JGI IMG/M metagenome (GOLD analysis project Ga0126339, IMG submission 92532) | Coral microbial communities from Petempiche,Puerto Morelos, Mexico - Orbicella T R C metagenome | ecosystem: Host-associated > Invertebrates > Cnidaria > Coral | place: Petempiche,Puerto...
CCCCCCCCCCCCCCCCCAATTCAATTTTGTGTAGGCACTCTGTGGTCTGTGCATGTCTTAGAAATAGAAAAATCAACATTGTTTGGGGTGGAAGGGGGAGAAATGTTTCCAAGATACTCAAAAATTGAATTTTACTGCAAAGTGTCCCAACACTTCCGTTTCCCATTGTAGCTGCAGGGTAACAGACAGAGAGGGAGACTGCTTAACAGCAGGAGGAGAGTTTACAGAATGCACTATCCAGGCAAAGTGCTACTCCTGGGGTAGAGGGAGAAGTTTGGTAGTAGCTAATGCTCCAAAATGGAGTAAAAAGGTTTCTGATCAGATCAGATCAGACAGATAAAATTCCAAACTCCAAAAGGTCTTCTAATCTTTAGTTAAGAAATAGAAAACATGTACCCTGTTTCTATCGAGTTATAGAAACATAAGTGGAAGTTTGGGAGAACGAGAAATGCTGTGGGAACACGAGCCCCAGGCGAGTGTTTCCACAGCTTTTTTGAGTTCTCCCAAACTTTCACAAGTGTTTCTGTAGCTTGATAGAAACACAGAGAACATGTTTTCTATTTCTTTTAGAAAACACTGTGACCAAAAAAGGAAAACAACTTGTTAACTTTGATTATCAAAGTGTAAATTCTCTATGCTCATGCCATCATTACATCAACAGCTTGTGCTAGTTCTGTTTCTATCGAGTTATAGAAACGCGATTTTTAACCAATCAGGGCACGTATTCCTTAGGACTGTTTTCTAAAACAAAATAATACTATGTATGAAGTTTCAAAGCTAGGTGAAACATTAAGTGAAATGCATGACACAATTACAAAAAAGTTATTGACACACATTGAAAATTGTAAGAAATTTTCTCACTTTTCCTCTTCTTCTTTAAAGTCCAAGTACCTCTTCAGTCCATCAAGCTCTGTAACCTGTTTATTCTACAAAATAATTAATAATAATTATTAAAACAGACCACACATTTGTGCATGTAAAGATCTCTAATTGTTATGACTTACTAGACTCCCCTGAGATAGCATTTTCTGTCTGCTTTTCAGTCCTAAGGAGTTCATCCTTTCAGCAATTACTGAAGAGTAAATTAAACAATCAAAACAAAATCAAAGAAGTCAAAGGAAAGGTGTCACTTTTCGAGAATCCTCTTACATGTAAATGTATGTGTAGATCCATACAAAGAGTTTACTGACAGCTTATATACCAGTGTGGAGGTCTTGTGGTTGTTATAGTGAGCTTGACTCTGGTTCAAGCAGTCTGGGTTCCAGCCCTGGCCAGGGACATTGTGTTGTGTTCTTGGTAAAGACACATAACTCTCACAATACCCGTCACTACCCAGGTGTATATGGTCGCCAGTAAATTTAATGCTGGGGGTAATCATGCAATCAACTTTATGTACCATACACTGGACATGCTAACTTACTGCACTGATATGTGAACATAAACAACTTCCTTACTTGCTTTTTCTTTCTGCAGTTTTTCATTCCTCAGTTTCAGCTCAGCAAGCTGCTGACGATGGACTTCAGTCAATTGAAGTATCTTGTCATCACCCCTATCATCATGGTTTATTCTCCTTGGTGTCTGTAGTTTGAATAGAGAAGTATACTTTATCTGACTGGGAATTACTTACATGTAATTGAGATATTTTTGTGAATTTCAGTAATTTCATAATTTATAATATTTGTTTCTTGATTTATGGTGTCCTCAGAGAGCAGAGCAGTGCTAAATACCATGATACTAAATAAATAGATCTTCATGTACTTTGTTTTTTTATGTTGGTGATATCAGCTGTCAAATCAGATTTATGGAGTTGGTCTACAGATTTTCATCATCTATAACATATAAGTTTGTTTCTTAATAACAGTATTATAATGTCAACCTTATTACTTAGGTTTTCATAGGAATGCCCTTGTTTAAAGCTTCCAATAATATCTCAATTTTCTCGCCACAATTGTTGATCATTGTCAGGTTTTTGTTGACAAGAACAATGCACAGGCCATGAAGAAATAAGAGATCATCTGAGATAACTTGACTTCATTGGCATATGCAAACATGTACCAAAATAGATGAGATACAAAAGAGAACAAACATCACTATAATGGTTTTACCTGGCAAAAATTGTAAAAATTGCCAGGGCAAGGAAATTCCCCTCCCCATGGGCTGATCAATGCAGATGGCCATCATTTGGAAGATGACTCAATGTACATGTCCATTGTAATTATCTAACAGGAGAAGCTGCATATAATCCAACATGATAGGCAGACATTTGCATTGTACAGCTGTACAATGTAAATGTACAATGTACATGTATACTGTATCTGCAGAGGATAGCACCGCATGTAATCCAACACTCAGTAATAGGACTGGCATTAAACACATGGAATGAATGGCTGAAATGAGTTTTTGTATGATAACTTTATTACTTACATGCACAGGAAACTGGCTGTCTTTGATACTGGTGAGTAAAAGTTTTTCTTCCAAGTTCCTTGAGTTTCTTTGCATCAATTGCTGAGTCTTAAACCTTTTCAGCTGGTCTATCTGAAATTTAGACATCATGCAAAAATTATGAGCAATTAAGTCACTGGTCAAAAAAGTCAGTCTCACTAAAAGGGTTACATGTGTATTGTATTCATAAAATGCCAAAATAGTGTCAGGTCTGGAACACTGATATACCACTTTCATTGACAGAGTGTTACCTTTTCCTTCTCAAGGGCTGATATATCACCATAATCACTGGTGGGTGTGTTTGGTGCAGACTTGCGATGCGTGGAGCGATGCTGACTCCCTAGAAAAATCTTCGTGTGAAAACAAACAAAGAAATGAACAAACAAGATGACGGGATAATGATACAGACCACTGAACATTTCAAAATTCAAAATTCAAAATTGTTTATGCTGCCCTTGATATTACATGTACATTTATATACAATTATAATAATCTATGTGACTTCTAGAAATAATCTACAAAAAATAAAACGTTTATAAGCCACATTCAAAACAAGGGTTTTTTATTGTTCAACATTCTTCTCACATTGCTCCTGTCATTTCCTGGATGAAGATTCATGTTTCTTGTCGGAGTATTGGGTGCAGATGAACTGGAATGAGCTGGAGTCTTGACACCTGGCAAAGGCTAAGTGATTTCAAGAATACATTACAAGAAATTTTAAACAACATACAATAATTTGAGTTGGTAGAAAAGGTGATAGGACATAGGAGAGAAGACAGTAGAATGTACAAGTTGGCTGGCAAGTTCTGTGTGCCAGACACTGCTGGGTACAACAACGTACAGCTGTGCTGTCTACTGAGTGATGTACAAGGAGAACTTATTATTTCCATTAACATTTTCAACCAGCTATGGAGAACTCAAACATCATCACTACATGTGCTTTAAGTTTACTCAGTTGTTGGACAATCTCCCACATAGCAAGTTTGCAGAGCTTACTTTTCAAGCATTATCCCTTCTTCCAGAAAATGATAATTTTACAACTTTGAAAATGCTCAAGATGTCAGCTTCACAAACTTGCTACAGCACTTAATTTACCTGTACCTTTACCAACTTCAATTTGATATACAATGTAAATGTATAGCCGAGCGTCTCCTTGTGGGCACCTAGTCTATAATACAGACAACTCAGTCTATATTATAGACAACTGTTAGTGTTATAATACACACAACTCATTTTTGAAAATCCACCAATAAATAGCTGGGATGTTCTGTTTCTTATCAATATACTGTAGTTGGCCATCACATTTGCATGTAAAGCCCAAATGAGGAAATGAGTTCAATTTTTACTTGGCCGGAAACTACATGTACATGTACATATTTGTACAGTGTGTGACCAGCAAGAAGCTGGCAGCATTATAACTGCACTGTTGGGAGTTTACTAAATGTGTCCTTCCCTTACCGTTTGCAATTCTTGTTTATCTTTTCTTTCATGTCTATTAGCACTTTTACCAGATATCCTGGAATGGATACGAGCTGGATCTACTGTGTCACCAACACAAAACTTTCTTTTATGAGTGTCATACAGTTGTTGAGTGTCAAACGTCATGTTGCATTCCTTGCATCTCCAAGCCATTTTCCACGATTAAATAATGTTATTGCCTGTAAAAAGTCCTACCCAGCTGATAGTTGTGAAGGAAGAAAAGTGTCTCCATAACATTGACATATGCAATGTTCATCTGCTGAGATCACTGGCATGATACGGTTGTCAAGTGCTTGAAATCAGTTGAAAATCATTGATAAATAGCATCGGTACAGTTAACTATTCACGACATGTTGAGATAAAAATACACTCTTCTCCAAGAAATAGCGAATCAAATGGAATTCTAAGCCATTTCGTCGTTTTTAGTGGCAAAACAAACCTCGACCTTCCAGTCTTTTCCACAAGGTTTGTTATACAAACACCGCCAGCAGGCGTTGTGATCAGCGGTGTTTGTTGTTTGAACCCAGTCTTAAAGTCTGCGTGGCCGTCTGCGTGTTTGTCACGCAAGGTCACGCAACAATTACAGCTGCAAAACAAACGCCTGTTGGTTGCGGAATTTTTTATTTGCGACTTCAGGATGAAAAGCCCATACAGCTATTTTGCTCTGTATGCCTGATGTATCGGCCTGATATCTCAAGAAACACTGGTAAAAGCAAATCAGTATGATCCACATTTGTTCCCGTCCGAAGGCCCTTTCATAGAAGGATGGTATTCTCGAATCATAGACTTCGAATCGAATCACTCGTTTGGAATCTTGTTTGGCCAAGTTCTTCTGCAAAGCCACGGACCTCACTTCAATTACTATCCGCAGAACATGCTGTCGTTCATACACAGCAAAGGAGATGGAAGTTCTATGGAAAGCTTCGCAGTTTATCCTTCAAACGATGACATCGAGGTAACAGTTCGTGGAAAACCGGTGACGTCCAATCCCGATTTTAAATCGCCAGCGAACTTTGAATGGAAGGTGAAGCCGTATGGTTATTTTACAGTGACTGAAAACGAAACAAGATTCAACTTTACCAATGTAGGGGGTGTCACTTTTATTGGAGTGTTGGGGCCCCCAAAACCATGGGGCCCAGATGGCGAGGGCCCAGAAGGCTGGATTGATCATGTGCCTTTCCTTCCTCTGCACTGGTTTGTGTACAGTTTAGGCTCGGAGATAAATTACAACTGGGTCAATGATGACACTGGCGAACTGTTGAGAGGAAGAAAGGGTCTTGCGCATCAGGAAAAAAACTGGGGGAACAGTTTTCCACCAGCTTAGATAAGGGTAGAGGGTGTAGATGGCCCTTCAGGCTCTTCTTTTGCAGTCTCTCTTGGAGTCCTTGGCATAGATACATTCAATATTCCTGCCCATCTGATTGGCTATCGCAGTTTAGCAGCGACCCTTAATTTTAAGCCAACAAATTCTGTGTTGACCAAGTTCATTGATGGGTGCAGTGGAAGAATGAATGCAACCGTGACAGGCCTCAGCCACAAACTTGAATTTGAAATTCATACAGCTCCATCGGCTTTGCAAACATGTCTCCTTGGACCAACCTTTGATGGTTTCACTCCTGTCTGTGTTGAAAGCTACATTGCATCTGGCACTTTCCATGTCTATAAGTTGACATGGAGTGGATTTGAATTGGTTGAAACAAGAACATTTCACATGACAGCCTTGGAATTTGGTGGTTTGTATCTTTGCCAAGAGAAAAATCCTTGCCAGAAATCTCAGGCAAAGTGATGACAGTTCTGTCATCACTTGGACCATAGTGATTCAATTTAGCAGCTGAGAGCACTAATTTACCTTTGGTAGCTCAAGGAAAGGCACTTATCAGGGGCACTGGGTGCAAACTGTATCCAGTATTTCATGTTATACCTATATCTCTGAATGTGGTTCAATACTTTAATGATCAACAACAGATTTGTTACCTCATGAACTGTAACAATAGCAGCTCTGGTAGACATAATGTTCAATGATGTGTTCGTATGCGAAAGCAGACTTGATAGTTCTTTTGTCTAGTCAGTCCATTTTATGCCAATGTCTTTCAAGAATGCCTGACTTTTGCTATGGGGGTGTTTACTGGTAGGGGGTGCCTATACGATGTATTCCCAGGGTGGGACTACGACATGAAAAGGTCAGATATGTTCATCATCTTGCTTAGGGGTATAAAACAAGAATTCAGATTCTGGTCTCCGTTTTGGTGTTCATAATGAAACTCCACTATTTTTAGATCTCAAAGTATCTTTTAGGGTACACTTGAAGAAATGATAAAAAAGACTCTTTAAGCTCAATTTATGTGGGTTTCTCAAGTCCGATCTACTAGCACAGGCTCCTTTCCTGAACACCGGCTGGTAATAGAGCCTATTCCATTTTAAGTGGTATCTTTTAGGTATCAAACAAAGCTCGAGCCACACTCAGATTTGTCTCCTTTAGGGATTTACCTCAAATTTTCCAACAAGCATCCCCGACCTCTTCATATGGGAGTTCCCCCCACCGGGGATGTATCTCCCCATCAGTTTTATCCCAGAGCTCCCCCCTTGGAATAGCATTGACTGTGTTTGTAAAAAAAATTACATTCAGGTCTTGTTGATTTGAATTTTGATAATAATGGGTCTGGAATTCCTTGTTATAAAGCTCTCTGCACGCATTGCAGGCCTATAATGAGGGAGCATTATAAAGCTCTCTGCACGCATTGCAGGCCTATGATGAGGGAGCATAATTATTGTAATGAAAACTGAACATTACTTGGATGTTACATTTATCTAAGAATTTGGTGGTTCTGGATCAAGACAATTCTCCCTGATGATTTTCTTAATTCCCATTACTTGTCTGCTCTACAGTTTATTGACAAGTTAGGAGAAATCAAATGTTAATAATTTTTGAGAATTCATATATTTATTGTATGTGTTATGGTATGTATGAAAAGGGCTGATAAAATGACAAATCCAAGCTCCTATACTGGTTGCCAGGCCCACTCAATTTTTTTAATGTCATTTTTTTATGAAATTATTTTTAAAAGCCTCACATCGGTGAAATGTAACAATGTAGTGCAAAATGTATAATGAAGAGATTGAATTATATGAAAAATGTGTTATCTGGGGATAATATATATATGTATATATTATATTATGGACTTTAAATCATGTGAAAAAACTAATCTTGGTTAGATTTAAGGAGAGAATATTTTTGTATATTAAAATGCAAAGAAATTTCTAAACATGATATAATTTTATAGAAGCTTTACTAATAAAGCATAGTTAAGTATTGAATAAAGATGAAATGAAAAGAAGCAAATGTAATTTTTTTCAGTCTTTTTTATCAGCATTGTGGATGCAAAGTACAAGAAATATTAATAAAGATAAAGAATAAAGTGAGAGAAATGTAAATAAATTTCATTTTTGTCTTTTCTATTAATACTACTCCTGCAAGGTACAACAAGCATTCAATAGGATTACAATAAGACCAATATTATTTTGCCCTTTTTATATGCCCAGCAGATGCATAGTTGAGCAGATGGGAAGTGATAAGAAGATAGTAACAAGAACCGTTGATGCAGTACTCAGTCCCACGTACTCAGTAAATAGATAAAAGCCATTAGTTTATAAAGAAACTGCTGTGTTCTGTCGACATTCAAGTAAAATAATAACATTATCAACTTGATCTTTATAAGTTTAGTCCACAACACTTGGTTAATTTGTTCGGACGAATCTTGAAAGGTCAATTAACTTCTCTTATTATATGGCTATTGTAGCTCCATGAGTTGGCAAGATGAATCAAATCCTGCACTGTGATTGGCTACGCGAGCGGGCAAGATGGAACTATCTTGCCCGCTCAGGACTACCCGCTGTGTCCCGCAAGAAAAATTTTCCCGAAAGCCATATAATAAATCCTTTATTGACCAAGCTTGTTCAGTCAAGATGGCTGGATACTGGCCTCGTTCCTTTTTTTTTTTTTTTTCGTGTTTATGAAGCTCGACTCCGTCTCGATGCATAAACACGCAAAAAAAGAACTTGGCCAATATCCAGCCATCTTGACTTCACACTTGGTCAATAACCCATATATCTTCTTCGTGGCTTTTATTAACCTAAACTTCTCAACGCCAAATTGATCATTTACTGAGTGTCTCATTGGTAGGAAGATCTTGGAACCACTTATAAGGGCACATTAAGGAGCGTCCAGCACAGGCTTTTTCAATTCCGCATCGCGTGACTATATTCAGCTCAATCCCGCATCCCTATTGTTTATCCCGATCCCGTCTGGTAAGAGCTGCAATTCTCGGCCTAACTTTCGTAACGAGTAATTTTCTGTTTTTCATCCCACATGCTGCCCTCAGTTTTAAAACTATCCCTCATCTCGCTTGCCATAATGAGCAAATCCCGCTCCCGCCGAAGTATTTTTATCCCGCATCCCACCAAGTAAAATTGCCATACCGCATTCCGCCTCCATTCAGTTTTACCCGCATCCAGCAAAACCGGTGTTAAGACCTCAACAATCGGAATGAAGGAATGAAGCTTTCTAATAGAGGGCCATACAGTACTGTTCTCGCTTTCTCCTCGCGGAAAATTTGCGCGAAAACTGGCGTTATCACTGTTCATACTTTATAATTTCAATTATAAAGTGAACTATTTTTATAACAAATATTGGCACATTAATTTAACTAATAAAACTTCACTAGGTTAATATCGTAACGTACTTCTCATACTAAAACGGCGTCCCGGTAGATTTTAAGCTAAAAAGGTCATGTAACTGTCCGATAACTTGTAAGTACGTGACAAAAAAGCAGGTAATTAATTGGCCACAATAAAGTGAGTCTGAAGCTGTGATGTCCCTAATCGCTGCCTAATCTTGAGGCTCAAAGATCAAGTCTCGCAGATTCTCCAGCCGGTTCATAGGTTTCTTAATAATTATTTTCAGCAATGTAGCAATTCCATAACTGTTCGGTTTCCTTACGTTATTAGCCACCTTGTCGCCAAACTCTGTGACTCCACTACGGGACCGTGATCGCTTTTCTTGAACCTCAAATTGAAAATGCTTTTCCCGCAGTACATTAGCTTCGATATGCGGCGAAAGACAAGAAGACTGCAGTGATAGAATTAACTTGACAAGAAGATTTCGTTGATGCAGGCAGTTCTCAAAGAAAAACCATAAGAGTCAGTACTGTAAAAAATAACATCATCATCCCCTCTAGCAGGGCTGTGGATGAAGATTTGTTCTTCTCTTTTAACTTTTTAGGCATGGCGGCGGATCGATACTTGAACAGACGAACGTGCAGTAAATTTAACTTTGTGGTTTAGCTTCGGTGGAGCTCTGTTCAAGTTAGAGAGCTGAGGGAGGATGAGAACATTGTTCTTAAATCGCGTAATTCCGTTTAAACTTTATCAAGTCGTGAAGAAGTATATTTAGATACCGAAGCAGTATATGTGTAAATATTTTTCTTCAAATAGACAGGTTTATGAATCATCATATCTGTGTATTGACTTTTGTTTACCAAAGTCAGCTCCGTAATAAACTTAAATCCGATTTTATGCAGGTATCTAGATAAGCCCCACACGACTTGTATTAGTGAAATAAGAAAGTCAAAGACCATTCGCAAACTTGTAGTGTCTTTGATAAGCAAGAGAAGCTAGTGAGTGTATCTTTATTAACTCAAAACAATGTAAGCTAAAGATTTATCAGAAATCACAACTTCTTAAAACAAGCAGGTTATTTACCCTCAATGCAAGGAAACATATAATATTCATTACACGGTTAACTTTCGGGAAGTCTGGAAAATGAGTGTGAACTCCGATCCCGACGAAAAAAAACTTTATTAAAGGAAAACTTTCAGGCTAAGGTTACAATAAACGGGACATCGGAGTCTCACTAACAGAGTTCTAACAAAGAAGCATTTTACTTTTTTTTTTTTTTTTCCAAAGAACCCTTTACTTTTTAACATTCATAAATCTCTTTCCACGCTAACACGTTTTATTCTGAGAAAAATGAGAAAACTGTAAACAGAAGAAGTAAAAAATCAAACTTGTTTGAGGAACTAGTTTTCCCCAGTCCCAAGAGGACAATGTCAAGAGGCCATGGGAATTAGTGATGTAATGCGCTAATTATGAAAGCAACCAGTCTGCTCTTATGAGCCGAAATCTGTCTCTCCGTGATTCCCCGCGCTTCCATCTTCCGGTTCGTATCCAATCTTCTCTCACCCCGCAACAAATGAACAGCGACTGGAGACCAGTCTCGAAGTTTACCTCTTTGAACATGTCGTGGATGAAATCCCACAAAGAGTACGATTCCACTTAATTACATTGCGCATCTGTACTGCGCACGACTTTCGCGCCATTAGCGCGCGCACGAGCGCGTGCACATCAAGCTAAGCTCGACCGCGAAATAAATGTTCGTGCAAAATCTCCCGCGGGCGCAGTCCATAAGTTTCCAATAAGAATTCTCTTTGGAAGCATAATTGTCATGGCAACTTAACGACGTGTGGTCGAAGTGAAGGTCACCAAGCATTCAACAGCTTGCTGTCTTTTTAATATTAACGAATCCTTTTGATTTAATTTCTTCCGATCAAAGTTTTTACTTAGTTGATGGACAATGCGTCTTCAACGATTGTCATTTTATTGACAGAGAGAAACTTAAGCTATAGAAGCAGCTGCAGATTCTGCCCTGAAGTAACTGGCAATATTGTCAGTCAGTGTTTGAATCACACCAACTTTAATTTCTACGTCTTATTGCGCAGCTCAGACATTTCCGACCTACATTCTACGTAGCTTTCTCAACCAGTACTATCACAAATATTTAAAATTCTTTTTTATAACAAAGACCAAACCGTTAAAAGCCTTTTACACACCTTTTATATGGGCAGGTAGACAACAACATGCTACAAACAATTCGAATTTTCTTCACGCAAGGAAGAAAGTGAACTGAGAGCCATCTAACTGAACGCATTTCAGTACAGTTTCATTTGACAACGTCTTAGTGCAATGTTCATTGTGGTGATGCACAAGTTTCCCCCATCTAGAATTCATGAATATCACACTTTGTACAGAGAGCTGTAAGTTGTGAAGCCCGAAAAACCAATGACTTTCGATCCTTTGTCTTTTAAATCAAAGTATCTGTTTTCTTGTTCTCATTAAATTTCCACCTCCGAAATAATACTTCACAAGTTGCAATTGTCCTCAGCAGCTTAGAACACCGTCCATCAATTAAGTTGTTTCTTATTATTGGAGAATTAAACCAACAGGACTTGACTTCAGGGCTCATCACCAAAAAAGTACGAGCACAAAAACCATGAAAAATATCGCCATAAAAATTTCGACGACAGCGGACGAAGAATTAACGCCTCGCATTTCTGTTGAGCTTCCTTATGAAACACTTGTAAGACCAAAATGCTAATACTTGAAATAACTTGAATATTCAAGCAAGTTGATTTAATTGATCGACACATTTTTTTAAGGTATCGATTCAATCTCAAGCCCAGAGCCCTCTCGGCCCGGTCAGCGCTGACCGGCCTGGGAAGACCGGCTCTGGGCTCGAGATTGGGATCGATCTCGTTTATGATTCATACGAACTACCGCTGGTTCCAAGAGACCGTATAGTACCACCATCCAGTCGAGTACGCTCAGTGATCGGGTTTCTTAAACTGAAGTCCTTCCTCTATTTTATTGGCTAATGTGAGAAAGATTATTTATATAAATATCAAAAGTATTAGCTGTAGTTTATCGCAGCAAATAAACAACCAATTCGATTATAAAAGGTATTGCAATATGAATCTTACGATTTAAGCCTCTTTTCTCGTGTTTGTAAGCGTGCTTGATGGCCGAGCTTAAAGCCACGGAGACGGGCGAAATCGAAGAGTTTTAAAGCATAAATTAACATTCAAACCCCGCTATACAGAAACCTGCCTAACTTGAGCATTCCGTTGCTATGGAAACTGTTTTTAGCAAAGCTAAACAAATAGACGATGGTTTTGTGTGGGCTTTCCCACACTTTGTCAGCATCAGCGAAATTTATTTACTTATTTCTCTACGAGGGTGAAGCGCTTGTCACGTGAGCTACGTGAGAAGACTGGGTTCCAATTGGTGCTTTTGCTCTTCCGTAAAAAAAAAAAAACTCGTACAAGTAAGTATCATGTATGAAAGTGAACACAAGTACTCATTGCGGACCTGTTTTCAATGCGCGATAACACTGTACGTCAAAGAGGCGGTGGATTTGCGACACAAACTATGGGGTGCTTTCCATTCGACCAAAAATTCCGAGATTTCCAGTCTGAAATTGAATGGAACGGTAAAAATTCCGGGAAAAGTTTTCGAAAATTTAGGAATACGTTTTGAGTGCACCCTCTTTGATGGAATTTCCGGAATTATCAAAAATTTTGTCTTCCTTTCGCAAGAGATGTCGGGTTTGCCACACTCCAAAAGAACAGCAGTATTTGTTTTTCTGGCAAAATTGCGGGCCGCCCAGATGAATTGCCAGTTGGAATCCGCCCAGTGTGCATTATTGGTTGTGTCCTGGTGTACCGATACACAGAGGGAATAACCATTGTATTCCTTTCTTTACGAACCTTTGTTTAGCTGTTGAACATTGTTGGGTCTTTTGTATCGATTCTTGTGAACCGGTACACAAGGACAGAACTGCATTATTTCTTGTGTCAATAACTGACACGTTTCCCTAGTCATCCGGAAATGGTTTTCGAACTCCCCCGACAAATACGCTGAAATAGTTACTTCGAAGTACCCATTTACACGAGTTAATTCCCTCCGCATAAAGCAGGCAACTGCAGCCAGAAGTATTACGTCGTCGTTGTTATCGAGAATGGTACAACTTATTGTTTCACAGTCATCCTGCTCTAAAGCCGCGAAAATGTTCAAAACGTCCGCCATTTTCAAACACAACAAAGTTTCACCCAGCATGCCTTGTGTGTGTTGCAGAGCACGCGACCTCGAATTCTGGGAAGTGGTCGGACGCGTTCCATTCGACGAGCGAAAATTCCGAAAATTTGAACCGGTGATTTTTGTTGAATGAAAAGAGCCCGTGGAGAACTTATGCTACTCCGTACACAATAGTGTGAGTTATGTGACTGTACTCTTACTGGAGAAAACAATAAGGCTAGGATGCAAGGGATTTGACAACTACGTTAGGAAATACTGCGCGCTTAACCGTGAGCTTCAAGTTAGAGGCGTTGTTGATAGGCACAAGTGTTGTCATGGTAGCTGCGTACTGGCTGTCGGTGCAAGGAAACGACACTCAAAATACTATAAGAGCAGCAGGTTTAAACTGAATGAAAAGATTGATGACCGGATCAAAGAGTCCGAAAATACACTTTTGGCAGTTTATTTTGACAGTCGGCTTATACAAAAGCGTTATTTTTACACCTGGTAACATGGAAAAGTGATACATATGCATAAATAAAACACGGAAACACAACACTATCGTTCTACGCAGTGATCATAGAGGTACTCCATGGTAATCTATGTTCGAGTTCACCAAATGACGTCCAGATTTAGAAGTTCCTGAAGATCGATGTAATAGCGGTCGAACCTCTCTTAATCCAGTTACTTCATCAACATTCATCTTGTGATAAGTTTTCTTGTTTAGCCGTTCCCCTTAAATTACGACTCACCACTACCAAAAGTCAAATATACAGTGCCGTAGAGAAATTACCCAGGACGAGAAGACCAATTACTTGAGTTGCAGAAATAATCGCGCGCCAGTTGAAGATAAGCCAGTACCTCTGTTTAGAGAGAACATACAAATAGAAGCCCAAACAAAGCAAAAAGGAAAACCATGAAGCCTTCGAGGATAGCGGATAAAGGATGATCACCCCGTTGTTCTGCTTTTAGCTTATTAATCATCCCGGTGCTTTTGAGGTCTTTCAGTTGGCAAAAATCCGTGTGTTTGCCCCACTATAGACGAGCAAACAAAGAAGCTTTCGCTTTTTGAAAACGACGCCTTAATGCCGACAAACGTGTCATGTAAGAGGTAATGTATTCGTAACATAATTTAAAATTCAATAGGACGCATTATATTCCAGCTACGGTGACATCAAAAAAACCAATAATTTGAAAATGCAATTATATAGTACTCGACAACTTTTAGGCAGCTTTCCGAGTTTTGAATCACGTACTTTTAATGAACCTTTTTTTGGAAAGAGCATCCCTATGAAGCAACTTGTTGCTCCAGAGCATTTTATGAAAGCACGAGAGATTAGTGTCGGTAAAGTGCACTTCTTGACAAACACTCACTCGTGATCAAATTCCAAGTCTTTAGACTCGTTACCCTAGTATTACGGTCATCACGCAACGCTTCAGAGAAGAAGCGTTGCGTGACAACCCTAATAAAGGCCAACGACTACGAAGAAGACTATCGTTATCGCAGTGTGTTGTTAACATACATGGCAAATGAAATTATACGTTCGTGCATTTACTCACGAACCGGGTTTTTGTTTCGTATCAGTTGGTTTACCTCTGTAGTTTTTGTTATGCTTTGTTGCAAACGTCTTCCATACACAATCTTTAATCATAAAATTTCAAGGTAATAAAAACCCGACATTTTTTCGTTTGACTGCCGTCTGTGTCAGCGACGAACAAACTCGTTCCCATCAGGGAACGCTCTGCGAACGAGGTTGAACGACATACACGCCATTCTCGTACCCAGATCCCGAACACAGCCCCTCGTTTCGGAGATTGTGTGTTCAAATTCAAAGAAACAAACTCTCTAGCAATGTCAACCGGCAGGGGCGGATCCAGGACTTTCCAGGGGAGTGGCGGTGGTGGTTGTGGTGGCTGGTACCTTGGTTTTGCAGAATAAATAGAGAATGCCCCTAAAATGTTGCAATTTGACAATTGGCCCCTTTCCAGCGTGCTTGCCTTTATGCGGCTGCCATAATCACAATCTTTTTCAATATCTTTATTCTTTGTTTCTACAAAAGGGGAGGTGGCTAGCAACCTAATCAACTCCCCCCCCCCCTTAAATCCGCCCCTAACTGGTGTGATAACGGTGACGCGAGTGACGACATGCTGTAAACTAAAACATCCAATGACAGGGGAGGAAGATTGGACCAGATTACCATCGGTATTGACTAGTTCAGGGAGGCTCCTCCGGTAACAAGAGATATTGTTACCTTAAGGGATGTCTCTTTCTATGCTATCAACGAAAACATTTAGGTAACAATTCCATTATTAATAAGGAATAAGAGAGAAAATACTATGTGTCCTCCCCTCCACATGTGATCCCTTGTTAACAAATTCGTGCTCATTTCGATGCCGGGATGGCGGCAGGGGAAATGTTTCAGTTTGTTGTCATTACTATGTAAGAGTTCCTCTATTCTTTCACCAGTATACATTTTCAATGGTACAAAGGCCTTCAACTAATAAATCATTTCCCTTCGATCAACTTCTTCCCTTGTTCTCCTTTGAATGACATTTTAGAGTTTGTACCTGCTGTCACGGAGCTGTCGACTTCACTGAAAACACCAGAAGTATCGAACCCGCTCCAAAGTTTAATTGCCTTCCTCGAAATGAACAAGACTAAAACCTCAGTAACGTTTCACAATTGCTGACAGACATACATTTTCAACAATGTATCTACTTTATATTGAGGGTCTGTAGAGAGTTACTTAAGTCGTCTAAATCCTCAGATACAACTGATAACAGAAATGAAGTTCGCATTTTATATAATGATAACAGCGCTAAATTTTAAAGTAGCGTTCATAGAGGTAGATAAACCTTGGCAATGTAGTCCAGAAACGCCTTGAATCTTCGTTTTGTTACTTAAATAGACTGCATCTCTTAGAAGTTCAGTTTAAAAATATGTCCATTAACAGATTCACGAGCCCACAACAGAAGAATCCTCAACATCCAAGACCAAACTGGTTAGTTAATAAGCTTGCATGACAAAAAGCCAGTTTAAGACCAGCCAGAGTTCGTAATGTTGCTATCATCTGTTGATACTTGACATCACCAAATAAGCAGAAACGCAATAGCTGTAAAGACGAAAATCATGACTGCTTCGAGGACTGCAGACGATGGGGAATTACCTCGCTTTTCTTTCAGCTTCCGTATCATATCGATGCTTTAAATCGGTAAGCAACTTGATTGGTGTCACCCTTTTCAAGAGAATAAAGATAACTTAAGGAAGCTATTGTTTTCAAAACCGCACCTCTATACATACAAATTCGTCACTAAAATTTTAATGTATTCAAAGAAAATTTTAAATCAAGTTTAACATCATCGGTCGACTGATGTTAAATTGTTTAGCTCAAATGTCACAGTTATCACGAAATGAAACTTCGTTGTCTAATTAATAAACCAGAAGCTAACAGAGGAGTTGTTCGTATAACGTATTATAATATTGTTGAAAGAAAATATAATAGGCATTTTCATTAGATCTAATGTATGGAAACGCATATGATCATTTTACATGTGAATACAGCCACCTGTCGATCTCGTTAACTGGCCAGGACAAGTTTCAAGAAATTACCATCTGCAACATGTTTGTTTGCAAAGTTTGACGCTCTCTTGTTTACCCTTCGTGTATGTAGTCACGATATGGACTATTTTGCATTATCATAACTGGCTAGTGGCTTACTATTTTATTATAAAATTCAATCCGGTTGGTTACATAAGCACTCGTTACGATCAAAGACGTCGGAAATCGTGCGCGGACTTTAGATCTCGGGTAGCATCGCCAGCAAGTATGACCTATATCGCGTTTCACAGTAACCTCGTTCCCAGGGCCTCTCTCCAATGAGGAAAACTCCACAAGCTAGTTCAACCAAGTTCAACCTCGTTCCCAGGGAGTGGAGCGAAAAAAAAGAGAGTCCCTGGGAACGAAGTTAGAGCAAGCCCATCAAGCGATGGTACAGTGAAAAGTCAAATGCTCCAAGAGTATTGTAAACCCAAACAAAAGAGACGGTAGGGCATACAGAACTGTTTTCGATATCTGTCGTTTAATACCAATCACCTCAATTAGATGGCGACCTAAACAGTGGGTACAGCTAAACTTTATAGAGTAAACTATCTATTCACATTAGAAATTCACGTTTGTCTAAAACTATACAAAAATAATTACCCATTCCACCCTTGAGGAAAAGATTAATTAAAAGGAATTTACCCACCCTACACATACTTTTTCTTTTTTATGTCAAAGTATTGTAATAAAACATTTTACCCCCGGATTCCATTACATTTAACATTTTGTAGCTGCAATATAAGGTTGAGATATAAGAAACTTTTATAATTGTGAATAATTCGTATACTAATAAAATTTTCATTGTCTATATGAATAATCTAAGGGAGATCGTACAAATTGTTTATATTCGTTCACACGCGAATTGCAGCAATGTCTATGAAAACTAGTTTCGTGGGTTAAGAAAAAAACCCAGTCACTTCTTTAAGCTGTTTTATGAGTACAAAATGTCTGTGTTACAACTGATAAAAACGCGAAAATTCGCGGACACTTTTTCGGTTTCTAAGGCCCTGTTAACAAGCAAGTAGGGTAACCCTAGCACCTAGTGCTAGGGTTACCCTTGCAAGAAGGTCAAAGATAGCCCGCGTTTACAAGCAAAATTTTTCAATTAGGGGTTACCCTACAACCCTGGCCAGCCACGCTTCAGTTAACCTAGTAAATAATTCAAGCAACCGCCCAAGGTTATATTAGTGCCAGGGTAACCCTACCTGCCTTGTAAACACGTCCATGAGAATAACAAGAAATGTCGGAGTGCTAGGGTAACCTTCTTGCTAGGGTAACCCTAGCACTAGAGTAGCCTGTAGAGCAGGCGAGATTTTTTCGAGCGAGCGCTCACATCGTAAAAAGTTTAGCCGCCATCTTGAATTTTTCATGCACTGGAAGACTGGAGAGAGAAAGAAAGTTCTACCAAGGGGGTGAACGATAGGAAAGAGGAAGGATAGG
>Ga0126339_10001001_pt1 | contig 17862 bp, 11 predicted proteins | sample OrbTmetagenome_2_FD_92532 | JGI IMG/M metagenome (GOLD analysis project Ga0126339, IMG submission 92532) | Coral microbial communities from Petempiche,Puerto Morelos, Mexico - Orbicella T R C metagenome | ecosystem: Host-associated > Invertebrates > Cnidaria > Coral | place: Petempiche,Puerto...
AATAGAAGAGAAAGACGCAGATGGTATGGACGTTGGTAAATTGGAGAAACATTTTGTGGATTCTCTCGACGATGTGAAGTTTACGTTCTCTCAAGTGGACAGCCAGTCAAGCTTACAAGGACTGCCTGCTATTAATGTCAACATGTCAGCTTTCCTTGTCGAGCAAATGGCTACTCTTGACCTGATAGTCTACCTGTTTCGTCGTGGTGGTAGTATCACCTTTGGTAGCGAGACTTTTGCAGTGCAGAGTGGAACAGTGAAGTTCAACATTAAGGTAAGTGTTCTCACTTCAAGATCTTAGCATGGGTTACATGTGATACGTCCTATGATACTATGATTTTTATTTTCTGATTACGTTCATTGTTAACAGTGTTAAGGGCTCAGGATGTATAAACATTGCTCAAAATGCTTCTTCCTACCTACATTCTTACTCTGTAATATCTTTGTCTACTGAAGTTGTTCATGAAAGCAAAAGCAATTAGTCACTTCGAAGTAGACCACCACTACATCTATGACTTTCTAATGACAGATTAGTGACTGGGATTTCTGTGACGGGACGCCTGCAGACTGCAGCGAGGGCAAAACTGGAGAATTTCTTGATCTTAAACTAAAAATAAAGAGCAAAGGATCACCAGAAGAGGTAGACGATGAGGACCGTAAAAAGGCAGCTAAACCAGCAATCTGTAAAGACAACGACAATGATGATGCTGACGATCAAAAGGATAGCAGTGATAATGATGACGACTGCCCAGCAATATATGACATTGGTGGAGACTCCGAAATGGTTCTTAACAAATGGGTAGGATGAATGCATGTGCAAAAGGCTCTTTCTACTGCATTGCAGTGATGATAATCTGGATTCGTGTCCACACAGTCCGAGACCTCTTAAACTTCGCTGAAATATGTTCGAGTTATCTCAAATTGACTTTTGTGTTGGTAACGCCCAGCTTTGTTGACAAAAAGTTTAAAAATTATGTTTTAGCGCCAATTTTATTTCCTCTCTTCTCTCTTTTTTTTTCCAGGTCGTTACCGATGACGATAAATACACTGCCATGCCGCTGGGATTCCCAAAATTTGAGTTCGAGGATGGCGAGAAAAAGTTTGTTTTCCGCATTCCTAAATTCAACCAGAACGTCATGGTTGATCCAAGCGTGAATGTTGGTAGAAGTAAAAGCGCTGCCTCTTGGTCGCAGTTTAATACTGGCTTGGCTCTGTTGCTGGGTTTAACTGCCAGTTTGCACTTCATATTTATTTCATAACTCGAAGAATTTGAATTCCTTTTAGTCCGTAACATATTCATAGAATTTTTTATCGCCGTGTTAAATGTGCTTCTTTGATTGGCTGATAATATTTTCCCGCTTCTAAAAACAGTATATTCACGAAAAGCATTGGAAGCATTCCAACATAAGGTGAACGCTTCTCTTGTTATACACTTAGGCTTCTCATAAGGGCATATCTTATTAGGAATTTCGTCTTGCGTTACACGGAAGAAACGCAATTATAATATAGAGTATGACATATAAAAAAAAACATGTCAACGGGGATCAGGTAGAAATTTTAGTAGAAACGAATTTTAAGTCCCCTCAACGATGCACTTAGCGATAAAGACTCTAAGTTGATGAGAACTATATAACCTAGGCATCACATATATTTATGGCTCATAGTGCTATATCGGAATTATGATTTTAGAAAATGCCATGGTTAGACTTAATAAATATCCAATAAATGACATTATGAATGTAACTATTATCACTATTATTATTGTTATATCCATGCATATTACATTATTCAAGTATTCAATTCGGTATATCTGCTGTAAAGTTGTTAACAGGTCTTTTATTAAACTCAAACGGTATAGCCTGTTGCATACAAAACAGAGTTGAGGCTTACTTTATATTAAGTACTGAGCGGCGTATCGATGTAAAACAAATCATATGATAAATATAATTTCATGACATTTCTAACTTAGCTGTGCTGTTTTTTGCTTATGAGAAAATCTCCAAATATCAGAGATGTTAGGGCTTTATATTTGCCTCGTTAGCTTGAAAACATGAGTTCCTTCTCGAAACAAACCTAAATTTGCTCGTCTTAATAAATTTTTCTTTTTTATCGACAAAACATTTTTTGCCAAGCCCTGTTCATTGGCAAAGTGTTCAACTGAGTCAGTTGCTATTAAGGAAGTTTGGCCGAGGCTTACTTGAAAGCGTTTAATTTCTTCTCTGTTTTACAACGGAGCCTGAAAAAATATGGCCATGAACGATACGACAACAGCAAAGAGAAACACCCAAATACAGATATGGTTCAACACCAGGGCTGCCTTCCTCCACTCGTCCCGCCTCGCTTCCAGGATCATTTGCTGTCGGACGTTATCAGCCAGGATCCTATTGGCGCTTTTCTTGTCCCCTGGCACGTGACCACCGTTCTTGCTGCTTTTTGATTGGTTAATTCCGTTTGTTTCCTTGGCAACCAGGATTTCCTTATCATTCACTGGAAAGTAAATTACATTGGTAATAAATTAGGTTGGCACAATGCTACAGCAGATCGTTTTTTAAACAAATATTGCAAAAGCAAACGATATGGAATGCTGTCAGTCACGGAAAAATGTATGCGTAAGGCAATTATGATAAGTTTTTATTTGCGAAGAACAAAATTCTGTTATTTCATACGTTGAATCACATTGTAAGGGTTTGTGTGGCACATAAGGAGCTTAGGAAGTGCAAAAAATACGGTTGTACATATTACATGCAATCAACTTTCCTTATTTAAAGCAACAGATATTAAGTAAAATCGATAAAAGCGTGGTAGATTAAAACACGACTCGTTTTTTTGCGTTCACTGGTGCATATTACGAGCAGAATTTACTTCAGTGTTGGTAAGCTGCCGAGGATGTGCACACTTCTTTGGCTCAGAAGAGTTAAGCATTTTCTTAACATGGTTATTTGGATAAAAGGTAATTACGTTTTTGACCGGTGATACTTTCTGCTGAAGAAACGTCACTTTCCTGTGAAGCATCGCTTTGAGAACTACTGTTCCCGAAATTAAATCGACACAGTTTTGCTCCATAACCAAGAAGATAGACCTGTGGATTACAGAGTAAGAATGAATAAAATATGTAAACCAATGAGCATCAGGCAATTTCTGGCGATGCTAGTAATCTAAATCTCAAGAAAAAGCTAGGTCCTTTGAACAAGATTATCCCACGAACGCACCTTGACCCACTTGGGAACCTCTCCCTCAGTTGGGTTCTGATGATGAAAACGTAAAACCCAGCACGTCATAAAGAATGCACAAGACACTTCAATCATTGTCACAGTGTAATACATTCCCACCAGCGGTACTGCTTCGGATGTGGCTGGCATGTTTTCAGCCACAAGTAGAAAGAAGAAGCTCAGGCCAACAAGAATCGCCATTCCTAAGATTAATAAACAGATCATTATCAAACTGATTGCAATTCTGATGTAGGACAATCATTTGCAATACACCATCACTTCGTAATAATGGTGGCATTGCAATAAAATCGCATGTCTATGGTGCATTTACGTTAACATTTTCTTGGCGAAATAATCTTTCATGTGTAGAGATTGTAATGAACTCGAGTATTTATCAGTTCTTTCAAACTCCCTCGTGTGTTTGCATAACGTTATATTAACACAATGTGATCAAAGTTTCTTTTTATTGCTGTCAAACGTAGCCATACACAATAAAACTTCAATAAAGCTACTGAGCAGCCACTCAAAGTGTACGTTACATATTTACCATTTCATTACACACTACACAGCACAGCCTTACCAACTGTCATTCTCTCGTTGCAGTCTGGAGGTAACAGGAAAACCAACAATGTTAAGACAGAAATCATGGCACAGGGTATTATCAAATACATGGCGTAATACAACGCCCGCCGCTTAATCTGCACTCTGTAGGTGACGTCATGATAGGGGTCAGGACAGCACGTGTAAATAATGGAATTAAATTCTCCGGGGACCCCCAATAGTTCCCACTCCACACTGGGAGAGTACTCGGTCAGGTCTGCTGACGGACTCTGACAAAATAAGAAATGATATATGGCACTTTAAGCCGGGTATGATATCAAACAGTTTGTGAAACAACAGGCGATATTCCTGGCTAGATGGCTTTGATCCTGCATATACTAAACGCTGATTCAGAGATTAATTAAATCGATCAATCAATCGATCTTTGTTTATAGAGGGTAAAACACGTAATAGTTATACAACTAATAAACTTGTGTTCCTCCAAAATATACAGTAATCAAAAATCTATTACAAAACCTATGTAAAAATCAACCTATTTTGCAAGAGTGTTTTCGTCCTCTCTAATCTAAGAGGAAAAGGGAAACTCTCTCTCAAGTTACATCTATTAAATAAACATAATAGCATTTACTTGGGTAATTTACCTCCAAGGTCAGGGCTATTCCAGCTGCATCGTAAGTCCAGGAGCCGAATTTAAGCTCACAGTTCTGTTGGTCAAACGGATAATTATCCACCCGTATCTTACAGCTGCTTTCAATGATTGTGGGCACGTTCAGGCTGATCAGACCATTGTTTTTGATAACAGCTTTTGTTCGTGTCATGCCGTTGCCAAAGCCTTCTCCAGCACTGAAAAATGATTGGATGGATAAAGACAGACATGAACAGGATTAAAATGGATTTCGGAGTGATTCACTTCACGGATAATTTTCGACTGCACAAAATTCATCAGTGAAGTGGGAGGCGCGCAATGCATTAAGGGTGAAACTGGGCCTTTAAGATCACTTCATGAACAGCGAAATTCGCAGTAAAAGGTGAGCGCTTAAATGTATTTGGAAATATATAGTTTTAGAATGTTCGTTCATTTTAGGAGTTACGTTGTACAGATAGACACCAATCTTGACAGTACAACACTAGGTTGAAAAGACTATCAACAGGCGAAGTCAATTGAAACTACCGAATGTTAAAATTCACTCACTTGTTATAAAGCACAATGTCAGGGATCCAAATCGTTTTTGGATCAACACTGATGTACTTCACTCCACCATACTCTGAAGAATTCCACCTCAAGAATGGGTCCACCCAATACTAAATAAAGATCGAATTTAGTTCATAATCAATTTATAATTAACTTCTTGTGCAGTCAATGAGCAAGAAGGTTTGGTCAAGAGCAAGGCACTTCACTAAATGATATTGCCTCAAACGACTCAATTGGGTAAGAAAAAACGGTAATGATAAATGGTATCGTCTTTAACAACTGAGAAATTGGTGGTCTATACTGAACAATGTCCGTTCTACAATTTCCATAAGCCGGTCTAAGGAGTCAATATTGTATCGTAGGATCTCTTTCATTTTGGACTCTTAAAGTGAGGTTTCATTTAATCAAAGACCAGTTTATATCTGACAGAGCTGAAAGTGAACTTGAATCTGAAGATATTGTTCACGTGATGGTCGTTCTAGATCTCAGTACCTCTCTTATTTCAGCTCTGGTGATAAGCAACTGGTTCTTGTCATCCTGTAAACGTAAATTTAAACAAAAGTTTTAATATGATGCCACCTAGACAAGTTTCTAAAACCTCTCAATTAATATTATGGCTTAGTTTGAAGGCAAACAAGTATTTTAATTTAATTAAGCAATTTTGTTAAAAATGTGTTAGAAAATGATGGCTTTAAATTGTTTTTTGCATGAGAAGACTATCAGTTGGCTTGAAAGTTTTTGTTATAAAGCCACAAGTGGGTCGTTGTTTTAGTTTAGTAAAAATTTTTGTATCTTTTTCTTTGTTATTATTTTTTTTTGTTCGAATTTTTTTGACCAAGTACCTTATTTAGGCCGGATTATATATTGTCAGTAATTAGCGATTTTTGCGTCCGAGTTACGAACACATGCACAGATCAGTGCATGTTCTAAACACAATCACTGGAGCTAGGAATGAGACTACAACACAGACAACCGCTGCTTACCAGATCTTCTATTTCTCTGACAACTAATCCAAACGTAACGATAACCGCGTCCTCGCTCCTAAGGACGGGTCTAACTCGTCTGTTGTACTTGTTAGCGTCGAGCAAGTCTTCTATGAGGGTTCGCTTGTTACGAGTAGCATTTGCTGCTTCAAGACCTGCAAAAAATAACATTCAATTAAATCATGGCGAGGGTTTGGCTACATTTTTGGAGGCGGCGATCTAATTTGTGTCTTCAAGCGGCGCTCTGAGGAACAAGGCCATAGATAGGGATGAATGCTCTTAGTAGTTCTTCAGTTGAAGGGGGATCGCCAGATCGTGAGAAAAACGAATATTTATCAAATGAACTAGACCTTTTCTCTACGCTGGTAATTTTTTGGCATTTGTACAACATTGATTTACACAAAAACTGTCTTATATCCGTTGATATTAAATAACAATTCGAATAATGTTTTTCGCCTGATGGAACTTCAGCAACGTGAAAAAACAAAAAACAAAAACTAAGCATGGGTATCAGGGTAACTCTTTAGTTTCAGGGCAGGTATTTTCAATAGAACACTGCAGTAGACAAGCACAGCTTACCTTTGACTGTAGAACAAAACAACAACATTAAAACAAGCACTTGTACAAATCGAGCATCCATGGTACTCGATCGTTCGCATTACGACAAAAATAAATATTCAGGTATATTCTCCCAATTCATTCAAATATACAGCGCGCATTTGGACTCTTGCCAGGCTAACAGGTGGGCCACCTTCAGTGATAATGATTTGGCTCGTGATTGAAAGCAGTATTTACTTGTCTGCCAGTCTGTAAATTGTTCAGTATATAAATTGTCCTTACTGGCCGACATACAGTTAAAATGATGTTTTTCAGAGAAATTTTTGGCACGGATAGTATTCACTTAGTGAATGGTTTCTGTCGTTTATTCATAATCTGATGTCGATTGTAATCTTGGAGTTTAAATGTTAAATTCTCAACAGCTTAAGAGACCCACGTATAGCCCGAGAGCGGGCTCACGTTGGAGCAAAAGTGCGCGCGGCGTAGCCTGCTCGTAGGCTAACCTATGTACCGTACAACAGGCTGACGAGTAAGTTTTACAGACCAGTCCGAAAGATTATCGATTGGTACCGAACTTCACTTGATTCTTGACAGCGAATTAGTCTAAAACAGGTGCCCCCGCAGGTGGCAATGGAACGAAAACGTCTTGTTTTCCTTCTACGGGTGTATCTACTGCGCTATAAACCTGTTTGTCAAGGGCGTATGAAACTCTTCCCTGGTAGCACTTATAAACGTGTGGTTATCGTTCCGCCTGAACGAACCCGTGTTGCACACTCGCCGAAGTACCAAAGACAGCGACCAGGAAAGAAATTTTAAAATGCGAAATCCTCTAAAGAATTTCTGGGTAATTCCGTGGTACGTATTGTAAAGAGTCGTTTATTTCGTTTGGATATGGCATCTGTGGAGGTCGAAAAACTATCAGAGCATCTTCTCAAGTGCCCAATTTGCCTGGAAACCTACACGACGCCTAAGGTTCTTCCTTGCCTGCACACGTTTTGCCAACATTGTTTACAAGGACTAATCAACAGTGGAGAAAACACCATTATATGTCCTACGTGTCGATGCGAGGTTTCCGTGCCCAAAGATGGCGTCGGTGCACTATCGACCAACTTCTTCATCAACAACATGCTGGACTTTCTTTCGGTTGCGAAGAGTAACTCGAACCCAGTTGTTTGCACAAACTGCGAGGAACAAAACAGGGCGACATCCAGATGTATCGAATGCATGGAGTTCCTGTGTTCGCAGTGCGTGGCAGCACATCGCAGGACTCGAATGACTAAAGAACATGAAGTTATTGCCTTAGGTGACTTGCAAGCGCAAAAAGAAGTCCAGGAGAAGCTTCACAGGCCTCTGTTGTGCGCCGTCCACGAGCGCGATGTGTTGAAGTACTTCTGCGAAACCTGTGATGAGCCTGTTTGCCGCGAGTGCCTGATTATCGATCATCGAGAGCATCATTATGGTTACTTGAAAGATGTGGATAAGAGACATCGCTCCGAGGTAGGATGGTCCGTTTTAAGCAGATAAAAAAGAATATTTCATATTTCTCCATAACTGGAGTACATATCTAAGCGGCGTCAACTGAATCTCTTCATTTTATTCCGCATAAAATACTTGGAAATGTAATAACTGGCGTGATCTAACTACGCATTCAGTTGTGAAATATTGTAATCTTTCGTCCGAAAGCGCATGCAACGCCGGTAACCAAGGACTCTAATATATACACACTATAGATTGCTTTTTGACATATCACCAGTAAAAAGAAATTGTGAGTTAACTGAGGAAAAATAGGTAAGCAGGTAGCGGGAGCTTGAATTTAAATCTGTCCCCAGTTGTTAAATTCGACTCGAATTAGCATTCCCATGTAACTTTAAAATGTGAAATCACCTTTGGGTTTTGGGTAAATTATGTTCACTTGGTAGTTGAAGTTATTGCTTGTTTTCCCATAGATTTAAAACATGATTTAAAGTTGTTAGTTGACATTCTTTGTTTTGTTGTTTGCTGCTAATTGTTTTTATATGTTTTTCCCAGGTTGGAGTCCTCGTCATGAACACGAAAAAAAGAATCGGTCCATTAAAACAGGCCATCGAAAAAGTAGCCGAAACTAAACAGAAGCTCGATTGTAAACTGGAGGAAGTTCGGCAGCAAGTGATGCAAAACTGCAAGCGATGCAGAGAAGTCGTTTCAGAAAGAGAAGAAGAAATTCTGACACAAGTAAACAACATTTACCGTATGAAATCCAAAACTCTGGAAATCCAACTCGATGAGCTAGAGATGATGCTGGGGAATCTAAACAGCAGTATTGATTTTACCGAAAGTCTCCTCAGGCACGGCAACGAGGCTGAAGTCATGCTTGTAAAAAAGCAAATGACTCAACGTTTGCAAGATTTGAACAACACGAAGCTAGAGCACTTGCCATTAGAGGATGATCTCATCGACTACACATTCTCTGCTGACGAGTTTAGAAAGGCTATTGAGCATATCGGTGAGGTGAAGGTTTATCATGCTTATCCGCCATATTGTTTTGCCACTGGTGTCGGAATTCATCGAGCCAAATCTGGATTGGAAGCAGTGTTTCTTGTTACTACTAAAGACAGAATGAACGAGATCTACAGCGGCAAAGGCGAATCAATCAGCGTGGAGATTGCCCCACCCGAGGGAGATCCCGTACCAAGTAAGTAGAGCCCAGTTTCTCACTTTCGTTACTTTCAGAGAAGTTCACACAACTTGCCAAATTCACTGCAAAGCTTTTTTTTTGCTATGAGCTTGGTATGAAGAACCGTTCGAAATACGTTAAAAAGATATTTTCTAATTGTTTGATAGCGTACGTAATTGACAACGAAGATGGCACCTTTACGGTATCTTACCAACCAATAGTCCGGGGAGCACACCAGATTAAAATCACCATGAGAAACATCAATATCAACGGCAGTCCCTTCACTGTTAACGTGACTGGCAGAATGGACTTTGCTAAGGTTGGGAAAGTCCTGGCATGCTTTGGCTGCGAGGGGTCTGGAGGAGGTAAGGAGTAATGGGACTGCAGAAACCTTAAGGAGTAGTTAAAATCTCAAGTCACCTGTTACTTTGACTTGATTTAGAGCTTAGTGTTCTCACTATCAGGTCTACAGAAGCATCTACTTTTAGCCCTTCTGCATCTTTTATTTATTTATTTATCCATTTATTTATTTATTTATTTGTTTGCTTGTTTTCGCAAACGCTTAAACATGCTTTAAATTGTCCTGCGCTTCTAGGTTGTCACTGGTTAGAACATCAAATCGTAATTTATTTGTCATTCTATTTTGAATCTTCCCACATGCTTAGACTGTTACAAGTTGGACTGTCAAAGTTTTAATGTCAGTTAGTTAGTGTGAAATGTTTTCTTAACAATGTTAAGGCTTTATTGCTGATTGTTTCCTCCAATTTACAGGTGAATTCAACATGCCATGGGGCGTCGCCATCGATGATGAAAACAATCACCTGATTGTAACAGATTGTAACAACCACCGAGTGCAGGTCTTTGACTTTGAGGGAACCTTCATGTTCAAGTTCGGCTCAGAGGGCACGGAGAAGGGTCAGTTTAAAAACCCGAAAGGCGTCGCCCGCGCTCGTAACGGCCATATAATGGTCGCAGATTGCAACAATCATCGAGTTCAAGTATTCAACGAAGACGGTCGATTCATCAGGAAATTCGGCGTGTATGGGGTTGAGCGACCAGGCCTGTTGAACCATCCGTGCGGCGTGGTTTCCACTGCTGGGGAACTGGTGATAGTGACGGAACAGGATAATCATCGAGTGCAGTTATTCAACATGAACGGGGAGCCAGTGCGACATTTTGGAACCCAGGGCTTTTCTAAGGGGCAGTTTATATACCCGCATCACGTGTGTGTGAACCAGCGGGGGAGGATCATTGTCGCTGACTGCGTGAATGATAGGGTACAGGTGTTTGACATGGAAGGAAAATACTTATCCGACTTTGGAAAGGAAGGTGAACATTTTATGCATCAGTAGCGTTAACAGAGTGTTTGTTAAGAGGCTTCTAGCCCTTCTTCGTAAAGTTCCCCTTTCTAGTATAAGCTGCAGCCATTCTCCTTTATTAATCGATAACAAGAGCTACCTTTTAAATATCTGACTAACGCGTACCTCTTATAGCTTCCTTTTGTCCTCACCCCCTTTTCGATGGACCCCTCTTTTTTCAGTAAGGCCCCTGGTAATCAAATTAGGCATTCCCTTATAGTTAATTTAACCAATAGCTATTGCATCGCCCTTTCTAACCTGCAGGATCACAAAACGGCCTGTTTGACGGTCCTGAGGGCGTAGCCTGTGATGATGAAGACAACATCTTAGTGTGCGATTACCACAACCACAGAATTCAAGTGTTTGATACTAATGGCGAATTTGTGAGTGCGTTTGGTACGTTTGGCGAAGATGAAGGCTGCTTTAAAAATCCTTGTGGTATCGCTGTGACTAAGGAGGGCAACATTGTTGTTGTCGATAGCGGGAACAACAGAATACAAGTCTTCTAGAAACACTGAACTGATTATAAGAGAGGCGTGCCCGGCCCCTGAGGCGAGAACTGGACTTGATATAAAGTGTCAGGTCTATGGTTAGCTTCAGCAACTTCAACAATATATTCAGCAACGTTGTAAAGTGGTCAAATTATTGAAGAAAGGTAGATTAGATTGTATCCTAGTTACTGAGATTTAAGAGATGCAGATATACAAGCGAACGATAATGAACTCTCCGAGTCAGCGATAAAACATATGAAGCGTGAACTGTTAAATTCCATACTGAAGAATAAAGTGTCGACTTTCAGGCTAATCTCCGAACATCTCAATACCAATAGGAAAAAAAACTCACGTGTACGGGCCTGTACAGCACGAAAGCAAGTGCTTGTGCGATTTTTCGTGGTTGGATGGCTCGTTCAAATTATTTCCCGTTCTTTTATGACAAGGCAAAATCCTACCAGCGTATTTTCCATAATTTGTCGGAACTTCCATCCTTGTAAATTGGAGTTTTGTAAAAAATAATATGTTATCGAAAAATGTAGGTTAATTTGACTGTAAATTATAATGTTGTTAGTATCACCACATTTATCATAACAGAAAATCTACATTTTTTAATACATGTTAACTTTCGGGAAAATTAGTATTTACATCATTAACCCCTAATTGATTAGTTTCTATTGGCGCCCGACAGTTTAACCCATTGACTTTTGGCTCTTAATTAAAATATCGTGTAAGGTTCTAGCTCTGAGCTAAACAAACTGACATGAACTGATAAATGAATGCCATCGCCAGCACCTAATGACCAGACTTTTGTTCCTGCTCTCTATTCCTCAACGGCAGAGTGGCGGCGAAAACGTTAGGCCTGATGGTACTATACTATACTATTTCTACAGGAGAGAAAACAGTTCCTGTGACCGAGTTATACATAGAGCATTGATTAATACTACCAGCTCTAAAACATGCTGTCCCTTAAAACCAATCGCGACCTCCTTTGCGCGAATTAGACCGTGACGTATATTTTCTCTTCAAATTCTGATTGGTGCGGGGGATAAATTGCATCTAACGTCAGTTACCAGAAAGGGCTTGTATCCTATCACGAAATGAAGACTACAGTACACTAACACTCCAATACACTGTGCACTCTGTTCATTTGGTGCGTACATGATGTAGTACTGCAAATTGCCATTTTTCTCGATTCCATGAAACCACGGGGAAATTTTGATACAACGGTCAACTGAATTGATTACTGGGCACCATTTGTTTAATATTTACATTTGGTTATACACCCTTTTAGGGCTAAATGTACATGTAGTTGTATGATCCGACTGGTTACTATGTCGAGATGAACGTAGGACTAAACGAATAATCTACACAGCTTGTAAATAATTTTTATTTTATTTTATATTCGTGTTTCTTTCCTTGGTAATGTTATTTACAATAAAATGTTTTAAAACATCATCCTTTATATCCAGTGATAAGAGCAAGATAGTTGAGCGATACCTTGACTTATATTTGACCCTGTCTTCTGTGTCTTGGGCAGTATAATCAAGTTTTTCATTACCGTAGGCTGCCTTCTGAAATTTGTTACAGATTTCAACAGCATTTCCAAGTTGAGCGACACCGAGGGTGAACGGGTGAACAGAACAACTCTAGTTAATTTTTCTTTAAGTATGTTCTGTTTGTTATCTATATCAGGTATTAATTAAATATTTCTGAATGTAAGAATGACCAAAAATGAAGACGATTTATACACATACAACCCAATTGTAACCAAGACATATGAAGTTTTTTTTTTTCGCATATTTCAAGTTTCTTAAAAAAATTTAAAAGTCATCTATCCTTGTGTTTGTCCCTGCTCCGTTCCAGAAGTTACTGACCGCAAAGACTAAAATCTATGCTGACTTTGAAAGGAGACAACAAGAATAATTCCGTTTTAAAAAGTACTTGGTGAGAGTTTCATAAGTCATTTCTATGTTCAAATTGTTACTGGTTTTTCACTACCGTAGAATTGATATTCAGTGTTGTACATCCGTGGAACTTGGAAAGTCTCGCCTTTGCCAAGACCAGGGCCTGAGAAAAAACAAACAAATTTTAAAATAAGCCATAGATTTTTTTTTTTTTTACATGTAATGGGGGATTGGTTTTGTTTGGCTTTGTCTACCATACACTGTATGTCCTTACTTTCTAGAGGAGCGTGCCAGGGTTTTGGAACATTCAAGCTAAATAGCTCCCATCTCTTTCTCTCAAGAGGCATCATGTAAGATTCACTCATCAGCGTTTTCATTCCTCTGCAAATAAAGAAAAACGTTTACTTATGCATGTCCATGTACCACCATGTATTAACTGCTCCTACACAGGGGTGACAATATTGATAGTCACAGTGCTGCATTAGTGCAGAGTAGCAGGGTTCAAATTCAGGGTTCAAATCCTGGAGTAGAAACACATTCTCTTATTTAAACTCTGGATGGGGAGGGTGACAACCCTCAGTGATTGATCATTCATTGACATGGATATGATAGAAACATGGGCATATCCTGAGCATGGATTGTAAATTGCCATCAGCTTTTACTGAATAGAACCGTATGTCTTTAAAAGTATCATAAAACAAAAAACAGCTACTTGCAATGTGTGGGTCTCAATAGCCAAATTTGGCATAAGGGGTACAAACCCCAGGGGGTACTCCCAGAAAAATCAGGTGGGGGTGTGCGGCCCGCTTCCCAAAACCCTAATCCTATTTATGACCAAAATCAGCAACTTTCTGTACCTTATTTACATGTATGACCTGACCAAAAATTTGAAACCCTATTTACGACCGTTGCGGCTGACACAGTTTCCCTAAACATAATTTATCAACGCATTTTGTTGATGGTCTTATTGATAATGATGAAAGGGTAGCTATAATCTTTTAAAAAATACACCCAATTCAAGACTAGAGTGCAAAACCCTACCCTATTTATGACCAAAATGGCCTAAATCGATACCCTATTTATGACCAAAACCACCAAAAAACCATACCCTCAAAGGTCGCAGATACCTATATAGCTCATATAAGGGAGTACCCCTGGGTACAAACCAAGTAGCCTTCCTTGGAGGAGGTATGGATATTTTCTGGAACCACACAATCATATAAATGCTCTTGCATAATTATTTGTAAATTTCACTAGTTATGCAAATACTGAAAGTAACTTGTACACTTTATTCTTACTTATTAGGAACAGGATCCAGTGACTTTGGTAGCCTGGGAATAATTGTTGGCTCTTTGAACCAGATACGGTCCCTCATGGGCCCTTTTTCTCGAGGAACAGAATTTGGGGGTAGAGGATTTTCCTTTGAGCCATGACCCCAAGCTTTGGTGTACTCTTCACATTCCCAGTAGGTCGCATAATCCTTGGCTGGATAACGTCCCAACTCGTGCCTGTTTTAAGTACAGAAAAAAGGTTACAGATCATTAGTTAATGTTGGTTAATTGCCATTTTCTCTAACGAGGGTCTTTGACATTAGCCAAGTAATTTCCAGACATTCAACATCAGTTCTCAGCAGTGGGTATTTATGGTCTGTGACAACAACAGACAAGCTAGATTACATTTTGATTTTCAATTATTTTTCTCAAAATTGTCCCAGAAGTTAAAAATTAATTCACCACAAATGATGCAACACTAAATATAAGAAAGTATTAACTTTTTATTTACTTAGTGAAAGCTCGGTGATCTTTCTGTGTTGTGGTTAAATAAGGATCCATGTGGTATGTCAGAACACCTCTGTCCCTGGGGTAGAACTTCTGACCAGCAACACCCCTGTTTATTGTTGATGGAACAAGATCCTATAAAATCAAGTAAATTTACATATTATAATTACTTAGTATGATGTCTACAGGACTACTGTATTTGGTTGATTGATTGTTCTCTACACCAATAACCCATACATTGTCATTATAAGGTAGGTAAAGTCTGCATACAAGTCAAGTGGCCCATCAGACCAGAGCTTATATCCCAGTTTCCGTAGCATGAAGCATCTATGAGTATTTCTACTCCCCCCTGGATGGGATGCTAGTCCATCATCAGGTTGCCCCCAGCATTAAGTTTGCTGGTACCCATTTACACACCTGGGTGAAGAGAAGCACTGTAAGAGTAAAGTGCCTTGCCCAAGAATATAACACAACCTGTCCCCAGCCAGGACTTGAACCCAAACCGCTCAATCCAGGGACGAGCAGGAGGGGGGTCCTTATAAGGCCCTTAGACTTAATAAGCTCTTAGCTTGAGTGGGAAACTGATTGTGGTCCTAAAAGTGATATTTTACCAATACATTCATCTGGCTTTATTGGCTTTTTAATAATTATATGTTTTGAGCGAACAGGAGAAAATGCAACCATACCTTACTATTTCCTTCCCTGTGGTGATCAGCAAGATTGAATGGTTGTATCCCTGCATTGTAAACAGTATCCAAATTCACTCCTGGTCTCCCTGTGTACTGAGCTGTCATTTCACTACACTGATATCCCATTGTCAAAGGTCTTCTCCATGGTTTTACACTCAACTATTAGAGATACAAAATAAAGTCAAACCTCCACTACTGGCCACCTCTCTACACAATGGCCTGACTTTCCCCTGTTCCCAAGATGGCCATTATGGAGAGGCTCAGCTGAAGCATGTGCATGTACTCTTGAGAGCAAACAAGTCTGATGGCAGAACATATTCAGATGCATAATATATCACTGCTGTTGTTGTTATTGTTGTTTACTTAATTGTTAAACTAAATGTTTCACACTTCTACGATCGTGGTTCACCTTCGCAATGTTGTCCTCTACACAGTGAACTTTCCATGATCCTGGAGCCTTTTTGAATTGCGTGTTGCTGAGTGTCCCTCCATGAGCCTTGTAATCGTGAGTTGTTCCAGTTGTTGTTTGAAAGTGTTCCTTTTCAGTAATGTAATCTGGATTGCCAAGGACTGGTGGCAACACATCATAAACTGTTCTCTGAAAAAAAAAGTACTTGAAAATCTAAGGCTTGTTTCAAACAAGTTGCCTGTTTCATTAAATTGTTGCAAGGGAACACCTCTTGGAGTGCAATTCCAGGATTCTCTTCCAGTGGCGGGCGGGGTATTCTGCAGCTTAGAAGCGTAACCCTTAAACGTGTTTAAAATGTTATTATGGCATGTCGAAGAGCTTTAAATAAAAAAGCTTACAGACGTTTTAACAAAATACACATCAAACTAGAAGAAAGGTAGCAACGGGAAGTCATTGCCATGCAAGCAGTCAGCTCAACCAAAAATACATGTTTAAAGTTAGATGCTTCAGGTCTTACGAAGTGTAGATTTGAAAAAGGAAAGGTGTTTGGTGTAGTTTGTAAGTTAACTAATCACACAAAATACTAATAAAGAAACTCACTCGAAAGCCTTGCGGCGGAAAGTCGTGAGGCGATCTGTAGTAGTGTCCTTTTCCTGTTGATGTTTGGTGAAGATCGTCACGAACTTCAGAGGACATTGCAACTGAGAATTAAATAACTAAGCAAAAGCTGTCTCTCAACAACTAAAATTGTTTGGATCGGTCAAAATAACAAAAGTATCGATAAATTTGTTGTGGAAGCTCTCGAATCTCTCCTCGCGTTCTACTTGTTGCTAATGAAAGGGTTTGTTGTTGTCAAGGGAACGCGCGCGTCTTTTCGATGCTGGTCCGCTGACCAAAATAATGTGGACCCGAAGATTTCAGAAACGTGGAAAACTTGGAAAACTGGCGGAAACTAAGCGTGCGTTCCTTTGGACTGATCACCCATATCGGGTCAGATCGTGGTGCGTCAATGGAAACCATAAACCCACTTCAAGCCAGCAGAATTCATCGGTTTCTTTGATGCGCAATCTTGGATCAATTCCCAAAGGAATGCACCCTTATAGGGTCCTTATAATTTGCCTAAGTCCGGCTGTAGGTTTGACCATCATATCCGCTGCCATTAAACAGTAGAACACTTTGGACAAATGCTGCCGTCAACGCATGCAAATCAAAGACGCAAGAAGCGTTTTATGTTCTTGATGACATTGTTGACATGTTACCTCGTAGTAAGCATAACAGAGGTTCACCCAACCAAAACACGTTCAAGAGTTACTCACCACTGGACCAAAGTGTTCTGCATATAGATTAGAAAAGACTTCAATAACAAAGTATGGAATCATGCACAGTTACTAAATGTCATCGCCTGTATGACTGTCCGGTATCTATGTTTGGAGTATCTTCAACTAATCATGCAGTGTAATGCTAATAATTAATATTTCAAGCTAGAAATAATGAATATTGATTAAGAAATTTTGATTAAACGCAAGTGCCAATGGGACTAATGGGGTCGAATATTTAAACATTGAAAACAAATACATATTACAAATTTAACGCATAAATCAAAAATCTGGGCAGGGGGCAAATCAAGTGCCCTGAGTAGCAGTACTCTTCTTTTCCCAGTATCTTTCAGCGTTTTTTTCTTTTCCTGTTTTCCACTCATACCTTGCAGCACCAAATTCAGGTAACATAACTTTCCGATGATTAGTGACTGTTACATTATTCACCTTAGGTGTTTACAGCAATCCTGGCATCCTGACAAGTGAGAGTGGCGAAGAAGTACCTTCAAATCGTAAGTCTTCAATAGCTGGCTCCGTTTCAAATGACAACAATGGTCTGACCGAGCCCAGCTATGAAGAGAGAGGTACACCGGGGGAATGCGACACAATTAGCTTAGGAGCTCATAAACGTACACAATCTGCAAGCGACATTCAAGTAACTGCTGCTGGTCACAGCAGCCCTGCTTTCTTCGTTAACATGGACAACAATGCTGACATAAGAAAACAGTCCTGAGGGCGAACTGAAATGTCCTCACTGT